>Ga0114964_10002523_pt1 | contig 12732 bp, 22 predicted proteins | sample C_131016_MF_Meta_FD_92638 | JGI IMG/M metagenome (GOLD analysis project Ga0114964, IMG submission 92638) | Freshwater microbial communities from Lake Croche, Canada to study carbon cycling - C_131016_MF_MetaG | ecosystem: Environmental > Aquatic > Freshwater > Lake | place: Lake Croche, Canada... | reverse complement strand
TAGGCAGTCACCAGACTGCCCGAGACAGCCTTTTCCACCATTGCGGTGAAATCGGTGGCTGTCATACCGTATTGAGAGGCTAGTTCCCACTCAGTCTTGAGACGCTTTGCAACGTTCTCTGCCTGAGCCTTGTTAGCCTCTGCCTTGAGAGCACGCTCTACCTTGGCAATACCAAGAGCAGACTGTGCCTCATCTAGTGCTTCGACACCCAACTTTACGCGGGCACGAAACAGTGCAACGTCACTTACCTTAGAGACCTGAGCAGAGTACTCATAAGCCTCCTGAGCAGTGATAGTGTCACCTAGTGCTACGAATGCTTCCGTAGCCCAGATGAGGCGTAGACCACGTGCTGATAGACGTGTGTCCCCTACCTTGCGCTGCAATGCAGCAATGTCGTCAAAGGTCAATAGACCCTTGCCCTGTACCTTGAATGAGGGGGCACCGCGCTCAATGATGAACGCTTCGCCTCCCTTACCCTGTACGTTGACGGCACCTAGCAGTTCTCTCTGAACGGCTACTAGGTCTTGCAACATGGAGTCATCCATGGTGTCTCCTTACGGATGTTACTTACGGGAATTTCCCATAAGAGTGCCCCGACAGGGAATCGGACCCTGCCGGGGCTGTAAAGAGAGAGAGGATAGCAAAAGGGCGAAGCACAATGGCTCCGCCCTTTAGACATTTTGACCGACAATCGGTGGGTCACCCTTAAATGATAAGTCAAAACCATTAAGCCAGGTGAGACGCGGGACTGAGAGTCATATGGCTGTGCAGTGGCCAAGTTTTCTATCTATGATCATTGAAATTTGGAGCGAAATCGGCGGACGTCTTAAAATTTTCAGTGTTTTAGGGGTATCTATGCAGTGGCTATACGTAAGATGGGTTTATGAAACCAGAAAACGGACAGTTTGATAACCCAATTGCTAATTTGGAAGCCCGTAGAGTCATGAGATCGTATCAAAGAGGCGAATCTAGACCTGGTCCATCTAATTTTTATGATCAGGACGCCCCTGAAGGTGTGTCTAATACTGAGCATACGGCTGTGTACACCAGAATGGTCGGTCGAAAGCCTGCTAAGGACGTTTTTGTGGCTGATCGACGCACTACTGGTGAACGTCCGACAGCTGAAGACTTGTCTAATAACGAACGTAGACACTTAGAGCGTAAGGTTGCGTACGATGACAGCCGTATTGAGTCTGTATCTCCTCGCTCTGTCTTAAGAAAAGCAAAGGATAAGGTATCCAAAGTAATAGATCACGTATCTTTGCTGAGTGATCACGCTATGGGCCTACATAAGGAAGAAGCTCATCCGGTATGTGTACAGTGTACGGATCCAGGTTGGGATACACGAGCTTGGGATTCAGTAGTTTTTAAGTAGTTTTATCGTTGCTTTTAGTTATAATCAACTAAACAGCCTATCTTTAAGGAAAATACAACATGGCAGCAAGAAAACCTCGTTATAATGACGAGCAGCAAGTTAGAGGAAGAGAAATTCATCAACACAATGATGCTTGTACCGCTTTTGGTTGTACTGATATTGAAGGCCTGCCAGAGAACTGGGACTGGAAACCTGAGGATATTGCTGGTAAGAGTCCTATCGATCGTGCTCACGAAGCGACTCGTAGAGTAAAGTCACGTGCTGAAGAAGTTATGGGATCTTTGAAAGAACACTTTAATGGTGGCGATGAAGCTCCCGCTGCTCCTGCTGCTGCTCCTGTTTATAGACCCTCTCCTGCTCCTCGTCCAGCTGCCCGTCCTCTTTTAACAGATCCTGGTAGTGGAGATACTCCATCGGATAGAGCTGTCCACACAGATAGACGTACGGGTCTTTTTGGAGATAGTCATTCAGAAATGGCAGGAGCTCTTGATTCGCACTATGGTAACGTAAATCAAGCTGGTCATCGTCAAATAAGCTTCTCACTAGAAAACGCCGCTAGACGTCTTGCTAACCATGTTAGTGGTGCAGGCACAGACGGAACCCACCTAATGACTTGGCAAAGAGGTGAAGGTGGATCTTCAGAAATGGTAGAGCACACCATTACTGGTCCTCAGGGAGAAGTTATTGGTGGTCGTAGAAGTACTGCTACTAAGCGTGGGGATTACATTAGAAACCCTGAATACGACACGGCAACACATACAGATGATTCTGCAGCGCGACATAACATTAAGAGACAAGGTCCAACTGCTGAACACTTCATCAACGATGTTACTGATCGCATACCTGCAGCTGCTGGTACGGCTGGATACCATTTGACGCATAAGATTACTCTTACGCGTGAAGGTGAAGCAGCTCATAAGACTAGAGGTAGTATGACTATTGACGGTGGTTCGTCTGCCGGCGGTGGTTTACGAGGAACTCATCGTGAAGGTCAAAAAGACTCACGCGGTGTTGCACCCATTGTTACAGTACTTCCGAGTCATATCCAGAAAATTGAAACTCACATCAATCCTTCTGTTAAAGCTGAGCAAGATAGATCTGTAGATAAAGACTTTAGCTAATGAAAAAGCTAATTGCCGGGGCTGTAGACGCCGCAAAGAGCCTTCAGCCCTCTGAGGTTAAGAAAGATCCTGCTAAGGCTGCTGGTACAGTAGTAGGCGCAGGAGTAGCTGCTCTAGGCCATCCATGGCTTGCTGTAGCGGCAGGGGCAGCTACTGAAAAGCTCGTAACCAAGGCAATGCCAGCTATCAAGACTCGCACTGATCATTTGCTTGAAAGTATTGATCGTTCCCGACAGTAAAGCGGTTTGACAATTCGCGGACAGCTGTTACTCTTAAGAGGTTAACAGGTCACAAGGACCTCTATAGAGAAGGAATAACACCATGAACGCAACCGCGTACATTATCATTGCAGCGCTATCTGTCTACATTGCAGTCTTTGCTTTCTTTGCCCACAAGGGTATTGCTAACCTAGAGTTGAAGATGTTCCGTATGATTGACAACCTATGGCACGTAACTGATGAGACTGCTCACCAACTAGGTGCAGAGATTGATCTAATTCGTCTTAACCAGAATGTCTCAGAGATCAGCACAGCCCGTAATGCTGCTCGTACTACTGCTCCAGCAAAGAAGAGTGCACCAGCTGTGGCTACAGGCCGTTCCGCGTCGAAGGTAGCAGCTAAGAAGGTTGCCAAGAAGACTGTGGCAAAGAAGGCTCCTGCAAAGAAAGCCGCTGCTAAGTAAAATAATTAAATAAATAAAGCCCGGAATCATTGAGGTTTCGGGCTTTATTATTTTGTCTCGGTGAACCCCATCTTTTTCTGTGGTAATCTGGAAGGGTATGTTAGACAAAACCAAACGTCTGACTCCCGCCGTGGCGCTTCTTGCGAGTTTACTCGTATCGCTACCCACAGCCCAGAGTCCGGCTAACGCTAATGAAAAACAAACAAAATGCAGCACAAGTAGTGTTGCCTCACGGGGAGTAGGAAGGCTCCCATACGCCTCACCCAAGTACAATAAGCAAGTTGCCTACCGAATTATGGCAAAGACTTATAACTGGTGTGGACAGCAGTACCTTTGCTTAAACACTTTGTGGGAACGCGAAAGCGGTTGGCGTACTAACGCACATAATCCATCGGGTGCTCATGGCATCCCCCAAGCATTGCCCGGAAACAAAATGGGCAAAGGTTGGCAAACTAATCCCTACGTACAAATTGCGTGGGGTCTACGATATATAAAAGGACGCTATGGAACGCCCTGTCAAGCACTGAGCTCGTGGTTTGACAAGGGATGGTACTAGCATTACCATAAGATAGTCATGGCCGTCCCACGCAGGCGTAACAGCCGGTGGGGCGGTCTTCACACCAAACCTATAGGAACATAAAATGATTAAAAAGATCGCTATTATCTCGATCGCTGTTTTGGCTGTAGCTGGATGCGCATCCACTACTAAGTCTGCAGACCCAGCACCCGTTGTCACGGTAACTAAGAAAGTCTCCGCCCCCGTTGAACCACCAGCAACTGATTCATACGCTAGCCCAGAAAATACTTTCTTGACTGACGTTCATAATATGAACGACCCTTACATTGAAGATACGACTGATTCAAACTTGTTAGACATTGGTAATGCTACATGTGCTGCCCTTGATGAGGGTAACACTATTGAGGACATTATTACTTACTTGGCTAACAGCGGTACGTTTAGCACTGATGCTCAGGCTAATTCTGGTGGCATGATTATTGCCGCTGCAGTGCTAGATCTTTGCCCAGCTTACACAGCCCAGCTTCAGGCATACATTAGCTAACTATTAAGAATTCCCGCTTAGCTCAACGGCAGAGCAACGAGCTGTTAACTCGTAGGTTCCTGGTTCGAATCCAGGAGCGGGAGCAATAAATATCTCTTTTACTTTAATAAGACAAATTGTTTATAAAGTTAGACACTTAATTCATGGATAAAAACAAACATTTTTCTGACGGATTTGTTGACGGTCATGGTTCTAAACCACCAAGTTTTCCATCAAATTATGAAAGACCTGAATGGTACTCTAGTCCTAAAAAACATGAGTCTTCTAGGTGGCATACTGATTGGAACGATAAAAAAGCCGATCATGAAAAGTCAACTGATAAAGAGACCCCCAGTCCTAAGTGGGTTGGTACAAAGAGTGATAAGCCTAAGTGGTACACACTTGATGGAAAAGATCCTAAGGCAAAAAAACCTCTTAAGTCAACACACGACGCGGAAAAGTATAAGAAGCCGCCTAAGAGGGATAATCCTCCTACCGGTGGGGTAAAGCCTAAGCCTAAGCCAAAGCCAAAGGGCCCAACGCCTGTAGGTGCACATGTGGAGCTCGCTAAAAATAAATAGTTAGGAAACTATTGTGAATGTAGATTCTAGTCAGTTTGAAGAACTGGGCCAACGTAACGCCTACCGTAAGCAGTACAGTAATTGGCAAGAAGGTGCTTGGAACCCATTCCATGCTCTTATGGGCACCTTTGGTGCTGGAGCGCGTAAAAGAAATGAACTTGCATCTAAGGCTAAAGAAACCATCATGATGGGTACTCTTCAGAATACTTTGAATGAGCAGGGTGCAGCACTAAAGCACCAAGTTGGTCAAGACGCGTTCTTTAAGTTTCGCAAAGAGCATGAAACGCAGTACCCAGGAATGCCACACCCACAAGAAGTTAACCTTCCTGCAGGTATTGTTAAGTATCCACCGACTGCAGGTAAAGACATTGCTGCTATGCAACAGGATAAAAAAATTAAAGATTTGCAAGAAAAATTAGCTAAGTACGAAAAGACTCCAGAAGACAACGAGGGCAAAGAGCCAGATGCACCTACACCAGGTTCTAAGTAAAGGAATTAAATTAAATGGCAACCGATGACAATTTTGAAGAAGTAGCTCCTAAGCCTTCTGCTGTACCTCCTGCACGTTCAAGAGCAGACCGGGTTAATGGTAACGCTTATAGCTCCAGCCAAATTAGCGAAAGAGCTGATCAACTTCAGTCTTCTGCGGGTATTCATCCAGATCTAGATAATATTGACGCTTCTCCTCAAGGACGCGCTAATGCAGCTCGTATTGAGGCTGAGGGTATTGAAGCAGAAAAGGCAACAGAGGAGTTTAATAGCAGAGTTCGTGCTGTTCCTACTAAATCTGAGGTAGGTGCCCCACTAGAGACAAACACGGGCTACACAGACAATGCTTATGGCGCTACGAGAAAAGCCTCAACCTTAGCTGCAACTAATGACCCTTATGTACCTGGTGGCCTTAAGCCGCCTACAGCACGTCCAGCTGAGTTCAATGAACAGGGTGAAGCTAAGTCTGAAGGCGAAAAGATGCGCTCAGGTCTAGATGCCTCAATGACTCAGGGTCTTGCGGAACTTAATGAGCAACGACAATCTACACATAACAGATCACGTATGTCACGAATTAGTCGTAGAGTTATGGGTAGAGTACTTCCAGTATTTTACGAACATGAAGAGCTGCATGCTAAGGGTAATAAGTGCACAAAGCCTGAGTGTGCGGACGTTCGTGAGAAGCTTGCAGCGGGTGCTGTTGATAAAGATGGTTTCCGTACTGAAAAAACCAAACCGTTTACTTTTTATCATTTTAGAAAAGCTCATCCTGAAGTACAGGAAGAGATGAACAGAATCAAAGAACAGGTAACCAGCGAGCCTAGAAATGCTGACTATGAGCCTATTGATGAAGCAGAGCTAAAGTCTAAGCCTAATCTTCTTCACTTGGTACGTTTGCAAGTTCTTGGTAAGTGGACAGGTCTTGGTCCTCAGGGTGTTCGTGAATCCTTCTCATCTATTCAGCCAAAGCAGCAGGCTCGGACTAAGCAAAAGCTAGAGAATGAAGTTAATTTAGAAACGGCACTCCCAGGGTCAATTAAAGGTCGTCCAGGTGTAGAAGGACCAGCATTTACCGCTCCAGTAGCTCCTAAGGACTGGATGCTTGGAGTTGACAGCGATACTGTTATCAATAACGTTAAGGGAACCTTTGACATTATGCGTGGAGCACACCACGCTGCAAAGGGTCGTGGATACGATGTATCTAGACGTCTTGGTGGCAATAAGCCTATGGAAGCAAAGATGGAAGGCATACACGAAAGAGATACGAGAGAGGCGGCAGCTCGTATTGCACAGCGTGAAATTCTTAGCGAACGTGGTCTTGTTGGACAGGCTGCAGACTTAAAAGAAGCTAAACTCACGGGTTTTGATGAGGCTAAGCAAGTTGCTGCACGTCAGCAAGCTGTACGAGATGCACAAGAAACTCGTCGCCGTGGCGGACCAGGCGCATTTAGAGATGTACCTGCTGCAGGTGAAGATCCTCGTCTGGATTCAGATAAGGCTCGCGCACGTCAGGCTGCTAGCATTGCACGTCATCTTCCTCATGTACTTCAGGATATGGCAGATGCTCATAACAACGGAGTTATCGAACGAGAGACTCAACTAGGTGGAACTAACGTAGAAGGCCCTCTACAGCCCTCTAGAGAGCAAGAGGCTCGTAGTGAGCAGTTGGGTGGCTACAACGTTCAGGGGCCGTTACAGACCCCTGTACACGTAAATGTGAACACTGAGGAAGTAGCAAAGCGTCTTACACCAGGTATGGTTGGAGAAGCTAAGTCTAGAATCCTTAAATCAGGTGTTCAAGGATCTATGTCTGCTCTTGAAAACCGTCAAGTAAAGCCTCGTAGAGAAACGGATGAAGTAGTTCCTACTACTCCAACCCCAGAGTCTGAAATTAGCGGCCTTAGAGAAAAGGCTGTAGGCGAAGCTAATGACAACATCCAACGTGTTAAGCAGCTTGGTGGTCGTCAATTTGAAGGCCCACTACGTAAGTACTAAGGATTAATATGTCCAGAAGTTATGGGGACTTTGAAGACTCTGCGTTTCCAGAACCTCCCAAACGCTATAAGAATAAAGACTTTCGCTACAGCGCCCGGGAGGCTAGGGAGCACTTCTCTGGTGAAGATCATGAATACCGTAAACAAACTAGAGCAGATTTCAGCAATGATAAATCAAGTATTCGTACCTACCGCAGCGTAGGGCGAGGTGCTCAAGGAGAGTCGAGCAACTAATGATTCCTAAGACTAATCAATTTGCTGGCAAATGTACTTACTGCAAAGGTGTAGTTCCTGCTGGTGAAGGCCTATTAAGCGGTCGTAGTAAGTCAGGTAAAGGCTGGGACATAGCGCACGCTCATGACTGCTTATCTGAGGAAACACCTTTGGCTAACGAACCACCAAATGACTACGGAGATTGGGTAACACCAACTTCAGACGGAGATATAGATAAGGACTACCATGGCTAACAAAAAACACGGAACAGACTCATACATTTTGGGCCCATACAAGGGCTCAGCCGCTAATGGCGGACGTCCTATCTATGTTAAGAAATACAAAGGTGAAGACGGAAAGTGGCACACTACCTCAATTACCAAAGCTCGCCATGAATACGAGCAAAAAAATGGTAAAGTGGCCAAAGGTAAAGAAGTTGACCACAAAGATAACAACCACAATAACGACTCTAAGGGTAATCTAAGAGTAATATCTAAGAGCGCAAATGTCGCTAAAGAAAATAAACATCGAGCACACAAAAAAGCGAAGTAGGTAAAAATGAAGGAAAAAGTTTTAAAGTTTCTAGCTAAGAACCCTTTGGGTACAGCAGCTAAGATCGGTATTGGCGCAGCTCTAGCTTACGTTTTGGATAACATCTCCTCTTTTAATTTCAACCCGGCAGTGGCCGCGCTTGTTATTGCAGGAGTTAATATGGCCATCAATGCGCTAAACCCACATGACCCCCGTTATGGAAAGTCTGTAGGGCAGTAGCCATGGCTGAATCACCTGCATGGCAGCGTAAAGAGGGTAAGAACCCTAAAGGTGGTTTAAACGCTAAGGGACGCGCTTCAGCAAAGGCTGAGGGTCATAACCTTAAAGCACCTGTAAAGTCCGGAGATAACCCGCGTAGGGCCTCCTTCCTGGCTCGTATGGGCAACGCACCAGGCCCTGAACATAAGCCAAATGGCGAACCAACACGTTTGCTACTGTCTTTGAACGCATGGGGTGCATCTAGTAAGGCTGATGCTAAGAAGAAGGCAGCTGCTATCTCAGCCCGTAACAAGGCAAAGAAGAAGTAATGAGTGACCTACCAAAGGAACTTAGTGAGTTACTAGGTGACGTTACTGTCTTTTATTTCCGTACCCACGGGTATCATTGGAACGTAGAAGGCGAAGATTTTGCTGCCTACCACGAGCTATTTGAAACTATCTACGAAGATGTGTATAGTTCGATAGATACGATAGCGGAAAATATTCGTAAGTTAGACGAGCATGCTCCATTTAAATTAGATACACTGCTAAAGTTGGCCTCGCTAAAAGATAGCAAGGTCCCGACCAAACCTGTAGCCATGGCAAAAGATTTGCTGGAAGCTAATGGTGAGGTAATCGAAAAACTAAAAAAGGTTTTTCATACCGCTAATGATGCTGACGAGCAAGGGATTGCTAATTTCATTGCGGAACGGATTGACATGCACCAGAAGTGGTCATGGCAATTGAAGGCCAGCACTAAATAACCCTCTAGAGAAAAGGTAATATTAATGTCAGAGAATTTTGACGCCGGTGCGTTTACCGTAACCGGATCTATCGCAAGCCCTTCTGCAGGTTCTTCTGCAGTAATTCAGCAGGTAACCCCCTGCGATCTTGATATTTCAGGAATCCAGTTGTACGCAGGTACCGTTGGCTCTACTGTTTCTACTATCAATATCAAGGTAACCCCACCAGCAGCTCCTGCTGTTTACGCACGTACTTACAACTACAACTACGCAACTGCAAAGAACGTACAGGTTTCTTCTGTTGCAACTGATGGTTCAACACTAACTTTCACGACTGCTTCAGCACACAGCTTGAGCACTGGTGACGTTGTTACTATCACTGGTTCTACGCTTCCTGCATGGAACTTGAAGGATGCAGTTGTTGCATCTGCAACTTCAGGTACTACGACCTTCACGGTTTCTTACCCAGAAGCAGCAGGTAGCGCGACCCACCTAACAGGTTGGTCAGCAATTGGTACTGTTTCTGCATCAAACGTTGTTGTTGGTACTTCAACAATCAAGTTTGTTACTGATGCTGCACACGGTCTAAAGACTGGTGACAAGGTAACTGTAACTGGTGTAACAACCGTTACTGCTGCTAACGTTACTGCTGCTGTTATCACTGTTGTAGATTCAACCAGCTTCACCGTAGCTGTTGCTACAACTGGTACTCCAGGTGGAACTGCTAAGATCCTTGCAACTGTTGTCGCTAATACTTCTAACCCAATTGTTGTTACAAAGGGTAAGCTTGTAGAGCCAGTACAGTTGGTAACCGATGCTATCGATTACAACCGCGATGCTAGCTTCGTACAGGGAACTGCTTACTACGCATATGTTTCGGATCAGATCCTTCCTGCAAGTTCTCGTGGCGTTAGCCTTCCAGCAGCTACTGCTCTTGGCAGCGCTGATGGCCGTGTTGCAGGCAAGATTCCTGCCGGTTCAAAGATTGAACTCGAAGTTCAGGTAGCGGGCACCAGCCTTGCTGCACTTGCTTACGGTGTAGAGCTAAAGAAGAAGTAATCTCGCTTAACCCCCAGGAGCCCTGCCCGAGCTGTTATACTCAGCTTGGGTAGGGCTTCCTACATAAACAAAAGGTAGATGAAATGATTAAGTGTCTTAATTGCGACTCTGACGCAGAGTACGTATACGAGAGTGCTGCATCTAATACTCAGTACTTCTGCGCAGCATGTATTCCTTGGACATTGCAGGAAAGATTTAAAGCTGGCGTCATCCCTACTATTGAAGGCAGTAGCCTATTTGTAGAAGAGCCAGTAAAAACTACTTCGAAGTCAAAGGGAGCTAAGACAGTGGCCCCGGACCCTGTAGTAGAAGATGCTCCTGCTGATCCAGCTCCGGTTGAAGAAGAGCCTGCAGAGTAGTCATCATGAGCAGGATAGAGCGAATTGCTACAAAGCAAGGCCATCCAGTTCCGCAGACAGCTGCACCAGCTAGAGGGCCTTTTCCAGCAGAATTATATAGATCGTTACCCGTCGTAGAACATTACGAAGGCATTAGCGGTAATGGTGGGGCAGAAATTCCACCAGAGGGCACAGCACAAAATGGGTTTAAAGCTCATAAGTGGTTTAAGTGCAAATTGTGTGAGGGCCTGGTACAAGAACCGGACCTAGCCACACACATGTGTGAAGAATAGTAAAGGAGTCGTAATGGCTGAAAAAAAACCTCCTGTAAAAAAATCTTCAAAGGCAGTGGCTGAAGAAACAGTGGCTGAACCAAAAGAAGATATTTATATTCATGAGCAGCTATGGACTGCTCAGATGATAGGTAAAGATTTCTTTTCTCATCACGATACTGTACATGTGGTTTATCATTTAAACCCAATGGAACGTGTAGACTTTACTGAATCCGATACTTTCTAAGGGCAAATAATGGCTGGTAAACCTCCTAAGCTTAATGGTAGATATGACACAATATTAGGTAACTATGAGCGTGTTAAGAAAACTACAAGAGGACGAGATCCAGGTTTTATGGAGCCTCTTGCTAGTAAAGATATTAAATCTATTGATGAGCAAGAAGTTAAACTTGACCCTGTAACGGGTGAGTATGTATCTAGAGAAAATAGGGCTGCTGTTCCTGTTAACCCAGGTGGTAAAAATCTAATTGTAAGGGGTGCAGGTAATGCTACCCTACGTCCTGGACAAGCTGTTCCAAAAGAACCGGTTCAGTTTGCTAACCTACAAGATGATTATATAAAAATACCTACAAATACCACAGACTACCAACGTCCAAGGACAGTGGCCGCGGCTTGGGACCCTAATCTACAAACATTAACAGTAATATTTAGAGACTCTACTTTCTACAACTACTACGCAGTAGTGGGGGCTGAGTGGGAAGCTTTTAGAGATCATATGTCCCCAGGCGAGTATATTTTAAATACACTTAATTCTAAGCCTAGAGGTCCAGCGGATGTAGATAGTCTAATAGATACTCTCGGAGAAGATGTGCTGGCTAAAGCTGCCAACGCTGCTAGAATGGCGCAATTACGTGAAGGTCGTAAGGGTGGATTTAAACCCACACCTATTAAGCCACGCGGACCAAGAACACCACAAGGAAGACCACGAGCAACTGGAACAGTTTCAAACAAAAAAGGCGGAATCGTTTTCTAAATGTCTACAAATCCAAAAGAAATCGGCAACACATACTGGCACATACTTAATTACCCTGTTAAGCCTAAAGGTTTATGGGAAAAGGCATACACTCAAGAAATTGATGAGCCTTTTAGAGCAGGTGAAGCAGTGGCTATTCGCATTCCATTTACTAGGAAGGCAGTGGTTATAGGCCACTGGGTAACTTCCTACTCTGAGAGTGAAGCACTTACTTACGCTATTAGAGGTAGATACCTAGACGATGATGAGCTAGACTGGGATGTACTTCGACACGGAATTGAAACTGGGGCAAAAGATGATACGACGCAAAAGCAATAAAGTAGAGCAAGAAAAAACTCAAATAGAAAAGCGAATAGCTAAGCTCCCAAGTGACGATCTTACTAAGTGGGCAGACCAGGCCTTGTACGGTATCGGCCGTAACATGTCTGATTGGGCTAAGACTGTTGATGTTACATATCTAGACGAAGCAAAGCTAGGTGCAGAAGCACTAGTAGCTGTTATGACTGAGTTACAAAATCGTTTTGACTCTCCACGGGGGCTATAATGGAATCAGAAAATGAATACGTATCTATGTACGAAGAAGAACACGGTGGCCAGGAGTCTGAGTTTGAAGAGATTGAGGCCGAAGATCAGTTAGACGAGCTCTCCAAGGAGTTCGTAAGACAACTGATTGATAAGATCATGGATTTCATGACCGCTCTTGTTGGCCATGAGCTTCACCCGTATCAAAAACCTTTGGCTAGAAGAGTTATTGAATCCGTTATTGTAAACGACGGTGAAGAGATAACTGCTCTTGCATCTCGTCAGTCTGGTAAGTCAGAAACAATTGCTAACACAGTGGCTACTCTTATGGTTATCCTACCTAAGCTGGCTCAGATGTACCCGGATCTTCTGGGCAAGTTTGGTGATGGACTTTGGGTAGGTATGTTTGCCCCCGTTCAATCACAGGCAGAAACTTTGTTCTCTCGCGTTGTATCTCGACTAACTAGTGAGACTGCGCTAGCTATTCTTAATGATGATGAAATCGATGATAGCTTGAGTAAAACTCCTGGTGTAACCCGAAACATTAAGCTCAAGAACAGT
>Ga0114964_10002522_pt1 | contig 12737 bp, 11 predicted proteins | sample C_131016_MF_Meta_FD_92638 | JGI IMG/M metagenome (GOLD analysis project Ga0114964, IMG submission 92638) | Freshwater microbial communities from Lake Croche, Canada to study carbon cycling - C_131016_MF_MetaG | ecosystem: Environmental > Aquatic > Freshwater > Lake | place: Lake Croche, Canada... | reverse complement strand
CTCTTCAATCGACAGCATATCGGCGATTTTTCCCGTGTTTCGACGGATTTTGCCGCTTTTGTCTTACGCTTATGTCGATATTTGTGTTCCTGCCGCAGCCCCTTGATCAGCGTCGCTTTCAGCTCGCCACGCGGTAGGACATATATGTATTGGTAAATCGTTTTTGCCGAGATTCGCATAGTCAAATCGTCAGGATAATCCATACGAAGCCGTCTGACGATCTCATCGGGTGACCATTCCCGCTTCAAGCCACAACACACATAGCGCCATAGCCGCATGTTCTCGAAGAGCTTTCGCTTGCCCCCGCGCCGCCGACCCATCAGCTTCTGGGCTTTTCGATCAGCGGAACAACATCGATAGGCATATCGCCCGTAATTGTTCTTCACTTCCCTTGACACCGTCGAGGTTCGACGACCTATCTGCGGAGCAATCTCTGAGAATGATAAATCCGCTGCCAACCCACGGCTGATGGTTTCTCGATCCTCAAGGCTGAGGCGACTATACTGTTTTTGTTTCATGCGGAGCCCATATTAGCCCCGTTGCGCTAGATTCCTGAAACCGCCACCGAAATACTAACTGTCGAAGGATTATTAGAAAATCAAGCAAGGTGATTGTCAAGATGTATGGTGCACCTTTTGCAGTCCATAAACAGGGGTTGGCAGGTTTTCCATTCTAGCTTTGAGCTGGAGCGCGACAAAGTGAGAGTAATGGCGCGAAAGATGCAGATTACCGCCATGGAACCAGAGCCCAGGTTGCCAGGTCGGCTTCCACATATTGCGGGGTTCGCCTTCCCATGGCCCGGGATCTTTCGCCGTGTTGGATCCTAAGCCCCAGCACTTGCCGACTTTATCGGCCATGTCTTTCGACACAAGTTTCTCGACCCAGCCATTCATCGACTGATAACCGGTGGCGCACACGATGAGATCAACCGGCATTTCTGTGTTGTCTGAAAAAACGACCGATCGTTCATTGATCTTTTTGAGAGTGACGCCGCTCTTGATGCCTATTTTGCCTTCGATCATTAGGCTGGAGGCGCCAACGTCGATATAATAGCCCGTCCCTGACCTGAGTGCTTTCATCATGAGGCCGGATTCGTCGTCGCCGAAATCGAGCTTGAACCCAGTTTTTATAAGCTGATCATAAAATTTTCTGTCGCGCTTACGAACTTCGGCATAGAGCGGAATTTGTGACCGGTGCATGATTGCGAAGGGCGTTGACGAGAAAATCAGATCGGCTTTTTCTGTCGATATGCCGCTTTGCACGGCCTCTTCCGAATAAAGGTCCTTGAACGCCAGATCCATGAGTGTTTCGGACTTCACCACATGGGTTGATGATCGCTGGATCATCGTGACATTGGCGCCATAATCCCAAAGATCGGCGCAAATGTCATGCGCGGATGAATTCGAGCCAATTACGATGCAATTCTTGTCCTTATAGTTCGCACCACTTTGGTATTTACTTGAGTGATACTGTTCACCTTTGAAATTTTCAATTCTCGGTAACTCGATTTCGTTGGGAGGACCATAGGCGCCCGTGGCGAATACAAGCTGTTTCGGCTTTAAAGTGACCGGCTTTCCATCGTGAATGGCCTCAACTGTCCACTCTTGGGTTGCTTCGTCAAATGATGCATTCTTGCACTCTGTCGAGCCCCAGTAATTCAATTCCATGACTTTGGTATACATTTCGAGCCAATCACCCAGTTTGTCCTTCGGGGTAAAAATTGGCCAATCATCGGGAAACGGAAGGTAGGGAAGATGGTCATACCAGACGGGATCATGGAGAACGAGAGACCGGTAGCGGTTTCGCCACGAGTCCCCTGCACGAGGGTTTTTTTCAAGTATAATCGTTGGAACACCCAGACGTTTAAGCCGGGCGCCAAGTGCAATTCCACCTTGCCCGCCGCCAATGATCACACAATAGGGTTGTTCTGTGTATCCAAGCGTGGCTTCGTCTTCGCGCTTAAGCTCGAGCCAGTTTTTCTGTTGGCCATATATATTATGCTTTGCGCCAAAAATTCGATTTTTTCCTGTTTTTTCTTCATGACCCTTTAATTCCGACATCGTTGTCAGAAGCGTCCATGCCTTGCCATCTTTCAGGCGAAGTATTCCGCGCCCTCTTGCAAGCATTGTCTCAAAAGTAAACCAAGCTTCTATCAGGTCAGACGTGGCCGTCGCCTTTCCATCTATTTTCCAGTTTTTTGGGGCGATTTCAGCAAGATTGGCGCGGAGCATGTCAGAAATTTGCCCTGTTCCTTCCATGGTTTTGATGTTCCATGTGAAAGAAACAAGATCACGCCAGAAGCATTCGTCGCCAAATAGATTGATTGTTTTCTGGATATCCCTATTTTCAAGCGCCGATCCGAACTCTTTCAACCAGTTTTTTACGATGATGCTGGGATTAATAACCTTCGGCATTTCGTATCCTTTCGAAAATTAGGTCTTCTATTCTTGAGGTTTCAGATTTTTCATCAATGGTGTCGGGTCGGATGTTGGTGTTGGAATCGCGATGCCGATGCTTGCCAGAGTGTAGCGGACACGTCGCAAAGCTTCGCGCGAGCGACCCCCCATCTCTGATGCCACGCCGGTTGCGATGGTGTCGATAATTGCCATGTAAGCGTAGCGAAAAGCCGTCGGAATCAATGCGTTAGCGTCCTCAGGTACGGACATCGGAATGACGATTTCGGACGCCAACGCCAGCGGGGTTTCCGGGCGGGTCAACGCGATCGTCGTTGCGCCAAAAGAGCGAGCAATTTCAACGGCTCCGACGACTGCTTTAGAACGACCGCTGTTTGAAATGGCGAAAACGACATCTTTCGGATGCAGGGTGGCAGCGGACATTCTTTGTTGGTGACCGTCAATATAAGCGCAGACGGGGATGCCGAGGCGGAAGAAGCGGAGTTTGGTGTCCTCGACCATGGCGGCGGAGCCTCCGCCCTGCCCGTAAATATCGAGGCGGGCACCCGCAGCAATTGCCTTGATGGATCGCTGAATGGCGTTTGTGTCAAGCTGATCGAGGCAATCGCGAATAGTATTTGCCGCTCTCATCATGACGGTTTGTGCCAATTGTCCAATATCGTCATTGAAAACACGATCCGAGCTCAAATACACAGCAGCAACAGTCAAAGTTGTTGCAAGTAAGATTTTGAATTCTCCGAAAGAAGAACACCCGACAGAACGACAAAAACGTGTGACACTAGGCTGACTTACGCCCGCTTTACTGGCAAGTTCGGAAATCGTCATTCGCGTTGTTGCCTGATAATCGCTTGCAACGGCTTCGGCGACACGCCGCTCGGCAGGCGATAAGCCGCCCTCAATTCGCTGAATGCGCGACACAAGATCGATTGCAGGCGTCTGATCGCCAGACAAATCGGGTGTGCCGGGGGCGTTTTCGTCCATGAGGGAGAGGCTCCGACCGCTTATACTGTCTGTAATTTAATTACAGAATATTCTTAATCTTCGCAACCGAAATCGAGAGACAAATTTTGTATCTCAGTGCATGAAATTTTTAATAATTTGCATAATTTTGATGCAAAACATTATTTTTATTGTATTTTTTTAGATGTTAATTTTTTTCAGGTCTGTGTTCATTTCCTATTGCGTGGATTTTGTTTCTGTAACATACTTTCACTCAAGTGAGGCGAGCAGACCTCCAACAAAACTCCAATCCGCTGTGATTCCGTGGAAAAACAAGCGTGTTGGACTGGTTGAAAGGGAGAGTTGTACCGGTAAAACACGCGTGTTGGACTGGAACAGTGCGGTCTGTTTGATAAAAAATGGAACGGTAATGACCAAAACAAAAATGGCGATACATTCCGCCACCAAGTTTTACGAGACGCGCTCAGGCTCGGTCCACGCGCTCGACAAGGTGTCGCTCGATGTTCGCGAGGGCGAGTTCCTCTGTGTTCTCGGCCCGTCGGGGTGCGGAAAGTCGACCTTGCTCTGGTCGATGGCAGGGCTTCATGCGCTGAGTGGCGGCGAGATCAAGCTCGGGTCGGAAACAATCACCGAGCCGCACCCGGAAATCGCCATGATCTTCCAGGACGCCAATCTGCTGCCTTGGCGCAACCTGGCCAAGAACATCGCACTGCCCTTCGAGTTGAAGCGGAAGCCGCCGGATCAGGCGCGGATCAATTCGCTGCTGGAGCGGGTGAACCTGAAGGGGTTTGAGAACAAATTCCCGCGTGAGCTATCGGGCGGGATGCAGCAACGCGCCTCGATTGTGCGCAGTCTGGTGGTTGACCCGTCGGTGCTGCTGATGGACGAGCCGTTCGGCGCGCTTGATGCCTTTACCCGCGACGAGATGAACCTTCTCATTCAGGAAATCTGGATGGAGACACGGAAGACGATTGTGTTCGTCACGCATTCAATCTCGGAAGCGATCTTTCTGGCGGATCGTGTGGTTGTGATGTCGGCTCGCCCGGGCCGGATTGCGTCGATCTACGACATTGATATTCCCCGGCCCCGTCCGGTCGATATTCAAACACAACCCGATTTCATCGCGCGCGTTCTGGAAATCAAGGGAAGTATCGACCACGGGCGCGGCGCATCCGCGGGACTTGCGATTACCTGAAACGGACTGACTGACGGAGAGAAACTTGGACAAGGCGCTGGGAAACAAAATCCCCGAATTCAACAAGAAGCCGGGGGAAGCGGGCGGGTCGGGTCTTGCGGGACTGTCAGCGTTCGGTTCGGGTGATCATCGGTCCAAGCTGGAGATTATCGTTATCATATTGGTCGCGGTTGTGATCATCGGGGGCTCCGAGATCCTGCTGAGGCTCTTCAATGTGCCGCAGTATATTATTCCAAAGCCCACCCAGATCGTCACCGCTTTGTTCACCGAATGGAATTTTCTCTGGCCGCATATCTTAATTACGCTTTACGAGTTGCTGACAGGCTTTTTCATTGGCGGTTCAATCGGTTTCATTCTCGCGGCTGTGATCACCCAGTTTCCTTTCGTGGAAAAGGTTGTGACACCCTATATCCTGCTGCTCGTGACAACACCGATGCTCGCACTCGTGCCGTTGCTCATTCTCCGCTTCGGCTTCGGCAGTGAACCGCGGATCATTGCGGTGGCGCTCGCCAGCGGGCCGATGGTGATGATCAACGCGGCAACGGGGTTCCGGCGCGTGGATCTGGCCAAGATTGCGCTTGCGCGCTCATTCGGCGCCAGCACGTTGCAGATTTTTACAAAGATCAGAATCCCGATGGCCATGCCGATGATTATTGTCGGGCTGATGGTCGGTTCGATTTTCGGCCTGTTGACGGCGATCGGGGCCGAAATGGTGGGCGGAGCCGAGGGCCTCGGCAATCGTCTGACCTATTATTCAGCACTTATCCGGATGCCCCAGTTTTTTGCGATCATTCTGTTGCTCGCGACGATCGGCATCTCGATTTACATCTTCTTCTTCTGGCTCGGGAAAAAATGGGCCAGTTGGGAGGCATAAATGTTCGCACAGGGGCTACCCAGCAGAGCGCGCGGGCATTGAACTAAGGGTGGTTTTAACACGAGGGGGAACGAATGACTAAGCTTACAGGCGATAGTTTCATGATTGACCGTCGGCGTCTTTTGACTTTGACGGCAGGCGGCGTGTCAGTCGCAGCTTTTAGTGGCCTCGGCGGGGTAAGCTCCGCTTTAGCCGCAGACACGGTAAAGTGGGTGTCACCCCGCGGAACCGTCGAAGTGCTCGACGACTATCCGTATTGGGTTGCAAAGAAGTTCGGCTATTTCGGGGATATTGCGACAACGCTCGAACCGGGCCCGTCGGAAGCAACGTCAACTGTCAAGCTCGTGGACCAAAAACAGGCCGATGTCGGCTATCCGTCACCCGGCGTGTTCTCTCTGGCTCTCGAGCAGGGAATGCCGCTCGTTTCCGCTTTCCATATGGGTGGCGGCGACGTGTTCACCTTCGCGTTCCGGAAGGGAGAGAAACCAAAGAGCCTCAAAGAGCTCGAAGGCAAGACGATCCTTCTCGGCAGCGCAGGCTGGCAATCGATCACGGATCCGATGCTGGCAGCTGCAGGTGTTGACGTTAAGAAAGTGAAATATGTTGATGCCGGCTGGCCAATGTGGGGCACCGTGCTCAAAGAAGGCAAGGGCGACGCGGCTCTGTGCTGGGAGGGGTATCGTGCCATGTGGAAGGGCCAGGGGCTCGATTTCGATCACTTCCTCGGACGCGATTTCTCGAAACTTCCGGCCAATAGCTTTGTGATCCGCAAGTCTGACTTCGAAGATGCCGCCAAGCGCAAGCTCTATGCCCGTTACTTCCAAGGGTGGGCAGCAGGCCTCGAATTCGGCAAGCATAATCCGCGTGCTGCAACGCAGATCGTCATGGAACAATTCCCTGGGCTCGCCTCGCAAATGACGCCTGCCGTTGCAACCGAATCCATGATGCAATTGGCCTCCGTGTTTGCCGGTCGCATGGATGAGCGCAAGAAATGGGGCTTCCATCTGAAATCCAGCTGGGAACTCTTCTTCGAGACGGGCCGCAAGATCGGCCAGATCACGCAGGACTTCAAATTTGAAGATGTCTGCAAGAATGATCTGGTTGATGAAGCCAATGCCTTCGATGCGGCAAAGGTGAAAGCGGATGCCGACAAATTTGCCCTTTCGGCAGATTACAAGGCGGTTGACGTCGCAGCCATTCAGGCAGCGCTCTGATCGAGACCGAGGCGGCACCCGAAAGGTGCCGCCTTTTTCCTCTACCGGCACGCTCCTCAACCGGACTCCAGCCGATGTATATTTTTGACCATATCGGAATTACGACGACCGTGCCGCAGCCGAACGAGGATTGGGTCGAGCAAAGCCGTGTCTGGGTGACGAACCCGCGCAACCATCCTGAACATATCGAATTTCTACGGTACGCCGAGGGCACCACTGTGCCGGAAATTGTGCGGAACAATACGCATATTGCCTATCGGGTTGACGCGATCGAGCCGCATATTGAAGGGCAAGAAATCCTGATCGAACCTTTCATTGTCGGCGATTTTCTGAAGGTCGTTTTCATCCGGAAATACGGGACGGTTTTTGAGTATATGCAGTATTTGAAAGAGGGCTGGTTCGGGAATTGATCCGGTTCGAGGAAACGCGTCATGAGCTACAAGGCCATTTACACCTATGCGTGGGATCTTGCGGAAGAGGGCGTTTCAAAGGCTGTCGGGCAATTTGAAGCGCTCGGGCTCGATACCGTCACGATTGCCGGCAGTTATCACGCGGGAAAATTTCTCCGTCCCCATGGCAAAACGGGAAAGGTCTATTTTCCGGAAGACGGAACGGTCTATTTCAAGGCCAACCCAGCGAGTTATGGCGCTATCAAGCCCGTCGCCAACTCGCTCCTGAGTAAGCAGGATGTGCTGCGGGAGTTGACGTCGCAGGAGCACATGAAAACGAATGTCTGGCTCGTCCTGCTGCACAATAGTTTGCTGGGGTCGGCGCACCCCGACTCGGCGGTGAGCAATGCGTTCGGGGATCGCTATATTTATAATCTGTGCCCTTCATCTCCAGATGCGCGTGCCTATGCCATCGGGCTCGCTCAGGATGTGACGGAGACTTATCCGGTGAGCGGACTTTCGATGGAGACGCCCGGGTTTTTGCCTTATGCGCACGGGTTCCATCACGAGTTTGCCCTGAACCGCCCGAACTGCTGGCTCGATAGCCAACTCGGTCTTTGCTTTTGTCCGCATTGTCTCAGGGGAGCCAAGGCTGCGGGAATCAATGCGACCCGGCTCAAGACTCAGGTTGCAGAGGATGTAAGCGCGTATCTGGCGAGCGATCTCGATTATCCGGCAGATATGGCGGAAGCATTCTGGGCGGCAGACACACGGACGGATGGCGATCTGAAGGCGTATCTCGACTGGCGGTGCACAGTGGTGACGTCGCTCGTGCGGGATATTCGCGGTGCCGTGCGGAAGGATGTCGATGTTGCGGTGATCCCCTCCGTTGCACGGCCCACATCGGGCGCGTGGTATGAGGGCAGCGACCTTGCGGCGCTTGCGGATGCGACAGGCATTATCGAGGCGTGTTTTTACGAGCCCGGTGCCGCCCGGGTGAAAGCCGACTTGTTCGATATCAGGCGTAGATTGCGCGGAAAGGGGCATTTGCGCGGGATTGTCAGACCGGCCTTTCCCGATCTCGAAACAAAGGGCGAATTTCTGGCGGCGATGCAGGCGCTTGGAGCGGGCGGCGTTTCGGAGGTCGCGTTCTATAATTGGGGTCATTTGCGGAGCGCGAATATTGGCTGGATTGCCGACGGGCTTCTTGCACTTGAGGCGGCGCGATGATGTTTGACGGCAAAATAGTCGCGATAACGGGTGCAGCGGGTGGGATCGGGCAGGCTTTGTGCCGATATTTCGGCACGCAGGGCGCCGCAATCGGGCTGATCGACCAGAGCGAGACGGTTGATAGCTTGGCCGAACAACTCGTGGGCGAGGGGATCAAAGCGGCAGCGGTGCGGGTGGATATTTCCGATGCGGCTGCGGTCAAGCAGGGGTTTGCAGCGCTCGCCGGGCAACTCGGGACAATTGATATCCTGATCAATAATGCCGGATTTTCAAAGCATCCGACCTTTGCCCGGACCGACCCCGTGGGGTGGGAGCATGATGTGCAGGGCAATCTGAACGGTGCGTATTTCTGCGCCCATGCGGTGCTGCCGGGCATGCAGGACAAGGGACAGGGAGCGATTATCAATATCGGCTCGGTGAATGGTCTCGGGGCGCTTGGCGACCCTGCCTATAGTGCAGCCAAGGCCGGGATGATCTCGCTGACGCGTTCGCTCGCGCTGGAATATGGCCGCTTCAATATCAGGGTGAACAGCGTGCTGCCCGGCACGGTGCGGACGCCTTTGTGGGAAGTGCGCGCGAAGAAGGACCCGAACGTGCTGGCGACGCTGAAGCGCTGGTATCCGCTGGGGCGGATTGTCGAACCGATTGATGTGGCGCGGACGGTGGGGTTTCTGGCATCCGACCATGCTGCGGCGATTACGGGCGTCGCGTTGCCTGTCGATTGCGGGTTGACGGCGGGCAATATCGTGATGGCGCGTGAATTGACGCTTGAGGATTTTTGAGAGGGTAATGATGGACAGATTGAGAATCGGGGTGATCGGGCTCGGATGGTTTGGCGAAATCCATTGCGACACGATTGTTGGCATTCCGAATCTGGAGCTGGCCGCGCTCTGCACGCGGACGCCCGACCGGCTTGCGGAACTGGCGCAGAAATTCAATGTCGGCAAGACGTATCGGGATTACCGCGAGATGATTGCGGATCCGGATATTGATGCGGTTTCGATTGTGACGATGTGGGACCAGCATACGGAGCCGACGATTGCTGCTCTCGATGCGGGCAAGCATGTGTTTCTCGAAAAGCCGATGGCGTCCACGGTGGCGGATTGCCTGAAAATCATCGCGGCGGCGAAGCGCTCGAAAGGTATTTTACAGATCGGGCATATTTGCCGGTTCAATCCGCGCTACCGCATGGCGAAGCAGGCGATTGATGCGGGGCGGATCGGGAAGATCGTGGCGATGAGCTCGCGGCGGAATATTCCGGCGGCATGGACGCCTGAAATCCTGAACAAGATCGGGCCGATTGTGGGCGATGCAATCCATGATACCGACCTGATGTTGTGGTTCACGGGCGACAGGATTGTGAGCGCCTATGCGCAGACGGTGGATGTGCGGGGGCTGAAATATCCCGATATCGGGCAGACCATGTTTCGCTTTGCGGGTGGGGCGTCGGCTACGCTCGAAACCGTGTGGTGCATGCCGGAGAAGACGCCGTTCGACATTGACGAGCGGATGTCGATTATCGGGACGGAGGGTATCATCCATATCCAGGATACGTTCCCGAACCTCGGCATTGTCTCGAGCGACAAATTGCACAGCCCGGACACGACCTATTGGCCGTCCTTCGACGGTGTGCGCGGCGGGGCGTTACGGGACGAATTCGCCTATTTCGCCGGATGCGCGCTAACTGGAACGACGCCCGCGATCGGGCGGCCCGAGGATGCGGCGGCGGCCCTCGAGGCGACATTGGCGGCAGAAGAATCGGCGCGGACCGGAACTGTGATCAGGATTGGCGGATAAAGTGGGGAGAGGACTATGACGCAGAGAGTACTTGTTGTCGGATTGGGGAATATGGGCATGAGCCATGCGCTGGCCTATACGCGCATTGCGGGGTTCGAGGTGGTGGGTGTCTGCGAGCGGCGCATTGCCAACCGCAAAATGCCGGAAGCGCTGAAAGGCGCGCAGACATTCAGCAATTTCGAGGAAGCACTCGCAACGCTGAAGCCGGATGTGGTGTCGATCAACACGCTGCCGGACACGCATGCGGATTTCGCGATCAAGGCGATGGAGGTCGGCGCTCATGTGTTTGTCGAGAAGCCGCTCGCGGATACGGCGGAGAATGCCGAGAAGGTGGTTGCAACGGCGCACCGGACGGGGAAAAAGCTCGTGGTCGGGTATATTCTTCGGCAGCATCCGTCCTGGGTGAAGTTTATCGAGATTGCGCGCGAACTCGGCACGCCGCTGGTGTTCCGAATGAATTTGAACCAGCAATCGAATGGCGAGACGTGGGAATGGCACAAAAGGCTGATGGACAGTTTCCCGCCGATTGTCGATTGCGGGGTGCATTATGTCGATGTGATGTGCCAGATGACGAAGGCGAAGCCGATCAAGGTGCATGCGATCGGGGCGCGGCTGACGGACGAGGTGCCGGTGAATAATTACGGCATGTTGCAGGTGATTTTCGATGATGGTTCGGTGGGGTGGTATGAGGCGGGCTGGGGCCCGATGATGAGCGAGACGGCGTTTTTCGTCAAAGATGTGATCGGGCCGAAAGGGTCGGTGTCGATTGTGATGGCGGAGACGGCAGGCGAAGTCAAATCGGATGACATCAACGCGCATACGAAGACGAACCAGATTCTGTGGCACCATGCCGATATGTCGAAGCCGGACGAACGGATCGACATGACGGACGAGCCGGACCATGACGGGCTGTGCGAGCGGGAGCAACGCTATCTGCTGAAGGCGATCAACGAGAATATCGATTTGACGGATCACATGAATGATGCGGTCAAGAGCCTGAAAATCGTGATTGCGGCGGACCGGTCGGTCCATACTGGGCAGGTGGTTGATCTATGATAGTTCACGCTGCCGGACGAGGCAGCTAAGGGGAAGGCAACGGGAATGACACATGATCTTGTACTGCTCGGCGGGCGCGTGATAGATCCCTCGCAGGGAATCGACGGCGTGATGGATGTCGGGTTTGACGACGGGTATGTGGCGGCGCTCGGTCAGGGATTGAGCGGCACAGAGGTGATCGATGCCGCGGGGCGCATTGTGACGCCGGGGCTGATCGATCTGCATACGCATGTCTATTGGGGCGGCACGTCGCTGGGCGTTGATCCGATGATACTCGCGCGCGGCGGGTGCACGACGCTTGTGGATACGGGGAGCGCGGGGCCGGGCAATTATGCCGGCTTTCTCGACCATGTAATCCGCCCCTCGCCTGTCCGGATCATCGCCTATCTCAACATCTCGTTTGCCGGTATTTACGGGTTCTCGAAACGGATCATGGTGGGCGAGAGTGGCGATTTGAGGTTGATGGCGCCGGTCGACGCCGTGGAAGTGACGCGCGCGAACCGTGACACGATTGCCGGGATCAAGGTGCGGGTGGGGATGCACGCTTCGCAGAATTCGGGCACGATCCCGCTCGAGATTGCGCGGCAGGTCGCCGACGAGGTGGGCGTGCCGATGATGGTGCATATCGACACCCCGCCGCCTACACTGGAAGAGGTTTTGATCCGGATGCGGCCGGGCGATGTGCTGACCCATTGTTTCCGCCCGTTCCCGAACACGCCCGCGACGCCCGAGGGCGGGGTTTTGCCTGCGGTGCTGGAGGCGCGGAAGCGCGGCGTGATTTTCGATATCGGGCACGGCATGGGCTCGTTCTCGTTCAAAACGGCACGCACCATGCTGGCCAACGGGTTCATGCCCGATTGTATTTCGAGCGATGTGCACGCTTTGTGTATCGAGGGCCCGGCGTTCGACCTCTTGACGACCTTGTCGAAATTCATCTGCCTCGGCATGCCGCTGGGCGAGGTGATCCGAACGGCGACGGAGAACCCCGCGCGCGCGCTGAAGCGGGGTGATCTCGGGACCTTCCGCAAGGGTGCGGTCGGTGATGCCTCGATCCTGACGCTGGAAACGGGACGGTTCGACTATGTCGATTCGACCGGCGAGCATCTCGAAGGCGAAAAACGCCTGACGGCAAACGGCGTGATCATCAGGGGCGCACCACTTAGGGCGTAAGCCTGGGACGGGTGAGTGACGGTGAGGTTTCGGCCAGTAAAGTGGTTGCCCGCGCCTACCCTTGACAGCGTTGGAAAAATTATCGCTACGATCTGTTCAGTGGTTCTTATTGATACCCCGGAAAGTCAAATTCAGGAACTTTGTGAAATTATGGTTCGTAGCGGTAAGTCTCTTTCACTGTTCCGATTGGGCACCATCGATCAAGCAAAAACATTGAGGGCGAATTAGCTATGTATAACTCAGAAGATAGCCACTGTCCGTCGTCGAATGATTTGGAACAGCCGCGCTAATTTTGGATCGGAGGTCATTGGCTCATCGGTTTTAAGTTATGCTGCTTGACGCTGATGGGTCAAGCGCCGGCTTTGGATGGTGTGCTGTTTGATGCGTCTCCTTTCGGCCAGGATGGTTTCGCTGCGCCCGAAGTAGACGTCAGCCGGT
>Ga0114964_10002520_pt1 | contig 12746 bp, 10 predicted proteins | sample C_131016_MF_Meta_FD_92638 | JGI IMG/M metagenome (GOLD analysis project Ga0114964, IMG submission 92638) | Freshwater microbial communities from Lake Croche, Canada to study carbon cycling - C_131016_MF_MetaG | ecosystem: Environmental > Aquatic > Freshwater > Lake | place: Lake Croche, Canada... | reverse complement strand
GGCCCACTTCTCCGCGACACGGACCCGGCCGGAGTCCGGTGACACCACGACCATGTTCTCGCACTCGTAGTTGTCCTTGATGTAGCCGGTCAGCAGAGTCTGTGCGCGCATGTGATCGACCGGACCATCGAAGAAGCCCTGGATCTGATCAGTGTGGAGATCCACCGTGACAATCCGGTCGGCGCCGGCGGTTTTGAGCAGATCGGCGACCAGACGCGCGGAGATCGGCTCGCGACCGCGATGCTTTTTGTCCTGGCGGGCGTACGGGTAGAAGGGAAGGATCGCGGTGATCCGCTTGGCGCTGCCGCGCTTGAGCGCGTCGATCATGATGAGCTGTTCCATCAGCCAGGTATTCAGCGGTGCCGGGTGGGACTGCAGCACGAAGGCGTCGCAACCGCGGACCGACTCGTCGAATCGGACGAAGATCTCCCCGTTGGCGAAATCCCGCGCGGTTTGGGCGGTGACGTGGATGTCGAGTTCCTTGGCGACCTGCTCGGCCAGCTCCGGGTGTGCCCGGCCGGAGAAGAGCATCAGGTTCTTGCGGTTATCTGTCCAATCTGTGCCCACAGTGCCCTGCCCTCGCCCGTTGGGATCGAATATGCAAATTATCGTACGTAGGTCCGCGCCCGCGGCTGTCCCGGGTCGCGTGGCGAGTCCGATTCAGGTCCGGTCCGCGTCGTTCGCCTTCGCGTCATCTGCCGCGCGGGCGGTGGCCTTCGCGTCAGCCGCCGCGCGGGCGGTGGCCTTCGCGTCAGCCGCAGCCCGCGCCGAATCGCTGTCCGGACGGTTGCGCAGCACCCAGTCTTCGATGATGCGCTGCTGGCCGGCTGAAACCGCCAGCGCACCGGGTGGCACGTCCTCGCGGAGCACCGTCCCGGCGCCGGTGTAGGCACCGTCGCCGACGGTGACCGGTGCGACGAACATGGTGTCGCTACCGGTCCGGACATGGGATCCGACCGTGGTGCGCCGTTTGGTCTGGCCGTCGTAGTTGACGAACACGCTGGACGCCCCGATGTTGGTGTGATCGCCGATGTCGGCGTCACCGACATAGGTCAGATGCGGAACCTTGGTGCCCGTTCCGATCACCGCATTCTTGGTCTCGACGAAGGCGCCGAGCTTGCCCTCCGCACCAAGCCGGGTGCCGGGCCGCAGATAGGTGAACGGGCCGACATCGGCTCCGTCGCCGATCGTTGCGCCGAGGCCGTGGGTACGGACCACCGAGGCGCGGTCGCCGACGTCAACATCGGTCAGCGTGGTGTCCGGACCGATCGCGCAGCCGACGCCGATTCGGGTGCCGCCGAGCAGTTGGCTGCCAGGAGCTATGACGGTGTCGCGGCCGATCGCCACGTCCACGTCGATCCAGGTGGTGGCGGGGTCGATCACGGTGACGCCGGCACGTTGGTGGGCGGCGACGATGCGCCGATTGAGCTCTCGGCCGATATCGCTGAGTTGCACCCGGTCGTTGACCCCGGCTACCAGGGCGGCGTCATCGACGTGCTTGGCGTGCACCACCTGACCGTCGGCGCGCACGATCGCGATGACGTCGGTGAGGTAGAGCTCGTGCTGAGCATTGTTGGAGGACAAGCGATTCAATGCCGATCGCAGCGCGGCGATATCAAAGGCGTAGACGCCGGCATTGATCTCCCGGATGGCCCGCTGCTGCGGGGTCGCATCTGTCTCCTCGACGATCGCGATGACCTCACCGTCCTGGGTCCGCAGGATCCGGCCGTAACCGGTTGCGTCGGGCACCGTCGTGGTCAAGACCGTCACCGCTGCAGATGCGCCGCGGTGCACGGCGATCAACTCGGCCATGGTGTCGGCGTCGAGCAGTGGGATGTCTCCCGAGGTGACGACGACCACGCCGTCGAAGTCGTCCGGCAGGGCGGACAGGCCGCACAGCGCGGCGTGCCCGGTGCCCAGTTGCTGCTCCTGAATGGTGATTTCGACGGGCCGGCCGAGTTTGACGGCAAGTTCGCCGACTGCTGCAGAGATTCGGTCGCGATCCTTTCCGAGCACAACGACCAGATGGTGCGGCGCGACCTTGGCGACGGCGTGCAGTGTGTGCGACAGCATGCTGCGCCCACCGATGGTGTGCAGAACTTTCGGGGTGTCCGAGCGCATCCGGGTGCCGGAACCCGCGGCGAGCACCAGCACGGCCGACTCACTCTTCACTGCCATGTGAGCCTCCAGGTGTGCGTTGTCGCTCGCCGAGCCTCGCTCCGGATCGATTGTCGCTCGGCCAGCCTCGCTCGCTGCCGATTGTCGCTCGCCGAGCCTCGCTCCGGGTGGATTGTCGCTCGCCGAGCCTCGCTCCGGGTGGATTGTCGCTCGCCGAGCCTCGCTCCGTCGCCAGGACTCGAACCTGAACTATCTGAACCAAAATCAGAGGTGCTGCCGATTACACCACGACGGATTGCCCGAGGGAGACTTTAACCCAGGGGAGATACCCTGATAGCCGTGGCCGGATCGGAGAAGGAGTCGCGCCAACCGCGCGCCCGCATGACCGGCAGCGAGCGTCGGCACCAGCTGATCGACATCGCCCGATCGTTGTTTGCCGAACGCGGTTACGAGGGCACCTCGGTCGAGGAGATCGCCCAGCGCGCAGGGGTATCCAAGCCGGTCGTCTACGAGCATTTCGGCGGCAAAGAGGGGCTTTACGCGGTGGTGGTCGACCGGGAGATGTCGGCACTACTGGACCGGATCACCTCGTCGCTGACCAACAATCGCTCCCGGGTGCGCGTCGAACGGGTAGCCCTGGCGCTGCTGACCTACATCGAGGAACGCACCGACGGGTTCCGAATCATGATCCGCGATTCGCCGGCATCGATCAGTTCCGGCACCTACTCCAGCCTGCTCAACGACGCGGTCAGCCAGGTGTCCTCGATTCTGGCCGACGATTTCGCCCGCCGCGGCCTGGACCCCGAGTTGGCTCCGCTGTACGCCCAGGCACTGGTGGGTTCGGTGTCGATGACCGCGCAGTGGTGGCTTGATGCCCGGGAGCCGGCCAAGGAAGTGGTGGCCGCCCATCTGGTGAACCTGATGTGGAACGGCCTCAGCCACCTTGAGGCCGAACCCCGATTGCAGGATGAGTAACGAATTGCCAATCATGTCCCGCCGCAAGGGATTTTGCTGTTGCTGCCTAGGATGAGCCCACCATGACCGCTCCGGGGCACCAGCCTGTCCAACGCCCGTTGGCGGCTCTTGTCGACGCCGTGTTGGAGGCGGCGCAATTCCTCGAGCTGACCGAGTTGGCAGCGCAGCGCCCGCAAGAGTTGGCGCTGGTGGGCCCGGCCAGTGCCCAGCTCTTCGTAGCCTGCGCGCTCGCGCGCGGCGGCCCGCTGCTGGTGGTGACCGCCACCGGTCGGGAGGCCGACGATCTGACCGCTGAACTGCGCGGGGTTTACGGGGACGCGGCCGCACTGTTCCCGTCCTGGGAGACCCTCCCGCACGAACGGCTGTCACCCGGCGTGGACACGATCGGCGCACGGATGATGCTGTTGCGCCGGCTGGCGAACCCGGACGATCCGGACCTGGGGCCCCCGCTGGCCGTGGTGGTGACGACCGTGCGCTCGCTGTTGCAGCCGATGGCTGCCGACCTGGCCCAGATCGAGCCGGTGACCCTGCGGGTTGGGGCCGAGTTGAACTTCGACGACCTAGCCGCACGCCTGGTCGAACTCGCCTACAGCCGGGTCGACATGGTGGGCCGCCGCGGGGAGTTCGCGGTGCGCGGCGGCATCCTCGACATCTTTGCGCCGACCGCCGAACACCCGGTGCGGGTGGAGTTCTGGGGTGACGAGATCACCGAGATGCGAATGTTCTCGGTTGCAGACCAGCGATCCATCCCCGAGATCGATGTTGGCTCAGTGGTCGCCGTGGCCTGTCGCGAGCTGCTCTTGACTGATGAAGTACGTTCTCGGGCAGCGGAATTGGCTGCCGATGCACCATCGGACGACGATCACATCACCGGCCGGGTCGGGGACATGCTGGCCAAACTCGCCGAGGGTATCCCGGTTGACGGCATGGAGGCACTCGCGCCGGTACTGCACCCGCAGCGGCTGGGACTGCTGATCGATCACCTGCCGGCAGGCACCCCGCTGCTGGTGTGCGATCCGGAGAAGATCCGCACCCGCGCCGCTGACCTGATCAAGACCGGACAGGAGTTCCTGGAGGCCTCCTGGTCGGTGGCCGCGGTCGGAGGCGACGCCCCAATCGACATTGAGGCGCTCGGCGGGTCCGGCTTCCGCGACCTCGACGAGGTGCGCGACCTCGCACGCGCCGGAGGCCATCGGTGGTGGACGATCAGTCAACTCGGCGAGCCGGGGTCGGTGAACCTCGACGTGCGGGCCGCACCCTCGGCGCGTGGCCAACAGAGCAACGTCGACGAGATCTTCGCGATGCTGCGCGCCCACGTGCTGACGGGTGGGCGGGCTGTGGTCGTGGCCCCGGGCATCGGGACAGCGCACCGGGTGGTCGAGCAACTCGGCGAACGAGACACCCCCGCCGCGATGCTGGAGACCGGCGCACCGCTGCGCTCCGGGTTGGTGAATGTGCTCAAGGGGCCGCTACACGCGGGTGTGATCGTGGCCGGTGCGGAACTGGTGGTGATCACTGAATCCGACCTCACCGGAAACCGGGCCACCGGCCCGGAGGGCAAGCGGTTGGCAGCCAAGCGCCGCAATACCGTCGACCCGCTGGCCCTGACCGCCGGCGATCTGGTGGTGCACGACCAGCACGGCATCGGCCGGTTCGTAGAGATGGTCGAGCGCACCGTCGGCGGGGCCCGGCGGGAGTACCTCGTGTTGGAGTACGCATCCGGCAAGCGCGGGCAACAGGCCGACAAACTGTTCGTGCCGATGGACTCCCTGGATCAGCTGTCCCGCTACGTCGGAGGTGAGCAACCCAGCCTCAGCAGGCTCGGTGGCAGCGACTGGGCTAACACGAAAACCAAGGCGCGCAAGGCAGTTCGCGAAATCGCCGGTGAGCTCGTGTCGCTCTACGCCAAACGCCAAGCCGCGCCCGGCCACGCATTCGCACCGGACACCCCGTGGCAGGCTGAGATGGAGGACGCATTCGGATTCACCGAGACCGTCGACCAGCTGACCGCGATCACCGAAGTCAAAGCCGATATGGAGAAGCCGGTCCCGATGGACCGCGTGGTGTGCGGTGACGTCGGTTACGGCAAGACCGAGATCGCGGTCCGGGCCGCATTCAAAGCCGTGCAGGACGGCAAGCAGGTCGCCGTACTGGTTCCCACCACGTTGCTGGCCGATCAGCATCTGCAGACCTTCACTGAACGGATGGCCGGATTCCCGGTCACCGTCAAAGGCCTGTCGCGGTTCACCGACCCGAGCGAGTCCCGCACGGTGCTCGACGGGATGGCCGACGGCAGCGTCGACATCGTCATTGGCACGCATCGATTGCTGCAGACCGCGGTGCGCTGGAAGGACCTCGGTCTGGTGGTGGTCGATGAGGAACAGCGATTCGGCGTCGAGCACAAGGAACACATCAAGAGCCTGCGCACCCATGTCGACGTGCTGACCATGAGTGCCACCCCGATCCCTCGGACGCTGGAGATGAGCCTGGCCGGTATCCGGGAGATGTCGACCATCCTCACTCCGCCCGAGGAGCGTTATCCGGTGCTGACCTATGTCGGCCCTGATGACGACAAGCAGGTCGCCGCGGCGCTGCGCCGTGAACTGCTGCGCGACGGGCAGGCGTTCTACGTTCACAACCGGGTCAGCTCCATCGACGCCGCGGCCGCGCGGGTTCGGGCATTGGTTCCCGAGGCTCGGGTGGTCGTCGCGCACGGGCAGATGCCCGAGGAGCAGTTGGAGAAGACGGTCCAAGGTTTCTGGAACCGCGACTACGACATCCTGGTCTGCACCACGATCATCGAGACCGGCCTGGACATCTCCAATGCCAACACCCTCATCGTGGAGCGGGCCGAGGCGCTCGGCCTCTCCCAGCTCCACCAGTTGCGCGGACGAGTGGGTCGCAGCCGGGAACGCGGCTACGCCTACTTCCTGTACCCGCGCGAGACGCCGCTCACCGAGACCGCCTACGACCGGCTGGCCACCATCGCCCAGAACAACGAATTGGGTGCCGGCATGGCAGTTGCGTTGAAGGACTTGGAGATTCGCGGGGCCGGCAACGTCCTCGGTGCCGAGCAGTCCGGGCATGTCGCCGGAGTCGGTTTCGATCTCTACGTGCGATTGGTCGGCGAGGCCGTCGAGGCATACCGGGCCGCGGCTGACGGCAAGGTGGTTGACGGAACCGAGGAGCCCCGCGACGTTCGCATCGACCTTCCGGTGGACGCGAACCTGCCGCCGGAGTACATCAGCAGCGACCGACTACGGCTGGAGGCATACCGGCGGCTGGCCGGCGCCGACGAGGCCGCCGTCGCGGCGGTCGTGGAAGAACTCACCGATCGCTACGGCACACTGCCCGAGCCGGCACAGCGACTGATCGCCGTGGCCCGGCTGCGTCTGCTCTGTCGGCATTACGGCGTCACCGAAGTCGCCGCGACCGGAACCGGTTCTGCGACAACACTTCGCATCTCGCCATTGACCCTGGCGGATTCCGCTCAGATCCGGCTGAGTCGGCTCTATCCGGGGGCCACCTACCGAGCGATGACATCGACGGTCCAGGTGCCGATTCCGCGGACCGGAACCACGATGGGCGCGCCACGCATTCGGGACCTGGAGTTGGTGCAGATGGTGGCCGACCTGCTGCTCGCTCTCGACGGCCGCCCGGCCGGCGAGGTGGACATCACGACGTTCACACCGGCGATACCGGGCAGGGTCCGATGACCGTCATCCTGGTCGACCCGCGCCGCCGGGCCCTGGTGCCGATCCAAGCTGTTGTGCTGCTCGCCGGAGATGTGCAGTACACCGAGGAGATGGTCGACGTCGCCGGCTTGTTGCCCGCTGCGCGTCCGGTGTCGGCAGGCAAGCCCGCGGCGGTGCTGGTGTCGTCGGATCCTGAGCACCCGGCGGTCGCGGCCCGGATCGATGCCGGGGAACAGGTGATCGGCGCGCCGGTGCCGTTGCCGGGCGAGCGCCTCGTCGACGCGGTCGAGATCATGGACAGGCTGCGCACGGCGGGCCCGTGGGAGAGCGGACAGACGCACGACTCCCTGCGGCGGTACCTGCTGGAGGAGACCTACGAACTGTTCGACGCGGTACACGGCGGCGATGCCGACGAGATCCGCGATGAACTCGGAGATGTGTTGCTGCAGGTTCTTTTTCACGCCCGTATCGCGCAGGATTCGCCGCAGGCGCCGTTCACCATCGACGACGTCGCCGACGCTCTGGTGCGCAAACTCCTGCATCGGGTACCCGCCGTGCTGGCCGGGGAGCCCATCACGCTCGAGGATCAGCTGGCCGAGTGGGAGCAGCGAAAGGCGGCAGAGGGCACCCGACGACTCTCCTGTGTCGACGGCATTCCGACCGGACAGCCCGCGTTGGCGCTGGCGCAGAAGGTCATCTCACGGGTTGCCGCCAATGGGCTACCGGACGATCTGATCCCGGCCACCGTGACGGCGGTGACGGTCGGCAACGACAACGATGCCGAAAACGAGTTACGCACCGCGGTGCTGGAGTTCGCCGATGTCGTGCGGATGGTCGAGGGTGCTATCGCTACAGCCCGTACGAACTCGGGCGATCTTGAGCAGCGCCCCCTCACCGCCGAGGAATGGCGTTCGCAGTGGCCCTAAACAGTGAGAGGCGTGGCCGTGGCCGACAGAAACGACCTGCCCGACGGTTCGTAGCGGCTAGCGAAGGCCATGTCGTGGGACGATAAAGGTGCCGTAAGCACTACCGGGGAGTATTAGGTGTCGTCGTCACGCTGGCTGCCGAGTGCCGTCGTCATGGCGGCGGCGGCCATGCTGCTTGCGTCTAGTTGCTCCTGGCAGATGGGCACTCCGATCCCCGAGGGCGTGCCGCCGCCGGCCGGTGACCCGGTGCCTGCAATCGACACCCACGCCGCCGGCCGCCCGGCCGACCAGTTGCGGGCGTGGGCCGAGCAGCGCGCACCGGCCCTGGGCTTACCGATCAGCGCCCTGGAGGCCTATGCCTACGCGGCGCGGGTGGCGGAGGTGGAGAACCCCGACTGCCACCTGGCCTGGACGACGCTGGCCGGTATCGGCATGGTGGAGAGCCAGCACGGCACCTACCTGGGCGCGGTGATCGCCCCGAATGGCGACGTCAGCCCACCCATCCGCGGTGTGCACCTCGATGGCACCAATGGAAACCTTGAGATCGTCGACCGCGCGGCGCCGACCGACGGGAACCCTGCGTACGCCCGGGCGATGGGGCCGATGCAGTTCATTCCGGAAACCTGGCGACTGTATGGCGTGGATGCCAACAATGATGGTGCCGCCAGCCCCGACAACTTCGATGACGCGGCGTTGTCGGCGGCCGGATATCTGTGCTTCCGTGGGACCGACCTCGGTACTCCGCGCGGGTGGATGAATGCACTGCGGGCTTATAACCACTCCGATCTTTACGCGCGTACGGTGCGGGATTGGGCCACTGCCTATGCCGACGGTCATCCGCTCTGAGCGACCGCCGATTCCCCTGTCGATTCCGGGGCCGAATCCGGGGTCCACTAGCCATCTCGACCATCTAGGCTGTGGCCGACAGCGTCGAACCCAGCAAGGATCAGCAAGGAGAAACCGTGCCCATCATCGAGCAGGTCGCCGCTCGTGAAATTCTTGATTCCCGCGGCAATCCGACCGTTGAGGTCGAGGTCGCTCTGATCGACGGCACCTTCGCGCGCGCCGCGGTGCCGTCCGGCGCATCGACCGGTGTGCACGAGGCCGTCGAGTTGCGCGACGGAGGCACCCGCTACGGCGGTAAAGGTGTGCAGAAGGCGGTCGAGGCGGTGCTCGACGAGATCGCGCCCGCGATCATCGGCCTGTCGGCCGACGAGCAGCGACTGGTCGATCAGGCACTGGTCGACCTCGACGGGACGCCCGGCAAGTCCCGACTCGGTGCCAACGCGATTCTCGGCGTCTCGCTGGCGGTGGCAAAAGCCGCCGCCGACAGCGCGGGCCTCCCGCTGTTCCGATACCTCGGCGGACCCAACGCCCACATTCTGCCGGTGCCGATGTTCAACATCCTCAACGGCGGCGCGCACGCTGACACCGGTGTCGACGTCCAGGAGTTCATGGTGGCGCCGATCGGCGCACCGAACTTCCGGGAGGCGCTGCGCTGGGGTGCCGAGGTGTACCACGCACTGAAGGCGGTGCTCAAGAAGCAGGGTCTGGCGACCGGCCTGGGCGATGAGGGCGGGTTCGCGCCCGATGTCGCCGGCACCAAGGCCGCACTGGATCTGATCTGCTCGGCCATCGAGTCGGCCGGTTTCAAGCCGGGTGTCGATGTCGCGTTGGCGCTGGACGTGGCGGCCACCGAATTCTTTACTAGGGGAACGGGATACAGCTTCGAGAAGCAGACCCTGGACTCCGGACAGCTGGGCGAGTTCTATACCGAACTCATCGGTGCCTACCCACTGGTGTCCATCGAGGATCCGCTGGATGAGGACGACTGGGATGGTTGGGCCAACTTAACCGCGGCGATCGGCGACCGGGTTCAGATCGTCGGCGACGATCTGTTCGTCACCAATCCCGAGCGGTTGGAAGAAGGAATCGAGCGCGGCGCCGCTAACGCACTGCTGGTGAAGGTCAACCAGATCGGCACCCTCACTGAAACTCTGGACGCCGTCGCACTGGCCCACAACAGTGGCTACCGCACCATGATGAGCCACCGCAGTGGTGAGACCGAGGACACCACCATCGCCGACCTCGTCGTCGCCATCGGCAGCGGCCAGATCAAGACGGGTGCTCCGGCGCGCAGCGAGCGCGTCGCCAAGTACAACCAATTGCTGCGCATCGAAGAGGCGCTCGGAGACGCCGCCCGCTACGCGGGTGACTTGGCCTTCCCGCGCTTCGCCGGTCCGGAATAGACCCGAGAGACTTCGAAAACGACTGTGGCAGAGGGAAAACGGAATGACCCGAAGCGGCGCGCGCCGGCTTCCCGGCCGGGCGCGTCGGGTCGCGGCCGTTCGCGGCCGACGCGGGTAGGCAACCGGGTCTCCCGACCGGGCGGCTTGCGGGCACAGGCAGAATCAGTCGGGCACGGCCTGGCCCAGCCGATCCGGCGGGTGATCGCGGCGTCGATTGATCAGCAGAGCGAGCAACAACTCGGATTCACCGCCCGTCGGGCCGCCATCCTCGCAGCCATGGTGTGCGTTCTTACCCTGACGATCGCCGGCCCGGTCCGCACCTACTTCGCGCAGCGCACCGAGATGAAACAACTGGCCGCGAGCGAGTCCGCTCTGCGTGCGCAGATCGCCGACTTGGAGGGCCAGAAGGCCAAACTGGCCGATCCGGTGTACATCGCCGCCCAGGCGCGCGAGCGGCTGGGATTCGTCATGCCCGGCGATATCCCCTACCAGGTTCAGCTTCCGGGGTCGCAGGCGTCGCCGGCGGGTGTGGGCTCGCAGACCGGTCCGGTCAACAGCGGGGATCCCTGGTACACCTCGCTGTGGCATACCATCGCCGACACTCCACACGGCCCGCCCGCCGCGCCCCCGCCGCCCGAGCTGCCCCCGCCTCCGGGGCCACCCCTGCCTCCGGGACCGCCACCGCCGGCACCCGTCCCCGGTGGTTGACAGCGCCGATCTCGACGCGGTGGCGCGCCAACTCGGTCGCGAACCGCGTGGCGTGCTCGAGATCGCCTACCGCTGCCCCAACGGGGAACCGGGCGTGGTCACCACCGCGCCGCGCCTTTCCGACGGCACGCCATTCCCGACGCTGTACTACCTGACCCATCCGGCGCTGACCGCCGCGGCCAGCCGCCTGGAATCCGAGGGAGTGATGCGTGTGATGACCGCTGCGCTGCACGATGATCCCGCGTTGGCTGCGGCCTATCGGCGGGCACACGAGTCCTACCTGGCCGAGCGTGACGCCATCGAGTCCCTCGGTACGAGGTTTTCCGGCGGTGGCATGCCGGACCGGGTGAAGTGTCTGCACGTGGTGATGGCGCATGCGCTAGCCAAAGGTCGCGGGGTCAACCCGTTCGGCGATCAGGCACTGGCAATGCTGGCCGCCGAACCGGCGATGGCCGGGATCCTGTCGGAAGAGGAGTGGATATGAGGCCCGAGTCGGAAACCGTGGCGGCGATTGACTGCGGAACCAATTCGATCCGGTTGCTGATCGCCGACCGGATCGACGGCCGATTGCGGGATCTGCATCGCGAGATGCGGATCGTGCGACTCGGCGAGGGTGTCGACGCCACCGGACAGTTTTCACCCGATGCGCTGGCGCGGACGCGTGCCGCACTGGTGGATTACGCGGTGCTGCTGCGTGGCCACGGTGTGCGCAAGCTGCGGATGGTGGCGACGTCAGCCACTAGGGATGCGGCCAACCGGGAGGAGTTCTTCGCGATGACCGCCGCCGTGCTGGGCTCAGCCGTTCCGGGTGCGATCGCCGAGGTGATCACCGGGTCCGAAGAGGCCGAGCTGTCCTTTAACGGCGCGGTCGGTGAATTGGATTCCGCCGCAGCGCCATTCGTGGTCGTCGACCTCGGCGGCGGCTCCACCGAAGTGGTGTTGGGCACGGGCAGCGGTGTGCAGGCAAGTTATTCGGCGGACATCGGCTGCGTGCGGATGACCGAACGGTGCCTACATTCGGATCCGCCGACCGCTGCGGAGGTGGCCTCCGCTCGCGGGGTGGTGCGGGAGCGTCTCGCCGAGGCGCTGCGGGTGGTTCCGGTGGCCGAGGCCAAGACGTGGGTCGGGGTGGCCGGCACATTCACCACGATCGCGGCACTCGCACACGGAATGTCTGAGTACGACTCCGAGGCGATTCACCTGTCCAGGGTCCGGTTCGGGGACTTATTGGCGGTGTGCGATCAGTTGATCTACATGACCCGCGCGCAACGCGCCGCGCTCGGGCCCATGCACGAAGGCCGGGTCGACGTGATCGGCGGCGGCGCCATCGTCGTCGAGGAACTGGCCGCCGCGTTGGGTGAGCGTGCCGGGATCGCCGAACTCATCGTCAGCGAGCACGACATTCTCGACGGGATCGCCCTGTCGATCCCGTGAACCTCAGCTGTCGAGGTTGAGAGCTCAGAGCTTGACCTTGCAGCCGCTACCGATGTTGTGGCAGTGGTGTCCGCCATCGCAGGCGTTACAGCGGCAGCTACAGCCACCGATGTGCTTGGTTTCGACAGTTCCCATCACAGATCATCTCCTTCGGCGACCCCGCTGTGTGGGCCTCTCACTGACAATAGTTGCAGCGCATGTCCCATGTCAGGTGAAATTTTGCTTTATCGCGGCGAGACGTCGGGGTCGGGGCGAACGTGGCGGTCCCACGCCGACGCCGTCGTGTGGATGAGGATCAGGGTGACTCCGGCCAGAACCGAGTTACGGAAGGCCGGTTCGAGTCCGTTCCATGCGGTGGAGCGCCACATCTGGAACCACTCGCCGCCGACCGCGATGAAACCTCCGAAGAACAGCGCGATGATCATCAGCAGGCCGATGCTCGACAGTGCGCGGGCCCGATCGAAAGAGCTGCCCGAGGCAAACGCCCGCAACCAGGTCACACAGGCCGCCAGCAGCACGACCGCGGCCAGGCTTTCCCAGACGATCACCCCGATGTAGGCCACATTCCACACCGTGGGGTCGGACAGCGAGCGCCACATGACATCCGGATCCAGGTCGGCGCCCGGGGCACCGCCGAAGTT
>Ga0114964_10002519_pt1 | contig 12746 bp, 7 predicted proteins | sample C_131016_MF_Meta_FD_92638 | JGI IMG/M metagenome (GOLD analysis project Ga0114964, IMG submission 92638) | Freshwater microbial communities from Lake Croche, Canada to study carbon cycling - C_131016_MF_MetaG | ecosystem: Environmental > Aquatic > Freshwater > Lake | place: Lake Croche, Canada... | reverse complement strand
TCGTCGCAATCGCTTGTCTTTTCTACTATTACTGGCTTCTAAAGCATGAACGTATTGCATAAAAGTAGCATTCGATTCTTATTATTCGGGTTGGGCTTCACTGCAATCAGCCACTTATATGGCCATCTTTTAATTCAGGCCATATTTCCACTTTATCAATTAATCACTACCGTTTTAGATAGTCACATTGCAGTTGCTCATATTAATATCATCCAAAAATATGATCAAAATTTCATACAAGTTGATAGCGCACTTTCACGGCAGTTCTTTATTGGTGAACATTTTTTCTTGCTAGAATCCACAGCGCCGAGCAGCTTTTTGGTGGCGGTAGATCTTGTATTACAACCAGTGATAATGCTTTATACACTATTACTTGCATGGCCAGTCTTAGTGTATAAAGAATACATCGTTAGATTAGCTTTGGGCACCCTACTCTTGTTGATCTTAATGTCACTAGACCTCCCATTACAAGTCATTTACCAGCATTGGGTGAATGTCGAAAAAATACTCCACACCACAGGCAATGCAGAGGGCTTTCTCTTGTTTTGGAGTAATTTTTCAAACGGTGGCGGGCTAATTGCACTTACCCTTACTGTTGGGATTATCTCAATCGGGATTGCGAAGCGACTTCAACAATATAGAAATGCTGTGTTTCAGTAAATTACTTGGCAGTTTTTAGACTTTGTTCATCAATTTTATCATTGTAATCTTGAAGAAGATTCTCAAGCTGCACGCGCTTCAACTGTGAAAAAGGCTCTGTTAAAACGACCTTTTTGTACTCAGTAGGATTTTCGTACAATTTCACCAAATCCAAACCGTAATCATAGAGTTTATTGTTTTTAGCAACACAGGCATCGATCAATTTAGTTTTCTGTATAGAAGTTGCAGTTAAATTAGCACGTTGCTGCTCATTTACCTTCAAATCGTACACAGTGCCTTGATATTTGACATCTAGTTCATTCAAAGCAGTTTTAGTCGCCTGTAGTTCTATCTGCGTCTTCATCAACTTAGCCTCAAAGGCAAGACGTTCAGCAGTCATTTCTTTTAAGTTCACTTCCAACCCATCAATTTTGACATTAGCAGCGCTTAGTTTTGATTTGATGGCGACATTTTCTGCCTGTGCTTTTGCTAAATCGGCTTCCATAGCAGCTTTTGCTTGCAGTTCTTGATCCAACTGCGCTTGCAATTGCGCTTTCTCTTGCTGTATCTGCTGTACCATTTGCTGCGCGCGACGCGATGCTTTATCTTTCTTTTCTGCAGCCAATACAGGATTTGCTAGCAAACTTGTAGCCAATAAAATACTGACTAAAAAGCTTGTATTCAGAAAATTCAACTTCATGATTCTAGGCTCCATTAGTCGTCGTATTAAAACTTAGCATTCAAATCAAGCATGAGCACATCGACAGCTAATGGTGCTATCGCCCCGCCACTATTATTTATTAATCTAGGGCTAATTTCATCAGCACTAAACCACCGTGCAGTCAGCCATGTGTTTTTATCGATACCATAACTAGTTCCTAAGATCCATCCTTTTGCATTCGTGCCACCTAGGTAGAAGTCAGAGTCAGTATAAGCGTCCATCACCGCATCAGCCTCAAGGTATTTATAGGCTGCAAAAGCTTGCCAATCATTGGAACGATAGGTCGTGGGCATCCCAACGGCCAGTTTCAACTGATAACCATTGACTTCTTTTTTATATGTAGCTCCAGTACGCGCCGCTATTTCTTGCGCATCAAATCCAATATTTCTAACGTAATCAGCAGTTACCATAACGTGAATTGGATTAAAAGTGGCGATATCCAATTGTCCAGTTAGGTTAAGTTCTCGAAATTTAGATGCTAATCCATACTTATCATTTAGTGGATCCGGGGCATTGTTGAGTGTAATGTCAAAATATGAGTTACCCTTAGTCCTAAAAGCTGGCACCGTCCCATCGTAACCATATGGAATTGATTGAGTGTCCTTTATTCCTTCAACATGCTTAAAGTCATACAAAGCTACAGCAAATTTTGCCGTGCTTAAATCAGAAGCCGTCCACTTAATACCGGCTTGCGAACCGAACATCCATTTACTTTTGGCTTTATTTTCTGCTTTGCCACTATTTGTATTAACTTCGGTCTGTTCTAGAGGAAATGCCCCTAGTGTTAAAAAGCTAGACCAATTATCGTTAATTCTTGGCGTGAAACTTGCCGCTACGCCATCAAAGGCCAAGTCTGGATCCCACACTAAATCTGTGGATAGCCATGGATTAGCAAAACGACCTCCCACAACATTGAACCAAGGTTTAATTTCAGCTTTTAGGTAGGCACGATCTAGCCCAAAGTTATACTTTGCGCTATTTGCACCTTGTGTTTGATTAGGCGAAATTGGGTCAGTTGCGCTTCCCGTTGTTAATCCGACGCCTGCGGTCAACCAATCATTCACTTTAGCCTTCACACCCAAGCGGGCACGTATACGGAGTCTACCTTGATCCTCAGTAGTATTACTAACGTTGGTAAAGTTTGCACTATTGAAATCAGTGGGACTTGGATTGCCGCTTGCAAAGCCATCGTGCTGATATCTGAGGCGCAAATCACCCTCCCAATGCATACGGTCTATCCAGTCTGGCACACCAAGACGTTCGCCAGCTTTGTAATTTAAGCTAGACATCACATCCTTTTTAATGTCCTCGCGTAACTCTTTTTTAACGATATCAGGCACGTATTGCACACGCACCATTTTTTCATTGATGGCTTTTTCTACGACCTTACTTTGCTCATTTGGCGCATTATCAACCAAATCTTTTTCTTTGGCTTTGGCTGCATCCTGACTAGCCTGTCTTAATAAGTCATCGGCTTTCGCTTTACTCAAGACGCCTTCTTGCACCAGCAGATTGACTAGACTGACCGTTGTCGAACGGATTTGCTCCAAAGACTCACGTTCCCCAGCATGGGCTATATTGAAAACAAGACCCAAACATATTGAAGTCATTCCAATAACCAAAGGCTTGAGCACTATCTGAAGCTTAGCTATTGGGCGTGCTTTACAGGCATATAAGTTTTGTAATTTAATTTTAATTGCTTGCATCATGTTTAATTCCATCAATTTTCAAAAAGTTCATGATTTAATCTTGATAACGTTTAACCTACAGAGATAACGTTTAACCTACAGATCGTGCGGTTACTTTCAACTTTACTGGTTGCGGCATATCGGCTGGTGGCGCTTCTGCCAACGGCGGCATCTCAGAGACAGCTTTTTTAATAAGCCCATCAATGACAGGATCCCCACTTGACCCTGCTATTTCAAAGCGTTCGATATGTCCATTACCTGCAACCCATACCTTTACAACTAATTTATAGGAGCCAATCGCTAACGCTTTATCTTTGGCTAATGCCTGTTCAATCTGCGTTTTGATCATGCCGGTGTAATAAGCAAATTGATACTTACTTGGCCCACCACCAATCTTGGTGCCGACTTCCCCGCCCTTGTATTCACTGTTGACTGCACCTGCAGCAAAGGGACTGGGGCCATCACCAGCAGCACCCTCCATTTTGAGAACTTCCGCTGGAGGCGTTTGTTCTGGTTTAGGCTGCGGGACTTCTTTTACTTCCTTAACTTCCTTAGGCTGCTCTTTTGGTGGCTCTTTAGGTGGCGGTGGTGGCGGAGGTGGCGGCGTATCTGGCAATAATTTAACCGTTGTGACCGCCTTTTTATGCGAACTTCCACCAGACATCAATGATTTCACCAAATAAGCCAAGCCGCCCAGGACTACTAAGGCAATTAATATCAAAGCAATTCGCTTTAACCAAGTTGAAGATTTAGCGGATGAAGATTGTGCTTGCATTAGGTCCCTATTTTGCCAGTCACTAAACCAACGTTTGTAATCTCCATGCGATTGACCAAATCGATCACGCTGATTACCCCAGCATATGGCGCGTTTGCATCTCCTCGAATCATCACATTGAACTGAGCATCTTTAGCCTTGGCAGCATTTAATTGTGACTCCAATTCAGCCATGCTGACACCAATCCCATTAATCAACACTCCGCCACCTTGCTGAACCTGGACAATTTTTACATCATGTTTTTCCGTGCTTGGCTTATTTGATGGCTTAGGCAAATTCATGCTTAAACCCTGAACGCCAGCAGTCGTCATCAAGATAAAAATGACCAGTAACACATAAGCCAAATCCAACATTGGCGTAATGTTAATGGTGTCATATGGTTGTGCGTCGTTTTGTACTTGCATCTAATTATCCCGACTGCTTTTTAGTCACTAAACCCACTTCGGTAATATCTAATTTCTTGCAGATTCCTAACACTTCAGACACTTTGTCAAAGTGGGCGACCGCATCGGCTTTAAGCACCACCGGCAAACTTGGATTGCCGCTTTTATATTCTGCTAAACGTTGCTCTAACGTTGCCATATCCACCGGATAGGCATCCAAATAAACTGAACCATCACTGGTAATGGTAATCGCCCGCATTTTTGGCTTGGCAAGTGGCGCCGTCACTTTTGTTAACGGCGTTTCCACTTTCACCCCTTGCACGGAAGCGGTCGTCATAATAATAAAAATCACCAGTAGTACATAAGCCAAGTCCAACATCGGAGTGATGTTAATCTCGTCGTATAACTGGTTCTCTTCCTTGACGCCCTCAGACATAGAATATGTCTCGCATCGGAACGTTTAAGTGATTTAGGCTCATCATCATTATTTCTGACCGTATAACTCAGCCGTACGAGTCACAAACTCATCTACAAAAATTTGCATCGCAATGGTGATATTTTTAATGCGGCTAGCTAGGTAGTTATAGCCAAAAAGCGCAGGAATCGCCACGCCTAAACCAGCAACAGTCGCCAACAAAGCTGCTGCAATCCCTGGTGCGATGGCGTTCACGTTAACGTCACCCGCTGCTGCAATCGCCGCAAAAGTAATCATTACGCCAACAACCGTCCCTAATAGTCCCAAGAAAGGCCCGCCTGAAATCGCAATAGTGAGAAGTACCATGCCTGCGTTTTGTTTTTGGGTTTCGCGCACCAAGTCAGCATCAATCGCAGCTTTAATCGCATCCATCGCAGCGCCGCTTAACGACAATTCTTGGCCAGCCAATTCACGTTTACGGATTTCTCGTAAACCTGCTACGTACAGTCTATAGAGAGTAGAGTTTTCATAATTCGCCCCTTGATCCAAGCTAAGCAAATCATTACCTGCATTTTGAAAACGCGCTATAAATAGATTATTGTCTTTGTCAGTGACTGAAACCAACTTCGCTTTTTTAATCATCACCCATGTACTGATACCAAACATCACCGCTAAAATTCCAATCACGACCTTGGCATCAATTGTTAAACTATTAACCAAGATCACAATGTAGTTTGGTCCACCACTTTCTCCATCTTCATCATCGCCAGCTTCCACCTTCAACAACTGACTATCCATCCCTTGCGCACTGGCAGAAAGTTTTAACCATTCAGCACTGCGTGCCACATTGGCCATTTGCATTTCATCTATTTCACCCGCATAACCCTCACCCAATTTAATATTGGTCGAGGCGTCTACCGATGGGACATCCCCTGTTGCAACAGATACGCCATTAAGATATAGATTCGCTTTTCCACCATCTACACTAACCGCTACATGTTGCCAAACGGCCGCCTTTAGTTCACCACCTGCCACTTTACTCGTACCAGCATTTAGGCTTAATTTCAGGCCATCTGTTTTAAGCGTTAAGGCGTTTCCAAAGCTAATTAAGGCTGCAGATTGAGTAATGTTTGCTGGCTTGATCCACGCTGACCAAGTATATGCCGCAGACCCTTTAAGCAATGGGATCGTTGCAATTGTCAATGGCTTACCAGAAAATACAGCCGCCTCGCCTATTAAGGCAGACTTTTGTACGCTAACTTCACCCGCTGCAACCAAGGCGCTCGCTGAACTATCTTGCAATAATGTTTTTTCCGCAAAGTGGAAGGCTGCAACCGTCGCGGCATCCCAGGTCGACTTTGCATCTGCGCTTGCGGTCGCTTTTTCATTTCCGGAATATACGAAAAAATGTGCATCTTTTTCTGCCGCGTCAACCTTAGGCAACTGCACCCAAATCACCGCCAACTCATTCACAGAATCATATTTCTCAATATGGAATTTCAATTCCGTTTTATCATCTCCCGCAATAAAGCGCAGATCTGAGCCATCGACATTCGCAGTACTAAAATCAAAATTGCCCGAATGCAAACGCACCACCACTGGAAATTGCGCTTGCGAAGGAGACACGCCTAGCGCATTAATACTGATTTTTTTGTGATTAGCCCAATCTGCGTTCCATTCAGCATGACTCGACATCGGCAATAGTCCAGCGAGTAAACTTAAAACAAATAACAACTTCTTCATACTCAATATCCTCTGAATAAATAACTTCGGGTTAATACGCTTAATTAAATGCCAATCAACAATAAAACATTCAACCTAAAAACATTGACTTAAAACTCATACCAAATACGCATATGGCTTGCAATATCACCTTGCTTGGTCACGCCATAATCTTTAAGCGGGGTTGCCACATCTAGGTTAAAGTTAATACGATTCCATGCCTTCATTCGCATACCAATCCCCGCACCTGACAACACTATTTTCCCAGTCTGACCTGCTGAAGGGTCTATGACGGTTAACTGGGCAATATCATAGAATCCAACCACCTTAAAATCTTGCATCCAAGCAATATTTTTAAATAATTGAGGTGACCTCAACTCCAGTGTGGAATGCACAGCTTTATCTCCAGCTGCCTGCGACTCCAGATACCCTCTGACCGTATCAGTACCACCAGCGAGATACTGCTCATTAGGAACAAGCAAGTCTCCAGAAAACTGACCATCTACTTTTGCGTAACCCTGAAGGCCATAAGGCAGGGCTTGCGTTCGACTTAAATCTGCTTTAACCACAAAGAAGTCTGGTTTGGCGTAGGTATTAGTTACAGTATTCCAACGTTTAGCTTTAAATTCTGCATCATCAGCGACTAAACCGCGAAAGCCAAATGTGACGCCAGTGCCCAATTGAGTAACCCCAGAAGGATCTTGCCATGTGCCTGAATAAACTGCCGATAGGGGCATGTAAGTCACTGGCGTGTTATAAGTTTGTCCAAACTCAACTGTCTGCTTAATGTCTTTATAATCCAACCCAAATGAAATAGAGTGATAAAAATTATCTAGACCAGGAAGCGGTTTAATTAAACGCGCCCCTAAAATCGTACTTTTACCTAAAATATTAATGCCGCCTATCGCAGCAACACTGCTGTTTGATTTCACCCCATACATTGCCAGCATGAGGTCGCTTTCATCAAAGCGCATTAAATAGTTGGCTGAAAATACTTGCACTTCACTTGTGTTTTGAGGCGATGTTTGAAAGTTCAATGACAAGCTATGTTCCCGTTGCCATAGATTATCATAACGAATCATGCCGCTTAAACGTAAACGCGAAGTATCTTGTGTATAGCGGTCATTCAATTCCAGGCTGGCGTGTAAGGGTAGGTTATCTTCCACTTTCAAATCTACGTCAACGGTACCAAAGGCTTTACCTGCCCTCATCACCGGAGTCACACGCTTATCAGACGTTCGGTTTAAGCGCGCAATATCTTTTTGCACTGTTGGAAAATGTGGCACTTCCCCTTCAGCGACCGATGGCGAAAGTTCTTTAATCCGTCCCAATGTATAGTATTTTGAATCCCTCACCCGCAAGGTCCCGACCTTGCCCTCAGTCACATTAAGCTTAACAATTTTTTTATCGACATCTTGCTCTGGAATATCCACCAACACTGTGAGATAGCCAGCTTCGTGATAGGCTTTTTCTAATGACTCGCGTGCTTTTTCTACATCTGCAATCGTCTTCTTTTCACCCATTTGCGGATAAACTGCCGACTCCACTTGCATCTTAGTCAACTTGGTATTGCCTTCTACTTGAAACTCTAAAATATCAAAGTAGTTAGTCTCTTTATCATCGACCTTAACTTGCTCCTGCTGCGCTAGTGGCGCTGCCGCATTTTTTTGTTCTTTAGTTGATTCTTGTGCAGCTAAAAGCTTATCTGTAGAAGGATCTACCAAGCCAGCAACTTCTGCTGCATGCGATTGACTAATCAAGCCAATCAATAGGCATAATACTGCACTAATTTTGAAATCAGGTTGCTGCCACATACTTGAATTGAGTCCCTTAGCATGACTAGGGCTGAGACAAAATCGACTCAGCCCTAGACTACGATATTTCATGATAGTAACGAATGTTTATTACAGTAAGGTTAAAAGTACGGCTTAGTTTTATTGTTTTTTGACTTTCTTTTTATCGTCACTATTTTGCTCTAATGAACTGCCAGCCTCTTCACCCAAGGCAAGCACCTCCACACTGATTAGCGAAGGCAAGGCACTGGCTTTGTTGTTAGCTGATTTAGAAGCGGACTCGCTCAATTGATTACCTTGTTTGCCACTATTCGCCGACTCTGCAGACACTGGTGTAAAGCTAAGCCCTGAAACGCTTGCCACTGGGGCGCCTGAGGTAACACCACCCGCGCTAATATTTTCAGATCCAATAATCACTCTAGCCCCTAGGTTAATCTTACCGGCCGAACGATTACCTGCCTCACCCGCATTAATCTCTCCATATGGCGCAAATAAATCGACTGTACCAGGTTGCCCCCCTGTAGCAGTTAACGCTGCAATACCACTGCCTGAAACCGCTGCGGAGTAATCGTAGGTAATTTGTCCATTACGTATACGTAACACCGGTGGTGGCGTGGCTGAGGATGTTTTTGCACCGCGACCCGCATCGATATTGGTTAATGCTGAATAAAGCATCAAGTCACTCCCGCCCAAGGTAAACACCCGAGACTGATTGACTTGGAAGTTATTGCGAACAAAGGCATCGATCACACCACCGCGAATAGACACGATCCCCAGGTCGGTTGATGGCTTATTTAAATTGCCTGCGACCGCTAAACCGGAGTTGATATAACCTTCCGGCACCATGAGTTCAATGTTGCCTCCAGCCTCACTACGAATTTGGCTATAGAACAATTTCAAATCCCCTGGATTGGCAATGGTTTCATTGCCAATATTTTTGAAATCTGCCATTAAACTGCCAGTCTTGTTCACCAGTGCAGTATTCGTTGTAAAGCTCGGGAACATCGTCAGGATCGCCCGCTCTGAGCGGGTGTAATCGCCTAAACTTGTACTTTTAGCATTAATCGCATCACGACCACCCGCCTTTAATTCAGCATAAAAGATGCTGTCAATAAATGCGTTTTGGTGACGCGCATCGAGGAGCTTAAAGCTATCGAGCGCTTGGCTAGCAGTTAAGCTAGTTGCGCCGTTACGCGCGTTCATATAATCCACCAACTGCGGCACATAAATCGCCGCCATGGTCGGATCATTGACTAAATAGCGATTAATCATGGCCGTATAGTCTGGCCCATTCCCCGCCCCAGGCATCACCATCACATCCGCCCCTTGTGAAGTCAGATACGAGTTATAAAGATCCCCGACAGAACGAACGCCCCCAGAAGAGCCAAGATCAATGTCTTTGCCCGCAATGAGTTGCAGTCGCCCAGGACCAGCGATCTGCAAGCTAGCGGCATTGGGCATAATCTCACCCTTACGATTAACCCCAGCATCGGTGTAACGGATATTTGCGCCAGCCTCAATTGAACTCACATCAGTTGCATGGTTATTTTGTAACACTAGGTTGGCATCGATGACATCATGGCCCGCATAAATGGCTAGATTCTTAGGTAATACCACGGGAGACAGTGGAGCGAAAGCCACATCATTGCCCGCATAAAATAGCGCAGGCGCACTATCATTGGCATGCAGCAATCCAGCGGTGTGCGCATTGGATCCAAAATAGTTACTCAGCACAGGGATTGCTTGCACTGAATTAAAGGCTGGCTTAGTACTTGCATTCGGTAGCAATAATGGATCGACTTCCGACATGGTCATGCCGCTCACACTGAGATTATTCCCAGCCAGCAAGACCGCATTGCCTGAACCGCTTGGATACAGCGTCAGTCCATTGGCGCTAATATTCCCATGTGGTGCTGCCGCAAAAAGTTGGCCCGGGTAAGCAGCTTCGCCACTCAAATTTACATCTCCAGCGGCCGATATGATAGTCAGACCGCTTTGTTGTCCATAACTGTAGAAGTAAATGTTCATCGGAGAACCAAGTGAAGTAATCGCAGGTTTTGCGATAGTCGAGTTAGCAACCCCCGTCACTTTTGCGTTACCACTCGCATAGACCTTGGCACTGGCATCCATGAGTTCAAAATTGACACTGGCAGCTTGACCTGAATTTGCACTTCCCATGCCCTTGCCAACGGCAATCAATGTATTGCTAATATTGCCATTCGCTGTAATCCCAACATCCCCACCACCATTGACTGTTAAATTCGCTAGCGATGGATCAGTATTAGAAGCGCCACCCATACGACCATTCGTCGCTGAGGCAAATTGAAGATCTGTAACATCTCCTCCAACTGTCACGGTCACATCGCCGCCACCTAATGCGCCCACGCCATCTTTAAACTTATCGAAGCGTGACCACCAGCGAAGATTCGGATTACTTAAGCCTGCAGTAGTGGCTGCTGCCCGATACAACCACTCATTGGCAGTTTGAGGTTGGTCGCTAGTCGCAGATCCGGTAATGCTTCCTAGGGCGTTCAATCGCACATCCCCGCCAGACCTTGCGTAAAGCTCTTGGTAGTCACTGAAAGGCCGGAACAGGCTAAAACCATTAATGGCAGAGGTGTCTGGCACACCTTCAGTGTAAATCGCTGCCCCACTGCCCAGTACAACATCACCACCGGCCTCAACATCGATGAACCCATTTCCTGTCCGGATATATTTTCCATCTGCGATCGATATACTTGGAATAAGGGGATCTGGCGCTGCAATGATGGCCTTTGGATTAGAAGACGTTGTGTCCGCATTTCCAATTAAACGATAACTCCAACTTCCTGGAAGTGAAGACACGGTATTGATATTAAGTTTGTATTGTTCATAACTAAGATTATGATCAATATAAAGACTACCGGAAGCCCGTAAGGTCAGAATCCCGCCACCCAGAATTGATGCAGGCGTTGTTCTTGCGTTTTCACTCTGAATGTTGTCGTACCCAAGCACCCAATCATTCGTTAGGCTCAAATCCCCCAAAGATCTTATCTCAACCCCTGGCGTTACAGAAACCAAGACCCCATCACTCGCCGGTTTAAAAGCAAACGGAGCTGCACCTGTCGAGTTGGCGGTGATGTAATTCGCAAAAACAGTTGTGTCATTAACCACCGTTTGTATCAATGAACTATCAATCACTTGGGTAGCTGATGCGTCGTACACACCAACCGCCTCCACGAGAATCTTGGATGCCCCTTTAATCACCCCTGTGGCATTGTTATCAACCTTCACACCACCGGTGTAGGCATTGCCATAAGCGCCCGTTGTCGCAAAATCGCCTGAACGTGCCGCCCGCATGATGACATTGCCGCCCACGCCTTGCACTGAACCTACTTGGTCACCCGTGACATCAATAAACGCAGCAGGGTTCGCACTGATCAAGCCGCTATCTGATGACAAGGTCACATTGCCACCATTCCCTTGTGTGCCTGCTGTCGTTAACTTATCTGCCGTGCCTTTAGCCAATAACTTGGCATTGGCATTCAGGGTTAAATCATTTTTGGCATAAAGCGCAATGCTGCCACCTTTGGCGCCAGAGGCATCAATCTGGCTATTAACAGCCATCGCCCCATTGTCAGCGGTTAAGCTAAGGTTTTGGGTCTTCACATCTGTACTGATTAAGGCATCGCCAGTGCGCATGCGGTAGCTTTGAGCCCCCGCAAAACCCGTTGCCGCATCTAGATTCAGGGCTTGTAGCGCTTGATTAACATCGAGCGTCTTCGCATCCACACTCGCCACTGCATTATTACCGCCAACCAGCGTGCCGCCAAGTGTGACTTGACCATTGACTGCGGTCGCCTTAAACGCGCCTGCATCGCCACCACTTGCAGCTGAAACATCCACTTTAGAGCCAGTTTGTAAATTCACATCGCCATTGAGTGAACTTAGCATGACCTTACCGGCTGGTAGGACGATGCTTTGATCTTTAATGGTCACAAGGCTGCCTTGCGCTTGTATCGTCGCGCCGCTACTCATCGAAATGCCATCAGTAGCATTCAAACCAAGCGCTTGCACAGAAATTTGTGCGCCGCTGGCATCAATATTGGCGCCGTTCCCAAGCACGACTGAATTGCCTTGTAAATTGAGCTTAGCCGCTTGTGATTGAGAGGCGGTAGTGGGCAGCGATGATCCCGGCAAACCTTGAACCGTGAGCACCCCGTTGGCCGCTATGAGGTTGTACTCGGCCGCCGTTTGCGCGGTGACGCGTCCTGCAGAAATGGTCAGCGCTTTATCCGCAATCAAGGATCCTAACCCTTGCGCGGTCATGTTCTGTACGGCATTGAGCTTCACTTCATTAAACCCAGACAGATACACGGTATTAGCGCCAGTCACCATATTCGTCGCGAGCACATTCAGATTATTATTTGAGGCAAGAACCGCATCTGCAGATCGATTTTGGGCATTATTAAGATTGAATTGATTGGCGATAATGCTTGCCGTCTGACCAGACTGCCCACCCATTTGATAGCCAGAAATCCCCGCCGCCTGCATCGTGAGATTCAGCCTGTCATTGCCAACGTTCACATTACCGTAAAGGTCGATCGTTGAGTAACTAGTGAGGCTTAAGC
>Ga0114964_10002517_pt1 | contig 12747 bp, 12 predicted proteins | sample C_131016_MF_Meta_FD_92638 | JGI IMG/M metagenome (GOLD analysis project Ga0114964, IMG submission 92638) | Freshwater microbial communities from Lake Croche, Canada to study carbon cycling - C_131016_MF_MetaG | ecosystem: Environmental > Aquatic > Freshwater > Lake | place: Lake Croche, Canada... | reverse complement strand
CGTCAGGCACAAGTTGCGGGCCACTCCTTTGAGGCAGAATTTAGGTTGTTACTAACGCACGGCATCTTGCACCTACTCGGTCATGATCACGCAGAACCCGAAGAACACAAGGTCATGTTTGGACTACAGGCGCAATTGCTTGCGCAGTGGGAAGGCGAACGTAACAAACGGGGGATTGGGTCTTGACCACAACGCTGTTATTCCTGTTAGCTGCGCTCTGCGTTGTACTTGCTGGAATTTTTGTGGCTGCTGAAACTGCCTTAGCTCGCGTGAGCAAAACCGGCATCGAACAAGCTAAACGCAAAGGCAAAAAACAAGCCGACAAGGTTCTGTCCATGTTGGAAGACCGCGCTCGCTACGTTAATGTGCTGCTTTTTATAAACCTCACGCTATCTACATTGTCCGTGGTACTTGTGGCCGCCGGATTTATCACCTCACATAAAGACTCGGCCACTTCGCTTGCATTGGCCTCAATCGTGATGGTATTCGTTGGTTACATCATTTTGGGTGTGGCAGCTCAGACAATTGGCCGCCAGCAGGCTGAGCGCATTGCGTTGTTAATGGCGCGACCAACTCTTGCTTTCACTTGGGTCCTACATCCGGTCACTCGGCTTTTGATTTTGGTTGGCAATGCAATCACCCCCGGTAAGGGTTTTCGTGAAGGACCATTTGCTACCCAAGCCGAGTTGCGCGAATTAGTCGATCTTGCCGGCGCAGATTTAGTCATTGAAGATGAAGAACGTGCCATGATTCACTCAGTTTTTGAATTAGGTGACACAGTGGCCCGAGAAGTAATGGTTCCGCGCACCGAAATGGTGTGGATTGAACAGTACAAAACTCTGCGCCAAGCGATGTCACTGGCATTGCGCAGCGGCTATTCAAGAATTCCGGTAATTGGCGAGAGTGTTGATGACATCGTAGGTGTCATTTATGTGAAAGACATTGCCTCACGCGTCTTTGAGCACCATGAGGCAGAAACCTCGGAGCGAGTGAGCGACATCATGCGCCCAGCTTTAATGATTCCAGACAGTCGGCCAGTTGATGCACTGCTATCTGACATGCAGACTGCTCGCACCCACTTAGTAGTTCTGGTTGATGAATACGGTGGAACCGCAGGGTTGGTGACCATTGAAGATGTGCTCGAAGAAATCGTCGGTGACATCTCCGATGAATTTGATGTGGCTGGCCCCGAGATCGAACAAATCTCCGAATCTGAATATCGCATCAGTTCTCGCTTGCACATCGATGATCTAGCAGAGCTTATCGATGAAGAAATCGATGATGAAGGCGTGGATACGGCAGCTGGTTTACTGGCGAAGCGCCTAGGGATTGTGCCAATACCTGGCGCGCATGTGAGAATTAACAATTGGATCTTGACCGCTGAGTCTGCGGCTGGGCGCCGACATCGCATCGGCACGGTCCTAGTAGCTCGTGACGAGTACTTAGGCAACAGTGAGGAAACCGCAAATGAGTGAGTGGACCCAAGAGGATGACAAGCTCGTCACCCTTGCGCGCGGAGCACGCGCTCGAGTTGGCGCCTCAAGTGGTGCGGCGTTGCGCGATAGCACCGGCCGTACGTATTCCGGCACGAATGTAAGCGCGCAGCCATTGACTCTGTCGGCTATTGAACTTGTGATTGCTCAGGCCATCTCAGCTGGTTCAACTGGCATAGAAGCAGTAGTGGTCGTTGCCGATGATGTGCTAGTCACCACTCGAGATATTGAAATTGTTCAGGCCGCTAGCGGTGCTGGGGTGCCGGTGCACGTAGTGGATAACGCTGGCGCACTTTTACGGACCCTGTATTCATGACCGATTTTCGCAGCGGATTCGCCTGTTTCGTCGGCCGGCCAAATGTAGGTAAGTCGACTCTCACCAACGCCTTAGTTGGCCAAAAAGTCGCCATCACTTCCGACAAGCCACAGACCACTCGCCACGTAATCCGTGGCATTGTGCATCGCACTGATGCTCAGCTAGTCCTAGTTGATACGCCTGGCGTCCACCGACCGCGCACCCTGCTAGGTGAACGGCTGAATGCTCTGGTTTCAGACGTTTGGTCGGAAGTGGATGTCGTAGCCATGTGTTTTCCAGCCGATGAGCCAATTGGACCTGGTGACCGATTCATTGCCACCGATTTAGCCAGCGTTCCGCGAGTCAAGAAAATTGCGGTCATCACTAAAACTGATCGAGCAACAAAACAGCAAATCGGTGAGCAGTTACTTGCCGTAGCGCAATTGGGAGTAGAACTCGGGATTGATTGGGTTCACGTTATTCCAGTTAGTGCAGTGGCCAATGATCAAGTAGATCTGCTAACAAACTTATTGATCGCTGAACTCCCACTTGGTGAAGCACTTTACCCAGACGGCGATCTAACTGACGAACCTGAGTTGGTGCTAATTGCCGAGTTTGTTCGTGAGGCAGCGCTCGATGGCGTGCGCGATGAGTTACCGCACTCCATCGCTGTTGTGGTTGAAGACATGCAATTACGTGAGGGACGATCTGCAGATAAACCACTCATGGATGTTTACGTTCACATCTATGTGGAGCGTGAAAGTCAGAAGCACATTGTGATTGGCAAAGGCGGTAGCCGACTTAAGGAAGTTGGCATCGTGGCCCGAGAGTCAATTAGTAAGCTGCTAGGCGTTCAAGTACACCTAGACATCAGAGTTAAGGTGGCAAAGGATTGGCAGCGCGATCCTAAGCAGCTACAGCGACTCGGCTTCTAACTCCTCCCGTGCCTCGGTCTCCCGAAGTTGGGGGATTAATTCGTACCGGTTGCCATAGGTATCAATTGCCGCAACAATCACTGCAGCCAGTGGAATCGAGATAATAGCGCCAAGTGGGCCAAACAGATTGGCGAAAACAATGACTGAGCCAAACGCAATAGCTGGATGAATATTCATGGTCATTTGACTAATCCGTGGACTGATTAGGTAGTTCTCCACTTGCTGCCAGACGGTGGCAAAAATCAACACCCACAGTGCATCTAGCGGTTGATTAAAGAAGGCAACCAGCATTGGAATCAAAATACCGATGTAGGTGCCAATCGTTGGAATGAACTGGCTAACTACCGCAGTAATCAAAGCCATGGCAAGCCAATACGGCACTCCGATAGCTGCAAAGAATATGGCATGGACCACAAATGAGATAGCAGCCAAAATGACTTTGGACATCACAAAGCCACCCGTTTTTTGCACAGCTAGATCCCAAGTGGTGACAAATATTTCTTGTGCCGAAGGCGATAGCCAAGAGCCGATAACTCTACGAAGTCTTGGTCCATCGGTGGAGAAGTAGAACGCAAAAAGCAATGCGGTCAAAACTTGGAATACTCCGCCAATTAGTGAGGTCATAAAACCGACCACACCACCAGAGAAGTTGGCGGTCCAGGTAGCAATCTGTGCGGGCGTAACGTGCAGGCTATTGATTACATTTTGCGAATTTAGCGACAAATTGAAAGTGTTATCCAGCCAATTAACTGCATCCGTAATTACTGACGGTAGCGCATTGATGAACTGCACCGACTGACTAAAAAACACACTGCCAAATCCGGCGATGAAGGCACTGAATACCAAAACAACAACAATCATGACTAGGCCAGTAGCGGCCCCGCGATGCCAGCCGCGTTTGGCTAGCGCGCTAACGGGTGGGTCCATGGCGATGGAAAATAGCCAAGCTAATAATAATAAAAATAGAAAGTTGCCGTTACTTTGAAAAACCCAGAGGCCAACGGAAAGAATGCCCAACCAGATCGTGATAGTCCGCAGTGACCGGCGCAATCCATTTCGGTCAAGCGAGATCGTCATAATGTGCGAATGAGCCTCGCCAGCGTGCTCGCTAGCCGGTGCGGAGCTGTTAGTTGCCATGTCACTAACGGTAATACATCAGTCCTGCGTAATCCTGCAGCCAAGTCATGACACGATAGAGCGGTGAATAGTTATCGGGTCGAAGGCATTGTGATTCGCACCCACAAGCTGGGCGAAGCAGATCGAATTATCACAGTCTTGTCCCGAGAGCGTGGAAAGCTGCGCGCTGTAGCAAAGGGAGTACGGCGTACTCGAAGCAAATTTGGCGCCAGACTTGAACCGTTTAGTCGGGTGGAACTTTTTATCGCCCCTGGAAAAAACCTAGACATAATTACCCAGGCCGAGACACTTAATGTTTACGGCGAGGCACTGGCGCTGGATTACTCTCGCTGGACCATCGGTCAAACAATTTTAGAAACTGCAGATCGGATTGCCTCTGAGGATTCAGTGCCAGCGGAAACTCAGTATCTGCTGCTGGTTGGCGCTCTTCGTGCGCTGACCGAAAAAGAACACGACGGTTTTTTGGTGCTTAATGCCTATCTCCTGCGCGCATTGTCCATGGCCGGTTATTCGCCAGTTTTGACTGAGTGTGCAATTTGTGGCAATCCTGGCCCGCAACCTTTCTTCAATGTGCCCAGTGGTGGCGCACTTTGCACAGATCATCGCCAACCGGGCAGTGTTGCCCCAAAGTTGGAAACCATCGAACTTATGATGGCTTTATTGCAAGGCGATTGGCTTGCTGCTGATTCGGCTGGCGAAGCGCAAGTACGAGAGGCATCTGGTTTAGTCGCTGCGTACACTCAGTGGCATCTCGAGCGCGCGCTGCGTTCCTTGCCACTAGTTGACCGACAGCAATAGCGGACATGGCAAGATGTAGTTCATGGTTACCAAGCCAACACCGCATCCCAGCGGAGTAAAGCCGCCCAAACTTAGGGCGCAATTTGTGCCAAATCATGTTGCGGTAGTTATGGATGGCAATGGCCGCTGGGCGAAAGAGCGTGGATTACCGCGCACTGCCGGACATGAAGCAGGCGAAGCAAGTTTGCTGGACTGCGTGCACGGAGCGTTGGAAATTGGAGTCAAACATTTATCGGCGTACGCATTCTCCACCGAGAATTGGCGACGCTCACCCGATGAGGTTCGATTCTTAATGAACTTTAATCGGGAAGTTATCCGCCGCCGCCGGGATGAAATGAATGACCTAGGCGTGCGTATCCGATGGGTGGGTCGCCGGCCAAAGCTTTGGAAATCGGTGATTGAGGAACTCGAAGCAGCACAGACGCTCACCCAGAAGAACCGCAATCTCACTTTGTACATGTGCGTTAACTATGGCGGACGGGCAGAAATCGTTGATGCAGTTCAGCGAATTGCTACTGAAGTAGCCAGTGGCAAAATTGCGCCAAACAAGATATCCGAAAAAACTATAACCCGATTTTTAGACGAGCCCGATATGCCGGACGTTGATCTTTTCGTCCGCTCAAGCGGTGAGCAACGCACTAGCAACTTCTTGCTTTGGCAGAGTGCTTATGCAGAGATGGTATTCCTGCCAACGCTGTGGCCAGACTTTGATCGCCGACAGCTTTGGCAAGCCTGTGAAATTTATGCGGCCCGTGATCGTCGCTTCGGTGGGGCAATGCCCAATCAAGTTTCCGAGTAATCGGTTTAGTGGTTAGCCGCGCTCACGATTAAAAACATAACGACAACGCCGGTGACGGTACTTACTAGCGTCAGTCGAGATGGATGCTTGCTATGGGCTTCCGGCAGAATGTGTGATGTAGCCAGGTAAATCAACATGCCAGCAAACAGTGCCAGGTATAGCGAAATAAAGTGATCACTAATCACAATGTAAGTTCCAACAATGGCGCCGCTTAACCGAGCGACTGCGTCCACGCCAAGTAGGTAGGCCGACTGCCGCTTCCAGTTTCCGCCACTAACCAATAGTGCAACGGTGTTCAGTCCATCTGTGAATGCATGTGCTACCACGGCGATTGCTACCGCCACACCTAGCGCGTTACTCACCTGAAATGACAAGCCAATGGCAACACCATCTAGGAAGACATGAGCAACCATGGCTGCTGCGCCGACATAGCCAGCCGTGATTCCATGGCTGTGTTGATGATCGTGCACGTATTCGGTTTCGATAGGTTCATGAGCACCGGAGATTCCTTCAATCACATGAAGCAATAAAAAGCCAAGAATCAAAAAGACCATCGCCGTTGGAACGTTGGCAATAGTTTCGGTGCTTAAGTGAAAAACTTCTGGAATCAAATCAAATGAAGCAAGTCCAAGTAGAAGTCCGCCCGAGAAGCCCAGCAATAGGTGCATGCGATCGCGGGTGCGTAATGCTAATGCTCCGCCAAGTGCCGTTCCCAGTACGGTAATAACAGCAACGGCAATACCGACATGATTTACCTGGGTGTGCATGGCTCAATCGTAGCGGATTGTCCTAAATAATCTCCTAGTGGTGAATTCCCCTACAACTCTGATTGACTTAGCCCTATGAGCAACCAACCCTTCCGGTCACAGTGGTCCTTTGATGTCACCGACCTTGAGTCGTGGCTCGAACAATTTGCTCAGGTGCACAAAGTATTGCGTGATTCAGTTGGCTTCGTGTCACTACAGATGTTGCGTTGTCCAGATGAGCCGCAACGGTATTTGGTGCAAAGCACTTGGCAGGATGTCGGTTCTTATCGCCGAGCTACTTCATCAACTCCAGCCAAGTTGGTGGTGTGGCCATTCCTAGTGAATATGATTGAGGCACCAAGCACTTTTGAGACGTTAGTCGAAATTACGGCCGACTCTTATGTTGAGTACCAGTCGAGTGTGAGTGAAAGTTAATTCACACCTAGCCCGATAGACTGGAAATTCCCCGGCGCCGGCAACCAGTCGGCGACACAAGTGAATGTAGAGAATTCATGGATCGCGTAGAAGCAGTAGTAAATCTTTCAAAGCGACGCGGATTTGTTTATCCGTGTAGTGAAATTTATGGCGGTACCCGCTCAGCTTGGGATTATGGCCCGCTAGGTGTGGAACTTAAAGAGAATGTCCGTCGCCAATGGTGGCGCACGATTGTGCAGGCGCGCGAGGACATCGTGGGTATCGACTCATCTGTTATTTTGGCCCCGCAAGTGTGGGCCGCATCTGGTCATTTAGAAGCATTCGTCGACCCGTTAACCGAGTGTGTCTCTTGCCATAAGCGATTTCGTGAAGATCATCTGATTGAGGAATTCACTGAGCGTAAAGGCCGGGAACCAGAAGGTGGCCTCGCTGGAATTCCGTGCCCTAACTGTGGCGCGAAAGGTCAGTTCACTGAACCAAAGATGTTCAATGGGTTGCTCTCTACCCACCTGGGCCCAGTTGTTGATGAAAACTCACAGCATTACCTACGTCCAGAAACTGCGCAGGGAATTTTTGTTAACTACGCAAATGTGGCCGCATCATCGCGCAAAAAACCACCATTTGGCATTGGTCAGACTGGAAAGTCATTCCGTAATGAAATTACGCCAGGAAACTTCATTTTCCGAACCCGTGAATTCGAACAAATGGAAATGGAATTCTTCGTTCCGCCGGGCACCGACGAGCAGTGGCACGACTATTGGCTAGCGGAGCGCTGGAACTGGTACATCGACCTTGGACTATCGGAGGACAATCTGCGCTACTTCGAACATCCGAAAGAGAAGCTGTCGCATTACTCAAAACGCACTGTGGATATTGAATATCGCTTCCAGTTCGGTGGCAGTGAATTTGCTGAACTCGAAGGTATCGCCAACCGCACCGACTTTGACCTTAAGACTCACATGGAGCATTCGGGTAAGGACTTATCTTTCTTTGACCAAGAAACCGGCGAGAAGTACATTCCGTTTGTTATCGAACCAGCAGCTGGTCTGACCCGCGCCGTATTTGCATTCATGCTTGAGGCTTATGACGAAGATCAGGCGCCAAACACCAAGGGTGGAGTGGACACTCGCGTAGTCATGCGCTTTGACCCACGTTTAGCTCCAGTCAAAGCCGCAGTGCTGCCGCTTTCACGTAACTCTGACCTAAGCCCGAAAGCGCGGGATCTGGCTACGCAATTGCGCAAGAACTGGAATATCGAATTTGATGATGCCGGTGCAATTGGCCGTCGCTACCGTCGCCAGGACGAAATTGGTACGCCGTTTTGCATCACGGTTGACTTCGATACTCTCGAGGACAACGCTGTGACGGTTCGAGAGCGCGATTCAATGCAACAAACTCGCATTGGACTCGATGCATTACAAGGTTGGTTAGCCGCCCGCTTAATTGGCTGCTAATGTTTGCTGACCTGCTGGCAAATGAGCCGGTAATCGAACTTGCCCCCATGGCGGGTGTCACTAATCGAGCCTTCAGACGGGTGTGCCGCGAGGCATCTCGAGATATTCGCTTAGCAGCGAGTCAAACCGATACCGATGCCACAATTTATGTTGCAGAGATGACCACATCAATTGCTTTGCTAATGGGGCATCAAGAAACTTTGGATCTGATTACCTTTGACCAAGATGAGCGTCCGCGCAGCATTCAGCTTTATGGCGTTGATCCTGACATTGTCGGTCGCGCGGTGGCGATGGTGGTCGAGCAAGACCTCGCTGATCATATCGACCTAAATTTTGGTTGCCCAGTGCCTAAAGTCACCCGTAAAGGTGGCGGAAGTGCATTGCCGTGGAAGCGCGATCTTTTTTCCGACATTGTGAACTCAGCCGTAAAAAATGCACGGGGCAAAGTGCCGGTTACAGTAAAAATGCGAATTGGTATCGACGATGAGCATCAGACATATTTAGATGCTGGAAAAACTGCCTCCGACGCGGGCGTGTATTGGATTGCACTACATGGCCGCACGGCAGCGCAGTACTACGGCGGAACTGCTGATTGGCAGGCCATCGCGAAATTAGTTGACCATGTGCCAAACACTCCCGTGCTGGGCAACGGTGACATTTGGAGCGCGCATGATGCGAAGCGCATGTTGAGTGAAACGGGAGCTCGTGGGGTGGTGGTCGGCCGTGGCTGTCTAGGTCGGCCGTGGTTGTTCGGCCAGATCCGCGCTGCGTTCGCCGGCGATGAAATTCCAGCGGAACCAAATGCCGATGTGATTTTAAACCTGCTACGCCGGCATGCACAGCTTCTCGTTGAAATGCACGGTGACGAGTTTTATGGCAGTCGAGAAATGCGCAAGCACATGGCTTGGTATCTCAAGGGCCTTGTGGTCGGCAGTGAAGTGCGCGGGGCAATGGCGATGATCGATTCATTGGCGCAACTCGATGAACTATTAGCAACGATTGACCGGACGCAACAGCTCAGCACTGAGATTGCGCATTCACCGCGGGGTCGGACCACGCCAGATCGTCGAGTGGTTCTGCCAGATGGCTGGTTAAACTCCGATCAGCTTTCTATGGGGGAGCGCAATACAGTGCAGGCAGCTGAAATCAATGTCAGCGGCGGATGACGGACCAGTGTGGCATGGTAGGTAGCGTGAGTATTCCTGCAGGTTATGTCGAGTCTGACATTGAGCGCTGGGTCGTCGAGCCCAACAAAGGTGTCGACCGCACCGAATTCACTCGGGATCGGGCTCGGATCATGCACTCCTCAGCATTGCGTCGCCTCGGTGTTAAAACCCAGGTGATGGTGGCTGGTCAAGCCGACTTCCCACGCACCAGACTCACGCACTCACTCGAATGTGCTCAAGTTGGTCGGGAGCTAGGCGCTTCCCTTGGCTGTAACCCAGATTTGGTTGACGCAGCCTGTCTGTCACACGATTTAGGTCATCCACCTTTTGGTCACAATGGGGAAACTGCGCTTAACGAGTTAGCTGCAGATGTCGGTGGCTTTGAAGGTAACGCGCAATCATTTCGATTGCTAACTCGGCTTGAGCCTAAAACTTTCACTGGAGCCGATGGCGTTCGACCAAACTCCAGTATTGGACTCAACCTGACTCGAGCAACTCTTGATTCTGCATCGAAATATCCATGGGCCCGCAAACCTGGTTCACACAAATTTGGTGTTTATGACGACGACGTTGATGTATTCACTTGGATGCGCGATGGTCGCTCGGGCACCGAAACATGTTTTGAAGCGCAGGTGATGGATTGGTCTGATGATGTCTCGTACAGTGTGCATGACATTGAAGATGCCATTCATGCCGGGCACCTAAGCGTTGACATGTTGCAGTCAGCCGATGTGCGTAGCGAGGTGATTGAGATTGCCCGCAGTTGGTATGGCATCGAGTTTGATGCCAATGGCCTCGATGAGGCGCTTCAACGACTGCACAATCTTCCGTGCTGGCCACAATCCTTTGACGGCACAACTCGTTCAATGGCGGCGCTAAAAAATACCACCAGTACTTTGGTCGGTCGGTTCTGTGTAGCAGCTGCCGAGGCTACTCGAAAAGCCTTTGGCCCTAATCAGTTAACTAGGTACACCGCGAGCTTGATTGTTCCCCAGGATGCCCGGTATGAAGTGACCGCGCTCAAAGCTTTGGCTGCTCGGTTTGTGATGAATCGAACTGGAGTCGAAGCCATCTACGCTCACCAGCGCCAACAGATTGCCGACCTAGTCGGTGCGATTGCCGATGACCCAATGGCGCGCCTTGACCCATTGCATCGCGATCTCTGGCAGCAAGCACAAACACCTAGTGCCAAAACTCGCTGTGTTATCGACCAGGTTGCATCATTAACCGATGTCAGCGTTGTTCAGTGGCACACCGAGCTGTGCGCGTAGCATTGACCTATGGCTGGGCGAATTCGTGAAGAAGATGTAAACATCGTTCGCGAGCGTGCCCAAATCGATGAGGTAGTGCGAGAAACCGTAACGCTCAAACCAGCTGGTGGTGGCAGTTTCAAGGGTCTCTGCCCATTCCATGATGAACGTTCTCCATCCTTTCACGTCACCCCGAGTAAAGGTCTTTACCACTGCTTCTCGTGTGGTGAAGGTGGAGATGTCATCACTTATGTGCGCAAGATCGATGCCCTCACCTTTACTGAAGCAGTTGAGCGATTAGCTGAAAAGTTCAACATCACTTTGCGTTACGAAGAGGGTTCAACTCAGACCCCAAGTCAGCCAGGTCAGCGCAGTCGATTAATTGAGATGCATAAAGTGGCTATGGCGTTTTACCAGCAACAACTTTTATTGCCAGAAGCAGCGCATGCGCGTGAGTTTCTCACTCAGCGCGGATTTGATCAAGCATCTTGGGCTACTTTCGGTGTGGGCTATTCACCAGCTGGCTGGGACGGTTTGTCAAATGTGCTGCGTGCGCGTGGCTTCACCCAAGACGAGGCACTAACTAGTGGTTTGGCTGTGGCCGGACAACGCGGCGCATATGACCGCTTCCGCGACCGCGTCATGTGGCCTATTCGCGATGCCGGCAGTGATCCAATTGGCTTTGGTGCTCGCAAACTTTCGGAAGCCGATCAAGGCCCTAAGTATTTGAATACCCCAGAGACCCCGATTTACCGTAAGTCCCAGGTTTTGTACGGACTAGACCTGGCTCGTCGCGAAATGGCCAAAACTCATCAAGCCGTCATCGTTGAGGGATACACCGATGTTATGGCCTGCCACCTAGCGGGCATCACTACCGCAGTGGCAACTTGTGGCACGGCGTTCGGCACTGATCATGTCCGGATTCTCCGCCGAATATTGCTCGATGACAATCTAGCTCAAGCACAAATTGTTTTTACTTTTGATGGCGATGCAGCTGGGCGCAAAGCCGCGCTTAAAGCGTTTAATGAGGATCAACATTTTGTTGCTTCCACTTATGTTGCTGTAGAACCCCATGGACTCGATCCCTGCGACCTGCGCCTACAAGGTGGCATGCAGGCGGTTCAAGATTTGATTAACGCACGTGTTCCATTATTTGAATTTGTCATGCGCTCCACAATCACTGATTACGATTTAGCAGGCGCCGAAGGTCGAGTGCTCGCTATGCGCGCAGTCGCCCCAATTTTGGCGGGCATCAAAGATACCGCGCTTCGTCCGGAATACATCCGCATGGTTGCTGGCTGGCTCTCGCTGGACGAAGCCACGATTCGCCAGGAAATCAGCAAGTCAGGCGGCAAAATCACGACCAGCTCGCAGCGTCCATCGGGATCCGTCCCAACTGCGACCACCTTCGGGTCAAATAACGTTGGTGCGGTCGAGCGCACCGCGCTTAAGTGTGTGTTACAGGCTCCAGCGCAAGTGGGCGAGTGGTTCGGGTCTCTTGAAGAGTCGGTATTTACTGTGCCGGCCGCGGCTGCGGTCTATGCTGCCTGCATTCGCGCAGGCAATCCACTGGACTACCCAGATGCACCTAAGTGGGTCCAGGCCGTACTTCAGGTAGCCGATGAAGAGACTGCCCAACAGGTGCGTGCCTTAGCCGTTGAACCGCTACCAGTTGATCGCCCGGATGAACGATATGTACAGGCGGTGTTAGCCCGAGTACTCGAATTGGATGCTGGCCGTCGCATTGATGAAATTAAAGGCACACTGCAGCGAAGCGACTTGCAAGAGGACGCCGATGAACAAGAGAGACTACTTGGCGACCTACTCGCACTCGAGCAGTATCGCCGAGCCATGCGCGAATTCGCCGTGGGGGATATTGCATGAGACTGTTTCAGCGCCCTGAGCCCATGCCGAGTGAAATCAGAGAACTAATGTCTCCTGGTGAGTTTGTACTAGCTTGGGCGAATCATTCCGGCGGGGTAATTGCAATCACCGATCGACGTCTGCTGAGCACTGATAGTCACGGATCAGACTCGGCGCTGTGGCAAGACTCGCTATCTGCCAAATGGGACGCGCCAGTGCTAACCCTGGCTGTCACTCGAGGTGATCAACCAGCCAGCCTTAGTTGGCAGCTACATGAGCCGGGCCTAGTGCCAACTGCGGTGCGTGATCGAGTCACCTCGGTGATAGTGGTCGACCAACTGATGGACATCCCCGATGTTGGGCGCGTGCGCTTTAT
>Ga0114964_10002511_pt1 | contig 12758 bp, 11 predicted proteins | sample C_131016_MF_Meta_FD_92638 | JGI IMG/M metagenome (GOLD analysis project Ga0114964, IMG submission 92638) | Freshwater microbial communities from Lake Croche, Canada to study carbon cycling - C_131016_MF_MetaG | ecosystem: Environmental > Aquatic > Freshwater > Lake | place: Lake Croche, Canada... | reverse complement strand
TAATTTGCTTTACTGCAACATTTAGTTCACTACATAAGAATTCTAAAGTACGGGCGGTTTTCGGAAAACCTAAGAAACAATAATTCTTTTCAAGCATAGGTCCCGATTGTAGTAATTCTTGCAATGCAATTACCCAATCTTTAGCTAGCAAATTGTCAAACGGAATAATCGTGTAGGTAATTTGATCATAATGATTTAACGGATTTCTTAATGTAACATTAACCCGTTGCGTCGATTCGTTTGTACCACTCATGTACGTCTTGCCTACCTTGCAATATATCTTCTAATATATACTTATCATTACGTATCTTTTCTAAATTTAAAATACGTTCTTTACCAGCAATTAAACCATGATTATTAGGCCATTGCTCCTCAAAAGTAGGTCTATTCTTGAGCTGCATTAACATTTCACGTAAGGTACTATTATGTAACCTATCATACAGTTCATCTATCCACGGATGCAATATTTCTTTTGGTAATGATAAAGGACTTAGTATAATATCTGGACTAAAACTAAACACAACCTTAGCTAAGATATCAACATCAAATTCTTCAGATAACTGTTCTATGTTTTCTAATTCAAACATACCAGGTAACGTCAATGTAAAGTCAATACGTAACTGCCTGCGATTAGTAGCAATCTTGCGTACTTGACTAAAATTATCTAACCATTTCTTGTAGTCAAGACCAGTACGTATATATTCCCCTATTGCGCCAGTACCGTCTAAACTAGCACATATCTGCCAATCTCGAATGTTTTGAAGTATATCTGTACATAAATCAATCGAGCCATAATGTATCCTACTTAAATTAGTATTATATCTAGCATAAACGTTTGGCCCATCACCTAATTCTACAATACGTTTCATGTACTTCCAGTGCTGAGAAAAATGTAAAGACTCTCCACCTACCCAATATATCTCTTCGATTCGATGCTCTTCAACTGCTTTAGCAAATTCCTGTTCAACTATTGTTTTTTGAAACTCTGTAATGCTTGCTCGTACGTCTGTCTTCATCCAATTATTCTTAGGATTATGCCAATTTATCATATTGTGTGTGCGCTGCTCGTTCTCCCATTGACTCGATAGCATATCCCCGCACATTCTACACTTAAAGTTGCATAAATTGCTAAACCGGTAATCCCAACTAATCGGCTGCATAGTAGTGTACCCTGTATTATCTGTGCTAGCATATGCTTCATCAAATTTATGCGAAAACATTTGATTAAAATAGCTACGATACACATCAACATTAAGTAACTTACTGTTGCAAACATCACATTCGGGTAATGTCTCTCCGGCGAGCATACGTTGGCGGACAGATCGCATATGCTCTCCGTTCCACCATTCCTCAAGTGTTAGAGGATGGTAGATACCAGAACCAGACCCTGTATCAATGTACTGCTCAAAAGATTGTGCATCTTCGCGTGAAGCACAACACTGTCTCCTCTCGGTCTGTGGAGACAGGTATGTGTGACACCAGGCGGCCATGCACATAGATTCAGGTTTATTCATACCCCATAGCCTCAGCAATCTCGGGATGAGTGGTTAATAAAGACTGGTTCCTATAGGTGTCGGTTTTCTTAACAAAGTCTCTAAACTTTTCGCCATCTGAGCTCGAACCATTCTTAATAAACTGTATTAATTTATCAATCTCAACACGGTGCTCTGTACTAAATGATCCGTTAGTCAACTTGTCTATTACTATTTCTTTTGCTTCGTTAGTCATATGACCAATGTTAAAGTGGCGAGGGTCATGCAACATATTAAAGTGACAATAGTCAAAACGCTGCGTATCTACCCACTTACATAACTCTTCTAAATAATACACGTTAAGTATATTAATAGTCATGCAAACCTGTGTAGTAATATTAGAACTATTATTACGTAGTGTTTGAAATTTATTAACGTTTTCTTTAACTTCGTCCCAATTAGCTAGGTATCGTTCATATTCATACCTAGGACCAATGTTATCAATACTAAATGCTATTTCAACTGCTTTAAATTCCTTCCATAAATGAGCATACTTTTCTGGATATTGTGTTCCGTTAGTATTATAATGTAGCTCAATTTGATTTGCGTAACTAGAGTCTATTGCGAACTGTAGTAGCTCAAAATGCTCAGGTATCATTAATGGTTCACCACCAGTAAATTCAATATAATGTACAGACTTTAGAATTTCCTTAAGGCTATCCCAAAATATAGTACTTTCTCGCGGCCATTTACCATCCTTAAGCCATTGATATGCAGTATGATCTTTAGGATCCATATAACTTTCTACATAATCCATTTCTTCCTGCGCCCACTTACTACTAGACCACGATCCACAGATTCTACACTTTAAGTTGCAAATATTACCTAATTTCAGATCTAAAAACCAAAGCGTATTAGGACGGTCAGCAGCATAATTAATCATACGTTCTAGCTCAGGCAATCGTTCATACGTAGCTAATCTCTTACTTGTTCTACCAGCAGCCTCTTCGTCCCAACACCGTTGGCAGGTAGCCGGCTTCTCGCCGTTTCTAAAAGACTTGCGCATGTTCTGCATATACTTACTTTCGTAGATTTCTTTCAAGGAAGTATCTTTAAGATTGTACGGAACATTATTCTCGTCGGTTATAAAGTCTTTTGCCAAACAGCACGGACGAGTATTGCCTAACGGAGTAGTTTCTACGCTAATCCACGGAAGCATACATAAATTACTCGATACCTTGCAGTCTTGTAATACCTTAAACTCAGTAAAAGTATTCCAAAAGTTTTCATTGCGTAGAGAATCGAGCTTATTAATCTCTTCAACAAATGTATTCCACTGATTCGAAGCTTCGGTTCCAGTTATAATGTTAATTGCGCTCTCAAATCCGTTAGTTGCCCTACGTAATGGATCTTGTGGGTCAAGCCATGCAATATGTTCTTTGTACTTTGGTAACAGTACTTCTTGTTTAAACCATGCAGGAAAAATGTCCACACGGTACCAAGCAGGAGACTGACAAATATTTACATTAAAATCCTTAGGTTTAATTAAGCCAAGTTCTACCCACTCTTTGTGGAAATCTAAGATATGCAATACATTCATTGCGCTAATAGTTGCACCAATATAAAAGTCCACATGTGGTACTTCTTTAATCATTGCTTGACGATTAGCTACTGTTTGCTCCCAATCTGTGCCTTTACGCATTAACTCTGCTCTAGCACCACTAGCATCTAAACTAGCTCCAACACTAACATTCTTAAAATGTTTCCAGTACTCAAAGACATGCTTATCCTTAAACTGCAATACACTAAAGTTTGTATTGTACTGTAGGCGAACATCAGTCTTGCCATGCTTAATTAATTCTTCAAGCAATACGTAATGCTCTTCCATTAGCAAAGGTTCACCGCCTGCGAAGTAAACTTGCTCTAAGTACGGAATATGTTCAAGCATTTGCTCCTGTATATCAGTCTTAGTTCTGCCAGTGTACTCAACCACTGCCATCTCTCTACCAAGTACGTCAGGCTTTTTTCCAAAACGTGCGACATGGTCTTGGTACCAATTGCTGCTAAAGATTGGCCCACATGACCTGCATTTAAAGTTGCACAAATTGCTAAAGCGAACATCCCAATAGCGAATCTTAAAGTCAGGTAGCTTTCCGCCTTGTTGTGTCTTATCTACTTCAGCAATATGATGGCCATAGTTACGGTTTGCATCATAGCGCATACTAAAGAAGCCGGCCTGCTCTTGCTCATAGCATTTGGTGCATTCTTTACATGCTACCTCAGCTATCATATTCATACGCAGTTCCGTATACGGCTCTTGATTCCACACTTCTGCCATTGTGTTCTTGCGTAAGTCGCCTACCGGGTGCCAATAATCAGCCATACAACACGGAAATGCTCTTCCATCAGGATAGGCATGCATATGCACCCACGGTAACATACAGAATGTTTTTGATTCTGTCAATAAGAATTTCTGCTCGTCAGTTAGTTTTTCGTATTCAATAAAGTACGGTGCCCTGGCTAGGTAATCGTAATTATTATAGAACATCTTTACTCTGTTATCGCTCATAAGCTATTATACCAATCTGCTAGTTGTGGAAACGTTGCGGCGAAATCCTTCCCGCGCCGCAGGTCGTATTGTATGTAGAATTTCTTAAAGTCACTTCGTAGGGTATCAATATCCGAGGATCCACAATGTGGCTTTGCAGGAAATGCAGTAGGATCAATATAGTCAATTAAACGTCTAACTTGATTTAACTCAAATTGATGTAACAAAGCGTTATCTTTATTAATCTCATACCATTCAGATAATTGTAGCCAATAAGTATTGCGGATCTCTGGAGGCAATACTAACACCGATTGAAAGCTAGGGAACCTAAGAATATTTAAGCTGATAGTGGGAAAATCTCTACCGTATAAAGATTTAATATCTAGACACCAGTTTAGAAAATGTACTAAATCTACTAGGCATAATGCGTTAATAGTACACATCATATGAAAGCCTTCAAGAGATTTAGTCTTTAACAACATACCTACATTGCTAACCCAATCTTTCCATGATAATCCATCACGTATATATTCAGCATATGCACCAGTTGATTCATTGCTAGTGTACAGATGGAAATGTTTTATTAATTTAGATGCCTTAAGAAGCTGTTGAATACGGTCGGGGCTAACTCCTAGATTGCTGTTGAGAGCAAACTTCATATTAGTCTTATTACTCTTGAACCACTCAATTACTTTCCAGGTGTGTCCAGACATTAAAGGTTCACCACCAGTAATGCGTAATTCTTTAAGACTACGGTGTAAATCACTAGCCCACCATTTAAAGAATGCATCTACATATGGATTCTGTTCGCCATATTTGTATAATTGTGATGACGGATGTGTGTGAGTAAAGTGATTTCTTCCATCAGACACTAAATCAGTATATGCCCCATTAGTCTCAATATCCTTAACCCAGGTCGAACTAAACGCCGGATTGCAGTACGAACAAGCAAACTGACAAGTACGATCAAATGATATTTCTAAGGTTTGCAAATCAAAGTCTTGTTCTGCAGGTGCTTCGAATACTGCTTCTAAATCATCGTCACTGTAGATAACAGATTTATAGACACGATCACTTATTGCATCAAACTTTAAATCTTCAATTGTCCAGCAATAGTTGCATCCTTCCGGCCTATCACCTTGCTTCATCAATGCACGTTCGGCCTTTTTTTGACAGGTATTATGCAATGCTTTTGGATTAACAGCAATCTCATCTAAGCTAACTTGGTGTGGTAATGGATGATGGCATGATGTAGTTTGTCCCGAGCCCAACCATATAGTTGCATTGAAGTATTTTGCACCACAGAATGAATCAGATTTAGTATCCAATACACGCTGTCTGTATTCGTAGTCAGTTTCATTAGGTAGTTTTGGCATAATTATTCCTATATATTATTTGCCCAATATTTGCATTCATTCCAAAAGTCTCGCATTTCCGGAAAAACAGATTCGAAATCTGATAAATGTCTAACATCATATTCATCAAAGAATCTATAGAAATCAGCACGTTGCGCATTAATATAGTCTTTTGGTAATGTAAATCCTTGTTTCATCCAGGCTAGATTACGTTCCATACGCTGTATTTCATAATCTTTAAACCCGTCAAACCTACTAGACCCTTCAACTAGTTTGTTATCTTTCATATAATTAATAGCATCTTCAAGTATATATGCATATCCAGGTGGCAGTATTTGTAAACTTTGCCAAGTCGGACTACGTAGCAATGGAGTATCAAACCACACACGTTGATATGTCTTGCTATGTGTTTGACGTAAGAATAATATCCAATCAAGCAGATCTTTAAGACCAGTCAACGATAGATTATTCATCGTAACAATAAATGTTAAGCTACTACGATAAGGAATAGTAGTTAAGAATTGATCCACGCCCCACTTTACACGTTTAAAGTCCATGCCGTGACGAATATACTCTGCCTGTTCCCATCGTCCGGTATCTAAACTAACGTACTGCATAAAGTGTTCAATACGTTTAGGCTCGTTGCTGCACAGTTCTCTAACCATATCAAGATACTTAACCATTACTTCTGGTGGTACCGAAAAGTTACTAGTCACATCAATATGCAAGTCAGACTTAGGAAAATTAGTTACATAATTAAACACTTTATACGTGTTTTTGTCTAGTAAGGGTTCGCCGCCGGTCATACGAAAGTGTTTAAGACTAGAGTATAATGATGGCCACCATTCCCAAAATGCTTCTACGTAAGGGTTATAATCTCGATTAGGGATAGGCAATCTATGCCCAGTAAAATACTCAGGTGCGTTATGTCTATTAGAGGTAGGATATGCTCCATACTCTCCAATTTGCTGTTGCCAGGTCGAACTGTATTGTGGCGAGCAATATGAGCAATCTAGATTACACGCATGGTTGAAATTAACTTCCACATAGCTTGGGGTTGCGTCTTGATCCCAGGATGCTGACATAATCTCATCATAATGCTCGCTTGCCCATGGCTCGCCTGATCTATAATGCCTGTCAGACAACTGCCCGTTGTCCTCTGCCGACCAACAATACGAGCATTCTTCCGGACGTTTACCTTCAAGCATTAATTTACGCTGCTCTTTCTTATAAGGCGTATTATGCAAGGACGATGGGTTATCTATTAAATTATCTGTCGGGATTTCATGCAATGGAGGATGATAGCACGAGTTTGTCATACCTGTAGTTAAGTGTAAGCTAACTTGCTGCCACTTAGCTAAACACATTGCGCAGCCGAGCTTCTCTTTCATCTCCTCGGCTGCACTCATGAAATTTGATTTATTCACGTATCATAATTCCTCGGTTAGTAAACCCACTCTTGTAGTGATGCTTAAAGAAAGCACTTTGTTCTGCGTTTAAGTCTAATATCTTAAGACCGAGGCGACGAGTTAAATCTTCAGTCACACCACCCATAAAGTTAGGATCTTCTATAGAAGCCGAGTCCCATATGGCAGATAGCCTATCAAAGTCTTGTACGTCTCGATAGTCCCAGCCAGTATTAAACATTAAGTTCCACGTTCCGTAACGTGCTCCTTTAATAGCCCAAATACCGTTTTCAACATCAGTGCCAACCGACTGCCAAATGCACAAATGATCGTAATTGCGATGGTGTACTTTGCTAGCAAACTCATCAATAGTCAATTTTTTGCCGCGGTCTAATCCCATCTTAACACCTTCTCTAAAACCTGCAATGAATGCTTGCTTAGGAGATTGATTAGGATAGGTTGTACTGTAGCAGTCATTCATTGCCCAGTAATATGGATCAAAACAAAACTCCACACTTGTCTCATCTGTACCATCGGATGCTTCGTGTGTACGCATATTGTTTGCAAACTCTTTAGTCCAACAACTTACACCGCCGTTGCCATAAGTTAATCCATTAATAAAGTTACGTGCCTTCCAACGAAACACTGCTTTAGAGCTTGTTTCATCTAGTACTAACTGTTGATTAAAGAATTCCGGGTCTGGAATATTGTCGCCATCAATTAAGATAAAGCGATCAGTCTCGCTCGCTGCCGCAGCGGCCTTATGTGCAGCATCGCTGCCCTTAACACCATCAACACGTTTAGCCCATGGCACTAGGTTCTGAATCTTAACCCAGAACTCTTCCTTTTTTGGCTCTTGATACGTGAGGAAAATGACATCAAGATCCGCGACATCAATTATTGTTTCGTTGCTCATAGTACTCTACCTCTGTGCAGCTTTCGTCCGGCTCTAATAATACCCCCGCAAGATTCTTAACGGTTGCATATGGGCCGATACTGCATTTAACTAATTGTACACGGTAATTCACAACGATGTCAAGTTTTTTCAGCGTCTTGTCTACCACTTTATGATACATATGGTAAGAATCATACGTAGCTTTATCCACCACTAGGTATTGCGTAGAACCTGCAGGATGGTCGGCCATAGAACACGCGGTAATGTCACCAGCATCATTGTAGTGTATACGGTACTCGATCTGAGTAGGTAGAATAGGTGGTGTGATCCTAGCTACCTCCTGCAGGAATTCTTCTAGCGTAGTAGACATGCTTCGTACTCTGCAATTATTTCTGGCGTTACCCACGACTTAACATGATAATGCACCGGATGGTACTGATTAACATTATTGATACGTATCATCGGGAGATCTAATTCGCATGGTGCGATCTGTGGCCAGTCTGCATTAGGCCAGTTATTAACGTCTGGCTTCATATGCACAAAGTTGATAAAGTCTAGCGGCAATGTGCATTTTTCAATACCTAGTATCTTAGCAGCAATTGCATACACTACATCAGTAGTTGGCTTTTCGTCTGCACAATTATGCAACGCCCGTTGCATAATTCCGGTCCAATTCTTAAAGATATCTTCTGCATACTTAAAGAACTCGGCTGCTTCTTGCGAGTAACGAAAATACATTAGACCTGAATACACATTAGGTAAATCATTATCAACAAAAACTTTACGATAAGAAGTATTAATTACATTATTGCCCATAAAGTCTTTACAATCTGTACTAAGAACAATATTTTTCAAACGAAACGTATTCCACCAATGCTTAATACTGCGTGGAAATACTATGTCTGCCTCTAGCTTAATTGTCTCTTTGAAGGGAGTTAAATAGAATATTTTCCACTCGTTAGCTAATTTCCACTCGTCGTCTAATGCAGAATCGTCGGGAAGTGTTATAATATAATCAAACACTTTTCTGTGAACGGTAGCCACACAGCTGGCGGTATATTCATCGACTATAACTGCATACTTAGCTCCAGGCATCGTTGTTTTAATACTCATTGCTTGGACATAAGCTAGATCTAAATAATTAACCTCCGCAGTATTCTGCGCAATAGTTACAAAGCCCTGTTGCTCTTGATGTGGTGTTATGCGCATAATTGCTCCACTAACTGTTCAAATTCTTTACTTTGAAGGTACTCTTTATTCATTACGTGTATATTTTGTTTAGGCAACACATATGCTATTGTTTCTTCACGTACTACTAATTTATTATTTAATAGCTCAATTGACTCTACTTTATCTAATGTAAGCATCGAGCCCGGGAAGCTATCCATCCTATTAGGTGTATGGCCATTTAATAAATTATTAGCAATAGCAAAGGCATAATCATTACGAAAGTTGCCTTCTCTAAACTGGTAAAGCATTGAATAATAACCATAATTACGTTGAACTCTGCCAGCTAAGTCAAATAATGCTTTTGCCTTACTAGTCTTCTTAAAGAGAATAACAGTAGCCCACACAAGAGGAATACTAATTAGACCCATATTAATATCCCAATTTGTAGTAGGTGTAGTATTAGAATGCATTAACTTATAATCACAATCAGTATCTAAGAACGTTAACAATGAGTTATCGAGTACTAAATAATCCGAATCTATTAGAAGTGTTTCATGGTACGGACTTAATTCGTATGCGTTAAATCTATTAGAGTTGCGCCAATTATTTAGATCAAGTGCTGATTTATAGTTGGTTTCTTTATTCTCAATGTAACATACATTATCAAATATAGTGTTAGGAACAAAAGTACCTTCTTCTGTTATTAGTGTAACAGGAAGATTTAAATATTTCTTTACTAATTTTGCACAATTAACCGCAAGTTTCACATAATCAATATGCGAATTAAATGCAAAAACTACTACGCCTCTAGACTTTTCTAACACGTTTAACTTCCTCGTGCTGCATATGCCAACTATTCATTACTTTGAAATAGTGTGCTTTACACAGAGATAGTAGTTCGTTCCTATCACATTTAATTGGATTCAAGTATGTATCTTCTAGATACAATTCATCGTTATCCCAAACACTTAAGAAAGCAATTAATTCAGGTGAAGCTCTAAACAACCCGCCATTATACGGTACGCATAGGTCAGTTTGTGCCTTCTCTCTGAGAAGATGCTTGTTGGTTTGATAATTTGTTGCTTGCTTAATGTGAGCAATTATGTTTTCTAGTTGGTGCGCCATATAATTAATTATCATGAATTTGGCGTATGCTAACAAAAACATACGCCAAATGCAAATTATAACCTGCATAAACAGTATTACGTAATAGTAATAGTACCCCAGGTATTTGTTAAGTAAGTTGTTTCTGGAGGAATAGTATCAATTCTATGATTCCAAGTTACGTTAATGTTGTTCGAGTATGTACGTGCTGCTGAATATACAGTAAAGTCTAAGTAGACGATTGAACCCTTATCTCCGTTAGCACCTTGTGTACCATTTGAACGCATTGATACTTGTACATAATCACCACTATATGCCGCTGTAGTAGTAGTAATCTTCGAAATAACGTTAGCAGTAGTAGTTAAACCATAATACCCTAATGTAGTATTTGCTGTATTAACAGTACCACCTGTACCAGAACGTCCACCGTTTGTCTTAGCTGCAATATTTGTAATATTAGCTAATTCAGTCTGAATCATTGTCTGCCAGTCAGTTGAACGACCCGAACCTGTCGGGGTAGCACTAATAGTAACAAAGTTAAACTTACCACCTGCATTAAAGAAATAACGTGCTTGGTCAGCACTAGCAAAAGTAATGGTACGAGTAAAATTCCAAGTTTGGGCCGCTGTAGTAGCAGCAACAGTGAAGTTTGGACTGAATGTTGCGCCAGTAACTGTAGTACCATTAGTGTTTGCAGTTAATGCGTTAGTATAAGCAGTAGCAACCGCTGTTGATACTGCACTTAAATAAGTAATAGTTGAACCAGCAGTCGGTAAAGTAACGTTAGCTACGTTTGCACCAGTCTGGTGAGCAATAGTTTGATTTAATGTACTTAGTAATGTTGACCACTGAGTGGCGGTTACTGTACTACTGGTAGATACGTTACCTAACGCAGTTTGTCCGTAACCAACGTTACCTGTGCCAGTAGACCATACTGTATTAAGCTGGTTGGCACCGTTAATTAAATTGTTGTAATCTGTAGCTTGAATCAAGCCGCCTGATGCATAAGTCATTTGTGTTATCTTCCCTTAACTGTTAAGTCTTACTACGGCTTCAACCAAGCCTTAATTGTCATCATATTTATCATGCAATGCACGACCAATGACGTTAAACGCAGTAATTTCGGTTTTTTGCGCTGCACGAGCTAATCCATTGCCGGCACTAACCAAACGATCGCCTTTAGTTACTTTACCGATTACTTTAACCGGAACACGCCCAGACATAGCAATCGGTGGGTGAGTATTATCTGCGCCCGCTTGACCATTCATTAAGAACGCCGCTGCGGAACTAATAACCCCAAACACTTCATCACTTAAATCATCTTCTACTGCGGTGATTTCGTTATATCCACCTAATTGTACTACTGTACCTGCATCATATAATGTATCTGCTTCAAATCGTTCTGCCAAGTCAGCGTACTGTGCAGTAATAGCAGTACCATAGAATGTATGAGCAAATACAGAATTAAACTGTGATCCTGATGATCCACTATTGCCGACACCATTGGAATTACCGTTTGCAATAGCAATGCCATTGTTGTTTGTATTAACTGTAACTGTGCCCAATACGTTTAACGATGTTAAATTACCAACCGATGTAATACTTGCTGTATTACTAATAGTACCTGCACTACCAGCAATGTTACCGTAAATAGTACCTGCAACTACGTTACCGGCATAAATGTTGCCATTGACAGTTGCAGTACCAACAAAGATATTAGCAAAAGTATTAGTTGGCGTACCTAAGGAATAAGTTGCCGACATTGCCGGAGTAATGTTTGTAACTGCGGAGAATGCCGATGCTGTACTAGCACTGCTAATTGTACCGTTCATTGCTGCGCCAGGCACAGTTGAGGACGATACTAAATTCATACCAGGATTAATAGTTGTAAAGCCAGGAATTGAGGTAGCTGGAGTAAATGTAGTGTCTTTACTGTAAATTGCGATAATGGTATTAGCAACATAAATCTCAAGTACGACGTGGCTAGCTGCGCCAGTATCATTAATTGTAGTAACTACTGCGCCGGTCTGTCCGCTTGATGTACTATAAGCCGGACCTACAACAATCCATGCGCTGCCGCCCCATACCTTTAACTGTGCATTAACACTATCCCACCATAAGTCACCAGTAATAGGCGAAGTAGGAGCAGTAGCACTTGAAGCAGAGCTACTTAATGGCTTCCATTGTGCGCCATTATATACCTTAAGTGTATTATTAGCATTATCCCACCAAAGTTGGCCAGTCAATGTAGCAGTTGGAGGAGTGCTATTTGCAAAGTTCTCGAGCAACTTAATATAGTTTTCATTTAAGAAAACACCGTAACCAGCGTAGTTCTTACCAATCAATGTAAGACTAGTGGATGTTGTATCTACGGTACCATCAGCAACAGTTGTTAAAGCTGCGCCACCTGAAAGAGTAATACTGTATGACATATTTTAATACCTATTCCTTGTTTAAAGTTATTTATCTGAATCTATATACATGCGTATTTTGCATTACGATAACGATCCTAGTACAGTTCCGCGATTAATCCAGGTTGCATAAGACGAACCAAGTATAGCAGGACCAGCGCCGCCAGGTAAGAATGCCGGAGCACTACCCCAAAACGCTGCACGTTGATAGCCATCGCTGCCGGCTTGACCTAAGTTACCACCAGCACCACTAAACTGTATTGGATTGTGCTGTGAATGATAACGTACAGGTACACCAGCACCGCCATTAATTAAGCTACCTGCATTGCCATCCACATGTGGATATTGTGGAAGATTAATATCATTAAACGTTCCGCCAGGGCCCGGAGGGTAACCT
>Ga0114964_10002506_pt1 | contig 12776 bp, 15 predicted proteins | sample C_131016_MF_Meta_FD_92638 | JGI IMG/M metagenome (GOLD analysis project Ga0114964, IMG submission 92638) | Freshwater microbial communities from Lake Croche, Canada to study carbon cycling - C_131016_MF_MetaG | ecosystem: Environmental > Aquatic > Freshwater > Lake | place: Lake Croche, Canada... | reverse complement strand
CCACAGGCACTCAAGTAAAAAGAAAATAAAAAATACAATAATCAAAATAGCAATTACAACAGGATGGTTCCAAATGTTTTGCAAAAAGATTCTAATAGGATTAAGCTTGAGCATGTTGTCTTTTAGTGTACCACTCTGTACCTTTTTTTGCAAAATATGCTTTAACTTCATCTACCATTTTATTTTCTTTCTCTCTTTCTACTTTAAAAATCTCTTTAACACCTTTGATCTTTTCATGTAGATAGAAGTTTTTTGGATATTTACGAAGCATTTCTTGCTCAAGCTCGAGTACTTCAAGAGTTGGCCCGTAAGCTGTGGTCATGATTTTAATATACCACGGGTAATACTCCTCATTCGTAAAGCGTTCGGCAGCGTCGTACTTACCGGTGACACCGAATTTAAAAAACCTTTCACCTGTCTCTTTGTTAATAAAGCGAACGAGATAGGCTTTAATGTTCTTATATTTGAGTAGTTGTTCTTGACCGTACATCTGTATATGATGCAGGCTTTTAATCTCTTCTGCCAGCTAATTTTTGTATCTCCCGGATTTCCTTTTCATACCGAGCCTCTATTTCATCGCACTCTCGTTCAAATGCCTGTATTTTTTTTTGATCCGCTTTTTCCGGATTTATATCACAACCGCTAAAGAAAATATAGTCGTTTATACGTTCCTGGAGTTCATCCATTCGCTCGTATAACCAATCAAGATTCTGATAGATTATCCTTATCTTCTCCTCCATGTACCTTGAGTCCTTTTAAATTCTGCAAATACCATGCCATCTTTCGTTTAAAATCAAGATAGTATTTAGAATACGTTGGATTATCTTTATTACGGAAAAGAGCTTTTAAGAATCGTTTTTCGTTTTGAAGGTAATTTGGAATGTTCTTATCTTCTACAAGCTTAGGTGAGCGAATAAATTGCTCAAGAAGTCGAAGAAACCCTCTGCGTTGATTCTCCCAAAACCTTACATTTGAACCAAGCTTAATCTTTTGTAAGAGCAAACGGTATTGTCTATCCATCTCATGAACAATAGAAGCAATTTGAACCGGGTATTCATTGGGTGCAAAGAAATACCCTCGTTCACTTCTTATTGTAACTTGCCCTGATGATTTTGTTCTTTTATTAAGAGCTCTTCTGTACTCCGGGGTTAGCTTTTTATAGTGCTGTTTGGCGTGAAGTAATTCGTGAACAATCTTATTACGCTTCATGAGCGTAGGTAGGAGATCGTATTGCTTGTAATAGAGATAGATGTTATTTGATTCCTCTTCATATGCAGCATCAGCATATAAATCGTCAAATGTTACGTAAACACCAATATTATTCTCTTCTTTAAGAGCGTGATCAAATGTTTTAATGCTTCCTAAAAAAAAGTCATCTTTTGTAATGTCCTTCTTGTAGAGCCTTTTAGGGTCCTTCCCATCTAACGCTTCAGGACTAAAATATTCCTCGTATCTCTTAAAGATTTTCTCTACCTGTTCGTTATCTCTAGAATCTAGAGTATAAGCCTTTTTTTCGAGTATAAAGGTCTTAAACGGTGTCATCGATATTACTTATCGATTAAATTTTCTCTTCTTATCTAGAGCTTTAGCTTTCCGCTTTTTCTTATCTCCTGTTGTTTCAAAGTAACGACGAGCTCGCACCTCATCCATAACATAATCAGAGTCCATCTTAGCCTTCAAGCGCTTAAGAGCGCGGTCGATATCCTCCTCCTTATAAACATGAACAATATGCATATAAAAATTAATCACCGAAATATCTATTTTCACTCCCTGGTCCGTGATAGTAATCATGCATGGTTTCGGCATGTGATCTCTCTCTTTCCACTTCCTTAGGATCTGCAAGTTCAGCGTTTTTAATAACAATTTTTTTTCTCAACTCATCACCATGTTCACTAAGTCCGGAGTTTTCCATCTGATCCCAGAACTCATCTTCAGAATGAGCAAACTCATGACGAATATCTGGACGACCACTAGAATGAGACTTATAAGACCAACTTATAGCTTTCTTTGTCTTGGGATCGTACTTGTAATCTGTTTTATAAAGTATCTCGTAAGTGTACTTCTTTAATCCGTCTTCTTGATTGACTTCAGCTTGATCGAAGTTTTGTTGCTCGTGATCAGAAGCAGCAGCTGCTAGATCGTCTACAGCAAACTCTTTATCAGATTCATGATAAATTCGAGTATAAGCTTCAGCTATAAGGTTTTGATCGTTATTCATTTATCTAAATACTTATTAGAATTCTTCATCATTCTCTGATAGAGAGATGGTTGTCTTTAAATTTTCTATATAATCAATAATTGATTGTGGTATAAGTTCTTTAGCTTCTTCATCCATCCAACCGTAGTGACTGATAATTTGCGACGTCTTGCGCTCTTCAATTAGATAGTTAAGCTCCTTTAGATCATCAAAGATAGCTTGAACTCGCTGATTATTACCGCGAACGAAATCAGCACGAGATAAAGGATGACTTACAATATAACTCTCACTATACCAATCATAGATATGACGGGCAAAATCTTCTGTCAAATCAATCTCTTCAATTGTATATTCTTCACTCATTGTTCTTCAGGTGTTTTCCATATAACATACCCCACTTTCTCATCGTAGTTAAGCGAAAGAGTCATAAACTTCTGATATAATGACCAACAAGGAGCTGAAATAAGTTTACGAGTAATCTCGCTCCAATCCGTCCAGCAAATTACTTTCCAGGCAAAATCACCGAGATAATAAAATAGATAGGCAAGGAGCTTATTCATAAGGATATTTATACTTTCTTCTTGACAAAGATATTAACCTTAGCTTGCTTCATTGTCTTCTCGGCAATAATATAGCGAAAGGGCTTCCCAGTGTATTTGCTTTGTTCGCAATAAATCGCTCTACGAAGAATACTGTCTCTCTCATCGATAGTACAATCGGTAATAAAAGGTACAGTGAGTGTGTACTTTACTTCTTTCTTAGGGTTCGATTTTGCTTTTGTAGGTAATTTAGCCATTCCTATAGTGTATAGGAATCTGATTTATTGGCAATGATAATTTAAAAAACGTTGAGCGCCTTTTGCTGTATTGCTTCCTTTATCTTTTGTACGAGCTTTGAGAGCACGAGCTTTTGAGCAAGTTACCTTTCCTTTAATCTGACGCTTGAGAATACCAGGACGAACAGGGTCGTGAATGTTCTTTTCAGTTACAGAATCGAAACGCTTTCCTGTCGCTTGTTGTCCTTTACCATATGTTTTCAAGGCTCGCGCTCCCTGTACAGCGAGCTTAGCGACAGGCTTGGCTTTACGTAATTTTAAGAGCTTAATAACATCGGCAAAAGGTATCATCGATATAGCAGATATTCCTGCGTTAATGATATGCTTTTTTCTTACGTCGGGCTCCTTACTCAGTGCTGCTCTTAATCCGGAAATCACTGTATTAGCGGCATCGGCAGCTGTACCATATGTCGGTTCTATACCAGCAACATCTAAAGCAGCTTGAATAGTATCTAAAGATAGCATCCCTTCTTCTATTTTCTTAAGCTTTGTATAATAGTCGGGATCTTCAAATAGATGATCCATAGCAATCTTCTTCGCAACAATGCTATCTTTTGTATGCTCGTGCTCTACCTTAATACCCTTCTTAAGCTGACTATTTAAATGCTCAACAGAGACGTTATGCTTTTTAGCAAGATCTTCTAAAGACTTACCCCTTGCAAGTCCACTAAATGTCTGTTCCACAAAGGTCTTAAAGGTCATATTGTTATTTATTTGAATGGTATAAATATATAAAGATTATATGAACCTCCCACGTAAAAGGATTATCAGTATTAATACATTATATAGATTAATAACAGAAAGAACAGGTGCTGATATCAAAAAAGACATTGCAAGAATTGCGCCAGATTTAAAAACAAGCACAAAAGATGGTTCTATTCGACTTATACCGACAGCAGGAAAAATTTATACAGATGATGAACTTAAAGAGTTATTTAGTAAAATTGGCTTATCTTTTGAACGTGTTATTCGCCCGGCAAACGTATTAGACGAACCTGAGAGTAAGTCATCAAAGTTTCCTACCTATGCAGTAAAAGATGCTCAAGGAATAACTCATTATATTGTTCAAGGCAGAGGTACTTCAGGTAATGTTGGTATGAATTTTGAAGAAAAAATACGTACATCTGTCGAGTCAGCAATTACATCTGGTGATATTAATCAGCAAAATAGCATACCATTATTAAAACAGTTTAAAGACTTTCTAGATGAGCCACAATTGGTATTTACAGACTTTAAACACGGTAGAGTGACACAACGACCGCTTCAACCCAAGCCAAATAACGCTGGAGATGCTATTGCTGATTTTATTCTCTACGATACACAAAAAGCACCATACTATATTTCACTTAAAAACACAGATGGTAACACATTTTCAAATAATGGTATAAGAGGAATGTTCAAGCACGTAGGTAATCAAATTGTTGCAAGTAATGAGGTATTTGAAATTGACCCATTACTTGCAGCTGTTAATTTAGATAAACAGAAAGTAGCAAAAGGCGCGACAGAATATCTAACACGTGTACCATCAAAACCAGGTTCAAATCAAAAACAAGTAGTTACAATTGATGACAATAAGAAAGAAATTATAAAAGGTTATTTGGAATCAGCTTTTGATTATGGTTATTACTATGTACGCGAGAAAGGAAAAGGTACAAATGATTTCTTTATAACAAGTTTACTCACTAGTGATGATCTTGAAAACTTTATTGGTGATATTACAAGTGTAGAAATTGATTACCCATATTTCTTTAGTGCTAACGGTAGACAGGCTCGAAAGGGTGCTAATATATACATCAAAACAACGTCAAAGCCGATTAAAATTCTTGAACATGGTGATGTGGTAGCTAATAAAGTAATGGAACATAAATTTGTCTTGCAACTTAGAAATGCTGCAAGGGGGGTGACACCGATACAGATCAACGGCATGTTTATCTAAAAATGGAGCGTAGAGCCAGATTTGAACTGGCGGTTTTATCCTTTTGCAGAGGATTGCCTTTGACCACTCAGCCATCTACGCATTAAAAATTGGAAGCAGGTGTGGGATTCGAACCCACGGAACCGATAAAGGTTCTCCGCATTTCAAGTGCGGTGCAATAAGCCGGACTCTACCAACCTGCCGATGATTCTTATATTATATAGGAAACAGTATTATTGGCAATGATAATTTAAGCCGCTGCAGTTCAAGAGGATTAGAGAATTTCTGATACCTTCTTCTTGTAATTTGGATTTGCTTTCTTGAAGGCGTCCCAGCGCTCTTTTCGCTTGTCCCACTTGTTTTGTTCGCTAGCATGACGCTTGAGCTCCCATTCCTGTGAAGTCTCTTTTCTCTCTTCTGCTGCTTCTTCTGGACCCACTTCTTCATCCTTCATGTACATACCAGAAATAATTCTACCATCTGGACCGGTAATAAAGAAATCACTGTGACTACAGAAATCTAAAAGCTCTTGAAATGATTTAAATTCATGATCTTCATCAACCATTCCATACTCAAAATTACCTGTTAAGTTGTCATGATTGATTAGCTGTAAAAGTTTTTCTGGTGTTGAAGCTGTATACCATTTACGAGTTCTCTTATATTCTTCGTCTTTCCAATAGAGAGAGTATCCCTTAGATGCTCCTTCGGTCAGCACTTTCATGTATGCGTTTGCGAGCTTGTCGAATTTCATATGAATTATTTATTAAATATATAAAGTATTTATAAAAGAGGAGAGGAACTTTCTGCAAGGTGAAAGGAGCGGTGGGATTCGAACCCACGGAACCGATAAAGGTTCGGGAGTTTAGTAAACTCCTCTCTTAAGCCGCTTGAGTACGCTCCCGTTGATTCATTTATTATAAGTGCTCTGACGCTCAATTTAGCACTAAAATAAACTTAGTTAACCTTGATACTAACTGAATGTACCTCCGGTTTCTTCACAGGAACTCGAACTCGCAATAGTCCGTCTGTGTAAGTCGATGTGATGTTTTTAACGTCCGTATTGTCCTTAATAGAGAAAGACAATTGTCCTTTCCTCCTACTAATTCCTTTACGGTGGAAGATGACCGTCTCATCGTATTCTCCATCTTCCTTACTGACGTCAATGAGAAGCTTATTCTCTTTAACGCTAACGCTAATGTAATCCTTACCAACGCCTGCCAACGCTACTTCAATAAAGTAGGTGGTAGGAACGCCGTCAGGATCGGTTTCCGCTACTATGTTGTAAGGGTAGACAGCGTTTGGAATATCAAACGCCTTGTCAAGATCCTTAACAACGCTTGTTAGCCAATTATCATTAAACAAGCTCGGTAATTGGCTATAACCGAGACCTGCTGCCGGAATTACCCGGCCTAGTGTGTATGTTTGTGTTGTCATATGTGTTCTCCTTTTGTTAAGCGAGTTAATATGTTTGCTTTAGCCTAGTTTGAGCGCCAGAGCAATATTATTTATATATAAAATAATTTAAAGTGCAATTAATTATTATAACTTTTTTTATGCTCTTTGTAAATTTTTTTAAGTTCTATAGATACATCCGTTAGATTACAGAGTTCGTTTTTAGTCAATTTCGAATTATCTACAATTGATGCAAAGTCAGTAATAAAGTAGGCCTGAAGCTCATCAAGTAGAGTTGTTTTACCGTATCCTAGATCAAAGAGAGCTTTAGATGCTTTCTTGTAAACGCTTGTTTTTAATTTAGAGAGAACTTTATTAATTGCGAGTTTATAGTCTCTTCTTAATGTATAGAAGGCATGACATAGTTCATGCTCTACCGTTCTACTATTGTTATCTGCGCCAATAAGATAGTAGCTATTCTTTTCTTTTAGTTCTTTATTAATCTTATTGTGAATCTCTTCAATGACGTCGTCGTACTTATTATAATCGTCTATACCGAGCTTGTAGAGTTTATTGACAACTGCTCCTGGTACATTAAAGCCTCCCCAATCAACAGTATATGTAAAGCTTCCATTATTTTTTCTGGAATACAGCTCCATAAACTTCACAAGGGTAAATTTCTTGTTACGAATCTGCTTAAATGGCGATTCGTAAAACTCTTGAACTCTACAAAACGTCATTGTTAGATGATACATATCTCTAATAGTGCAGAGATATACCCCTGGGTAGAGCTTCTTAAGAGTATATTTGATCTTCATTATTTGTTATTTATTTGGCATCCTCGACGGGATTCGAACCCGTGATAATTCCGTGAAAGGGAACTGTGATAACCACTTCACTACGAGGACCAAATGGTCGAGCACCTCGGTTACGCTCCGAGTATATCTTGGTCCCAAACCAAGCGGATTACTATCTTCCTCGTGCTCGATTATTAATATTGGAGCGGGTAGAGAGAATCGAACTCTCCTAACTTGCTTGGCAAGCAAGCTCATTACCACTATGATATACCCGCTTTATCCGTTACTCAGGCGTCTAGATTCGCTGGAGCAACTGCCCGAAATGGATCCGGAGCAACTGCTGCAAAGTCTGGGCCCTTGAAGAACATATCCGACGCAAGTCGATTAAGCTCCATCCTGAAGGCAATGCTCTCATCGGTAACACGATGAGTTGCGACATTGGTCAGGTTATTGAACAGGTCGTACGCATTAACGTTCGAGTTAGCCGTAGCCATCCAGCGACTGCTCTTACCCTTGAGATTGATACCGGCGTCAGTATAACGACGCTTAATATCACGATCGTCGAACATTGTGGTACCAAGCTCCTTATCAACCTTGATAGCGATAGAACGAGCTGTATTGAACTCACGAAGGGATGCATTGTGGTTGCGAAGGCGATTGCCAGCCATTTGAACCTCTTCACGAATTACATCTCCGGTCAAGAACTTACGAACTTGTGTATCGAAGGTCCTTTGGGTAAAGTCAGCACTATCAATAAAGCGCTGGGACATACGATGGATCGCTGTCATTCCATTGGAGCAGACAAGACGAAGGAGATAAGGAAAGAACTGTGACTTGTTGAGAGAGAGATTCATTCCAAATCCACTCTTCCACATATCCCTTCCATCACCAAAGACGTCAATATCAGCGTCAGGGTTCTTGAAGTTAATAGCGATACTAATGTTCGTAGGATCAAAATAGAAATCCCTCAACTCGAGATTGTTAGCGTTATCGCGGAGATACTCCTCGGTATAACGGAGACCATTTGTGAGGTCAACAGCGCGCTCTTCCTTAATAGAACGATCAAAGATATTGTTGATTTCGTTGTTCTGCCTATTAAGGACAGCCGTTACACGCTTATTCTTACGAATGTTCGAGAGAGCATTATGAAGAGGCTCCCACTGGGTGCTATCATCATTGATTTCATTAACAAGCTGCTCCTTAACCCCGAGAACATTAATAAGGCTCTTGAGAGACTCCTGACGGAGCTGGTTACCATTGAAGAAGAAGCTATTACCTTTCTTCTCAATGTTTTCGACATCCAGAGGAAAGGCTATAACCTTGGAGGGTCTGGCGAATTTCGCTGCTCTGGGCAACGAACCTATCTAGTGTTGTTGTACTCATGACCCCCTTATAATACGGGCACTAGAGAAAGAATTCAAGAATTATTTTTTGATTCCCTTAAAATACTTTGAGAGGAAAATAACAATTTTGCAGGAATACATTACGCAATAAGCAGTTAGAAAGCCTAGAGTAAACACACCCGTCATAGCTGCTTCAAGAGACTCTAGCATATAATTACTTAATGTTCTAGGAACATAGAAAACCCCTAACACCTGATCAGGGTAATAAGGACAGTTCTCCGACGCCTCTACCATTTTAATCCAGGATTAAAAGTTCTGAATTTTTTTTTTTTGATTTCAAATAATTTAGTTTATTTTAAAGATTTCTACCTTTGTCCAGTTTCCATCTGTTGTACCTGTAACAACTTGAGCTGCATTACTTGAGTAAGCTTGGAAGTAAATATAATCTGTAGTACCATTTAAGTAAGTTATAGCTGACGTATTCTGCGTTGTATTAACAGATGTAGTTATAATAGGCTGTTGCACGATAGATATTGTATTGGCTGAACCCGTACCACCCGTTACTTTCATTACTTGAATATTATTCTGCGCACCAGTTGCTGATACACCTGGTTGCCAGCTAACTTGATAGTCTATATTATAATAACCAGGAACTGTAGGTGTGATTCTCCGAGCAGTTAATCCTATCCCTGCTGTTCTACTAAACCAGTTACTCGGGTCATTCCTTGGATCGAGTGTTAATACAGTATCAGTATTACTAGGCATTGTTTGGTTGGCTGTTAAGGATAAAGTAGCAACATAATTTGTATTTGATTCAATATTACCCTGTACGGAGAGATTATTGACGTAAGTATAATTTGCTTTGGTCGCACTTAATCCTGTACCTAAGATAAAGGTATACCCGAAGCCTTTTGTATCATTAGCAGAACCGCTTGCAATAAATGAATGCTCCGAAGAAATTATATTACAGCGTCCACCGGCAATTGTTGAGCAATTACCGACCGAGGTAATTGTATTACTCTGACCACCAACAATATTTGATGAAGTACCGCAAGCTACATTTGTATTACCGCCACCGATGAATGATGTTGAATTACTACCTGTATTATTAGAGATACCACCACCAATAAACGAACAGTTACCGTTAGCACAGTTTGAAACGCCAGCTCCAACTCCTGCTGTTCTACCAGGTGATTGATTACCGACTCCTCCTAATATTGCAGAATACTGACCGGATGCTGTATTTTGACAGCCACCACCGACAACAGCAGCACAACTTTGAGCAAAATTACGGAAACCACCACCTATAAAAGAACAGTTACCTATTGCCGAATTTCTAATACCACCAACTACAACATCATACTGACCGGATGCCGTATTAAGTTTACCACCACCAATAGTAGAATGGAAACCGTTCTGGTTTAATAATCTATCATAAACAAATACGCATGTAGCTGATAAGCTAGCACTTGAGTTTTGATTGACGGAATAATCTCCATTAACAATAATGCACGTTGTATTCGGCTGACTAACAATATTAGCTACAGCAAAATTACCAGCTGAAAGAGGAGCACCAGATGTTGTATATACAATGGAGACAGCATTTGTACCGGTAGTAGAGAAGCAAGAACCAAAAGCACCGCCGAGGTTTATACTAGTACAAGTACCGTTACCAGATAATTGCGCGGTTGCAAGATTCGTTGGGGTAGAGGTATTACTAATTGGTGTTAGACAATACCCTCCAGTGTGATTAAAATCACCACCGCCTATAATAGAAGAACGGAGAGGAGCAAAATTACCAAAGCCTCCGTTGATATTAGAGTATGCATTAGATGCTGTATTACAGACACCACCAACAATAACCGAAGCACCGCCTGTAGTTGAAATAGTATTCTTGTAACCACCGGAAATAGTGCTACAATTACCGCATGCAGCATTACATCCACCGCCAAGAACGCTTGCTCTTACACCGAAAGCTATATTGCTAGTACCACCTGCAACAACAGATCTATTTCCTGATGCAGTATTACTAACACCGCCACCTACTGTGGAAGCATAAGCTGAGGAAGTATTGCCAACACCACCGCCTACAACTCCCATACAGTTACCACAATTAACATTATTTCTACCTCCTGCAATAACACCATAATTACCTGCAGCCGCTATAGTGTTATTGCATCCACCACCAATAAAAGCATGGCCCTGTTGATTGACGGCACAAGCAGCATTCGTATTACAAATTCCTCCTCCAATTACATTATAAATACCAGAAGCAGTATTAAGCTTACCGCCACCTATAAAGTTATCATATCCAATTTGATTTAAGGTTCTATCATAAACATATAAGCACGTAGCACTAGTTACTGAACTAACAGTATAGTCACCAGATATAATCAAACAGTTACCAGTACTAGCACAGATTGAAGCTGTTGCAAAACATCCTGCGCTTAAGGGTATAGCAGATGTTGAATAATAGATAGAAACAAGATTTGTTGAACCAGCTGTATTAAAGCAAGAAGTGCAATTGGCACCAAAATTGATTTGTGTACATGATCCATTACCAGATAATGCAGCATTTGTTACAGCAATAGGGGCAAATCCACCAGTATGGTTTGCAACACCTCCTCCAATAATTGAATCTCTTAATGGGTTGTAGTTACCTAATCCTCCACCAATGATTGAGTAGTTATTAGATACTATATTGCATGTGCCACCAACTACCACAGCATTGTTTATGTTTGTAGCAGCACCAAACTGTGAACAAGTAACATTTCTTAATCCACCGCCAATAAAGCTATAACCAGAATATGTATGTCTATGTGTATTACCCCCGACTATTACAGATCCAGTTGCTGTACCAGATGTACATAAGCAATTACCACAACCACCAACTATTATGCCAAACTCATTTGAACCAGATATACAATTTTGCTTACCACCAACGACAATACTATAAGTAGCTGATGCAGTATTAAAACCCCCGCCTCCTCCTCCACCAACAACAACAGACCATGACCCAGAAGCAGTTAAGTTATTACCAGCACCAATAAAAGAATTTTTACCAGAAGCAATATTACATTGACCACTAGCAACTACAGCATAACAACCAGAAGCTGTATTACACATACCACCTACAACCACTGAATAATCACCAGTAGCGCAATTTCCAGATCCAGCACCAACGAATGTTGCATAACCAGTAGCACATCCACTAAATCCTCCGACGACTGTTGAGTATATATTATTTACTACATTACAAGTACCACCTAAAATAGCTGAAGCTTGGGCATTAACTCTATTATTTGATCCACCTACTATATTACTACAACCGCAACCACTAGGTATGCAATTAGTGTCGCCCCCGCCGATAAAAGAACCTCTACTCTGCGCAGTATTGCTTAGACCTCCCGCAATAGTTACAAAAGTACCGGTGTTAGCTGTATTATTTCTACCACCTACAATGATATTATAACTTCCTGATGATGTATTTAAACATCCGCCTAATACATTTGCGTATGGAGATGTTGCTATATTTCTTACGCCTCCAACAACAACAGCATAATCACCAGTTGCTCTATTTCCTGAACCTGCTCCTACAAATGTTGCATATCCTGTAGCACAGCTACTAAATCCATTAACAAGAGTTGAATAGTTTCCCGATGCTAAATTGCAAACGCCTCCTAAGACTTCTGAGAAGATACCAGTTGCCGAATTAGATCCAACAAGAGTATTAATAGAAGAAGTAGAAGGAACAAAAGTATAAGGTGTTGCTGATATATTCTGATACAGAGAAGCTGCTGAAGCTATGGTTAAGAAAGTAGCAGAAGCGTTTTGATATGTAGTACTAGTATTATAAGCACTATTCCAATTAGCACTATTACTATTTGTCGTTGTATAGCTTGAATTCCAATTATTACTATTTCCGTTAGCAGCGTATACAGTACTTGTTGCTGAAATTTCACCAACAACTGTTAATTCCTTATTTGGGGTTGATGTATAGATACCAACACCCGGTATACCAACTGATCCACCAACGTGCAAAACCTCGACTGGTGTTGGATTAAGATCATAGAAAGACGCAATATCGCCAATTCCTCGTTGACCGATATACAAAGCAGGTCCTGTACTAAACGCCACTGCGCACAAAGCACTAGTTGTTGTAAATACGGTGTTGGCAAATGTCGCAGTACCACCGGCAGATATATTACCAAGAACGGTCAGGTTATTACCTATTCTTACTGCACCGCTAGCTGTAAGACCGTCTAGTGTAGTTAAACTACTATTAAACTGAAATGGT
>Ga0114964_10002505_pt1 | contig 12778 bp, 20 predicted proteins | sample C_131016_MF_Meta_FD_92638 | JGI IMG/M metagenome (GOLD analysis project Ga0114964, IMG submission 92638) | Freshwater microbial communities from Lake Croche, Canada to study carbon cycling - C_131016_MF_MetaG | ecosystem: Environmental > Aquatic > Freshwater > Lake | place: Lake Croche, Canada... | reverse complement strand
GGTTCCATCGACCGCACGGCCAAGAACGTCTATGCCTCAAGCGACTTGGAGTAAGGGCTGAGCACCTTCTTAAAACCCGACAAGGGTTTATGATTCAGGACAGAATCTTTTTTTACGTACCGCATAATTATATTCTTAACGGTACCATGCCTAATAAGAAAACACCAATGCTCTCTCATACACTATGAGAGACCATTGGCTTATTAGATTAGCGGATGCAGAAAACGCTATTTTGGATTGCAAGGAGGGTCCGAGTGCAAACTTGATGCACCTCTTTTTTTTTGGAGACAGGTGCAGCCGCTCCTACAGCAGTTGCACCTTGACCACTATCCACATTTAAAATGGGCTCCAACACATCAAAACTCCGTTGCCTGTATCTTCCCGCCCAAAGCGGGAAGACGCGAAAGAGTGAAGAGCGCATCGAACTGGTCAAAGCCGCCGAAAAAGTCTCGGGAGAGGAATCTATCGACATCTGGATTTCCGCCAACAACAAGCTTCTCGTTTACCAAACCACCAGCCGTCTCATCAAGGACCTTGGTTCCCCTGATTCGGACGAAGAGGCCGAGGACCCCGTCATCAAGGGCGAAATCTTCAGTTGGACGAGCGGAACGAAGGCCACCAATGTCCCCGCATCCGACCTTGCGCTCAAGTGCCTGAACGGCGAGGCCGAGATGGTCGTTGTCTGTGCGCACAAGGGCCGCCTGGACCACGTCGCCAAGCTCATTCGCCAGATCAGCAGCTTCAAGAAACTCGCGAAGAAGGTCAACATCTGGATCGACGAGGCCGACTACAGCATCAATCTGTGGTCTAAGCACAAGGCCTTGGCGGCCCTTGACTGCGTAGGGACTATTACGCTCGTTAGCGCAACGTTCGACAAGGTCTTTAAGCCCAAATGGTTCCCCGAGCTCAAGGTCATTGGATACGCCAAGACGCACCCCGATGTCTATCGGCGCCTCATTGACTGCGTCAAAGTCGAAGAGCGCTTAGGAAAAGAGGGCGCCGCCGCCTATGTCGAGGCTATTCTTGACAAATACCCCCATCTGACGGAAAGGGGTCTCAAGGCCTTCATTCCAGGCAATGTGGACAAGGGCAGCCATGAATGCATCAGCGACCTTCTGCGTGAAAAGGGCTTCGCAGTCCTCATCTTGAATGGAGAGTTCAAGGAGATTCGTCTGCCTATTACGGCGCCGGTCATTGACTTGAAGCCCTTCTTGACTGTGTCAGACCCTGAGAAGCTGCCTGAGGAGTTCAACAAGAAACTCGCGGAGCTCTACGTCGAGCACAAGCTGGACCGATTTCCATTGGCCATAACGGGCTTCATGTGCGTGGAGCGCGGCATAACATTCCAGTCAGAGGCCTTCCTCTTTGACTACGCCATTGTTAGCCCTATTCGGAGCAAGGCGGAGGCCTATCAGGCTATGGCGCGTGTCTTTGGCAACATCGGGGGCTTTAAGGGCTACAAGCCCTGCACGATTTACTCGGATCCGAAGACCTTTGAGGACGTTCATGAGCAGGAAGAGGCCGCCGTTCATGTGGCCCAGATTGTGCATGAGGAGGGTCTGTCGCTTGTCGACGCAACGGTTCTCAAACGGGCCTCTCTCTTCAATGCCGAGCGCAAATGGCGCCTGGAAATGAACGAGTTCGACACCTTCAAGGAGGCCAAGGCCTTTGTTCTCGGCAGGGGCGGCGGGAGCCCGAAGAAGCGCGAGTTCGACGAAGACGGATTCATCTGGTGCGGCCTCACAAAGAAGGCCACGGGTCCCATGCTCTATGACGATGTTCTCGCAGGGATGCGCGGCTGGTCCAAGGTGTCGAATTTGGACCCTGACCGCAATCCTGACCGCCGATTTCACAGCCATCTTTACGTCTGCTACAGAGATATCGAGGACCCTGACTCGGTGGTGTTCTTGGTGCGCTCCATTCAACGACGCACAGGGTTGCGGCGTATCGCCTAAGGGCCCCCCAATAAAATCCCACAGGGTTTTAGTTCCAAGATCAGAATTTTTTATCAGATTTGTATGATTTCTTGCACTTAATGAGAGAAATCATACATTTTTAAGTTAAAATAGACAGGGTCGAAATTTGAAAGGGATTGGCACCTGTTGTAAGGCTGCCGTGCCCTGCCACTGCAATACACTCTGACAATCCATATTTATACGAACAGAATGTCTGCTTATCGACACATTACTCCCAAGAGTCCTGAGGCGATTGCAGCCTTAGCTGCGCTACGGAACCATGAGGGGGTTCAGCCCTCACCGCCACCGCACCCAGCCTATGGACGCATTCCTGGTTATCCATACGCCGCAGAGGAGGCTGTCTGGAAAATTTGGGAAGCAAAGAGGGGAGAGCTTGATCGCGAGTGGCAGCGCGTTTGGGCCATTGAGTGTGCCGCTGCCAAAGAGGCAGCAATCCTGGCTGAAGAGAAGCCGGTCCTCAGCCCCCGTATCAGTGACCGTGCTTCAGCAGAGGCTCTCATTGGCCAGATCTGCACGTATGATACGACTGAGGGTCGTGAATACGGTCGCATCCTCCGTGCGACAGCATCCGAGATTGTCCTGTATCGGCTGTCTATGACTGCCATGGGTGGCTTTGTTCCCCATTCCGTTCCTTTGTGCCCTCGCAGCAGAAATCGCGTGACCTATTCGCGTGACATCCGTCTTGTTAAGGGGGCAGCGGAAGCTGCTGCCAAAGAAGTGGCCGAACGCAAGAGGGTTGCGGACGAAGAAGCGGCTATCCTAGCGGAGGCAAAGCGCCGCCTATCAGAAGAAGCAAAAGAACAGCAAATTCAAGCGGCTATGGCCGCTATGCGTTCGTCTGTGTTCCCTTACACAAAGGGAATTATCGTGGATTAAAGAGCCATGCGGAGGGTAGTAAAGAAAAAATAACGATGGCTTTTTTTTAAAAAAATTGAAACACGGAAAGGGTGTAAAAGATAGTATCCAAACTAGACACTATCCAAACTTCCATTATCAAAATGCCCCAACAGCCTGACGACGACGACGCAAATGACTATGCCTCGGGCCTTATTGTGAATGTTCACAAGGACTGGGACTCCCTCGTGGATGCGATTACGCACCAAGAAACCTTTGAAACCTACGAAGACCACATTAGTGCCGTTATGGAGGAGGTCTTGGAACCTGAGTGCAATAGTCAGACCTTGAACCACCATCTGAATGCTATTGAATACGCGGTAGCCGTGGCTCCCAATCGCCCTGAAGTTCTCGAGAAATTCCAGGAATTTAAGCGCGGCCTCCTTGAGTTAAATGACCATCTGCATCAGTTCCAGGGTGCAGAATTTGATGTATTAGCGGACCAATTCGATAACTATTGGGGATATGAATAGGGTCTTTAGAGTTGCTCTGCTCTTAATTTTCTTTCATCTTCCAAATCCTTCTTTATTTCAGGACTGTTTCTATTTACAATAATAAACGGCATTGCTACTACCGGAATTATTGTAAATACAACAACGATCCATGCAATCCAATAAAAGGTGGGGCTATAACAAGACCAGTTTGTAAGCAAAACAAGAAGAAATGTAAAAATAACACTTATTAAAATATTGAGTGATATTCCTATAGGGGTCGATTCAACAAGATAAATATCCGCGGCCGTGGCTAAAATAGAGCCTACTATTACAATCTTTGATAGCAAACAGAGCTCCATATATTTTTTTGTTAGAAATTAATACCGTGCGAAAAAATTGAAGATGAAAGGTGCTAATAAAGAGCTGCTCCCCTGTAGCAATATATATCCAAATTTAATAGAATGAATAAGTCTCTTGCTCGTCAGTGGGCCCAGGAGCGAGGAGTTTCGGCTCGTATCAGGCATCTGGCCTATAACTGGGCCGAAACCTATTCAAATCTCATCTTGAATAGCGATAATAGCCGCATTCTTATTCGAGAGGCCAAGCGTACACTCAAAGAGCTTCTGGAGAAGGAGACGGATAGGAGGGTTCGGCGCACCCTTAAATACGAACTCCGATTCCTGCGTTTCTTCTGGAACCGGCTGGATGACTGTGACTGCTGCGACTGCTCAGGCTGCTACTTAAACAGCCCTGACAAGTTTCAGTAGAATGCAGGAGCCCTATACAAAGGAACAAGAACAAGAATACGAGAAGTGCAGGATTCTTTTGCCCAAGCGTTATACATCCGACCCTGATGTCCTCAATAATCCTGAAGAAATGAAGAAAGTGGAGGCCGAATGGGCCGCTTATTTTGCATGTATCAAAGCTGCTGTTGGATCGATAATTAAATCCACAGATAAGGTAGAATGACCTGTGCTTGTTCAACACGCGTTCAACCCATGAATACATTACGAGGGGGACGGCGGCGTAAGCTGAAGCGCACAAAAAAACACAGGAAGTCTAGGAATGTCACTCGGCGTCGGTAAAGACCCTGTCGAGCAACCTATCAGTCGCAAGGGCTACCTTTTAAAGGATTTAGCACGTTCGTTCTTGCAAGTGTTAGGAGAAACGGGTCCTGTGGCATCAGGGAAGTTAGGGCACTTTACGGCAGATTTGATTTGTTCTGGAGGTCTCGATTTGTGGCAAACGCTCTGTTGGGACTATGCATTTCAGCATATTGGGGTAGCAAATCCTCGCATTTTTGTGTATTTAAAGAAGAAGTTTGCAGAACTCAATGAGAAAAATACCGCTCTGCCCTTTACTACTTTTTTGTGGTCACCGGCCGTGCAACAGGGAACCTTTGAGGTAGTTCTGATTTTACAGGGATGTCCTAAGAAGGGCCGAGCCAAGACACCTTCTGTTCCCGAGGAAACTCATCAGAATGATACGTGGTTTCGGTCGAATGCGAGGTCGACGGAAAGGGCTGCTGTCCGAAAGGCGTGGGATCACAGTCATGACTTGGCGCAGCTGTTGGCGGCGGGAAATGAGATGATCGCGGCCATTACAGACGGGGCCTTGGAACGCGCTCTCTTCTGGATGAAATGGCTTCAAGAAGAGGACGTGATGATGCGGAAGAGTTTGGGAGGGGGTTTGACAACGTATGAGCGAGGACCGGCCACCCTGAGTTCTAAGCAGAGAACGAATGTGAGCTATTTTATTTGTGCGGTCTTGGCGGAGGCCTATAAGGAATTTGCGGCCAAGGGCATCATTCGGATGCATGAAGAGTTCCAGAGCCTCTTGGATATCTACAGGTCGGTGGATAAGCACGTGGGAGCTGCAAGACGACAGGATATTTTAGTTCTGATGATCCAGATTCTAACCGAGGTGGTGCGCTGGAAGGTTCCTGCGGCTCCCAGTTTAGTCAAGGACCCGATTGTTCTAGGACGAGCCGTGGGCCAATGTGAAGTGTTCTATAAAGAGATTTTGGCCCTGCCTCTGCCTACTAAACCCTTACCGAGTCGGGTAGGGGCTATTGGGAAAAAGAAGGTTGTTGTAACGACGAAAGAGGACCATTTGAATCACCACTTACAGAGTGTGGATGATGCAATTATGAATTTCTACGCAAGGTAGAAATTCATAATGCATATTTGCTCAAAAGGTGCAAAGCACCTTTTGAGCTCGATGCCATAATGAGTTTTTACGCGAGGTAAATATTACTCCAAACCCAAAAACTTACGCCCTATCTTACTCGTTATAAACATGCCAAATCCGGAAGCAATCTGTGCATAAAAGACTGGAGTTCTCTTTGTGCAACACATCAAATAGAAGGATAACCCAGCAAAAAGTAAGAAACTAAGCCAGAATAACTGAGTAAAAATATCCATTCTCTATTGTATGCGTATAAATTACTTAGAATACATTTGCAGATTCTGCACCTCATAATAATAGACCTCCGAGTCCTCATCCCATTCGAATCGCGTGGACCACGAACAGGATGTGCAACTAAACACAGTATATCCATAGGCATCCCCATTGTGGCGACAGCCCTCGGTCTTCTTGACTTCCTTTAAGTCCTCTGAACTGCATTTAACACATTTTGCAAAATAAGAGGTGGCGAAGGCCTTTCGTGATTCTAAGGACTGGTCGGACTGATCTGACATGTCTGTTTGTTCGTCAGAGAATTTGTTTAGGTCTAGTTCTCGGTCCAATCATCCTCTTCTTGGAGGAACTCCTCTCGTCCAAACTCGGGAGTTCCAGGCAAATCCTCTTCAGTATAGGAGGAAGAGGACCAGGCGTCTTCCATAGGCCGAGGTCGGAAGATAGAGGAGTATCGCTCCTTCTCAAGATTCTCTCGTTGCTCCTCCTTCTGCTTCATAGAACGGACGGCCTCTGCATGAATCTTGGCCTTTTCTTCTGTTTCGGCCATCTGCTTGACCTTGTCTGCAAAGCTGATTTTGGGCATAACAACCATGTTTGGCATAATAACAGGGGCCCGTGTAAGAGAAGGAAATTCTGTAGGAGAACTGATGTCTGGCTTGGGCATCAGTGTAGGAACGACAGCCTTCTTGAATCGGTCTGAATACTTACTGGGCTCTTCTGGTTTAGGGGGTTCAGGAGCCATCTTTGAATTGGAAGGGAGACGCAGAGGGGCTCGTGGAGGCATAGGATTTGACATGGTTCTACAAGTGGTTTATGTTTGTTTTCAAACATAAACCAGTTCAAATTTTTTAAATTTAGGGGTGGTAGCCGTCTAAGACTTTCGCCTTGTAGTCTTCTGCGTCCTGAATAGAAAAAACACCTGACCGCCCTGCAATGGACACCCCTGCACGACGAGGGAGCGCCACCGATTCCATGGACCGAGCCGTGTAGAGCCGATAGTCGCCGCCCCTAAGGCGACGCGTCTGCCGTCTCTTAGAACGACGCTTAGATCGTTGCTTGTGTCTGCGACTAACCATTCTACCAAGACACCAGATTTAACTCATACCCCTTTTCCGTTGCATAGAGGGCCACCAATTTCCGTAAGTCTGCCGATTTGACCGCTTTGGTTGGCATTCTGCGCTTTGACTGCAAGAAGGATTTGAGTATAGTTTCATTATCTACGAGTTCCAGAAGGGGCTTCTCAATAGGTTTGCAAACTTTTTTTGGAACAACTTTTGTATAGACAAGAGGAATGGGAGCCGGGCATTTGTCAAAGGAATGTCCATAACACGCACAGGTTGAGCAATACAGTGTTGTTTGAAAAGGGCAACTTTCAGCCTCATGCTTCAAAAGGAAACGACGGCCCTTAGCTAAGCAAAGAGTACACATCTTGGTTGTTATTTGTTCAAAGGGTCTTTTAGAATCAATTTTTTAATCACTCTTAAGTAGAATGTCATCTACTAATATACATTTCCTATTAACCCTACGGAATCAATTGAAACTCTATCACTGGCAGACGAAAGTCTATGCTCGGCATATTGCAGTTGATAAGATTCTTGGTGATCTAGATACAGCAATTGACAGTTTTGTGGAAATCTACATTGGAAAGTATGGGAGACCCAAGCTTACAGGGGCTCTTGCCACTCTTAAATTGCATAATCTTACTGACGCAGGAGCCACTGCTCTCTGTCGTTCTGCAGCGAATCATATGCAGAAACAGCTAGTAAAGGGACTGAAAGAGGATGATTCGGACCTGATTAATTTGCGTGATGAGATGCTTGGTCAAATGAATCAGTTGCTATATTTGTTTACTTTAAAATAGGGTAATGGTAGATGGCGAAAACACGGAAAGTCAGTAAATCAGATAAACTATGGAAGGCCATTGATCATGACTGTCCGATGAAATATTGCAAAGACCTAACCAAACGTAGAAACAAACTCAGTCGTTCCTATGATAAAGCGGTTGCAAAGAAATGTCCAAAAAAGCTTCCTTTTGAAGAATCCTTTGCCTGTGGTGAGAAATTCTATAATGCGTCAGAGTATAAGAAAGTATTTGAGAAATGGGCTAAATGCAGGGCCAAGAACTGTTCCAAAGAACTAAAAGAGTATCGACAGGATCTGATGAAAGATATAATACCTACCGTTAAGAATATAATGGCGCATGATATTAAAACTATCTAGTTGCAGAAGGGGGGGAATGGCAAAAAGAACAGAGAAGACACGGGATAAAAGGGAACTTGATTATAGAGTTTATTAATAAGTGCATTTGCTTGTCTAAATTCAGAGAGTTCGGAAGATGTTTGGAAATTATAATAGAGAGGGGTTGTTTTATGAACTCCTGCATAGGCATAGGCCGCCGAATTAGAGGCATACACTTTCTGAAAGAGAGTTAAGAGTTGTTGATAATATACTTGTTGAGCATAGGATAATTGCTGAACATATATATTCATATTATTATTGTTAAAGGGGTCTTTTGTTCCATATATTGCGCTCTGTGATGCATCAAGACGGTCAAATGTTTTTTTTACACAAGAAACTGTACGCTGTGCATAGATGCCTTTTATATTAAAGAATTGGGCGGGTGGAGTCGGACCTACCTGAAATGGAAAGGTTCCTAAAAGGGGATTTCCTACTTGAACTGTTAGACCCGATATATCTGTTCTTACAACTAGACTACAATAGGGACTTGCCATGTCTGATAAACACTGTGATAAAAGTGTATAAATCGAAGAAAACGCACTAATAGGATGGACCCACACTATGGAATGTATGCATCCGCCAATCATGATACGGAAGACTCTGGCTCTCTTGACTTTGGATTTCTCGGGGGTTCCTCTCAGTCCTATACCACCACTACTCAAAATATCTTGAGTCGCCATGCTTCTGAAATTAGAGGGGCTGTGGATGAGATTACTCAGCCGCTTCATCAAGTAGCCAGAAAAAGGGTTCGAGAACTCATAACAAAACACAATAATTTGCTCATGTGTTTTTTGATTCCGGGTCATGAGTCCAATCCTGGAACAAAACAACTGGCTACTAGCATTACCTCTGCCGAGGACCTCTTTCACAAATTTGGTCGAGAAATGCCCTTTGCAGAACGAATAACGACCAAGATATCTGAAGAGCTACCTTTGGATTGCAGCATGAACGGTGCTCTTCAAGAGATTGAATCGGGGATGGCAAAGGCTTGTACAGCGACAAGCCCTGCACTCCTCTTGATTCAGCAGATCAAATGGGCCTTTCAGCAATATAAAGTGGTAGGAGAAGAGGTCTTACGTTTGGAAGCACTCTTGACTCAGAAGACAGGGGTCTTGGATAAACTAGCAGAACGACAAAATATTGTCCTACATCTGAAAACCAATGAAGCTCTTCCTGCCCTTCTAGATGCCTTTGGAACCTATATGGGACAGATTTTTGATGAATCGAACTTTGAAACGACGTATAAGGAATTGGCAGAGGCCTATAAAAAATGGAATGTATTGAGGGACATTGTATCGCTGCATCAGTCGGTTCAAACCGATATCCGAGAACCCATGTGCTCTATTTGCTTAGCAGAGCCCGTAAGTCATGCTGTGGCGCCCTGCGGTCATACCTTTTGCACGGGGTGTGTGCGCCGCCTAAACATAACCTGTTATCTGTGTCGAGGCGCCGTTCGGGAACGGGTCAAGCTGTTCTTTACGTGAGCTTAAATTTATAGCGGCATGAGTGGTAGAATGGAATCGAAACAAACAGAGAAAATAGAACCAGTTCCTGCTAAACAGAAGGATCCACGACTTGATCGTATTTGTGCTCTAGAACGAGAAATAGAAGAGTGGCGATACCATAATAGCCAAAGTAATCCTGGGGCTGTTATGGAATTAAGAGCTATGCGAAAAGAACTAGAGGCGCTGAAGAGTTCTAAGTGATAACTACCTGAAAGTCATTGGGTCTGAGATAGATTTGCCGTAGAACTTCAATTTTTTCTTCGGAAAGCTGACAGAGGGCAACGACCTTATTAAACAGCCTCTCTGCATACTCATACCAGAGGTCATATAATACCTCTTGTGCGTCCATGGTGTCGAACAAATGGATGTTTAGCATAATCAAATTTACAGGGTTCGTCGTTTGCGCCGAGTAGCGCCCCCACTTCGTCCATGAAATACGCGGTTGCATTCACGGCGAATAATTCCTTCATAAAAGGCTCTGCGATTTGCAGAGAGTTCCCTTGTTTGTATGAGAGGAAGAGAATTGATTCTAGAACGGCTCCTTGAGCCACTTCGACGCAAATGGGTCATTGGCATGAGGCCATGGTCTGTTATATGACAACGCCGACGCGCAGAATCATATTCAAAGGTGGGGCCATAGAGAGTTGAACCATCCTCGTCTTTGTATTCTAATTTAATCCGTAGAAGGCCTTCTTCTACAGACCCTAGTATTTTAACGGTAAGGTCAAGATTATTGCTGTTTCTTAATAATGTGGCATACAGCGCTTCAATTCGATTCTTGAGATCCTGTTTTTCCTGTGAGTTCATATCCTACTCCTTGAAGATTTTATTAATTTTATTTCGTTGTGTTCTACGCTTACCACCCCTGCTGCGGCTCCGTTTTAAAAAGACTCGATTACATTCACGGCGAATCTGACCTGTTAGTTTTGCTTTCTGATTCTCTGTCATATCATTTGTATCAATTGTATGGTATTCTCCAGAACTTCTTGAGTCAAAGAGGACTGTTCCATGCATCATAACCTCTACCCTATGCGTATCTAGATGATAGGAGAAAGAGGGACCTATTTCACTTGTTTTATACCGAAATTGAATAATAAGAATGGGCAAAGCTTCAGGAGTATTGGATGCATTTACAATCCCCATTAACATTCTATATGCACGAACAGTTAAGTCAAGTCCTACGCGATCCTTGTATTTCTCTTTGAACAGTCCTTGTATTCTATTTTCTAGATCACGAAGCTTATATTCTTCTGTTGCCATCTACTACTTAAACATTTAATTCGTATACTAGTAGTGAAATGGCAACGAATCAGTCTAATCAGAACAATCAGAACAATCAGATCATTTTGCCGCAGGAGTCGGATATGTCGACTCTAAGTTCTGCGATTGTCGAGTGGCGTCGGCTCAATGACGAATGCACGGACTTTAAGCAGCAGATTAAGGAACGCAATACGAAGATTCGTGCACTCCAGGAGGTCATTGTGCGTATTATGAAGAGCCATAATGTGGCTGCGCTGGATTTGAAGAATACGGGAGGGCGTGTTATTACAAAGCAGAGGAAGAGTCAGTCGGGTCTAACGGCCAAGACACTTCATGCCCAACTAGCAACCTATTTGAAGTCGGAAGAGGAGGCAACAAAGGCCCTGACCTTTATTCAGTCCAATCGAGTTATTTCGACGAGGGATGCGCTTTTGTACGAGAAACCCTAATTTGCCTGTGGCAAATTAGGGTTAGGCTTTAGTTTGAGCACCTTTGGTGCTCAAACTAACGAGAAGTCTTAAATGCCGAAGGCATTTAAGGCTAGGCTTTGCTCCAGGCTAAAAGCCTGGAGCAACGAGAAACCCTAATTTGCCTGTGGCAAACATCTGTTATTTTCTTCATGCATGAATGCAGAAAATATCATAAATCACTAATAGAATGAGCCAAGTATTAAAAGACATTGTCTATGCCAGTGTGGATGCCTTTACAGACATGTCCGGGTCTGATTCGAAGCGCCGTGAGGCCTATATGGAGATTATTGCCTCCATTATGTCTTTTTTGATTGCAGTTGTCATTATTAGTTTTATTGGAAAATGGATTTGGAATAATATTGTTCTGGATCTCTTTACAATTGTAAAGCCCGTCAAGAGTATCTGGCAAATCCTCGGACTCATGATTTTCTTGGCCCTCATTAGATAAATGTTGTGGTTATTGATTCTGATGGGAGTTGTAGTCGTTATTTTAATCTTTCTTCTTGGTTCCTATTCGGTAAAAGGATCAAATGATGTAGCACCCTATCCTACAAAGGATGAGAAATGCAGTCGTTCCTCTAGTGGAGGAACCTCTATGAGCTCAACCTCTTGTCAGAAGGCGAGTCAGGCAAAAGGGTCAAATGGGTTTTGCAAGAGTGGTGCAGCCTCTGTTGATGATGATGATAAACCTTGTAAAAAGCACAGGAAGCGTAAGTGCAGTGTCTGTCATAAAGATGAAAGTGATGGATTTTCAGGAGTATTTAGTTCATCTCCTGCCCCCTTCACTCTAGGAGCTTAAATAAAATATGCATATATCATGTATATGAATTTCTATAACTGCACGGTCCATATTTATACTCATCAGAATGTCTCATCCTATGCATATGGCCCCTCTGGGTCTTACTCGGGTCCTTCAGGGACTGTAGACTATTCAGGTCCATCTGGATCTTATTCAGGCCCTACAGACTGTTCAGGTTCTCAACGGGATGTATCAAATGTTGTATGTATTCCATCAGGTCCCACAGGTCCATCAGGTCCCACAGGTCCATCAGGTCCCACAGGTCCATCAGGTCCCACAGGTCCATCAGGTCCCACAGGTCCATCAGGTCCCACAGGTCCCACAGGTCCCACAGGTCCATCAGGTATCACAGGTCCATCAGGCCCCACAGGTCCTATTGGACCCCGTTGCACCTGTTCGTGTAATTCTTAATCATTGAATGATAGTACCGCCTACTATAAAATTAAGCCTCCGCCCATTATGGGTGGAGGCTTAATTTTATATTAGCACTAGTGTAGCGCATCTAAATTTGTCCACCAAATCCTGAGAAATATCCCTTATATTCCCGCTGTTCTGACGCATAGGGGTCCTCATTTGGCTGGGCATCATGGGCTGCCGCCGCCTGTTCGCCTGGGGTAATGATGCAACGGCCCAAAGCAACATTATAGACATCTGCATGAGCCGATGCAAACAGAGCTTCCGCCTTCTGAACATCCGCCTCAGACATCTTGGTCACTGTACACAAGCGTTTAAGAAGCACATTGCCTCTGTCCAGCCATGTCTTGAACACAATGTCCAGATCACG
>Ga0114964_10002504_pt1 | contig 12779 bp, 9 predicted proteins | sample C_131016_MF_Meta_FD_92638 | JGI IMG/M metagenome (GOLD analysis project Ga0114964, IMG submission 92638) | Freshwater microbial communities from Lake Croche, Canada to study carbon cycling - C_131016_MF_MetaG | ecosystem: Environmental > Aquatic > Freshwater > Lake | place: Lake Croche, Canada... | reverse complement strand
CTGCGATCAGCTTTTTCACCTCGTGCTGGCTTTTGCAGCAAAAGGAGCAGTACAGATTCTTTTCGCTGGAGTTGCCTTTTTTTTCGGCCATGTAAATTTTCTACCTTTAGCTGGTGAGTCTCAATGATAACCAAATAAAAAAGGCGTCCTCCACAGGGAAGACGCCGTTTTGCCCCCGGGGACGTGCGAACTCAGGGCCGTTTGGCAATCACCTGGTCCACCAAGCCGTAGTCTTTGGCCTCGTCGGCCGATAGGTAGTAATCACGCTCAGTGTCCCGGGCGATTTTCTCCAAGGGCTGGCCGGTGCGCTCTGCCAGGATTTTGTTGAGCTGTTCGCGCGTTTTGAGAATCTCACGCGCATGGATTTCAATTTCCGTGGCCTGACCCTGTGTGCCGCCCAGGGGCTGGTGGATCATGACTTTGGAATTAGGTAGCGAAAAGCGCTTGCCCTTGGCGCCGGCTGCCAGCAAAAACGCGCCCATGCTGGCCGCCATACCGATGCACAGGGTGGACACGTCGGGCTTAATGAAATTCATCGTGTCAAAAATCGCCATACCTGCACTCACCGAACCGCCGGGCGAGTTGATATAAAAGGAAATATCTTTGTCCGGGTTTTCACTTTCCAGGAACAACAACTGGGCGACTACCAAATTGGCGGTCTGGTCATTGACCGCGCCCACCAAAAAAATGACACGCTCTTTGAGCAAGCGGGAATAAATGTCGTAGGAGCGCTCGCCGCGCCCCGACTGCTCAATAACCATGGGCACCATGCCCAAGGCGCGGGTGGGGTTGCTTCCCGGTAATTCGAAATTCATAGTTTTTCCCTTGTTAAATTCGGCTCGAGCCACCAAAGCGCGGCACCAAGCTCCAAATCAATTCTGCCCCATTAACTCGTCAAAGGAGATGGCCTTCTCGGTAACCTTGACCTTGGAGAGGACAAACTCCGTCACGTTGTTTTCAATCACCACGGACTCGACCTCGCTCATGCGGTTCTGGTCGCCGTAGTACCAACGGACCACCTCAGCTGGGTTCTCATAGCTGGAGGCCAGTTCTTCTACATGCTGCTTGATCTGCGCTGGCGCTGCCTGCAATTGGTTGGCACGCACCAGTTCGCCCACCACCAAGCCCAGACGCACGCGGCGCTCGGCCTGGGCAGTGAACAATTCCTCGGGAATCGGGGCGCTGTCCGCGTCCTTGATGCCGCGCTGCTTGAGATTCGCACGGGCATCAGCGACCAAACGCTCCACCTCAGCCTGGACGCTGGACTTGGGCAGGTCCAACTCCGATTTTGAAATCAGCGCTTCCATAACGCCTTGCTTGTTGCGTGACAGTAGGCGGGCCTTGACTTCACGTTGCAGGTTTTTGCTAATGTCTTCGCGCAGTGCCGCCACGGTGGCGTCGGCAATACCCAGGCTGCGGGCCAGCGCGTCGTCCACTTCGGGCAAATGCGCCGCCTCGAGCTTTTTGACCGTGACCATGAAATCGGCGGTTTTGCCCGCAACGTCTTTGCCTTGGTAATCCTCGGGGAAGACCAAGGGGAAAGTCTTGCTCTCGCCCAGTTTCATGCCCCGGGTGGCTTCTTCAAACTCTTTGAGCATTTGGCCATCGCCCAGAATGAACTGGAAATCCTCTGCCTTGCCACCGTCAAACAACTCGCCATCGATCTTGCCTTCAAAGTCCACCGTGGCACGGTCGCCATCCTGTGCTGCAGCGTCCTGGGGGCGCTGGGCAAAGGTCCGGCGCTGTTTGCGCAGAATATCAATAGTCTTGTCGATCGCGGCCTCGGTCACCTGGGCGTCGACTTTTTCTACTTCAGCACTGGCCAAGTCTCCGATTTTCACTTCGGGAAAGACTTCGAACACGGCATCAAAAGCCATGGCACCTTCCACGGCCTCAGCGGCCTCGCTGATGCGCGGTTGTCCGGCAACGCGCAGCTTCGCCTCGCTAGCGGCCTGGGCAAAAGCCTGGCCGACTTTGTCATTCATCACTTCGTAGTGCACCGAGTAGCCATAGCGTTGGGTAACTACGTTCATGGGCACCTTGCCGGGACGGAAACCATCCATCTTCACGGTGCGGGCCAGCTTGCGCAGACGCACTTGTACCTCGTTTTGAACCGCGTCCACAGGCAGTTTCAGGGTGATCTTGCGCTCCAACTTTACCAAAGTTTCAACTACTACCGTCATGACAGGTGCTCCAAATAAAAATTCAAGGCCGGGCAGCGCCGCCGCATGCGGTCACAGGACTGGCCGCAAAGGGGACTCACAGTACCTTTTGGGTGGTGCGCGGGGGGGGACTCGAACCCCCACACCATTGCTGGCGTCAGGACCTAAACCTGGTGCGTCTACCAATTTCGCCACCCGCGCAAAAAATTCAGCAACCTGGCGCAGCCTGCGCAGCACCGTCAAAGTGCTACCAAGCCCGGCCGATCGCTGGAAATCGGTTAGCCAAGCATTTTAGCCTGCATGACCACTGGCTCGCGCCGCACCCTGAACCATGCGGCATACATGGCGGGCAAAGCCAGCAAAGTCAAGGCCGTCGCCACAATAAGACCGCCCATGATGGCTACTGCCATCGGGCCCCAGAACACCGAGCGAGACAGGGGGATCATGGCCAGCACCGCAGCGGCAGCGGTAAGCACGATAGGGCGCAAGCGGCGCACAGCAGACTCTACGATGGCAGCCCAGGCGGGTACACCATTGGCGCGGTCTTGCTCAATCTGGTCGATCAAAATCACCGAATTGCGCTGAATCATGCCCATTAAGGCAATGACGCCCAGCAAAGCCACAAAGCCGAAGGGGCGCCCAAAACTCAGCAAGGCGGCGGCCACACCAGCAATCCCCAGCGGCCCGGTCAAAAACACCAACAAGGCACGGCTGAAACTGTGCAGTTGCAGCATCAAGAGCGTGAACGTAATAAAAAGCATGATGGGAATGCCAGCGGCAATAGAGCTCGATCCCTTGCTACTTTCCTCTACCGCGCCCGCCACCTGAATGCGGTAAGCGCCCTGCCCTTTGGCAGCCCAGCTGGACTCCAGTTTGCGCAGGTCAGGCGCCAGCTGCCCGGTCACCGTAGCGCCTTGCAGGCCCTCGGCAATATCGCCCTGGACCGTGATCGCGTAATCGCGCCCCTCGCGCCAGAGCACGCCCGGCTCCCAGACAAAAGTCGGCTTGGCGATTTGCGTCAGCGGAATGGACTTGCCACTGGCCGTAGGCACGTAGGCGTTGCCAATATCGGAAATGGCATTGCGCTCGGACAGGGGCTGGCGCAGCACGATGTCGATCAACTTATCGCCCTCGCGGAACTGGCCCACCGTGCTGCCCGACAGCAAGGTGCGGGCCGCCTGGGCAATCGACTGGCTGCTCACCCCCAAGGCCCGGGCCTTGGCCTGGTCCACGTCCAGCCGAATCACCTTGACCGGCTCGTTCCAGTTGTCATTGACGCCGCGCATATTGAGGTTGGCCCGCATCTGTGCTTTGACTTCGTTGGCCCGCATACGCAACTGGTCGGCGTCGGGCCCGATCACTCGGAACTGCACCGGGTAGGCCACCGGCGGGCCATTGGGCAAAATTTTCACGCGCGCCCGCACCTCAGGAAACTCCTGGGCCATCAGGGCCGGCAGCTGGATGCGCAGGCTTTCACGCCGTTTCAAATCTACGGGCAGCACAATAAATTGCGACACATTGGACTGCTGAAATATCGCATCCAAAGGCAAATAAAAACGCGGAACGCCCGAGCCGATCCAGGTCGCCACATTAACAACGCCGCTTTCTTGCATCAGACGCGCCTCGATGCGCCGGCTGACTTCTTCGTTGGCCGCAATGGAGGTGCCCTCGGCAAACCACACATCCATCATCACTTCAGGACGGCTCGAATCCGGGAAAAACTGCTGCTGCACACGGCCCATACCTGCGATACCCAATGCAAAGGTAAGCAGCATCACTCCAATCGTCGTCCAGCGATGCGCTACGCACCAGTTCACCGTACGCCTAAACGCGTTGTAAAACGGCGTATCGAACACCTCATGGTGTTGCGCTTGGTCAGCCTTGCCTTTGGCCTTAAGCAATACCGTGCCCAGATAGGGGACGAAGTACACAGAAACCAGCCAGCTCACCAGCAAAGCCAGCACCGTGACCCCGAAAATGGCAAAGGTGTATTCACCTACTGTAGAGCGCGCTATACCAATGGGCAAGAATCCGACCGCCGTGATCAAAGTACCGGTCAACATGGGCATGGCGGTAATTTCGTAGGCGAAGGTGGCGGCACGCACCTTGTCATAGCCCTCCTCGATTTTGCGCACCATCATTTCTACGGCAATGATGGCGTCATCGACCAGGAGTCCCAGCGCAATGATGAGCGAGCCCAAAGAGATTTTGTGCAGGCCGATGCCCCAGTAATACATGCCCAAGAAGGTGACAGCGAGCACCAGCGGTATCGTAATCGCCACCACCAGGCCGGGGCGTATATCGACGTAATAGCGACGGTACCAAGCCTGCGCGCCGGGTCGTTTGTGCAAACCCAACGCAACAAAACTGACCAACAGCACGATAACAATCGCCTCGATCAGCACACCGATAAATTCATTCACCGATTTAGCCACCGCCGTTGGTTGGTCCTGCACTTCCACCAGACGGATGCCCACGGGCAATGCCGCGCCAATGCGTGCAGTACTGGCCTTTAAGGCCTTACCCAAGGCAATAATGTCGCCGCCTTTGGTCATGGACACGCCCAGCGCAATGACCTGCTGGCCTTGAAAGCGCACTTTGACCCCGGCAGGGTCGATATAGCCGCGTTTGATCTCTGCGATATCCCCAAGGCGCAGTTGATTACCCGAACTGCCGCGGATCGGCATGGCACGCAATTGCTGCTCTGCCTGGAACGCGCCGCTCACGCGCACCTGCAATACATCCAGCGGGGTTTGCATCGTGCCTGCGCCCTCCATGGCGTTTTGCTGTGCGAGCTGGGCCAAAACCTGGTTCATGTCCAGCCCGAGCTGCGACAAGCGGCGCTGGGACAATTCGATGTACAGCTTTTCGTCCTGTACGCCAAATAATTCCACCTTGTTGACGTCGGGCACGCGCAGCAATTGCTGGCGCACAGCATCGGCCTGCTCTTTCAATTCGGCAGGCGAGAAGCCCTCGGCCTGCAGCGCGTAAATCACGCCATACACGTCGCCGAATTCATCGTTAAAAAACGGACCGTTCACGCCCCCAGGCAAGCTGGTGCGCATATCGCCCACCTTTTTGCGTACCGCATACCAAAGATCGGGCACCTCGCCGGAGCGCGTCGAGTCTTTGAGCTGGAAAAAGATGGTGGTCTCGCCGGGCTTGGAAAAGCTGCGGATCTTGTCGGCGCCAGGCACTTCTTGCAAAGTGCGCTCAATTTTGTCCGTCACCTGCTCGGCCATTTGGCTCGCTGTGGCGCCGGGCCAAAAAGCCCGGATGACCATCACCCGGAAGGTGAACGGCGGGTCCTCATCCTGCCCCAGCTGGAAGTAGGCGGCTGCGCCCAGCAGCATCAAGACCAACATCAAATAGCGCGTCAGCGCAGCATGGTCCAGTGCCCAACGGGACAGATTGAAACCGGGCTTGGGGGTGTCCTGTTGCATCGGGCCGCTCACTGCGCTGGAACTGAGGATGGCGCTGCGGCCGCAGCGGCTTGCTTGGACTGGTAAATCGTCACTTTTTGCCCCGGATTGAGGACGTGGGCCCCAACGCTGACCACCTGCATGCCGGGCTCCAAGCCCTGGGAGACGACCACTTCATTGCCGTCGGCCGTGGTAATGGTAATGGGCTGCAAACGCACCGTCATCGTGGCTTTTTCAAGCACCCACACGGCTGCTTTTTCGCCGTCGTGCTGTAGCGCACTGGTCGGCAGTTTGATGACCGACGGGCCCGAGCGGTCCAGCGCCTTGGGGGCTACGGTCACCGTAGAGCCCAGGGGCCAGGTGTCAGGGCCATTTAATCCCACTTTTACGGTAAAGGTCCGCGTGACCGGATCGGCGCTAGCGGCCACTTCGCGCACGGTGGCGCTTGCGCTTTTCTGCTCCGCCCAAGCCTGCACCTGTACTTGCGAGCCGACTTTGAGCTTGCCGACTTTGTCCTCCGGCACTGAAAAAACCACATCGCGCGCGCCATCCTGAGCAATGCGCAAGACCGGCGTGCCAGCCGGCAGCACCTGCCCCGGCTCGGCATCGACCGAGGTCACTACCCCAGCGACATCGGCCACTAAATTAGCATAGCCGGTCTGGTTGCCCAAAGCGGCAAGTTGCGCTTGCGCCTGGTCCACCTGCGCCTGGGCTGCTTTGAGGGCGGTGTCACGCCGCTCCAATTCGGCCGCACTGATGAAATTTTGCTCGCGCAAGTCCTTGTAGCGCTTGTAGTCCGCCAAGGCTAAGTCCCGGTTGGTCGCGGCGGCGGCCAATTGCGCGCGGGCGCCATCGGCCGCGAGCTTGAAGTCCTGGGGGTCCAGTTGCGCCAGCAGCTCTCCGGCTTTTACATGCTGCCCAACATCTACATTGCGGCGCTGCAATTTGCCGCCCACGCGAAAGCCCAAGCGTGACTCCACGCGCGAGCGCACTTCACCGGCATATTCCGCGCCCGACTGCATGGCGTCCAAGCCGACCGTCAACACCTTCACCGCCCGCACCGGTTCCTCGGCAGGCACGGGTTTGGAGCAGGCTTGTAATAGTAAGCAAGCCAAAAAAAGCAGCCGGGCTGGCCAGGTGATAGGCAAATTCATGGTTTTGATGGATACGAAGGGAGGGCAAACCCATCTAAAGCTGTGCACCCCAAGGACGAGGCGCAGGCAATGGGTTGTTAATGACTGACTGGTTATTAATTATACTGATTTAGCCTGGATGCCCAAAATAAGCCGAGCTACTGCAGGTAATTCAGGCGAGGGCGCAGGCACAAGGCGGCGCCGGCGGTGGCCTGCTCGGTGCTGCCCAAGGCACAATCCGTGCTATGCCCTTAACCGCCGGATATGACCCAGCGCCCATTGCGCACTATGAGAACTTCCCGGTCGCCTCTTGGCTCTGCCCGCCGCATTTGCGAGTGCCGATTGCTGCGCTTTACCACTTTGCCCGCACCGCCGACGATCTAGCCGACGAAGGACAAGCCAGCCCCGAACAAAGGCTGGCCGATCTGGCGGCTTACCGGCAGGCTTTGCGCCAGGCCTGCCAAGGTCTCATTCCCCCCCAAGCGCCAAACGCCGATCGCTGGGCCCGAGTCTTTGGCCCCCTGCGCCGCGCGGTGGCCGAATTTGCGCTGCCTGCGCATTTGTTACATGCACTTTTGGATGCTTTTGAGCACGATGTCCGCATGACACAGAGCGGCCTGGACTACCCCGATAGGGACGCCTTGTTGGCCTATTGCGCCAACTCGGCCAACCCGGTGGGACGGCTGCTATTGCACTTGTATGGCGTGCAGGACGCGCTATCACTGGAACGCAGCGACGCGATTTGTACCGCCTTGCAACTGATCAACTTTTGGCAGGACCCAAGCCGGGATTTACCCAGAGGCCGCAACTATTTTCCGCGCGACGCCTGCGCCAACACCGGCTTTGATGCGCGACTTTTGACGCGGCAAGACGCTGACCTGCCGCAGATACCTTCCCCCAGAGCTTCAGCAAGCGCCCACGCCCTGGTGCGCCTGTGCGCTGCCGATGCCAGAGCCCGCATGGAGCAGGGCCAAGCCCTGGTGCACCGGATACCGGGCCGGGCCGGTTGGGAACTGCGCCTGGTGGTCCAAGGTGGCTTGCGTGTGCTCGACAAAATCGAAGCCCTGGGCGGCGCGGTATTGCACACCCGCCCGCGCTTGCACTGGTGGGACGCGCCGCGCATTGCCTGGCGCGCGCTCCTTATGTGAGTTCCTCTGCGCAATCCCTAGGCGCACAGCGCCAAGCTTGTAGAACTGGCATTGGGCCACGCGCTAACTGCAAGCGCTGTGGCGCTGCCTACAGGCGACAATAGGGCATGACTCCCGCCCAGTATGTCCAGGAAAAGGCGGCCGCCTCGGGCAGCAGCTTTTATTACGCCTTTTTGTTTTTGCCGCCGCCACGGCGCGCGGCCATCACCGCCTTTTATGCCTTTTGCCGCGAAATCGATGATGTGGTCGACGATGCGGTGGACCCGGGCGTAGCCGCTAGCAAACTGGGCTGGTGGCTGAGCGAGGTGTCGATGGCCTTCAGCGGCCAGCCCTCCCACCCGGTGATGAAAGCCCTGATGCCCCTGGCACCCAAGTACGGAATCACCCAAGAGCACTTGCAAAGCGTCATCCGTGGTTGCCAGATGGATCTGGAGCAGACCCGCTACCTGGACTTCCCCAACCTGCAACGCTACTGCCATTTGGTGGCCGGCGTAGTGGGCGAAGTGGCAGCGCGGATATTCGGCCAAAGCGAGGCCCAAACCACGGTCTATGCCCACACCTTGGGCCAGGCGCTGCAACTGACCAACATCATCCGGGATGTGGGAGAAGACGCACAACGCGGAAGAATATATATACCCGTCAATGAGTTGCAACGTTTTGACGTAAAAGCACACGAAGTATTAAAACGCATCCCGTCGGCCCGGTTCAGCGCCCTGATGGCCTTTCAGGCCGAGCGTGCCCACGGTTTGTACGATCAGGCGCTTGCCCTGTTGCCGCCACAGGACCGGCGCACCCAAAAACCCGGCCTGATGATGGCCAGCATTTACCGCCGCCTGCTGCGGCAAATCGAACGCGAAGGCTTCCCGGTGCTGGAGCGGAGGGTACGTCTGACGCCCATCCACAAATTCTGGCTGGCCTGGAAAGTCCAGGCCCTGGGCCATTTATGAAACGCTACCGCGTCTGCGTGGTGGGCGCTGGCTGGAGCGGCTTGGCCGCCGCCATCCACGCGGTACAAGCGGGGCACCGCGTAACCATCCTGGAAGCCAGCCGCTCACTAGGCGGGCGGGCGCGCACGCTACCGGCCAGTGCCGACGGCCTGCTGCCCGATGGCAGCGCCGCCACGCTAGACAATGGCCAGCACATACTGCTCGGCGCCTACCGCGAAACCCTGGACCTGATGCGCACCGTAGGCGTGGACCCGGCGCATACCCTTCTGCGCTTGCCCCTGGGTCTGCGCTTTGCGGACGGCGACGGCTTGCAGTTGCCCGATTGGCCGCAACCCTGGAATTTGATAGCGGGACTGCTGACGGCGCGCGGTTGGAGTATGGGCGACAAAAGGTCTTTGGTCCGGGCCTTGCGCCTATGGAGAAAAAACCGCTTTGAATGCACTGCCAATACCAGCGTCGCCGAGCTGTGCCAGGGCATTCACAGCGCGGTGGTGGAGGACCTGATAGCCCCCTTGTGCATTTCTGCCCTCAACACCCCGCCTCAATTGGCCAGCGGACAGGTATTTTTAACCGTGCTACACGATAGCCTTTTTGCCAAGCCGCGCAAGCATAAGAAAAGCCCGCCAGCCCGCTTCGATGCCCATAGCCTGGTGGACCCGCCTTCCAACGCACCGCTAGACAGCACCGTCTGGCGCGCCGCGGGTTCGGATTTGCTGGTACCCACGGTGGACCTGGGCACCTTGTTTCCCCAGGCGGCGGCAGCTTGGCTACGCGACCAGGCTGCCAGTGTTCACTTGGGCCGGCGCGCGGCCTGCCCGCAATGGAGCGGCGGACAATGGCAAATCGACGGCGAAGCCTTTGATCGGGTGATCTGGGCCACCGCCCCGCAACACGCAGTGCAAGCCTTTAGCGAGTACCTGCCGCTGGCACCCAAAAACCTGGGCTTGCACTTGCAGCGATGGCTGCGCCCGGCCAAAGCCATGAAATACCAGTCCATCGCCACCATTTATGCCCACGCGCCGGGGCTGGTCTTACCGCGCCCCATGGTGGCGCTGCGCAACAGCCCGCTTGCGCCAGCGCAATTTGCGTTTGACAGGGGCCAGCTCGGCGGCCCGCCGGGGCTGATCGCGCTGGTGGTCAGCGCCCCCCAAGGGGAGTACCAGCAGTTGGAAGCCATGGTGCTGGCGCAGGCACAGGAACAACTAGAGGAATGGCTCGATGGCCAAGCGTTAAGCGCCATACGTACGGTGGTGGAAAAACAGGCCACCTTCTCCTGCGCGGCCCGCATGGTGCGCCCGCCGCAGCAGGTTGCCCCCGGTCTCATGGCCTGCGGGGATTACCTTTACAAGCCCTACCCCGCAACCTTGGAAGGTGCGGTACGCAGCGGCATCATGGCGGCCCTGGCCTTGGGCGAGACCGAAGGTTTTGTCTGGAAAGACTAGATGCCCAGGACCACAAGCAGGGTGACGGACAGCCTCACACCCCCAGCGCATGGCATAAAACATCCAGGCTGGGCACTGCCAAATGCGGGGTCCGTTCATGCTGCCAGCTTGCCCCTTGGCGGTTGACCCATACGCTTTGCATTCCTGCGTCTAAGGCGGCCAGCACGTCCAAGAGTGCGTCGTCGCCCACATGCAGCACTTGCTCGGGTCTGCAAACCAGGGCGCTGGCCGCTGCATCAAAAATAGCTTTGTGTGGCTTGGGCAGGCCCACCGTATGCGCGCCGACGCTACCCACAAATAAATGCCCAATCCCCACCAAATGGATGTCAGCGTTCCCGTTGGTCAGCGCCAAAAGCGGAAAACGCCTCGCCAAGCGGGCCAGTGCCCCGGCGCAATCGGCATACAAATCCACCCGCTGACGCGCGGCGTAAAACACCGCAAACGCCTCTTGCGCCAAAGCAGTGGACTCGCCGCAGCGCTGCAAGGCCAGTTCAATCATGCCCAAGCGCAGCGCGCTCATATCGTGGGCGCTGGCCGCTTGCGCTTGGATCACCGCGTCGCGTAATTGCGAGCGCTGCAGCGGGTCGGCCATCAAGGCTGCGGTGAACGGCGCCTGCGGGCGCAGACAGTCTTGCATGTGCAGTTCAGCCCGGGCGATGGTGGGCCAAACCGGCCACAAAGTGTCGTCCAGGTCCAAGGTGATAGCGCGGATTTTGGTGGTGTCAAGCATAGGTGCGCGAGAATACTGCATGCCTTTTCAAAAAGAACCCCCTTTTTCCCACGGGCAAGCCGCGCACACCGCGGTGCTGTATTGCAATTTGGGAACCCCCGACGCTCCTACTGCGCCCGCCGTACGCCGCTATCTAGCCGAGTTTTTAAGCGACCACCGCGTGGTGGAAATCCCCCGCCTGGTATGGATGCTGATATTGCACGGGATTATTTTGCGCTTTCGCCCGGCCAAGTCGGCGGCTAAATACGCCAGCATCTGGACGCCCGAGGGCTCGCCACTCAAAATCTGGACGGAAAAACAGGCCGCCTTGCTTGAGCAACGCTTGCAGGCCCTGGGCTTGCACGTGCGGGTGCGCTGGGCCATGCGCTATGGCAGCCAGTCCATCCCCTCGCAATTGGATGCGCTCAAGACCGAAGGCGTAACCCGCGTGCTGCTGCTACCGGCCTACCCCCAGTATTCAGCGACCACCACCGCCAGCCTGTTTGACGCAGTCTATGCATGGGCTGCCGGCACACGCGCTATCCCCGAGCTGCGCTTTATCAACCATTACCACGACCATCCCGCTTACATCACCGCCTTGCAGGCCGGGGTAGAGGCCTATTGGCAAGAGCATGGCCGCCCGGATGTGCTGGTGATGAGTTTTCATGGCGTGCCCGAACGCACCCTGCATTTAGGCGACCACTACCACTGCGAATGCTTCAAAACCGCGCGCCTGCTGGCCGACAGCCTGGGCCTTCGCAAAGAACAGTACAAAGTAAGCTTCCAAAGTCGCTTGGGTCGCGCCAAATGGCTGGAGCCCTACACCGAGCCGACGCTGATCGCCATGGGGCAGTCCGGTGTCGGGCGGGTCGATGTCATTTGCCCCGGCTTTACCAGCGACTGCCTGGAGACGCTGGAAGAAATCAATATGGAAGCGCGCCACGCCTTTTTAGAAGCGGGCGGTAAAGCCTTTCACTACATCGCTTGTCTGAACGACGGCGCGCCGGGCATAGATGCGCTAGCTGCTGTGGCCCACCAACATCTGGGCGGCTGGCCTGTGGACATGCCGCCCGATGCACTGGCCCTAGAACAATCGCGCCAGGCCGCATTGGCCCTGGGCGCGCCGCGTTAAGGACGCCCGGGCGCGATGGCCATCATCCTGGCCCCGATGGAGGGCTTGCTCGACTTTGTGTTGCGCGATGTACTGACCCGCGTGGGGGGCATTGACCGCTGCGTGTCGGAGTTCATTCGCGTAACGAACACCTTGCTGCCTGAGCGTGCGTTTGTCCGCGTGGTGCCCGAGTTGCTCCATGGCGGCCGCACTGCCGCTGGCGTGCCGGTGCGCCCGCAGTTACTGGGCTCAGACCCGGCCTGCTTGGCCGATAACGCAGCACGCGTGGCGGGCATGGGCGCCGACGGCGTGGACCTCAATTTCGGTTGCCCGGCCAAAGTGGTAAACCGCCACGGCGGCGGTGCCGCGCTTTTGCAAGACCCTGCGCTTTTATTTGCGATTGTGAAAGCCGTGCGCGCGGCAGTGCCTGCGCAGCAAATGGTGTCGGCCAAAATGCGACTGGGCTTTGCTGACGACAGCCGCGCCGAGGAATGCGCCCTGGCCTTGCAGGAAGGCGGCGCCGGCGAAATCGTGGTGCATGCGCGCTCGCGCGCCGACGGCTACCGCCCGCCGGCCTACTGGCATCGCATTGCCGACATTCGCGCACGGGTGCGCGTACCGCTGATTGCCAATGGCGAAATATGGAACCCCTCGGATGCACAGCAGTGCCGCCTGGAATCGGGCTGCGACACGCTGATGCTGGGG
>Ga0114964_10002502_pt1 | contig 12785 bp, 10 predicted proteins | sample C_131016_MF_Meta_FD_92638 | JGI IMG/M metagenome (GOLD analysis project Ga0114964, IMG submission 92638) | Freshwater microbial communities from Lake Croche, Canada to study carbon cycling - C_131016_MF_MetaG | ecosystem: Environmental > Aquatic > Freshwater > Lake | place: Lake Croche, Canada... | reverse complement strand
ATGGACGAGGTGATAAGTTGGATGAGCTTTTACAATTTCAACAGATTGCATTCCTCACTGGGGTATGTCAGTCCAATGGAGTTTGAAGAGCAATGGTATGCAGCCCGCCAAAAAATGGCTGCCTAATGGTGGTTAAGCGGTATGTAAATCAGGGGTAAGGTCATCTTGGAAAAACTCCGAGATACAGCCCACCATCGTGAGCCCAAAAAATGGTCTTTAGAATGCAGTACCAGTCATCCCAAGGTTTCTTGGTTTTTCAACCTTTCCGATGCTGATTTGAGATGCCCCTTTGCTTCAATCAGCAGACTGGCCTTTCCAAGGCCAAAGGCAGGCATGTTCAAGTACACGTTCTCATATGTACCTTGGCTGACTTTATAGGTTTCGTGCCATATGCCTACTCTACCGTCTGACTTTTGAAAGGGTACTTACAATGCTCAAATGGTTTTATTCAGTCAGGCCACACCATGCCAAACTTTTTTGCCATAGCTCGGTGGCCAACGCCATATCTTGGGCCAAGGCTGTTGGGGTCGCCACTTTAGAATCGCTGTAATAAAGTCCTGTCTCAGTCAGTGGAGCGTCCATCGCACAATAAAGAGTTGTCTTTGCGCCCTCCTCAGGAGTTTTCAGGGCCCTCAACTTGGCAATGGGTCTAAAGAAAGCAGGCACTGTTCTCCAAAAATCACTGGCCACCACGCCTGGATGCACTGCATAGGTAGACAATCCATTGTCGGTGAGTTTCATGGACAACTCGGCACTGAAAAGAATGTTGCACAGCTTAGAGACAGCGTATTCTTGGATACCACCAAAGCTTGCCGTTGGCTGGCGCAACTTGTTCCAATCAATCCTGCGTGCCAGACGGTGTGCACGAGAGGCAACGGTCACAATTCGAGCGGGCTTGGAAATCTTCAGCCTTGGCATGAGCAAATGGGTCAATAAAAAATGCCCCAAATGATTCACTCCAAAGGCCATTTCAAAACCGTCTTGAGTCAAACCCTTGAGCCCGCCAAGACCCGCGTTATTGATGAGTAAATTCAAATGCAAATCGGTGGCCAAAAAAAGATCTGCGCAACGCCGAACAGAAGCCATGTCAGCTAAATCAAGTGGCAACCAGGTCGCCAAAGGACGACCGATTTCTTGGTGAATTTGATCGATCACATCTTGGGTTTTTTCCTCGCTCTTGCATGCCAGAAAAACTTGCACACCTTCTCGTGCGAGTGCGAGGGCTGTGACGCGCCCTATGCCCGTGTTGGCCCCAGTGATCAAGGCAACTTGACCATGACTCAAATGATGGTGATTGTTATCGTTCATGGATAAAAAAGAAAATGCAATGAATGATGCGTGCACGTGGGCGATCAATCGCGGCACTGTTGCAAAATGCAATGCTAACCATTTTAATAGTCATGATGATGACCGTTTTGAAATGAAACAGTTGTTTCTGATCATTTCGTCAAGTGAACTTCAAAAAAACCCCAAAAGGCACGCACCGCTCGCGTGCATTCACGCGTTGCAGTCAATGGTGCAGTCAATGTGGTGCAGTGAATCGCACATTCCAGACCGTATGCGTGAGCGTTAGGAGTACTGAACTGCTTGAGGTGCTAGGCTCGGCGTTGAATCCAATTGCGCAGTCCTTGGATCCAACGCAGTAACCCAGTGGTCAACCCTTTGCAGAGTGCGAACGCGCGGCAGCATCACCTTCAGGCGCAGGGGCAAAGAAGATCATCACATTGGCCAACACAATGGTTCCCGCCAAGAAATAAAAAGCAGCCATCAACCCGTAGTGGTCTGCAACGATTCCCCCCAAAATCGGTGCCACCGCTTGCGCGCCCGATTGCATCCCAAACATGAGTCCAATGCTTGTGCCGCCCATGTTTTGAGGAGTGGACTCCAAGAGCCAAGCTTGCATGACGGGTCTGGCCGCGTACAAGAAAAATCCTAGAACTGCAATCAACACAACAAAGAGTGATGTGCCACCTGCAAAGGTCATCAGAAGCAGCACCACCCCTGTTACCGCAAAACATGACATGAGCAAAGTTCTGCGACCCAACTGATCTGACATGTGTCCCGCGATGGGAGCCGCCACAAAGCCCGCTACTTGCAAAATGGCCATCGCTGCGCCCACCCAAAACACGTTGTAATGCATTTCGTTGGCCAAATAGAGAGGCAAAAAGGTGAGCAAGGTGCCCTGGGTCATTGAGCGAAACGAGGAGCTCAAGATCAGCATGAAGAGCCCTGGTGTTCTGAGCAAGTCTTTGAGTCCAGCGACATAGCTCTTGAAATTTTGCTTCTTGGGCTTGGCCGACATTTGAGCGGCCGCCTCCAATGGGTTCGCCGTCGCTACGGTGGTCTTTGACTTTGGTTTAAAAGTCATGGCACCCAAAAAATACAAAATCAGCACCGACATCAAGGCACCTGGCACCACATTGATCATGACAATTTGGTGCCAGGTGAGGAAACTCAGCATCCCCCCCACCGCCAAGGGAGCCAACGCATCCCCCATATTGCCCCCCATCCCGTGCAGAGACAGTGCAAGGCCTTTGCGCTGCGGAAACATCTGTCCCAGCAAGGGAATGGCCGTGGGATGCCACAAATTGTTGCCCATCCCAACGAGCATTGCGCATGCGAGCAGCACCCAATATGTTGAGGTAAAACCCATCAAGAAATACGGGAATCCCACCCAAAACAGTGACATGGCCATCAATTGGCCTTTCTTGCCCCAGATGTCCACCAACATGCCACCAGGAATATTGGACACTGCGCCTGCAGCGTATTGACACGTCATGATCAAGCCAATTTGGCTATAACTGAGCCCCAGCTCTTGACCAATCAAGGGCAGCAACATGAAAAAAGTTGACGGGTACCAGTGGGTCAACGCGTGACCCAAAGTGATCAAACCCATATCACGGTAGGGAGGCGGAGCACTGGGCTCAGGCATGGTCGCTGTCGTCATGGTCGGCTTCCCTTTAAGATAATTTCTTCATAAAGTTTTTTCCACTTGTCTCGTTGATCCAAGCTGTCAGCAGGGTCCACCAAGACCATTTTGATTTGCCTCAAGCTAGAGGCCACTTTCAAATTGGTCGGCACATAATCAATCGTGGCATAGACTTGCTGGCCTTCCCCCAACAAGTAATCCATCAATAAAGCAGCACTGGCAGGGTGTGGGGCATTTTTAAGAACCGCCACACCGTTTGAACGGGCCACTGCAGGTTGCAGCACAATCCAGTCTATGGGAGCACCCTTCTTTTTAAAAGCCTCAGGCATGTAGTTGTAAACGGTGAGGGCCAGCGGAACTTCACCCGAAGCCACCATGGCGGTCAAATTGGTGTGGCCCTTTCGCACAGAGATGCCATTGGTGCTGCTCAAGTCTCTAAAAAACTGCAAGCCTTTGGCCTCGCCCATGATCTTGACCACACTCACAAACCAGTCCACGTTCTCCACTTCATAGCCCAATTTGCCTTTGAATTTGGGGTCGAGTAAATCGGCATAGGTTTTGGGCAAATCGTTTTTACCAAAAGCTTGGGTGTTATAGGCCTGCACCCAAAGAGAAAGCAAAGTACTGGCCCATTCTTTGTGCTCGGGCAAGCTGCCAGGCATCAAATCGGCAAAATTGGGAGAAGCCACCTTTTGCAGCAAATGTTCCCTGGACAACGCTTCGAGCTCGACCGCTCCGGCGTGAAACACATCCACGGTATATCGTTTGCCGCGTGCTTCGGTGATGGTGCGCGCGAGCACCGAATCCCCACTGGCTCGCCACACGTTCACCTTGATGCCATACTTTTTTTCGAAGGGTTCGAAAATGATTTTCAAGTCCCGCTCAGCAATCGACGTGTAAAGGCTGAGTGCACCGCCTTCGGTTTTGGCGAACTCCTTTAATCGATTGGTGCGATCGGGAGACGGGGTTTTCACGACATCCCAAACCGACAGACTGACTGGACTCACCGCACTCGATGTACTCGATGTACTCGATACATTTGCCGCAGGGTTGGGCGCCTGCGAGTGAGCACTCACCATGAGTGCACTCAGAAGCCCAACTTTGAACGAAGACCCCAACACTTCACGGCCATATTTGGCAAGAGTGCTCAGCATTGTTGGAAACACATCATTGTTCATTGCAGTCTTGTGGGATGTTTGAATGGTGAGTGACTGGGGTGGTGGTTTCAACGTGCTGGTGTGATCAAAGCAAGACCACTTGATCAAACACCTTTGTGACTGAAAATTTCTTCGTACAAGCGCGTCCATTTTTGGTTGTCATCCAACGTGGCCTTGGGGTCTGCAAAGGTCAGTGGCATTTTGTTCAAATTGGACGTGACTTTGATGCTCGTTGGAATGAAGTCTCTTTTACCCAAAACAACTTGTCCCACCGATAGCATGAAGTCTTGAAACAAGACGGCTGAATAGGGATGGGGCGCATTTTTAGAGACGGCCACACCATTGGGCCTGGCAATCGTGGGCTCGAGCGCAAACCAGTCCATTGGAGCACCCGCGTTTTTCATTTGTTCAACTTTGTAGTTGTACAGAGTGAGCGCCAACGGCACCTCGCCTGAGGCCACCAAATTGGCAAGCAAAGTGTGGCCCTTTCTGACCGTGACGGCATTCTTGTTGGCGATTTCTTTGAAGAGCGCAACCCCTTTGTCGTAACCCATCTTGGTGACGGTACCTGCTAGCCAATCATTGTCATCGGCCTCCACGGCGATTTTGCCCTTCCACTTGGGATCCAATAAATCGGCATAGGACTTGGGCAAGTCTTCTTTTTTCAACGCCTTGGTGTTGTATGCGCAAGTGAAGATATTGAGTCGCGTTGCAATCCACTCGCGATGAGGCAAGATGGCTTGAGGAATCAAATCGCTCAAGAAAGGTGACTTGCACACCTGGAGCAAATGCTCACGGTGCATGGCCTCCATCTCAGGCCCATTGGTGTCGGCCACGTCCATCTCAAAGCGATTGGAGCGTGCTTCCAAGACCACACGCTGAAGCAGTTTTTCTGAACCCGCCCTCCAAATTTTGGCCTTGATGCCATAGCGTTTTTCAAACTCCGTGGTGAGAGCCGTCATGTCATCTTGGGGCATGGAAGAATAGACTGTCACAGTCCCTTCTTTTTTGGCGCCTTCAAGCAAACGGGTCTCTCGATCAGGGCCGCTCAGGGCCGACGCAACCCCAGTGGGCAGCGCTGCTTGCTGAGGGCTTGGCGTTTGGGCCAGCGCACCATTCAGGCTCACCCCCCCAAGCCCAACGAGGGCGGAAGTTGCATGAATCAATTGACGACGCGAAAGAGATGAGGTGAACATAAGAATAGAGCTTTATTCAAACAAAAAAAGGGTGCGTGAACTCAAAAAACACGATCCCTTGAACCAAGCAAGCGAGGGAGAAAAGGGGCATTTCTTGAGACACACCACCTCCCCCCTTACTTGATCAAATTACGCCTTGGCAGGCAAGGAGGCCAATTCCGTTTCATAGGCCTCTTGCATTTTCGGGGTGAGCCCGTGAGTTGAAAGCGCTTTGGTAAAACGCTCGCGCACCAATTGACTCTCGTCGGCATAATCAATTTGGTCTCCACCAATGCGGCGGCTGATCCAAGCTTTGGGCACCCCTTGGGCATTGCGAATAGAGACCACCTCGTGCTTGAAGGCCAAATAGCGAGCTGGGGTTGTGCCGGTGTTGAAATGCTGGTGGAACCAAACATTGGGCGGCACAATCATAGAACCCACTTGCCAGTCGTATTGCCTGGGCTCTTCGCCTTCAGGCCACATCAAGCTATAGCCTTCACCGCTCAAAATGATCACGTGTGCGCCTGGGCCGTGACAATGCGCTTTTTTATAGGTTCCCACAGGGAATTGTGAAATGTGACTGTTCATGGAGCCACGCGCCATGTTAAAGCGAATGTGCCCACCGCCCGCACCGCGCTCCTTGGCACTGATCAAAGGCAAGTTGACCGCATCGGCCACAAAATTGGTTTCTAACAGCAAGCCTTTTTGCTCACCTTGGCCACTGAAATAGTCGGGCTCGCCATTGAAGCGGTTGGCAAAATCGTGCTCGGTATTGAACACAAAATTCAAGTCCTCATACAAGTTGATGACAGGAGGGCCATTGGTCACGGCCACAAAGCGAGTGCTGTCCTTGCCAGAGCCATTGAAATGTTGGTGCCAGCAATTCAATGGAATCGCAAACAAAGCTCCCGCTTGCCACTCAAACGTGATGCGGTGACCTTGGTCATTCCAAACCGTTGTGGATCCTCGTCCGGTGAGCACATAGATCATCTCTTCAAAGAGTTGGCGCTGGGGCTCGAGCTGCTTGCCAGGGGCAATCTCCACCACATAGCAATCATTTGAAGTCCTAGAGGCTTCGTGATTGATGTAAACACCCTTGCCACCGCGTCTGGCCCAAGGCTTCAAATCCACGGTGTTCAGACTTGGCACATAGTGCGCACTGATAATGTCCAGGCCCTCTGCCTTGACCCACCTGGTGTAAGGGGTTTCTTTTTCAGTGGCGAACTTTTGCGCCAAATCTTCCGAGACTAATGCATTTTTACTCATTGACGGAACCACGACTCTTTCATTGACTTGATGGGCATTCAAGCGCGCTTGCGCAAAAATGGTTTGATGGTTTCAGCGTTGAGCGTGATCGCTGGATCGTACTCAGGTGCGTCTTCGATTTGCTCCAAATCATTCAAGCCCGTCTTTTTGAAGATTCGGTTGATCGAGGAGATCAACCGAACAGGATGATCAGGATCGGCGTTGAAGTGCTGATGAATGGTGTTTGGTGGAATGTAGATCACATCCCCCGCTTCCCATTCATAGCGCTTGACCTCTGCTTGGGGAGTCCAATGGTAGGTATCGGTGATCTCCACATCGCAGTCTTGGTGCAAGTCATAGCCTTTGCCCTCCAACACATACAAACACTCTTCAGCCAAGTGACGGTGCTTACCCGAGTGTGAGCCAGGTGGGATGATTTGCATGTAAGCATCCACCGTTTCAATGCGGGTGTTCATCTGCTCGTTGATCAAATGCTTCAAGAGTCCTTGACGAGACATCTCCCACGCCATGTCCTCGGGATGCACGACCTTTTTACGCTTGGCGTTTTTTTGGGGTGCTTGCTCAGCATCGTTGAGCAAGTCTTGATAAAACGCGCCTTGGGTGGAACCTGTATTCCACGCTTTTGTTTCGTCCCATGCCATTTCAATATCCTCCTTCGGGGTGATTCAAATTTGTTTCGTCGTTGCGAGCTTTGAAGCCTTCACCACCCACTGCGGGCTCAGAAGGGCGGGGTTCGACTTGTTGCTGAAAGAGCATGTTCATGAACATGAACATGGGTTTGGTCTTGATCACCAAAGCACGTGCGGGACGCTCGTTGGAGGCGTTGAAATGCTGATGCACGCAGTTGTTGTGCACAATGGCCACGTCTCCTGCTTTCCAGTCATAACGAATGCCATCATGCACTTCATAGCCAATCCCGTCCAGGATGTAGAAGGCCGCTTCGTTCACATGTCCATGCTTTTGTGAGCGTCCACCTGGGCCGTACTCCTCCAAATGCAAGTGAAAGAGTTGAGTAATGCCATCTTTGGGCTCCACATAGTGACGACTGAAGGCCTGGGGTCCATCATTGAATTTGATGTCTTTGCCTTTTCTCACACGCGGCATGGCGCGCAAGCGGGTGAGCTCATCTTTCAAGTTGTAAGGGCCAGCGATTGCACGAACAAAGGTGCGGTCTTTCTTGCTGTGGTAGTGCGATTCGTTGGGCACAAATTCCAACGGTTGCTTGTCAGTGACACTGTTCATGGTGAGAGTCCTTGTGTGTGTGTTGAAATAAAAATAAGAAAATCAATTGATCAGTTGCTTACATTCGCGATGGCTATCAGCGCTTGAAGACCACACAATTGCTGGGGTCGAAATGAATATAAATGGGGTGATCCACGGGGGTCTTTTGATGGGGATGGACACGCGCCAAGATGAGCTTGCCACCAATTTTCACTTGGAAGTCCAAGACTTCGCCTAGGAAAATTTTCAAATGCACGATTCCCAAGAAATGATTGTCGTGACTCAACTGCGGCGCTTCATCGCTCAAGTGAACATTCTCCGGCCGGACACAAACTTGGACTTGATCCCCGACCACAAAGCCTTCTGGGTTGGGGGTTTGAATCACACCAATCTCCGACTCCAGCACCATCTTGTGGCCACCCTCCACCATCGACGTGACGGTGGCATCAATGAAATTGATGGCTCCCACAAAATCCGCCACAAACGTGCTGTTGGGCGTTTCATAGATTTGTCGAGGGGTGCCGCGCTGCACAATCCGACCATTCGACATCACCGCAATCTCATGCGACAACGCGAGTGCTTCGGACTGATCGTGGGTCACATAGATGGTCGTGATGTCGAGTTCGCGCTGAATTTTCTTGACTTCAAAACGCATTTTCTCACGCAACTTGGCATCCAAATTGGACAAGGGCTCGTCGAGCAGCAACAGTTGGGGCTCCATTACCAAGGCACGGGCCAGCGCCAAACGCTGCTGCTGACCACCCGAGAGTCGAGTGGCATCTCGGTCGTGGAACTGCGCCAACTCCACCGATTCGAGCACCCGCATCACGCGAGATTTGATCTCGGAGGGGCTGTATTTTTTTGCTCCCACTTCCATGGGAAAGCTCGCGTTTTTAAAGACACTCATGTGCGGCCAAATGGCATAGGATTGAAACACCATGCCAAAGCCGCGTTGATTGGGGGGAGTGAAGATGCCTTTTGCCGAGCTATAAATGGCTTGGCCATTGACCTCAATGAGGCCTTGGGTGGGCTTTTCTAGACCGGCGATGGAGCGCAATGTCGTGGTTTTGCCGCACCCACTGGGACCCAATAGGGTGAACAATTTACCCTTGGGGACTTCAAAGGAGACGTCTTTGGCCGCTTGCACAACCACACCTTTGTCGCTGACGTATTCGGTGAACAAACCTGAGACATTTAACACAGCAAAAATTCCTTTAGTTCAACTTCAATTGACCCGGTTTGCATCCATGGAGTCGCAGTGCGATGGACTTTGATTTCACGCATCTTTAACACCAAACCGCTTGCCAATGGCTTGGGCCAACAAGACCAACATCAGCAGCAATAAGATAAATAAAACACTCAGTGCAGACAACTCCACATACTGTCCGTTTTCCCACAACTCCCAAATCACAATAGAGATCACTTCATTGCCAGGGCTGTACAGCAAGATGGAGCTCGAGAGCTCACGCACCGAGACGATCATGACATAAATCCAACCAGCCACCATGCCAGGCTTCAATAAAGGCAAGATCACTTTGGTGAATACCGTCACCCAACCCGCGCCACTCATGCCGGCGGAGTCTTCCAAGTCTTTGTGAATTTGAATCATGGACGTTGTGTTGTAGCGCAAGCCATAGGGCATAAAGCGCGTGACGTAAGCGAGCAAAATGATCCAAAACGTGCCGTAAATGCCGATGTCAAAGGTGAGGTAAAAAATCATGATGGACACACCCAGCACCAAGCCAGGGAACACCATCGGCAATGACGCCAAATTGTCGAGCAACCAGCGTCCTGGAATTTTGGTTTTGACCACCACCCAACACACCACGGCCGAGAGTAGCATCACAATGGTTGCACAAGCCATCCCCATCCAAACACTGTTGAACAGTGCATGAAGAATGGTGTCGGAGTCGAGCACATAGCGATAACCATCGAGCGTCAAATGCTTCAACGCCTCGACCGACGGTGGCGCATAAAACTTCTGCAGTGACGACCACAGCAGCACCAAAAATGGCAAGATCACGATCAACAAGAAATACAGTAAAAAAACGCCCAAGGTCACATAACGCCATGCACCCAAGTCGATGCTGCGAGGACGAAAGCCCTTGCCTGTCACGGTGACGTATTTACTCGACGATGAGGAAATTCGCGCCTGGATGTAAATGCCCCCTGAGGTGATCAACAATAAAAGCACCGAAAAAGCCGAGGCCAGTCCAAGTTGGCTGGGGAACTGGTGAATCGCTTGGTAAATCGCCGATGTGAAAACCTGAATGCCTGCGGGAAGCCCCAACAGTGCAGGCACTTCAAAAGACTCGATGGCACGAACAAACAAGGTCAAAATGGTGGCCACAATGGCAGGGAAAGCCAACTTCAAGGTGATGCGCCAAAGCGTGCGCATGATGCTCGAGCCACTCATCACGGCAGACTCTTCCAGGGAGGGATCCATGGCCTTGAAGGCCGCCGTCATCAACAAAAAAGCCATCGGCGAGTAGTGAAGTCCATCCACCCAAATCATGCCGCCCATCGAGTAAATATTGAAAGGCGGGGATTCAAGACCAAACACGGACTGAAAAGCGATGTTGATGATGCCAATTTTGGGGCTCAAAAGCATGATCCACGCAATGGTGAACAATATGCTCGGAATGATCAGGGGCACAATCGAGAGGGCGTAAAACAACCGTCGCAAGGGGGTGTTGGTGCGTTCATTGATCCACGCAAGCGCAGTTCCAATGACAAATGCCAACAAAGAGCCACCTGTGGCAAATTCAATCGAGTTGGCCAATGTTGTGATAGTCTCCTTGTCCGTGTACGCTGTGATGTAATTTGACAACGTAAAGACCGAGGGGTGATCGGCTGTTTCGGGGGTCAAAAAACTCTGCCACACCATGAAACAAAATGGCACCAAGGCCAAAAAGCCCACAACCAAGAGACAGCAACCGATGACCACCCATTTGGGATCGAACTTTAACCTGACGTGATGCGCAGGTTCCACCGCGAGCGGGCTTTGCACTGATGAGTCTCCAACAGAGAAAATAGGGTGATAAAAATAAGATTTGAATCGGGCTGGTCAAACCCACCATGCGTGCCGTCGATGGCAACAACCGAGCTTGAGTACAAAACCCCATGTTCCTCTATATGGAACCATGATCCACATAAAGGCACAACCAGTATTAGGCTTGAAACGCTCAGGGGTGTCAAGCATCCAACCCTCGGGTTTTCCCTAATACCCCCATTGTAACTCCCATAGCCCTGCCTGAAACTCTCCAGCTGAGTCGCCCGTGGCGCTGCAACGACAGGGGTTCAAGTATTCTTTTATGATGAACAGTGTTCAGCATAAAAGAATTAGGGTAAGATGAAAGTCAGCGGTAAAACTGCAAGGTCAATGCGGCACAGCAATGCCTTTTTTTAAACCGAATTCGCTCCATTTTTGAGTCTTCACATGCAAGCCCCCTCCAAAAGCACCCGTTTATCCTCCGTCGCAGCGGCAGTCCGGGTGCTCAAGTGTTTTTCCGAAATCGAATCAGAAATTGGCATCAGCAGCTTGGCCAAGCGCTTGAATATTGCCAAAAGCACTGCACACCGCTTGGCCGTGACGCTATTGAGCGAGGGTCTTCTTGAACAAAATCCAGAGAATGGACGTTATCGTCTGGGCATCAACCTCTTCATCATGGGCGCCTTGGTCAGACGCAGACTTGATGTCTCCAATATGGCCCAACCTTTTTTGAATGTTCTCAGAGAGCGCACCGGCGAGACCATTCATTTGGCGGTTTTGAACGAAACCAACATCATCTACCTCTACAACTTGGAGAGTAGTCAAGCCATTCGCATGAAAAATTACATCGGCACCTTGAAGCCGGCTTTTTGTACCTGCGAAGGACGTGCAATTTTGGCTTTCAGTGCACCGGAGTTGATTCAAAAAGTCATGCACTCTGAACTGCTGCCCAGAACACCGAGCACTTGCACAGAAAAAGATGAATTGTTAAAAATTCTCGCGCAGGTGAGACAACACGGCTATGCCATCGATGACGAGGAGTCTGAGCTTGGCATGCGCGGGGTCTCCGCCCCTTTGAGGGACATCACAGGCCAAGTGGTGGCCTCGGTGGGCGTGGGTGGACCCAGCCAGCGCCTGACCCTGAAAAAATTGCGCTCTTTGGCGCCCATGGTTTTACAAACCGCAGAGGCCATCTCCATTCAGTTGGGCTATCGGCATTGACGCACGAGTCGCCTCCAAGCCCAATCGTCTCCATTGATTTTTCCACCAACCTTCACACCCCACCTCACCATGCATTCCATCGCCATCGAAGGCAACCCTGCCCCCTTCACCTGCACTGATCACGACACCGTGCTGCGAGCTGGATTGCGCGCAGGGCTCGGTTTTCCCTATGAGTGCAATGTTGGCTCTTGCGGCAACTGCAAGTTCGAACTCCTTGAAGGAGAAGTCGACAACCTTTGGCCCGAGTCGCCAGGCTTATCAGAAAAAGACCGTCAAAAAAATCGCTGGCTGGGCTGTCAAAGTCGCGCAAAAACCGATCTGCGCATCAAGCTCAGAACCAGTGAGCACTACCGCGCCATCCACACGCCTGTCATCTCGGCAGCAGTGCTCAAACGCCACACCATGCTCACACATGACATCAGCGAATTCGTCTTTGAGTGCGAAACGCCGATCGCCTTTTCTTCGGGTCAATACGCATTGATCCAGCTCCCCGGCGTGACAGGCCCCAGGGCTTACTCCATGAGCAATGTGGGGGGCAAGGCCACCGCCTTGGAGTTTCAAGTCCGCCGCGTGCCTGAAGGCGTGGGCAGCGACGTGCTCTTTGGCCTTGCGGTCGGTGACAGCGTTCAAATCGATGGTCCCTATGGCATGGCCTATTTGCGCGAAGACGCAGAGCGTGACATTCTCTTGGTGGGGGGTGGCTCTGGATTGGCCCCCATGTTGTCTTTGGCTCGTGGGGCCTTGATGAGCGAGAAACTGCAATCACAACAAATTCACTTCCTTTATGGCGCGAGGCAACTGCGCGATTTGTGCGCAGAAGACCT
>Ga0114964_10002501_pt1 | contig 12790 bp, 9 predicted proteins | sample C_131016_MF_Meta_FD_92638 | JGI IMG/M metagenome (GOLD analysis project Ga0114964, IMG submission 92638) | Freshwater microbial communities from Lake Croche, Canada to study carbon cycling - C_131016_MF_MetaG | ecosystem: Environmental > Aquatic > Freshwater > Lake | place: Lake Croche, Canada... | reverse complement strand
TGATGCCGATGTGGCCGCACTGGAGTCAACCCCCTATGCCCAACGCATCGCGGCTCAAAGTACCTATGCGGCTTTGCAGGCCGGGGCAGCGTATCGGCCGGATGCGCCCGCCATTCAATTTCTGGCCAAGGCCGATGCTGATCAAGAACCGGTGGTGATCACCCATGCGCAGTTCATGGCACGGGTCACGCAGGCGGCCAATATGTTCCATGAGTGGGGTGTCGGCCCGCAAGACGTGGTGAGTTTTTTACTGCCTTTGCTGCCCCAAAGTTTTTATGCTTTGTTTGGTGCGCAAGCGGTGGGTATTGCCAACCCCGTCAACCCACTTTTAGCGCCACACCAACTCACTGAAATTTTGCTCGCCGCGCAGACCAAGGTACTGGTGGTTTTGGGCCCAGTTCCAGGCAGTGACATCTGGGACAAGGTGATGCAAATCAGGGGGCAACTGCCGCAACTCAAGGCAATTTTTGTCGTACAAGGCGAGTCCAACGAAGCCCAGGCCATCTACAACTTTGATCAGCAGTTAGCGCGCTTTTCCGGTGACGCCTTGCACATTGGACGCCACATTCAAGCCTCCGATACCGCCGGCTATTTTCATACCGGCGGCACCACGGGGACGCCCAAACTGGTCAGGCACACCCATGAGAATCAGGTGTACCAGGCCTGGGCCTTGCGCTTGACCATGCCCATTGAGCCGGGGCGCGCTGTGTTGTTTGGCTTGCCTTTGTTCCATGTGGGTGGGGCGCTGACACAGGGTTTGGCCATGCTGGCCAATGGCGGCTCATTGGTGGTGCTCAGCCCCGCGGGGTGGCGAAATCCAGCGGCGATTCAAAATGTGTGGCGCTTGGTGGAGCGCTATCAACCGGTGGTCTTTGGTGGGGTGCCCACCGTGTTGTCTGCCGCTTTGTCGACTCCCATTGGGCAAGCCGATGTCAGCAGCATTCGAATCGCCTCGGGGGGCGGATCGGCCATTCCTGTGGCCGTGTGCAAAACCTATTCAGAAACGCTGCATGTGCCGGTCTTGGAGGTGTATGGCATGACCGAAACCTCCAGCGTACATGTCATGAGCTATCCGGATCGCCCCGTCCGCCTGGGCTCCGTGGGCCATGCATTGCCTTACAGCCGGGTTCGCATTGTCAAGGTGGATGCGCAAGGTCGGTTGTTGGGTGACTGCGCGGTCAACGAAATTGGCGTGGTGGCCATGGCCGGTCCTGGCGTGTTCAGTGGCTACCTGAGCGAAACGCATAACCAGGGCGCCTTTGTCGAGCCCGGTTGGGTCAATTCAGGCGACTTGGGCCGTCTGGACGAGGAAGGGTATCTTTGGATTACCGGTCGCGCCAAAGACCTGATCATCCGCGGTGGGCACAACATCGATCCGATGGCCATAGAAGAAGTATTTTTTCAGCACCCTGCGGTGGCCTTGGCGGCTGTGGTCGGTCAGCCCGATGCCTATGCCGGTGAGTTACCCGTCGCCTATGTGCAATTGAAAGTGGGCGTCCATATCGACAGCGGTGAGTTGCTGGACTTTGTCAGGCAACGCACGCCCGAGCGAGCCGCGGTGCCTGTGCGTCTGACGTTCATTGAGGTCATGCCCTTGACCGGTGTGGGCAAAATATTCAAACCCACTTTGAGGATGGATGCGGCGCAGCGCATGGTGCGCGATGTGTTGGTCGACTTGATCCCTGTAGGCGCTTCGCTGGACGTCGTTGTGGCCGCACACGAGGTGCATGGTCAGTTGATGACTGTGACTTTGACCGGTGTGGCCAACGCCCCCAAGGGCGCTTTGGAAACTCAAATCCATGAACGTCTAGATCCCTTGGTCATGCCGCATGTGGTGGCGTTCCACACCCATTGATGGCCCCTGAATGCACCTTGAAAAAGAAAGAACCGACGATGCGATTACTGATGGCCATGATGATGCACGAGACCAATACGTTCTCGCCAGTCCCTACAGACTTACAGCGTTTTGCGCTTGGGTTGGGGCAATTGCCGCCTGAGGGACAGGCTGCGATTCAGGCTTATCGCCACACGGGAACGGCCACAGGGGCTTTTATCGACCTGGCCGAATCCGCGGGAGCTGACTTTGAGTTGGCGATCGCGGCCCATGCGGCGCCGAGTGGACCGGTGCAAGATGAGGCTTTTGACGCGATGACCCAAACCATTGTCGAAGCCGTGGCAAAAGGAGGGTGGGATGGCATTTTGCTGGATTTGCATGGGGCCATGGTCACAGCCAGTTTTGAAGACGGTGAAGGTGAATTGCTGCGCCGAATTCGCGCTGTGGATGCGCGGACACCCATAGGCATCGCCTACGACATGCATGCCAATGTCTATGCCGACATGGTGGAGTTGGCGCAAGTGGTGGCCGGATATCAAACCTATCCCCATGTGGACATGTACGAGACCGGTCAGCGTGCGGGCCAGGCTTTGCTGCGCCTCATCGCGGCGAATGTGCAACCGACGACATCATGGGCCAGACTGCCCATGATCCCCCACGTCATGCGGCAAAGCTCTTTGGACGAACCGAATCGCTCCATTCAGGCCCGCGCTCGGCAAATGGAGCAAGAAGGGGCTTTAACGGCCAGTGTCTTCACGGGCTTTCCGCATGCGGACATTGAAAATGCAGGCTTGTCGGTGGTGGTGGTGACGGACAATCAACCCGCTTTGGCCCTTCAATTTCGCGATGAGTTGCTGCAAATGGCCTGGGACAGTCGCGCGCAATGGGTGTACCCCATCGAGCCCTTGGTGGAGTCCGTCGCCCGTGCCAAAGCCATGACCGAAAAACCCGTGGTGCTGCTGGACCACTACGACAATGCCTCTTCGGGTGGCACCATGGACACGACGGCGGTCTTGGCTGAAATCCTGAAGCAGGGATTGCGCAATGTGGCCTTCTTTGCGATCTTCGATCCGCTTGCGGTGCAGCAAGCCATTGAGGCAGGCATTGGCCAGCGGGTCAGCCTGACGGTGGGCGGCAAGATGGCCATGCCGCGTATGCCGCACCGCAGTGAGCCCCTGGTGCTGGAGGGCACCGTCAAATTGATCTCTGCGGGCAAATACACGGCCAAAGGCCCCATGAGTCAAGGCGCACGTCAAGACATGGGCGCCGCCGTGGTGATCGATACGGGTGACGTGGAAGTGGCTTTGATTTCACGCCATGTGGAACCCTTTGACGTCAATGCCTTGATCAGCCTGGGCATCGATCCAACGCAAAAGCAGTACGTGGTTCTGAAAAGCCGAGTGCATTGGCGGGCAGGCATGGGGCAACTTGCAGCGGCTGTCGTGCACTGTGCCGGTGCCGGCGCATGCACCTCCGACTACAGTGAACTCGATTTCAAGCACTTGCGGCGACCCATTTACCCCTTGGATGAGAATGCCGCCATGCGCGAGTGAAGCCCCGCAGGGCATCAGTCCAACTTGATGCCCAGGTCCACCGCCAACTTGATCCAGACTGGGACATCGCGCTCCCAATCGCGGCGCGTCTCTGTCAAGTTTTTGGGTTTGTTGGGGATGGAAAATGACTCCCTTAACTTGGCCGCACGTTCTGTGTTGGCGCCCTGGACCACCACGCTGGACAGCAACTTGAGAACGGATTCGGGTGTGCCTGTCGGCGCCATCAGCGGCAGCCCACCTTCTAAGGCGACCAAGGGGTCTTTCATCCCTTGCTCCACCAAGGTGGGGACATGGGGCAGTTTGGGGGATCGATATGCCCCAGTGACGCCGATGGGACGAACGCCCCGACCTGAGACCGTATTGAAGGCTTGGTAACTGCCAATGGCCACTTGCAATTGGCTGGTGGCCACATCCATCCACATCGCAGCTTCACCTTTGTAATGCACCGAAATAATTTTGCTGCCATGGTTGCGGTTGATTTGATCCGCCACCATGTGGGGGTAGGAACCCGGCGCATAAGTGCCCATGGCGGTGGGGTTGGTCTTGGAAAATTCAATGAACTCTTGAATGTTCTTGGCGGGCACTTTTTCTGAAATGCCCACGACCAAAGGGCCAGAAGGGAAGTTGGCAATGGGGGTGAGATCTTTGTCCAGGTTGTAGGGCAGCCGGCTGTAAAGCACCCGGTTTTGCCAGACTGTGCCGGAAGTGGTCATCAGCAAGGTGTAGCCATCGGGTGGCGATTTCGCCACGGCATCAATGCCAATGATGGCACCCGCGCCAGGTTTGTTGTCGACAAATGCCGGAACCCCCAGTTGGGCCGTGAGTTGTTCCGCGTACATGCGGGCATAGGCGTCGGTCAGCCCGCCTGGTGGGAAAGCCACCACAATTCGAATAGGTTTGCTGGGCCATGGCGCGTTTTGGGCCATGGCTTGAGTTCCCACAAATGCCAAGCCCGCGATCGCGATCATGGTCAAGGTGTTGCGCCGTAAAGCTTGGTGAAATGGTGTCATGAGGGGTCTCTTGCTCGGATGAATTTCGATTCAGTTTATGGAACAACTGCAGTTTCCTGGAGGGTGAAAACCCTGCTGGAAATGAAAGCGGTGTGCACAACCCTGGTTCTGTTCGATTGGCGTGTCAAAGGCGCAACAGAAAAATTGAACATTCTTTTTGCCAATCAATATGAACATTCAGGCCATTGCCTTACGCCGTATCGTTTTGCACGATGGAAATCCATTTCAAATCAAAATCACCCAAGAGACCCCTATGACCCCATATTCAATGAAACTCAAATGGTTTTGGTGCTGTCTTTTTGTTGGCGCTCTCGCTACGGCGGTCAATAGTCAAGCCGCTGAAACCGTGAAGATCGGTTTTATTGACGTCCTTTCTGGGCCGTTTGCGCTCACGGGCCAAAGCTCACTGAAACAATTGCGCGAAGTGGTCTTCCAACTCAACGCCAAGGCGGGCCCCAAGGACCCGCAGTTTGAAATCGTGGACTTTGACAACAAAGGCTCTCCTCAAGAAAGTCTGAGCGTGTTGAAGGCCGCCAACGACCGTGGCATCCGCTACATCACACAGGGTGGCGGCTCGGGCGTTGCACTGGCTTTGGTCGATGCACTCAACAAGCTTGCTGAACGCGAACCCGATCGTGCCACGGTCTTTCTCAATTACTCGGCCATGGACCCGCTCCTCACAAACGAACGCTGCAGTTTCTGGCACTTCCGCTTTTACCCTTCCAGTGAGATGAAGATGGAGGCGTTGTCCACTTACCTGCAAGGCAAAAAAGAAGTCAAAAAAGTCTATCTGTTAAATCAAGACTACACGCACGGCCGCCAGGTATCCAAAGCGGCCAAAGAGTATCTGGCGCGCAAGCGACCTGACATTCAAATCGTGGGTGATGATTTCATTCCCATTGCGCAGGTTCGTGACTTTGCCCCTTACGTGGCCAAAATTGCGGCTTCGGGTGCCGACACGGTGATCACTTCCAACTGGGGCAGTGACCTGACACTGTTTTTCAAGTCTTCGCGTGACTTTGGCTTGAACATCAATTACTTCACTTTGAATGCCAACAACCCGGGCACACCTGGACAACTGGGACCTTGGGGAGAAGGCAAAGTGGGCGTGATTTGGAACTGGGTCCACAACGCACCAACCCCAGAGCTTGAAAAAATCTACGTGGATTACAAGAAAAAATACAACGATGAATTTATTTTCGCCGCTCATTTGAACACCATGAATATGCTGCGCGAAGCCATGCGCAAAGCACAGTCCACTGACGCCAAAAAAGTGGCCTTTGCTTTAGAAGGCATGACGTACAAGAGCCCGATTGGTGAAGTCAAAATGCGCAGCACGGACCACCAACTTGAAGCGCCCCTGTATCTGGGCATCTGGGCCAAAAAGGGCAGCAAGGGCGTCAAGTACGACGCCGAAAATACAGGCTATGGTTTCCGCACTGAAGCGGTGTGGGATTCTTATATCAGCGCACAGCCAACCTCTTGTCAAATGAAGCGCCCCAGCTAGGTCCAACCAATTCCGCCATGCCTGTCTGAGGCAACCCAATTCTGACGATAAAGGGCATGCCACTTTTCAGTGGTCACCGAATCAAACTTCTGCGACTGTTTGACCTGGGGTCGCAGTGACTCAGTGGTCTCGATTGCCACCGTTTCCGTCCGATCTGGCAAATCTTGACGCTTTCTCAACAGCGCTCACAACGCATGGGTTGGGTTTGAAATTGATTGATGAAACAGCGCCATTCAAACCGAGCTTTCAAGCAGGTTCAATTTCAGGATAAGGGTAGTGTTTAAATCGATGCACTTCGCCGGGTAAGTAGAGCCTTAATGCCAAATAAAATGCTTCTGCTGGGGCTGGCAACCAGTTTTGAGGGTATGCCGGCATTGCATGGCAAATGAAAAATGTCAGGCCACCATCAGGGTCATAGTGGAGTCCTTCTGTCCGGTCGCCTATCGCAAAGCGTTGTTCGGGATGGTCGTAAAACAGGTAATCCGCTTTGCGGTACAGGCTGAGAGACCAAAACGCGTCCACCTGCGGCAAGCCGCCGGGCGGAAAACGTAATTTGTAGCTGCAATTTCCATCGAGAACTTGACCTTTGCTGTCGCGAAAGGCCAGCAGGTACAGCACTTCTTGCGATCCCAAAATGCCAATATAGGCGCGAGCGACGCGGGCGCGGGTGAGCCAGTCGCCGTTGAAGTTGTCTTGAATTTCCACGGCGGCTTTCCAGCCGCCTTGGAGGTCCGCTTCAGTTGGCGTATCGAGTTCTTGCAGGGTATCGGTCAGCGCTTGCTGTAGCAGTTCCAAATCATGAGGTGCGGTCACGCCCGGTCCTATGCCCAGCGCAGACCAAGCATGCAGTTCTGCTGCATCGGCATGGGGCGGCTGATTGATGCCCATTTCGTGATTGACGACGCGCACAAAGGTGGCGGCATCCTGGGGGAGCGCCTGGGGCTGCACGCTGCATTCGTACACAAGTTGTGCGGGTTGTCCGTCGGCAGTCGTGATTGCAAAAGCGTCTTGCAAGGCATGCACTGGGGCCATGTCTTCGTCGGTATGGGCCAAGATGCGGCCCAGCACCCACACGCTGTTCGTTGGGCAAGCTACCGCCGTATTCCCTTCGGGCACATCCCCTTGCCATTGGGGACCATACAACCAAAAGCTGTGTGCCGCATTACCGGTTGTGCGAGTGCCCAGATGCGCAAAGGGGTTGGTGTACATATCAATCAAACCCAGAACGTAATAACGTGAGCCGGTGTCTGGCGTGTGGATGCACAAGGGACCTTTGCTCAGATCCAGCCAAGCGTTGGTGTACAGCGTATCGTTGTTGGGGGTGACCACACGGCGGTCGCTGGCGTTGAGCAGTCGACGTGAATGAGAAAACAAGTTGATCCAGCGTTTTAATGACTCCGGGCCGCCTTGTGCATCAGCGTACTCACCATTCGGTATTTTGCGCAACGTACTGGACGAGCGCATGCGAGCCATTTCGTAAATAGGCAGGGCATACACAATGGCTTGTCGTGCCAAAGATTTAAGGTCAGTCATTTGCGCAACATCCGGTTGATACGTTCCCACATTTGAGAGTCACTGGCCACAAATCGAGTGAATTCGTCTGTACCCAAATAAGCAGCTTCTCCACCGGCGCTCACCAATCGACTTTGCGTATCGGCCTTTTGCACTGCAGTTTTGATGGCGGCATCTAGCTTGCGTAATACCGCTACCGGTGTACTGGCTGGAGCGTGTAATCCATACCATGAGATCACGGTGGCTTCCGGGTATCCAGCTTCCGCAATGGTCGGCACATCAGGTAATTGCGCGGAGCGGGCGGAACTGGTGGTCGCCAGCGCCCTCAGCTTGCCTGATTTGACGTGCGGGTAAGCAACGCTGGACGGAAGCACCGACATGGAAAACGTGTTGTTGATCAGATCGATCGCCAAAGGCGGTGCCCCTTTGTAGGCAATGCCCTCAATGTCGATGCCCGCTGTGGTTTTGAGAATCTCAACTGACATGGTTTGTGTGGTGCCTGTGCCCGGATCACCAAACTGCAGCATGGGTTTTGCGCGTCTGGCCATCTCGACATATTCTCGAACAGTGCGCGCGGGCGATGCAGCCGGTACGCACATGAAACTGGGCGACATGGAGAAGCGGGCCAAGGGCACAAAGTCTTTAGGCGCCCAACGCAGATTGGTTTCGATCAATGGATTGTTGATCAAATAAGGGGCTGAAACCAGCAGGGTGTAGCCGTCGCCTGGAGCGCGCGCCACGGCCTCTGCCGCGATATTGCCGTTGGCACCGGGACGCGAATCCACCACCACGGGCTGCCCAAGTTCCGTTGCAAGACCTTGCGTCATGGCACGGGTTTGCAAATCGACCACACCGCCTGCGGGGTAGGGAACGATGACTTTGACGGGTTTGGAAGGAAAGGGCTCATCGGCCAACGCCCAACCGGTGGATTGGGCCCATAAAGCCAATGCGGTCATGTTCAGGGTTCTGCGTTTCATAGGCGTCTCATGGTGGTGGTTGAAAGAATTCAGCGCACGCCCGATTGGGCGTCGGCCATGCGCACCATGTCGGTGAGTCGAGGGCCGATGGTTTTGAGTAATTCTTGTGGTTTGACGCGGTAACCAGGCACAGCGCAATTGAAGAGCAGTTGACGCGATCCGTAACGGATCCGAGAGGCCACACCGACGGCCAACACCCCCAGACCCGCGTCACCCAGGTTGATGGCAAAGCCCCGTTTTCGGTAGTGCGTCAGGCTGTCTTCGACACCAGCCAGACAGCGTTGGTGGTCGTCGGGTCTTTGATTACGTATCCGTTCTAGGGTTTCCATCCGGGCGCCTTCCTCCAGCGAAGCGAGGAGGGCGCGGCCCATGGCTGTTTCCACAATGCCACGCACGGCGCCCACAGCCGGGCGTTTCAAGGTACCTTGTTCATGGGTGCACGATTCCAGGTAGACCACGTCCAGGTCCATGGCCACGCCAATGGAGACGGCGCCCATCATCTGCGTGGCCATGGCTTGCATCGCCGGTCTTAATTGGTTGAGCAAGGGCGTGCTGATCAGATAGGGGTAGCCCAAGGAAACGATGGCCGGTCCAATAAAGTAACGGTCAAGGCGCTCGTCATGGTCAAGATAACCCATGGCTTGCAAAGTACGGCAGAGGCGGGAAATGGTGGGGCGTGGCATGCCCAGACGGAGAGCCAATTCGCTGTTGGCGTGCGGTCGGGGGTCGCTCACAAAGCACTGCAAAATCATCATGCCCTTGGCCAGCGTGCCTGCAAAGCTGGGGTTGCCTTCGCGCAGCTGCTGCAATTCGCTTTGGTCACGCAGGTGTTGTGGTGCAGAGTTGGGGCGCATGGGTGAATGGTCGCTGTAGAGTTGAAAGAGAACGATAGATGTTTCAATATTTGAAACATGCGTTCACACCTTAAGCACAATCGCGCACCATGGCAAGCATGATTCGACACCCTGAAAAACTTCAAACGCTTCTGGCCGAGGTGCGCGCCTTTGTGCGTGAGCGCTGGCATCCATTGGAAAACACGGTGGAGCAACTCGACCATGTGCCTGACGACATCGTTGAAGAACTTCGGCAACGCGGCTTCTTTGGCTGGAGCATCCCCGAGGCCTATGGTGGCCTGGGCCTGAGCACTGAAGAGTTGATCTTGGCGGCCTTTGAACTCTCACAAGCATCGGTCGCCTTGCGGGCCCGCGTGGGTACCAACACCGGCATTGGCTCCGAGGCCCTGGTGGCCGATGGCACCGATGCGCAAAAACAGCGCTGGCTGCCGCGCATGGCGACCGGTGAGTTGACCGGTTGCCTGGCCTTGACCGAGCCCGATGCCGGCTCTGAAGCGACCAATGTCCAGACCACCGCGCGGTTGGAGGGGGACCACTATGTTTTGAATGGCCGAAAATGCTACATCACCAATGCACCGATTGCCGATGTGTTCACGGTGGTGGCCCGCACCGAACCCCACAGCAAGGGAAGCTCGGGCTTGTCGGCCTTTATTGTGGAGCGTGGCACGCCCGGTCTCAGCACCGGTTCTGCCTACAAAAAAATGGGCCAAGCCGGCTCGCCCGTGTCCGATGTGGTTTTTGAAGATTGCCGAATCCCTGTGGGCAACCTGATTGGCGGCAAAGAAGGTGTGGGCTTCAAGACCATCATGAAGGTGCTGAACAAACAACGCTTGCATTTGTCGGCTTTGTGCACCGGCCCGGCCATTCGCATGCTGGACCTGGCGATTGAGCACACCCAGCAGCGGCAGCAATTTGGTCAGCCAGTGGGTAACTTCCAGTTGCTGCAGGCCATGGTGGCCGACAGTCAGACCGAAATCTATGCCGCGCAGTCCATGATTTTGGAAGCTGCCCGCGCCCGCGATCGGGGCGAGGATGTGGCGCTGACCGCATCGATGTGCAAGTACTTTGCCTCAGAGATGTGTGGTCGCGTGGCTGACCGGTGTGTGCAGATGTTCGGCGGGGCGGGCTATGTGGCCGACTTCAGTTCCATTGAGCGTTATTACCGCGATGTGCGCTTGTTCAGGTTGTACGAAGGCACCAGCCAAATCCACCAGATGAATATTGCCAAACATGTGCTGCGCGCGCATGGTGGGGCTTGAGCCACAGCATCTTTATTTTTTGATTCCAGTTTGGAGACCCCATGATTTCTCGTTTCGATGCGCGTCGTTGCCTGGCTTTACTGGGGTTCAGCCTATGTGCTTTGACGACGCTGGCCGCTGAATATCCGAGTCAACCTATCAAAGTGATCGTGCCATTTCCTGCGGGTGGCAGTACCGATTTGGTCACACGGGCATTGGCGGTTGAATTGGCGGTCGTACTCAAACAGACCGTGGTGGTGGACAACAAAGCCGGTGCGGGCAGTTTGCTCGGCTCGGAGTTCGTGGCCAAAGCGCCGGCCGATGGTTACACCCTGTTGATGGCGGGTTTGACCAATGTCTTTTTGCCTTATGTGCACAAGAATCTGCGTTTTCATCCTGTGGACGATTTTGCCAACATCGGACTGGTGGCTGACTTGCCCAATGTGATCGCGGTCAATGCGGCCACACCCTATAAAAAACTCGATGACTTGATCAAGGCTGAAAAAGCCAAGCCCAAGAGCATCAACTTTGCGTCAGCTGGCGTGGCCACGCCGTCGCATCTGGTGTGCGAAATGGTCAACTTTCAGACCGGCACCCAACTGGACCATGTGCCCTACAAGGGCAATGCACCGGCGGTAGCCGACTTGATGGGCGGGCACATCCCGACCATGTGCAACAACCTGGGCGGCACGCTGCCCTATATGAACAGTGGACAAATACGCATCCTGGCGCAAACAGGCAAGACACGTTCTACAGCAGTGCCTGATGTGCCGACGTTTGCCGAACTGGGCATCTCGGGTTTGGAAGCGGGTTTGTGGATGGGCTTGGTCGCGCCCAAGGGAACCCCTGCAGAAGTGATCAAAACGCTCAACCTGGCTTTGGCAAAGGTCATGTCATCGAATGCACTCAAAGACAAATTACAGCAGTTGGGCGCAACACCATTGCCCACTGCAGTATCGGCATTCGATGAGCGGGTGCGTCAAGATCGCAAGGCTTGGGACCCTATGCTGGGCAAACTCAACCTGTCGGGCCATTGAGGTGACAGCCTCCACCGAAACGCCCGCACAAGGGCCTTTGCGCGGTGTGCGTATTCTGGACTTGGCCACCGTGGTGGCCGCCCCTTTGGCTGGCACTCTGTGCGCAGACATGGGCGCTGAAGTGATCAAAGTGGAGTTGCCACAAGGCGGCGATGCCTTGCGTACCCTGGCACCCGTGTGGCAGGGGCATGCGTTATTTTGGAAAGTGGCCAACCGTGGCAAGCAAGGCATCACGCTCGATGTGCGTCAAGCACAAGGGCGTGAGCTGTTGCTGCGCATGTTGCCGGAGTTCGATGTGTTGATAGAAAACTTCCGCACCGGCACGATGGATGCGTGGGGCTTGGACATAGCCACCTTGCATGCGCACAACCCGAATTTGATTGTCTTGCGCCTGACGGGTTTTGGCCAAACGGGCCCCTATGCCCAACGACCGGGCTTTGCCCGAGTTTTTGAAGCCATGAGCGGTTTCACACATTTGACGGGAGAGGCCGACGGCCCCCCTCAGCACATGAACTACCCCTTGGGGGATGCGATTGCGGGTTTGTTTGGCGCATTCTCCATTTCAACCGCGTTGGCCGAACGCGCGCGAACATCACCTGAGCAATACAAAGGATGCGAGATCGACCTGGCGGCCACTGAAGCCTTGTTTCGATTGCTCGATCCCCTCGCCGCTGAAATGCAGTTCATGAATGTGGTCCGGCAACGCAGTGGCTCCCGGGCCACCTACACCGCCCCGTCCAATGTGTTTGAATCAGCGGATGGCCAATGGATCACCATCGTGGGCACCGGCAATCCGATTTTTGAACGTATTTGCAAGGCCATGGAACGGGCCGATTTGCTGACCGATCCACGCTTTGCCAACAACCTCGAAAGAACACGCCATCTGGTCGCACTGGACCACGAAATTGCCATGTGGTGTGGACAACACCCAATTGCGCATTTGATGCGGGAACTGGACGCGCAAGAGGCGCCCTACAGTCGTGTCAATTCGATTGCCCAAGCAGCGCAAGATCCGCACTTCCTGGCGCGGCACGCCTTGATTGATTTGCCAGATGACGAACTCGGCAGCGTCAAAGCGCCTTGCATTGTTCCTCGGTTTGTAGGGAAAAAATTGGCTGTACCGCATACAGGGCCCCATCGAGGTGAACACAATGAACATTTTTATGCATCCATGAATCTGAGTGAAAACGAAATAGCTTTGCTCAGACTAAACAAAGTCATATGAATTCCAAGGGAATGCATTGTGAACCGTGAATGTCACTTTTCTT
>Ga0114964_10002500_pt1 | contig 12790 bp, 15 predicted proteins | sample C_131016_MF_Meta_FD_92638 | JGI IMG/M metagenome (GOLD analysis project Ga0114964, IMG submission 92638) | Freshwater microbial communities from Lake Croche, Canada to study carbon cycling - C_131016_MF_MetaG | ecosystem: Environmental > Aquatic > Freshwater > Lake | place: Lake Croche, Canada... | reverse complement strand
CGTCAGAGGATGAGAAGACCTTGGCTGCCTCCGTGCCCTGGAGGTGGTAGATGTCGTGGATCGCCTGGCGGATCTGCTGCTTGAGGTTGCAGGAGAGAGAAGACATTTCAGAAGAAGCAGAAGAAGAGAAGAGGAAGAGCTTGGGGGGCTTTGAGGGATACCGTAATAGGTGACAATTCGTTTTCAGAAAATCACGGGGGAGGGAAGGGAAAAATTTTTATTTTAGAGACGCTGCGACCCCCTGTTTCAGACGAGCCTGGGTCCGAAGAATGCCCGCACCGACGAGTCGACGCGCCGCTTGTCCTTCTTGTAGATGGCGATCCATACAATTGCAGCCTCCCCATTCACCGGCATCACGCGCGCAGCGTCTGCGATGCCCCACTGCGCGTCCACGACCGGCATCACGCGCGCATACGAATTGGCACCCTGACCCATGTCAAGAGAGGACCGAAGCTCGCTCTCCGTCAGCAGCGGGCGCAAGACGGCGCGATACTTGATGTGCGTCGTGCCAGCGTTGCCCTCCGCGTCATACAGCCCGTAGACCGCCCTACCATAGGTCAGGTTACGATCGCACCACGCAGTAACCTCCGCAGAGGTTGCGAAGGTCGGCGACAGCGCGTAGTTGCACACCGGCAGCCGGCGGACGATACCCGCAGCTTCGTCGAACTCCTCCTGTCCAACGTCGCTAAGCCCGCGTTCCTTGACAATGCGCGCGAGGTTGACTGCGAATGCCTCCTGGCAGACAACGACGTCCCACGTCTTGGCGCTTGCGATTAGCGTTGCGGGCTTGTATCCGGGGTATTCCCGGATATTGCCGGCGAGGCGACACGCAGTCTGGTAAGCCATTGCGGGATCCCCAATATCCGGGATGACTCCGAAGTCAAACACGAACTCTTCGTTCTGAAACGTGAGTCCGCGCCCGATACAGAGGTGGCCGGTCACAGCGAACGGATACTGCGACAGGTTAAACTCGCGATACATGCGAGCCATCTGGCGTCCAATCTCCTCGGGTTCGACGGAGTGGTTATCGCCCATGAGAAGAGGCTGCAGCCCGTAAGGCAGGCGGATAGCCTTCTCCATGCCGTTGAGGACGAGAACCGCAAACCCCTTCTCGGTTAGGAGCGTAGCGATGTCGTCGTGGGATGCCTGCGTGCGGTCACCGGGCATGAAAACGCGCGCGCCGGGCGTAACAATCTCCGGGTGGCTAGCCAAAACCGCGGACATGTAGGCGACGGCATCTCCGGGGGAGTTGTCGATGACCTTAACGCAGTCTGCCACCTTGTGGTAGCAGGCTGGGTGCGTTGTCGTGTAGCCCAGCACGCGCAGGCGCTTATACTCCTCGAGCACCTTGTTGAAGGTGGCACTGACGAGAGTTACCGTCTGCACGATGGGCATCCGCGTAACGTCGATTTCCTCGCGGCTCCATAGCTTGATGGAGGCATCTGCCTCGTCAATCCAGATGTTGACCTTGCTCTTGTAGCTAGGCACCTTGCTCAGATTGATGAGCAGCTGGTATACGTAGTCCAGGCGCTTCTTGTGCGCGCAGCACACCACCATCGACACCTTGCCAACGAGAATGTCGAAGGCGAGCGCGGACGGAGTGACGACGTTCGAGGTGCCAGACACCCACGAGAGGCAGTTGCCGGTCACCTGCGTGTCGGCTTGTCCCTCATCAGATATGTCTGAGCCAGCATCGCCGTCGAAGAGGTCGCGATTCATGCGAACCATCGTCTGGTCGACGAGGCTGCGGTTGTTGGAGCAAATCACGATGTCCAGCGGAGTTGCTCCCTCTCCGTGGAAGACGTTGGCGAGCTCAGCATACTCGCGGATGAGGTCTTGGATGGTGCGGGTCTTGCCGCTCTGACCGGGACGAAGAAGGCACTGAACCTTGCTGTTAGAAGAACCCATGGTAGAAGAAGAAAGAGAGAAGGGGGGGCTCCGACCCTTCTCGTCGGGGAAGATAATACGTTTTCCAAAAACGAAGTAGCCCAAGTCAACAAGGGACAGGGCAGCTAGAATGCCTCCCCATCAATGTGCAGCTGCAACCGCAAGGGGGAACCAGTGCAACAACCGCATCTGGGGAACTCTCACTCTCTGTGGTATTCACCGCCGTGTCATCAACGTCCGTCTCTTCGTCCCTGACCCCCAACAGCCCCTCATCGAACCGGTTAACTGCCGCATGTGCGGACGGATTGCAGTCCACGAGGGATACTGCACCCGCCACGACGGACTTCGCCCACGACCTGATCTTCCTCGTGAGCAGCAATGTCGCCACCCCCGTTGTCAGCGGGCAGGTGTGGGTCTTTACAACCGGTGTCGTCCACACAACCTGGTCTTCATTCGCCGCCAACAACGGATTGTCTTTGATGAGATGTATATTCAAGGTCTCATCGCTGCCACAGAAGCACCTAATGCTTGGATTGCCGTTGTGGATGCCTGGAGGGCAGAAGTGAATCAACCCTTTGTCAATCGGAACATGATTCAACATCTTGAGATTACCCTAGCACGTGAACTACGTATCCCGGTGCTCTGGAATCAGCATATGGGTGAACATGCAATGATGGATGATAATGGGGAGATTGGTTGGCGTGTGTTTGAGGCGATGGACGACATTCCGCACATTCCGCCAGCTCCAGCACGTGGAGAACTCGAAGCCTTTGTTCGGGATAGACAGAACGTTCACACGAGGGTTGTGACTCGGCATACAAACTCCGCTCTCGATATCCTTCTGAACGCAGAGGTTCCAGATGAACAGAAGACGATTACCGAGACGCACATGAAGTTCATGGAACACATTGCACTTGACAAGATTAACACATCATTAGACGTTGTTCGCGATGTCGACCGAGACGTGAAGCGGTGGTATCGGGTCGCTACCTGCCGAACGGATGGAGACTACCTATACCGCCGTGTTCTCGATGGACTGTGGACAAAGATCAAGGCATCCAAACTTCGTGATGAACTTGTAATCCGTTTATGGCAGGAGATGGTCGACTCACTGGGAATGTGCTGTGACGGTCACATCACACGACTAGCCAATGTGTTATGTGGTTTCGACGATGCCTTTGCTCCCGAGTTGAGTCCGGCGGAGAAGCTGCAGAACCGGATGGCTGTGATCTCTGCGATGGAGGGAGGTATCATCAAGCAGACCTTCGAAGCATTGTCCGCGTTCAAGGAGTTCAACATTCCGCGGGATCAATGGGAGGCATGGATTGATGCTCTATAAAATGCTGGATGTATACTAATGGATAACTACCTACTTATGGCTGCTACTGCGGTCGGTGGGATATTTCTTATGCTTTTTGCGTGGTCGTTCATTTCGAACGCACAGTTTGGACTGACACTTGTCGCCGCAAAGGATGCACAGGGGTTCCTGCCCTTCCTTGGGACGTTCTTCCTATATACACTCGGGTTCTACTTTATAGTTCTGTTTGTCCTGGTCGCATGCGGGGTTATCTACGTAAAGACTCACCCACAGCCGCCGGCACAAATAAGTGTCCCTTCAAGTTAATGAAACTCCGGACGCTTCGCCGCTCGCATAACCCCGCAAAGAAGTGGGATGCTGTGTTTGACCTTCCGGATGGAAGAACAAAGATAGTTCCGTTTGGAGCACGGGGTATGTCAGATTACACAAAGCACAAGGACAAGACCCGGAGAGCCCGATACATAAAACGCCATTCAGGTATGGGCGAACACTGGTCTCGTCCGGATACACCAGGTGCATTAAGCCGTTGGATTTTATGGAACAAGCCTAGTTTCGATGCAAGTGTAAGTGATTTCAAGAGGAAGTTCAACGTGTGATGTGAGAAAACGGATTGCTCAACGCAACAGAAGGTATTCTAGCCTCCATGATAAGATGTTCTGTCCTTATTGCCAGAATCCGGTGACCCGGCACGAGAAGCCGGGTGACGACAACGACCACCGCTGGTGCTTCATCCATCTCTACGAAGCCAAGATGCTTCCCGACGACGACACTGTCAACGCCTTCTACGCCATTTGTGCCGCCCACGTTCCACCCAAGTCGAAGGCACGCAAGGTTAAGATTCCCCGAGAGCAGCGGAAAGCCACTGTTCCCGGTCCAGTGTACTGGTAGTAGTTCGGAGCAGATCCATCCACGAAGTCACACGCCCATCCAGGTATCGTTCGCCAAGATTGTTAAAGACGTGAACATACGTGATCAACACTGCAGCAACTATAGTCCACGACCACGTCATTTTCAACTTAACGAGATGTTCTGACTGCGGGGCAAACGACGGGACAGCACATCCCTCTTCGTTCCACCAACGGACATGTCATCACCCTCCTGAATACCCTCGATCGCACGCAGCGCCTCGGCTACGCGCTCTGGCTGATCTGCAAACTGCAGGAACAGCTGCTGCCTCAAGGTAGATCGCTTCAGCGCTGGGCGACTCACACGCTCAGACCGGGCAATAGTTCCAAGTGATCCATCAAGAACAAAATTGCCCAGCTCGTTTGCCTTCATGAAGGCGAGCACCTCAGCACCCAGTGTGTTTTTGCGTTCACGAATTGTTTTGATCTGAGCCTGAAGGGCGCGAATCTCATCATCGGCTGCGATCCACTGGCGGAGGGACTCCTTGATTTCGTCGGTCATTGTTTATCGTGGGTATTCTTCTGAAAGCTTAAACAGTTCCCTTTTCAGAATTTCCACCTGAGGTCGCACTCGAGGCAGGTCACAAAGGTGGTCATCGGCTCGTCCGCAGACCTCGTCTGCATCTGATAGTAATCACAGCGAGTCTTCTTGTGGCAGCGGCGACAGTCCATGAAGATACTTGCAGTCTGCTTCTTGGAGTGGGTAGCCTTCTCCTTCTCGGTTGTGCTCTGAACGATCTCTGCCCAACGCTCGGGGTTCTGGAGGAGTGGTGTGGAGTTGACAAATGCATCCGTTGTCATTGTCGGCATCAGATGACGATAGCGATAGAGGTCAATGGCTCGGTTGCGATACAGATTCAGAAACACCTGATTATCCCATGACTGATCGATGAACCACTCCTGCGCATCGGCTACGCACTTCTTCAGGATTGCGGTCTCGATCTCGTTTGAGTCAAACTTATCACGAACCAGGGTTCTGAGCGGGTGATCGATGTAAACATTGGACGCATGAACCGTATGAACCGGGACGAGTTCCCGGTCGACCGCGGGAACATCGTCGTCATCCTCCATAACAACCGCATCGTCCTGATCGTCCTCGTCCTCCTTCTCCTCCGCGTCATCATCCTCTTGAAAGGTTGACGAATGGTAGAATTCATCATACTCTGCCGACCTCAGATCCTTATACTGATTTGCGTTGGCATCGTAGTCATCAGCATTGGCGTTCAGTGACTTCATGATCACAATCGTGCCGGAGAAGAAGTCGTCATTGAAAGGAGATGGAAGCATGTGTTGGTTTGTGGTTTCATCCTCCTCCTCGCACGCAACACCGAAGATAGCGTAGACATCCTCGTCGTTGAGGATCTTCCCCTGGAATTGCATGGTTGGTTGCTTGGTCTTCTTGCGAAGCCATTCGAGAACATCGGATGTCTTAGCTGGAAGGGGCGTCTCAGTCAGTGTGCCGGATGTCGAAACGAAGAGTGCAACAACCATTCTGTGCAATGGATGTCGTTAGGTGTGAGTAGATTCATTTTCTGATCGGCTCGGTGTGCGCCATGCAAACATCCGCTTCAATCCATCGGATAGATACGTCAGTCCTTCACTGTTTACAATCAGAACAGCAAAGACAATAGCCAAAACAGCAATTGACATTATGATCATATACGTAACGAGATCAGTGAAGCCAGAATACGCACTGTAATCAGGAACATTGAACTTAGGAAGAACGATAGGACAGTCAGTTGGAACTCCAGGCGAATACAGTGGATTTGTGATCGTGTTCAACGCCAGGGCAGGATCCACCACGCCTATAGTCTCAGTAATTTTCTGGAGATCTGCGGGTAGAATGGCTAGCGGTTTCTGAAAGAAGATCACCTGCTTTCCCGGCGTTGACCTCCATCCGATCCAGCGATCACACTCTGTGTCGCGTATCGTATACTGTTCGAGTTCGCTATCCACCCACGTAAAGTATGGGCTATCACCGGTTACAAGGTTTGTTAACGACCAAGTATGTCCAGTATTGACATCGAATGAATCATACATTCGAACACCCTGCATAGGAATACCCAGACCACTCGATGAGGTTGGGTCCAACTTGGCTGTGATTGGGCTCAAAAAATCCATAGACGCACCAGTTCCTCCGGAGTATCCTACCAATGGAATGAAGAGTGTGATCTTTTGACCAAAGCACTGAAGAACCGCATCAGCCTGTTCTCCCTGGATACGCAATGGAGATGGTGTATAAATGCGCAACAATGTAAACGTATCTGAAGTGCCATTGAATGTAGCCGTAAACGGAGTGTATGGAGAGATTTGAAGATAGTTACCTATACGTGTTACATTGACAGCGGATGATGTATTTGCGCCGGAGAACGTAAGCGAACATCCGTCGCACTGTTGAGACGTATTGATTGATACACCTATACTCATGTCAACCTCGGGTTTCGGATCAATGTGATCTTGTTTCGTGCAGTGTCCACCACCTTTACTTCCGCCACCACCCATTGTCTACTGTGGACAAAACAAGTCTGTCAAGAGAACAAGATGCCAGACGCTCCTAACAAGATGGGATACCTCAACTGGTGGCAGGGGTTGATCCTCGCCGTATCCAGTGCAATCATCGGAGTTGTAGCCGCGATCTACATTATGATGGGTGGCAGCGGCGGCACAGAAGGTCCTTCGTGGGCTATGATGCTCCTCCGTTTCGTTCCGCATTTCCTCATGTTGTTCGGGGTCTTAGCCGACGCGTTCACATATGATGGAGTGTATTGGACGGGCACGATGGCTGGCGTTATCGCCGTCTTCGTTGCCCCTCTGTTGGATATGCTCGTAAGCGGGGCTAAGGAACTTCCTGGAATGCTCATGAAAAACAAGAAGAAGCCCGAAGAAGCTGCGCCCAGTGGTGGAAGGCGCCAGCGAGGTGGAGACTATTCAGGAAAGACAATGATGGAAGATCCAAATGCAAAACCAGGTATGTCACCACAGACACTGACGGTGACAGCAACTATTCTCTCCTACTACATCTTCGACTTAGTGATGAACGTGAGTGTGTTGGGCGCAGCAGGGGCTATTGTTGCCGCACTTATACTGTATGGCGGTCAGACGGTGGCTATCCAAGAAACTGGATCAGCTGCAGCGATTTCTGGTATTTACGGAATCGCCATTGGTGGGTCATTCTATGCCGTGATGGACACATGGGGTCCTCGGTTCCTACCATCGTCCGTGATCACCGGAAGCGTAACAAACCCAAACAGCGGTGGTCCTGGGGGTGGTCCCGGTGGCGGTGGAGGAGTATCACTTGCGAGCACAAACGGTGCACCTGCAGCCGCAACGTCCTGTCCGCGTTAAGCAGCTAGTGCCTTCCGCGCCAATGTGTAATACATAATGATCGACGTTCCAGAATACCGACCCGTTTCAACATTGTCCTTGAAAAAAACAATCGTTGGCACCACGCTTACCCCATACTTCAACGAAAGTTGCTGCGTATCGTCGTGGGTATTGATAGCCTGAAAGTGAATTCCTGGAAACTCATCAATCAAGTCCGCGATCGCAGGCTTGATCGATGCGCAAGGTCCACATGTAGGAGACCAGAAATAGAGTGCTAGGACCGGCATTACTCTTTACTATTGGTAAACACTTAAACCTCTGTTTTCTCTACATGCACGACTGTGAGTTCCGCGCGATAAACAGCCTGTTTTGCCACCGTGTTCTTTGATAGTGTTACGTTTCTCGTCTTACACATTTCGGCGAAGGCTTTCATCAAGTATTTATCCACGACATCTGGTTCGAGGGCGTGAAGATTCTCTCGGATCCAATTCGTTAGAATCGTCGAGGATACGGGAGCACCCATGATAGCCAATGGACACCCTGGAAACAGCTCGTCGGATGGCTTGGGATTTGGCATCTCAATCTTTCGACCGTCAACAGCTTCGCGAGCCATGCGGTCTACAACATCGTTCTGCTTTGAAAGCTCGTCAACACCACCCGTGTGAGCGCGCACGTGATGGAATCGGTGCTTAAACTTAGACAGATGCTCGGCAACCGCCTCGATGAGATCTCGATGAAGAACGGGCTTTCCCAGAGATGTCTTCCACCCACGCGCAACCCAACCAGGCATCCACTCCGTGAAGCACTTGATCGAGTAGTCAGAGTCGGTGTAGATGACCAGATCTTCGTTAAATGCACCCTTCAGCGAAAGGATGGAAACAGCGAGATGAATGGCTGACAGCTCTGCGCGCTGATTCGTTTGCGGCTCATCGATGGGAAGACGTTTGGAGTCTGACCACTCGGGGTGTTCCGGGAACCACGCGGCGAATCCCGCCTTGGCGTCCTTACGTCCATTACTAGAGCAGGCTCCGTCGGTAAATACTCGCATACTCCTTATGCTTCTTCCTTGTTTGCCATTCCTTTTTCATACGCATGTGGATCTGTCCACAGTAGATCATTGATGTCTCCGTTCAAGACGGGAGAATGTGCGTAGGTTGGCATTCGGGACACGATACACCTCGAAACGATTGCAGGTTGAAGCATGGGCTCTTCAATATGAAACCAGATCCTACAGCGGAACGATCTGACTTCTAAGCTTCGGCGAAGCATCTGTTGACAGGCTGATGTTAAAAAATGAGCATGCCAGACAATCAAAACACGCATGCGAATATGAGATTGAGAGGGAGTGAAGGACATCCATTGACTGACCCATGGGGCAAAGTCGTCAATCGAATTCATAGCAGCGGCGTCCACCTCTTCAAAGTCGCATCGGTGTTTATTAGCGGTTACATATGCAGACCATACATCGCGAGATGATCTATCGTTCAGAGGTTCAAACAATATGCGATGGGGAGGGGGGAACAGCGAGAGCATTGTCTTACGAGCTAGGCGTCTCCGTAGACTGCTGAACGATGCGCTTCACTGGAATGTCAGCAGATACCACGTAGATACTGTTCTCCGTCATGATGATATACGTCTTCTCCTCCTTGAGCCGCATGATCGACTCGATAGGGGATGTATATTCTGTATCAGACTTCACCAAGCACTTGCTATCCGACGTCACTCCGATGCAGCAGGTCTTGGTCAGCGAGTCACCATAGTAATCCAAATAAATAGGGCGATCCTGTTCGATCGCAAGCTTCGCGACATGTGCCATAACCGTCGCAGAGGGGCAGCTCATTTGTGAGAGGTTGAGGATGTCTTTGCGTTCATTTTAACGTGCCTTCACAACATCCTCTAGCTTGAATCGACTTTTCATGCACAGCGACGGCGTGTCGACGCGAGAAAGCATGAGAATTGGACTAACCATCTCCACTACACCCTTGACCTTGGGTGCAACAGCCGCAAGGAATCGGACAAGATGATCTGCATGCTCCTCGACAGGCGGAGTCTTCTTCTGGGCAACAGTCTCGCGAAGGTCATCAACGATCGTCTTGACAAAGACAGCCATCGTCTCCTCGGGAATCAATCCCCGAGAATATAGCTCAGCTGTATAGACTGCAAATCCTCGCTTGGTCTCCTTCTGCTTTGTCCATGCAATCAAAGCATCGTCGAACCCAGAGTCGGTGGAGGACGGCACGATCGTGACTGCACTCATGTCGTAGAGAGAGTCGAACATTGCAACCTGCGTCGTGAGGTCATTTCGAGCGTCTTCCTCCGACTTGACAATGTCGGAATACAGATCAGCCAGCATGCTTGCGTAGAAGTTCTGGCGAATACCTCGGTCGAAGAGAAGCGTTGTGACACGCAGTCGAAACATCGCGTCACGGGATGCGATCTTGGACTTGATCAGATCCGTCAGCTTAGCGTAGGTCGGCTTAGACAGCTTGTTAATGGCTGCGTTGATCTCGTCGTAGTCTGCGTCGTCCTTCTCGCGGACCTTGCGCAGGGTCTCGACAAGGACATTTTGACGCCAGTTTGCAGCTTCAGCAGGAGCCTCGCGACGCTGAGGACGGCGGAAGACGGGGCGGAAGGAGGTGCGTAGCTTGGAGAAGATCTCCACTACGCTGTCGGGAAGGGGCTGCTTGACAGAAGGGCGGAGGGCGTAGATTGATGAGACATCCATTTCAGCGCCCTCTCTCCTTGTTGTTTGGAAGAGGATTCCTTTTCGGAGTTATAAGAAAATGCGTATTGTATGTATGACGAATGAGGCACAACTGCCAATGATGAAGAGTATGCTTAATTCTGCAATGAAGTCCGGGATTCCAATGAATCTCTTTCACTGCTATATCCTCACAGGCAACAAGGACTCGGCGGCGTATGCAACAGATGCTTTCAAAACGTTAACCATAAAGAAACTGAAAGTTATACTTGCGAACATGGCTCTTGACCGGGAAGTTATATGGGTCGATAATGATATCGTATTCTTTCAGAACTGCATTGATGATATGAGATCAAAGAGAACTACCTTTGTTCATCAGGACGATTATTGGGCTGCATGTAGTGGATTCTTCCTTGTTCGAAGTGGATCGTTTTCCAAGCAGGTTATTCAGAAATCAATCGACTGGTTACCCAATTGTCCTTCTTACTTAAATGACCAACATGCGATTAACAAGTTTTCCGCCGAAACCATGGGCGTGACGGTAACGAAGCTACCAATGGATGAGTATCCAAATGGATCTGCTTACTTTGAGTTGGGTATCAAATCTAAAGCGAAGATGGTTCATTGCAACTGTCTACATACGACGAATGAGAAGCTTGTGCGGCTAAAGGAGAATGGATTATGGGACGAGTCTGATACCGGATACATCGCTGCGAACAAGTACCTCATATCTTTGTAAAACGGATTACCTCGTCCTCAGTAAGGAGTAGAGTCGCCAGAATGAAGTGGACTCTCTGGTATCACGACCCCGCGAACAATGACTACAGTCTCGCCTCCTACATCCGCATCTATGATGTCACAACTGCCCTCGAGTTCTGGAGTCTCGTGGACGGCATCCCGAAGGATGTATGGGAGTCCGGTATGTTCTTCTTCATGAAGGACGGTATACGCCCGCTGTGGGACGCGCCAGAGAACGACAAGGGCGGCGCCTGGTCGAAGAAGGTTGATGCGTCGGACACGCACACAGCCTTCATCGATTGTATGGTTCACTGCTTAGCGAACTCCTTCCTCAAGAGTTCGAATGAATGCATTGCCGGTGTGACGGTCAGTCCCAAGGGTCAGTTTCACATCATCAAGATTTGGAACTCAACGACCACCGTGTCCGATCGCAAGTTGTTCAGTCCCAGTCTGAAGATGAAGCTTGGTGACGACATTGCTTACAAGGCGCATAATCTACGACCGAAGTAGAGCGAAGCTGGTAGAGTTCAGCCTTTAATCTAAATACATTCACAGTTGTTCAGAAACCAATAATACGAGATGTAGATGAGCCAGGCATGAAGCGTTGTCGTCGATATCACAAGAATGGTGTTGGCTGTGCCTTCATCCATTACTTATTAAGCAGAACAGGCTATGCCGAGCACGGCATCAAACACAGCTTGATATCGCCCAGATTCGCAATCACGTAGCGAATCATGATAAACCAATCATTTTTCATATGGATCTCCAGGTTGTTCGACAGGTTCGAGCACTTGGTGAACAGCACTAGATGCGGCAGAGAGAACGTTCCCGATACAATCTCATCCGGTTTGGACTTGGTAATTGCCATGTCAGATGTAGAGTCACCCATCGTGACCGTCTGAGATGCGAAGGGTCCCTTGCACGTGAACGTCAACGTCCCACCCACGTTCTTAACGTCCACGGTCTTCGCAGATAACAATGTCATGTCGCGACAGATCTTCTGGAAGTCCATGCTTGGCATGGTGATACGCGTGGCAAACTCAGTCTCCGGCATGTTGATGTCCGACTCATCGCGGTCCAGCAGGTTCAGCTTGTTCTTGATCCTGCGCTTCTTCTCACCGTTCTCCAGTGTGATACAGAGGTGATTCGACTCCGACTTCGATACCGAGAACGTGATTGTATCATCGTTTGTCACCGTCTTGACAATGCGATAAAAATGGTCGGTGTTCAGTCCGACATCCAACTTAGGCGCGGAGTGGTTATACTGATACTCCTCGAACTTCGACGCATGGAGCCGCATATGCGTAAGCACCGTGCGCGTGTTGTCCATTGCGATCATGCGGATACCATCCTTATCGAACACAAGGCTCATCTCGACAAGCATGGACTTCAACCCCTCGGCGAGAATGCGAATGGGAGCCGTCTGGACCGTCTTGGCGATGACAAGATCATCCGAAGCCATTTATCAATGTTTGCGATGTCTTCTGAAAGTCGATTTACGCGAGAGACGTCCACGACGACGCTTGGGTGTGCGACGCTTGCCTCCACCAGAATACGCACTGTGGCGTGTGCGAAGCGGGGAATGAGGAGCCTGCGATTTGGGCCTATAGCGAGCTGGCTCGCCGGGCGATCTAGGAATCGCTTCATATTGGTGCCGCAGAATGGGAGGAAGGCCGCGATATTCATCACTGGATATTTCACCGGGGGGCACGACGAACGGGCCCTTGCGTGGCTCGATCGGTGCGAGCGGAGGTATAAGAGAATCATCCGTGCCACGGGTGATTCTTTTCTCCATTAAATTGACACGTTCAGACGGCGGATGAGCCGAGGTTTCCGGAAATGCGGCTGGTCGCACTTCTAATGCTGCTGGCGGCGCTGCTGCTGGCGGTGCTGCTGCTGCTCGGGAGGCTGCTGCTG
>Ga0114964_10002498_pt1 | contig 12801 bp, 8 predicted proteins | sample C_131016_MF_Meta_FD_92638 | JGI IMG/M metagenome (GOLD analysis project Ga0114964, IMG submission 92638) | Freshwater microbial communities from Lake Croche, Canada to study carbon cycling - C_131016_MF_MetaG | ecosystem: Environmental > Aquatic > Freshwater > Lake | place: Lake Croche, Canada... | reverse complement strand
TGTGTTGCCATAGACGAGCCGTTAGTTGAAGTGTCTACTGACAAGGTTGACACCGAGATACCTTCCCCGGTAGCTGGAATACTTCAGCAGATACTTGTGGGCGAAGATGAGACTGCGGCGGTCGGCGCTGTATTAGCAATTGTTGGCGATGCCAATAGTGGCGAAGCGCCTGCAGTAGTTGCCCCGCCGGTCGTTGAGGTCCCCCCTGCAGTTGAGACAGCCCCAGTTGCTGCTCCAGAGGTTATAGCTCCACCAATTGTGGAACCTGCTGTGGTTTCAACACCAGTGGTCGCACCACCAGCGACGGAGCCAATCGCTACACCAACTAATCTCCCAGTTTTCACCCCTCAGGTAAGTACACCTGCACCGGTAGTTTCACAAACTCCTGCGTCTACGGGATCTGATGCAAACTATGTAACCCCTTTGGTTAGAAAACTTGCCAACGAATCTGGCGTGAATCTGTCCTCTGTTGCTGGAACAGGAGTTGGGGGCCGTATCCGACGCGAAGACGTTGTCGCTGCAGCAAGTTCACCAACTAGAGTCGCTTCCCCGGTTCAGATAACTGAATCAGCTTTGCGCGGAACGGTTGAACCAATGTCAAGGCTTCGCAAGGTCCTTGCTGAGCGTGCTGTTGCCTCAATGGTGTCAACAGCTCAACTAACAACCGTCGTTGAAGTCGATGTCACTGGCGTAGCTCATTTGCGATCTTCCCAGCAAGCAGATTTCACAGCAAAGACTGGCGTAAAGCTTAACTTCATGCCTTTCTTCTTCCTAGCCGCTGCTGAGGCACTCAAGGCCCACCCTAAAATCAACTCAAGCGTTGATGGCGAAAGCATTGTTTATCACCCATCGGAAAACATCAGCTTCGCTGTTGATACCGAGCGTGGCTTGCTGACTCCAGTAATTCGCGACGCTGCTTCGCTATCGATAGCAAACATAGCAACACAGATTGCGGATCTTGCTGCGAGAACTCGTGAGAACAAGCTGAAGCCGGATGAATTGTCAGGTGGAACATTCACATTGACCAACACCGGATCAAGAGGAGCACTGTTTGATACGCCTGTTGTGTTCCTGCCACAGTCGGCCATTCTCGGTACAGGGGTAGTTGCTAAGCGACCAGTTGTAGTCACTGACGAGTTTGGTCAAGACAGCATCGCAATCCGCAGCATGGTTTATTTGGCCTTGTCTTATGATCATCGAATCATTGACGGGGCGGATGCAAGCCGCTTCCTTGTTGATGTCAAAAACCGTCTAGAACAAGCTAACTTCCTACCAAACTTCGGGTATTAACTCACAGAGTCAATTTGGTAAGTTTTTCCATGCATCCAAGCCTTGACCAATAGTTCTTTACTGTTGCAGTGACTACGAATCTGAGCTTGCATAAAGCCACCTATGATTTGGACACGAATCACCTTCAGGCTTGCGCTTTGAATCACTAGGGTTTGCTTTTTGGCATTCAGTCGGACTCTGTCTCCCACTCGGAGCGGCTCTTCACAAACTGCTTCTGTGACTAGCTCTGTTCTGTGTGGAGTCTTTGCATCCGCAAGAGTTCGAGGACCACTCAAAACAGTTGCAAGAGTAATCGCTACAAGACCACAGGAAGCGGGAAGTATGAATCTTGGAAATTTCCTTTTAGCAGAAACCTGAAAGCCCGTTAGCGCAGCAAAGGTCCATTGGCTTTTGTCCTTTGCCCTCAGCGAAGTTTTTAGTTGCGCTAAGTGGACTTCCTGACCGAATAGGACTGCTACTTTCGCATTGCGTAAGCGGACAGGCGTGGCTGCTCTGTCGCCGAATAATTTCAGATATCTAGGCCAGGATCTAAACCTGTTAGGCATGAAAAGCAGCTGGGGGCTATCCGCCAACCTTCTATCTTGAACCTCGAATACTTGACCTTGCCAGAAACGTGCAACGCGGCGTAACACGGCAAAATTTCGCAAACTTGGTATCGACATGTCGAAAGTATTGGCTAGATGGCAAGCATCAGAATTCGAGGAACAACGAAATGTGTAGGGAAGAAGTGTTCGCGGAGTTGTGGATGGATTTAGACTTTTACCATGCCCGCATTCGAAGTTTTAGGTTTTGCCCCTGATTTCGTTGATTATCAACAGGGTTGGGACATCCAGCGTGCAGTGCACAGCGATGTCGTAAGCGGAGCCCGACCAGATACCGTTCTACTACTCGAGCACCATGGTGTCTACACAGCTGGTAAGCGCACGGAAGAAGAGGAACGACCAAAAGATGGCACCCCTGTAATTGATGTGGACCGCGGAGGCAAGATCACCTGGCATGGACCGGGTCAACTGGTTGGCTATCCGATTATGAAACTGCCTGAGCCAATCGATGTGGTTGGTTATGTCAGATGGCTGGAGCAAGTTCTCATCGATAGTATCGCTGAACTCGGTCTGCAGACAGAACGAGTAGAGGGCCGATCAGGTGTTTGGGCACCAATTGGTGACAGCCATGTGAAGATTGCTGCCATCGGCATCCGAGTAGCTGAACGGACCACGATGCACGGATTTGCTCTTAATTGCAACAACTCACTAGTTCCATATGAAACAATTATTGCCTGCGGCATCAAAGATGCAGCAACGAGCACAATAAGCCAGTTGCTTCAAAGGGACGTTACACCAGCTATGGCGGCGGAAGTTGTTCAAAGGCATTTGACTGAGATTGGAAAGTAATTGACTCAAGAGCCTAACGCCCCTAAGCGCATGCTTAGAGTTGAAGCGCGTAACGCTGAGGTTCCGATTGAGCGTAAGCCTGAGTGGATAAAAACTAAAGCCAAGATGGGTCCTGAGTATCAGGCACTGCATACCCTCGTCAAAACAGAGGGCTTGCACACAGTTTGCCAAGAAGCTGGATGCCCAAACATCTTTGAATGTTGGGAAGACAGAGAAGCTACCTTCCTAATCGGTGGTGCTCAATGCACCAGACGTTGTGACTTCTGTCAGATTGATACTGGCAAACCTGCCAACTTGGATCCAGACGAACCTAGAAGAGTTGGCTCTTCTGTGAAGCAGATGGAATTACGCTACGCAACTGTTACCGGTGTTGCTAGAGATGATTTACCGGATGAAGGTTCTTGGTTGTATGCCGAGACCATTCGTCAGATTCACAAACAATCACCCGGCACAGGTGTTGAGATTTTGATTCCTGACTTCTCAGGAAAACCCGAATTACTGCAAAAGATTTTTGACGCGAAGCCAGAAGTCTTCGCTCACAATGTTGAAACTGTGCCCAGAATTTTCAAGCAGATTAGACCAGCTTTCACCTACGAACGATCTCTTGACGTAATCACTCAAGGTCGCAACGCTGGAATGGTAACCAAGAGCAATTTGATTCTCGGCATGGGAGAAGAAATCAGTGAAGTAGTTCAGGCACTCCAAGATTTACACGATGCAGGTACTGACATCATCACTATTACCCAGTATTTGCGACCAAGTTTGAAGCATCACCCAGTTTCTCGTTGGGTAAAACCTCAAGAATTTGTTGAATTGAAGGAGATCGCTGAAGGGATTGGCTTCCTAGGAGTTCTCAGCGGCCCTCTAGTTAGAAGCAGTTATAGAGCAGGAAGACTTTGGGCGCAGTCAATGATGAAGCGTGGCGACGTCATTCCAGAAAACCTGAGGCACCTAGCCGACGCCGCCGTTCGTGACGGTTTTAGCCAAGCAGTGAACTAGGCTTAAACCATGGCTAAAGAGAGTAAATCAAACAAGGCACCAGGGTTTTTCGCCCAATTCGGCGAGCAGGTTAAGTTCCTCAGAGGCATTGACCCGAGAGCTCTTCCCATTGCGATTCTGATCGGTATCGCCACATTCGTTGTCATACTAATCCTGGGTTCGATTCTCTCTAACTTCCAATTTCTTGGTATAGCAATTTGGGCCATCTTAGGTCTGGTCGCTGGTTACATGAGCACGTTGCTCACACTTACAAACCGGGCCAACAAAGCAATCTTCACCAAGTATGCAAGCGAACCTGGTCGAATCAGCCTGACTGTTGGGACTCTAACTAGACGCGTCTATAAAGGAACAAACCAGCCAGTGGCAGTGAACCCAAGAACCAAAGACATGGTTTTTCGTGTCGTAGGCCCAGCCGGTGTAGTCCTGCTAGGCGAAGGTGGCAAAGCCAGCACTCAGCAGTTGCTTGAGGATGAGCGTCGCAAGGTGCAGCGAGTCGCATCAGGGGTTACCGTGCACCTTTTCTATAGCTCAGAGGACGGAAACGGCGTGCCGATTAATGTACTCCACAAGAAGGTCAACAAGCTCAAGAAAACCATGAGCAAGACCGAGATACGAGCTGTTCAGAACCGCCTCTCGGCGATGGACTCTCGTGGTGGACTACCAATACCTAAAGGCATTGACCCAACCAAGATGCGTGCCTCAAAAAGAATCCAATAACTTTTTACATCCCCGAAACATTGTTTTGACCTTCTACCCACAGATTGGGCGGTAAAGTTGACCTTGAGCGTAATGGATCGCTCAAAACCCACAAACCTTGAAGGGCTCCCCCTATGTTTAAATCAGCATCTGAGGTCATCAAATTCATTAAGGATGAAGACGTAAAGTTCCTTGATGTTCGTTTCACTGACCTACCTGGTGTCCAGCAACACTTCAACCTACCGGTTAGCCAAATTGACGAAGACTTCTTCGTTAACGGCCAGCTGTTCGATGGCTCGTCAATTAGAGGCTTTGCTTCGATTCACGAATCAGACATGCAGCTAATCCCAGATGTCACAACCGCATACCTTGACACCTTCCGTGTTGAGAAGACTCTGGTAATCAACTTCGACATCTACAACCCACGTAACGGCGAAATCTATCACCGTGACCCTCGTCAGGTTGCAAAAAAGGCTGAGGCATATCTTGCGTCAACCGGTATCGCCGACACTGCATACTTTGCACCAGAAGCCGAATTTTTCATCTTTGACGAAGTTCGCTACGAGACCAAGGCAAACACCGCTTACCACTTCGTCGATTCAATCGAAGGTGCTTGGAACTCAGCTCGTGAAATTGAATCTGATGGTGGCCGTAACCTAGGAAACAAGACACCGTATAAGGGTGGATATTTTCCAGTATCTCCAGTTGACCACCTAGCCGACATTCGCGATGAAATCGTTCTAAACCTTGAAAAAGCTGGACTTTCTGTTGAGCGCAGCCACCACGAAGTTGGTACAGCTGGTCAGTGTGAAATTAACTACAGATTCGACACTCTTGTAAAGTCAGCAGATGACGTGTTGAAGTTCAAGTACATTGTGAAGAACACCGCATTCAACTACAACAAGACAGCGACCTTTATGCCGAAGCCTCTTTTCGGTGACAACGGTTCAGGTATGCACGTTCACCAGTCACTCTGGAAAGAAGGCAAGCCACTGTTCTATGACGAGAACGGCTACGGTGGTCTTTCAGATCTAGCTCGCTGGTATATCGGTGGCTTACTAAAGCACGCACCTAGCTTGCTTGCATTCACCAACCCAACCGTAAACAGCTACCGTCGTCTAGTCCCTGGTTTCGAAGCTCCAGTAAACCTTGTTTACTCTGCTGGTAACCGATCAGCCGCTATTCGTATTCCAATGACCGGCACTAACCCAAAGGCTAAGCGCATTGAGTTCCGTGCACCTGATGCATCGGGTAACGCCTACCTTGCCTTTGCTGCAATGTTGATGGCTGGTCTTGATGGAATCAAGAACAGAATCGAGCCACACGCTCCAGTCGACAAGGACCTTTACGAGTTGCCACCGGAGGAAGCTAAGAACATCCCTCAGGTTCCAGGCTCACTCGAAGAAGTGCTACAGGCTCTAGAAGCTGACCACGACTACCTACTTCAGGGAGATGTGTTCACCAAGGACCTAATTGAAACCTGGATCGATTACAAGCGTGAGAAGGAAATCAAGCCTTTTGCTCAACGTCCACATCCATATGAGTTCGAGCTTTACTACGGCGTTTAGTCGTAAAGCTAAAAACGGGTTACCAGCAATGGTGGCCCGTTTTTTCATTAACCGCTATTGAAAGAACACTCGCTCAAACACCATGCGAGATCTTCTGGTGAACGCTAGGTAATCTTCTTCAAGGCTGCTCGCGCTACCTCTTGGATATTCCAAAATGCGAGACACACCTTCGAGTTGTTTTCTGTCGATTGGCAGAACATCGGAACGCTTATTGGACCACAGCACAGCGGCGGATCTAATTCGAGATGAAAGTAACCAAGCCTCTTCCAACACTCTCGCATCGTGAGCCGCTATCAAGCCTGACCCGACACAGGCTTCGAGAGCTTCAAGGGTCTTTGGCGTTCTGATTGCTGGATGCGCATTTCCAAATTTCAATTGGAGAAGTTGAACAAGCCATTCGATGTCACTCAAAGAACCTCGACCAAGCTTCAGGTGACGCTTAGGGTCTGCTCCCTGTGGCAGTCTCTCAGTTTCCACTCGGGCTTTGATCCTGCGAATCTCTATGATGGACTTTTCAGAGAGTTCAGCTGGATAACGATACTTATCAACTAACTCATTAAATCCTGATTTCAATTCAGCACTTCCGAAGAACATGCGGGCACGAAGCAACGCCTGATTCTCCCAAATGTCTGCCCAACGGGAATAGTATGCCGAATACGACTCTAGGGACCTTGCAATCGCGCCGTTTTTTCCTTCCGGCCGAAGACCCATGTCCAATTCGAATTCGAGTTGAGGATCAGCAGAGTGTCTATTGATTTCAGCGATCACTAGTTCAGCTGCCTTCTGAGCTATTGCTACCGGAATAGTGGTTTTAGGTTCATAAACAAACATGACATCAGCGTCACTGCCAAAACCCAGTTCTCCACCACCGAACCTTCCCATGGCAATAATTCCAAAATCCAGAAGATCGGAAACCTTTTCTTGATTGTGCTGCATTGTCGAAATTAGTTCCTCAGCAAGAGCAGACAAATACCACTCGGTGAGATCGGTTAAACCTTTACCAAGTTGGGCAAGCGTAAGATCCCCTACCACTGCGCCTAAAGCAAGACGCAAAGTTTCGCGCCTCCTAATGTGCCTTATCGAAATTGAAAATTCTTCAATGTCCTCATAACGGGTCGCGAGTGACTGCGATTGAGCAATCAATTGAGAGAAATCTTGGGGTTCCAGCTCGCTTAAGTCTTCGAACCAGGCAGCTCCTTCTGGAATCAGTTCAAGCAAAGCTGTGGCTAGCTTGCTGGTTGACAACGCGATTGTCATTCTCTCGGCGGCACCGCTCGAATCTCGAAGCATGCGTAAATACCAATGTGACTCGCCCAAGTTTTCACTTAGCCTTCTGAAGGCCAAGATGGCGGCGTCCGGGTCTGTCCCTTCTGAAAACCACTGCAACAAAACTGGAAGCAATTGTCTTTGAATTTGCGCCCGCCTTGATAATCCTGAAGTCAAAGCATTTATGTGCGTGAGGGCTCCTTGAGGATCTAGGAAACCGATAGCCGCCAAACGGTCAACTGCTTGATCACTGGTAATTTCAAAGTCTCCACTCGCCCTTGAAACAGCTGCTAATAGCGGTCGGTAGAAAATCCTCTGATGGAGTGCACGCACTTGAATCTTTACATCAGCCCAACGCTTGAGTAATTCTTCGGCGTTCCAGTCAGGTTGAACTGAACGAGCAATCGACCGTTGGATAAGTTCATCCTGAGGCATCAGGTGCGTTCTACGCATCTGTCGCAATTGAATGCGGTGCTCAAGCAATCGTAAAAACTTATAGTGATTAGAGAATTCACTTGCCTCAGAACGTCCGATGTATCCGGCCGCGGCGAGTGCTTCAATAGCTGAAATAGTGTCTGGCATTCGAACCGACTCATCACTTCTACCGTGCACCAACTGCAGCAACTGCACTGTGAATTCGATGTCTCTGAGACCACCGACACCGAGCTTGATCTGCCAGTCGGCTTCATCAATTGGGATGTTAGAACTTACCCGTTCACGCATACGCTGAACCGATTCAACAAAATTCTCACGTTGAGTTGACTGCCAGACAAGAGGATTGATTGCTTCAAAATATCTGTTGCCAAGAGTCATGTCCCCGGCAAATGGCCTTGCTTTTAGAAGAGCCTGAAATTCCCAGTTCTCTGCCCAACGTGCGTAGTAAGCCTGATGAGAATCGAGACTCCTAACCAACGCTCCAGATTTACCTTCAGGTCTTAGGTTTGCATCCACTTGCCAAAGCGGAGGCTCGGTGTTGTTTGCATCCATCACCCGCATCATCCGAGTTGCCAGTCTGGTGGCGATGGTGAGCGTGCGTTCGTCATCTAAAGAATCAGACTCTGCAACATAGATCACGTCAACGTCAGAGATGTAGTTGAGCTCCCGAGCTCCGCCTTTACCCATTCCGATAATTGCTAACCGAGTTGCTGATACTTCTTCTTCGGTGTGCACACCATACTCCGAAGTCTCGACAAGCTCTCTTCTAGCAATTACTAAGCCAGCGTCCAAAGCGCTAGCGGCAAGGTCAGCCAAAGCCGCAGAAACAGTCTGAATTGCGGCTACCGGTGAGGCTTGAGATAGGTCAAAAATTGCTATGCGTAAAAGATTGGTTCGGTATGTGCTTCGCAGCGCGCTAATAAGAATTGCCGAACTGAACTCAGATTTTTTGAGCTCTGCGAAACTTGCGGCGAAGGCTTTATCAAATTCGTGTTTGCTGGGAAGCGTACTCTGATTTTTTTCAAACAGTTCTAGATCATGCAAATTGCGTTGAAGATGATCGTATAGGGCTGTTGATGCGCCTAACACTTTCGCTAAACGAGTTCCAGATTCCTCTTTGCTGAGTAGCTTCTTAATTTTGCTCTTGTCTAATTCGGCAAGAAGAATAATCTGATCTAGAGCTAGATCCGGAGACGCCGACTTTGTTAGGTATGCAAGTGCCGATCTTCCAACATCGCCAACAAGTGACACCAGTTTGTCAAGCTTCGGAATTGTTGCTTCTAAGTCAACAAAGCCGAACCTAGCCAGAGTTGCCAGCGAGGAACCAGGGGGAACCGTAGCCATTAGAGAACTTCGAGGTTGGTCTTCAATTCGTAAGGCGTTACCTGAGCGCGGTAGTCACTCCACTCGCGACGCTTGTTCGCAAGGACATAACTGAACACGCTCTCCCCTAGGGTTTCTGCGGCGAGTTCTGAATCTTCGAGCTTACGAATAGCGTGATCCAGTGATTGTGGCAAGGGTTGAATACCCATTGCCCTGCGCTCTGAGTCAGATAGATTCCAAACGTTATCCTCGGTCTCTGCAGGAAGCTCGTAACCTTCTTCGATGCCCTTCAAGCCTGCTGAAAGCAGCAGAGCATAGGAAAGATAAGGGTTGGCAGCAGAGTCGATAGCACGGTACTCAATTCTTGAAGAGTTACCTTTGTTCGGCTTGTATAGCGGCACACGGATTAGAGCTGAACGGTTGTTGTGTCCCCAGCAAACAAATGATGGAGCTTCGCCACCACCCCAGAGACGCTTGTATGAGTTGACATACTGGTTGGTCACAGCTGTGATTTCAGGAGCGTGCTTTAGAAGACCCGCGATAAATGATCTTGCTGTCTTAGAAAGTGAATACTGTCCTGAAGCATCGAAGAATGCGTTGGTGTCACCTTCAAAAAGTGACATGTGGGTGTGCATTCCAGATCCTGGGTGTTCAGTAAAAGGCTTTGGCATGAATGTGGCGTAGACGCCCTGTTCAATTGCTACCTCTTTGATAACTGTCCTAAAGGTCATTATGTTATCGGCCATCGTAAGTGCATCCGCATAACGAAGGTCAATCTCATTTTGACCTGGACCGCCTTCGTGGTGGCTGAACTCAACTGAGATGCCAAGCTGTTCAAGCATGGTTACGGCACGGCGTCTAAAATCATTGGCTGTTCCACCAGGCACGTTATCGAAGTATCCAGCCTTATCAACAGGTATTGGGCCCTCTGGGCCTATCTGAGAGGACTTTAGGAGGTAGAACTCAATCTCTGGGTGGATGTAGAAACTAAAGCCCATGCTGGCCGCTTTAGCCAAGGCTCGCTTTAGTACGTTTCTTGGATCAGCTGCTGCTGGAGCACCGTCTGGGGTAGTGATATCGCAGAACATTCTGGCCGTTGGATCAATCTCTCCACGCCAAGGCAGGATCTGAAAAGTCGAGGGATCCGGCTGGGCAAGCATATCCGCTTCATAGGACCTAGCTAGACCTTCGATAGCTGAGCCGTCGAAACCAATACCTTCGGAGAAAGCGCCTTCGACTTCAGCTGGAGCGATAGCCACAGACTTGAGAGTCCCAGCCACATCGGTGAACCAAAGCCTTACAAACTTAACATTTCGCTCTTCAATAGTGCGCAGCACATAATCGCGCTGTTTGTCCATGGGGGTACCTTTCGATTGCCTAATACTAGGCTAATGGTTATGCCGAATGTTCGCCTAGCCCTAGCGCAAACCAATCCAACTGTTGGAGCGATTCAGGCTAACCTGACCGATATTCTTGCCCAGGTAACAATTGCCCAGCAAGGTGGAGCAGACATCGTCGTTTTTGGAGAAATGGCCCTGACTGGCTATCCGATTGAGGATCTTGCTAGCCGAGAATCCTTCATTTTAGAAGCAGAACTAGCGGTGAAGTCTTTGGCCTCTAAAATCTCCGAGCTTGGCTTTAACGAGCTAGCAGTTGTAATTGGACATCCGGCAATGGCAAGTGCTCAGGATCAGACTGGTTGGGCAATAGCTAGAAACTGTGCCAGCGTTATCCAACAAGGGAAAATTGTCGGTACCTACGCTAAACATCACCTACCGAATTATTCGGTTTTTGATGAATACCGCAATTTCGTGCCAGGCAATGATCTACTAACTTTTGATCACAAAGGGCTTAGATTCTCCACTGTTATATGTGAGGACATTTGGCAGCAGGGAGGACCGGTTGCGAAACTCGCTGACGCCAAAACTGATGTCGCCCTAATTCTGAACGGATCTCCCTTCGAAATTGACAAAGACGATAAGCGCTTATCTCTCGTCAAAGATTTGGTAGAACGTCAAAACTGCGCTGCTGCGTATGTGAACCTCGTTGGTGGTCAGGACGATTTAGTTTTTGACGGAGACTCAATAGTGCTGGACAGTAAAGGCAGACTTGTTGCCAGAGCTAAACAGTTCAAGACGGATTTAGTTTTCATCGACATTGTCGCCAAAGATGAGTTAGTCGTGGTTGGTGATCACCACCTCACAAAACCAAACGACAATTGGCAAGCGTGGAACGCGCTTGTTCTAGGACTACGTGACTACATTCAAAAGAATGGCTTCAAGTCAGTTGTGCTAGGGCTCAGCGGTGGGATTGATTCTGCTGTTTGCGCAACCATAGCTGCTGACGCAATCGGTGCGGAAAATGTATTCGGGATTTCTATGCCAAGTAGATATTCTTCAACCGGCTCTAAAGATGATGCTGAAGATTTGGCCTCTCGCAGAGGTATCAACTACCGAGTTCAAGCGATTGAAGATCTAGTTATACCATTCGAATCAGAACTTGGCTTGACAGGTTTGCCTGCCGAGAATCTCCAGGCGAGAGTTCGCGGTGTGATACTTATGGCTCTCAGCAACAAAGAAGGCCACCTGACTATAACCACAGGAAATAAGTCAGAACTAGCGGTTGGTTACTCAACTATTTATGGGGATAGTGTTGGCGGCTATGCTCCCCTCAAGGATGTTGAGAAAAGTTTGGTCTGGGAGCTGGCCAGGTGGAGAAACGCTTATGCCCAGTCAAGAAATGAAATTGAGCCAATACCAGTGAGTTCGATTGAAAAGCCACCTTCGGCAGAACTGAGACCAGACCAAGTCGATCAGGATAGCTTGCCGCCGTATGATGTTTTGGACGCAATTCTCGAGAGCTACATCAACCAACGTAAATCAAGAGCTGAGATTATTTCTTTTGGATTCGATCCGGTGATGGTTGAGAAAGTTCTCACCCTCGTTGATCGAGCCGAGTGGAAAAGACGACAGGGCGCTATTGGTCCAAAGATCACTGGCATGGCTTTCGGACGAGACAGAAGACTTCCAATTACCAATAAGTACAGAGGCTAAGAGATGACAGAGCTATCACCGAAAGTAGTAAGAACGACTACTCTGCAAGATTTCAAGGACAAACAGCAGAAGTTCTCTTGCCTAACCTCATATGACTTTTTGACTGCAGGCATCTTTGATGAAGCAGGAATTGAAGTTCTGCTAGTCGGTGATTCAGCTGCGGATAACGCTCTTGGATACAAGAACACTCTGCCTATAACTGTTGCAGAAATGATTCCCTTTGGTCGGGCTGTTGCAGGTTCTGCTAGGAGAGCACTCGTTGTAGTTGACATGCCATTCGGTAGTTACGAAGGTGGTACAGAAATCGCTCTTGCGAATGCAATTCAAATTATGAAAGCAACAAACGCAGGTGGCTTGAAACTTGAGGGTGGAGCGCGAAGCGTAGACCAGATAAAGGCACTTACCACTGCTGGTATCCCAGTCATGGCGCACATCGGATTCACACCACAGAGCATCAACACACTCGGTGGAGCCAAGGTTCAGGGACGAGGAGAGGCAGCCGAGACATTACTGGCAGATGCGAAGGCTGTAGAAACTGCCGGCGCATTCGCCGTCGTTTTAGAGCTAGTCCCCGCTGATCTTGCTTCTGAGGTAACACAGTTGCTTTCCATTCCAACAATTGGAATTGGGGCAGGTTCTGGAACAGACGGTCAGATTCTAGTTTGGACTGATTTTGCTGGGCTTTACCCAGGCACACCAAGAAGATTCGTGAAGCAATATGCCAATCTTAGAGAGACCTTACTTGAGGCTGCTAGCAGATATCGAGCTGAAGTGCTGTCA
>Ga0114964_10002497_pt1 | contig 12807 bp, 14 predicted proteins | sample C_131016_MF_Meta_FD_92638 | JGI IMG/M metagenome (GOLD analysis project Ga0114964, IMG submission 92638) | Freshwater microbial communities from Lake Croche, Canada to study carbon cycling - C_131016_MF_MetaG | ecosystem: Environmental > Aquatic > Freshwater > Lake | place: Lake Croche, Canada... | reverse complement strand
TCTTTCGAGCTTGATTTGCAACCTTTGAAGTCTATACCCGACGGCGATTTGATTACGGATATGTAACGTTGTGTGCAGTTTGGCTTAGACTTGCCTAGATGAGCAAAACAGCCCAAATCCTTCAAAACCAGCCCGCAAAGCCCCTAACTTTGCGCAAAAAGCTGTTGGCTTACCTTGCTTTAACCAAGCCGAGAGTCATTGAATTACTGCTAATTACCACTGTTCCAGTCATGATTTTGGCTAAACAGGGGATACCAGACCTCTGGCTTGTGCTGGCTACCTTGATCGGTGGGGCTCTAAGCGCAGGCTCAGCCAACTCCTTCAACTGCATTATTGACACCGATATCGACAAAATCATGGGTAGAACCCAGAAAAGACCTCTAGTTACCGGGGAATTGTCCAAACTTGAGGCTCAAATCTTTGCCACAGTAATCGGGCTGGTATCTGTTCTATGGCTAGGTTTACTAGTGAATTGGCTATCTGCTGGCCTAGCTCTTGTTGCTGAACTCTTCTACATCTTTATTTACACCATCTTGCTAAAGCGCAGAACCTCTCAAAACATCGTTTGGGGAGGAGCTGCCGGTGCTATGCCGGTACTAATTGGCTTCAGCGCAGTCACCAATAGCCTTAGTTGGAGTGCAGCATCGCTGTTCCTGATCATCTTCTTATGGACACCACCGCATTACTGGCCTTTGTCCATGAAATACAAAGAGGACTACGCCTCAGCAGGTGTCCCAATGCTTCCGGTAGTAAGTGATGTCAAAGTAGTAGCTAAGCAAATAGTCATCTACAGCTACTTCATGGTTGCCAGCACTCTGTTACTTATCCCAGTTAACCCAATGGGTTTGATTTATGTCTTGGCAGCAGTCATTGGAGGCGTTTGGTTTATCGCCGAAGCGCACATTCTGCAAGGTAAAGCTAAACGAGATGCAGTGGATAACCCGATGCGGTTATTCCATTTCTCAATAACTTATCTGACCGTGTTGTTTATCGCAGTCGGAGTGGATCCGCTGATTTTTATAAAAGTTATTTAACTTTAATTTCCTCTAAGCGAGCAAGTGCTTCGTTACGCTCTTCCGAGTGGTCCACCATTTGCTCAGGATATCCATTTAGATAACCATCAAAAACTTCCCACGGCTCGTGAGCAGATGAATCTGTTAGGTGTTTGAGTTCAGGAACGTATTTACGAACGTAATCTCCATTTGGATCAAACTTTAGCCCTTGCAGAATTGGATTAAAGATTCTGTAATAGGGGGAGGCATCAGTTCCACAGCCAGCAGTCCACTGCCAACCATGCGAGTTGGATGCTGGATCAAAATCACTCAGATGAGCTTCAAAGTGTGCTGCACCCCAAGTCCATTCCAGGTGTAAATCTTTGACAAGAAACGAAGCAACGATCATGCGGACGCGATTGTGCATCCAACCTTCTGCCAGTAACTGTCGCATACCAGCGTCAACCATCGGGAAGCCAGTTTCACCTTTGCACCACAACTCAAATTTCTTTTGAGCCTCTGCACCAGAGTCATATTTGAGCTGTTTGAATTTAGGTTCGTAATAGTCGTTGACTGTGTGTGGGTAGTGATGCAGGACATCTGCATAGAATTCACGCCAAGCTATTTCTTTTCTAAAAACTTCATGACCGTTACTATCACCCAATTCAACTAATAAAGTTCTTGGATGAATTTCACCGTGCGCTAGAGCGTGGGAGAGGTGAGATGTGCCACTCAGGTCAGCACGGTTCCTTTGTTCGTCATAGTCATCTAGTGCTCGCTCTTTGAATCTTGCAAAAGTGCGAAGCGCAAACTCTTCACCGGCAATTACCTTCAAGGGAGAAGGCTTGGAAGGTTCAATACTGATGTTTTGCTGTGGCAAAGATCCCCAAGTTGTGCCAAGAGCAGGAAGGGTGATTGGGGCGATGTTAGCTAGCTGGTTCCAAGCCCGATAGAACGGCGTATAGACGCGGTAGTTGAGGCCGTCAGGCTTGGTGACAGTGCCTGGGTTCACAGCATATGCGGAGCCAACAAGGTTTAGTGAAAACCCATTGGCTGCGAGCTCTTTGGCAACAACATCCTGTTCTGCAACTCCTTCAGGGTCAAAGGATTGCATTGCATAAACTTCCAGGCTTCTACTGGTAGAGCAAGCTGAGATTAGTTCTTGAGCTAATTCTTTGGCACTTGAGTTTCTGACCAGGTTGAGTTTGCCGGCTAACGATTTATCTAACGCTTTGATGGATTCGCTCAGGCTGTGCTGCCTGATGCCCTCCAACTCTTCAAAACTGGCTGAGTTGAAGCCATACACGCAATACACAGAGTGCTCGGTCGACAAGCTTGCCGAGATAACAGCACTTGCTAGCGCTTCGTTGTCTTGAAGTCGCAGATCTTTACGAAACCAAAAAACCGCACTCATTGAAGCTTAGGTCCTGTTTTGAAAAACAGTAATTGCCAAGTCAAAAGACTCATCAAGACCGATGCTCCAAGCATGTGCAAGGCCACTAAGCCAATTGGTAACCCTAACCAGGTCTGAACCAATCCAATAAATGCCTGCGAAACTATGACCCCTAGAAGGCTCAAGACAACTAAGAGCGGCTGCTTCTTTCGAGAGAGAAGAACTATCTGTAACAAGACCAGAGCTAGCAAGGTATAAGCAGGGTACGAATGCAGGTGGACCAATAGGTATGAATCGAGTCCGTTCCTTGGTGTTTTCGCATCGCCTGCATGAGGACCTGAGCCAGTAACGATCACTCCGATCACAACCGTTAGAACACCTACTGGAAAAGTTAATCTAGTAAGAACATGGAATGACTTGGAAACTAATTGAATCTTTCTTCCAGTTGCATGCCAAAGCAGGATGCTAGCGATTGCGATGAGGATTCCTGAAACTATGAAGTGCGAGCCAACAATCCATGAGTTCAAACCGGTAAGAACAGTTATTCCGCCGATAACAGCCTGGACAAAAATACCTGAACCCAAAGCTAGGGAAGTCCAGAACAAACCAGGTCGTTCATTTTTCTTTAGTCGAAGCACAGTTATGAAAGTAAGGACGGCTACAACCAACAGCAAAAACGTCAGCACGCGGTTCGCGAACTCAATAATGCCGTGGATACCCAATGCTGGGACGGTAGTAATGGAACCAGGTTGACATTCTGGCCAGGTAGGGCAGCCAAGCCCAGAGCCAGTCAATCGAACAGCGCCACCGGTGACCACTATCAAAATTTGACTGACCAGGGAAGCCCAAGCGTAGAACTTTATTCGTGAGCTACCGAAAAGGAAGTCGATCAAAATTTCATCTTTCGGGTCGTTTCGGGGGTTACGCATTCGGTAACGGTTAGGTAAACTTAGAATACTCGCGAAGCTCGGAACGTATCTTCAGTTCCGCCAAGTTTCGAATCAAGTTTCTAAGAAACACCTGTTTTAGGTTATTTCAACCTTCGAGTTCGACCTTTTAGAAAGAGGATTCAGATTGACTGATGCAGCCATTTCACGCCCAGAACTTGACAGTCTCGGCATCTACGAATTCGGTTGGTCTGACAAAGATGATGCTGGAGCTTCTGCTCGTCGAGGCATAAACGAGGAAGTCGTCACCGACATCTCAGGCAAGAAATCTGAACCACAGTGGATGCTTGACATGCGTCTGAAAGGTTACTCATATTTTCTAAAGAAGCCGATGCCAACCTGGGGTTCGGATCTAAGTGGCATCGACTTTGACAACATCAAATACTTTGTTCGTTCAACAGAAAAGCAAGCTGGTTCATGGGATGAACTTCCGGATGACATCAAGAACACCTACGAGAAGCTTGGTATTCCAGAAGCCGAACGCCAAAGGCTAGTTTCCGGTGTTGCCGCTCAATATGAATCTGAAGTTGTTTATCACCAGATCAACGAAGAGCTTGAAAAGCAAGGCGTTATCTTCCTTGATACAGACACTGCTTTGAAAGAGCACCCTGAACTTTTCAAAGAATACTTCGGCACTGTAATTCCGGCAGGGGATAACAAATTTGCTTCCTTGAACACTGCTGTTTGGTCCGGTGGTTCATTCGTTTATGTTCCAAAGGGAGTGCACGTTGAGATTCCTTTGCAGGCTTACTTCCGTATCAACACTGAGAACATGGGTCAGTTCGAAAGAACATTGATTATTGCTGATGAGGGTTCCTACGTTCACTACATTGAGGGATGTACCGCTCCTATCTATAAGAGCGATTCATTGCACTCAGCAGTTGTTGAAATCATTGTGAAGAAGAACGCCCGCGTTCGATACACCACAATTCAGAACTGGTCTAACAACGTATACAACCTAGTTACCAAGCGTGCAGTTGCCCATGAGGGAGCAACCATGGAATGGATCGATGGCAACATCGGTTCTAAGGTAACCATGAAGTATCCAGCGGTCATTCTTGCTGGCGAGCACGCTAGAGGGGAAACTCTTTCTGTTGCTTTTGCTGGAGAAGGTCAGCACCAAGATGCTGGCGCGAAGATGATTCACTTAGCGCCATACACATCTTCGTCAATCATCTCTAAATCAATTGCTCGTGGTGGCGGCAGAACTTCTTATCGCGGTGAAATCAGAGTCAACCCAGGAGCACATCACTCAGCGAATACAGTTCGTTGCGATGCTTTGTTGATTGACACCATTTCAAGAAGTGATACTTACCCTGCTGTTGATGTTCGCGAAGATGATGTCTCGATGGGTCACGAAGCTACTGTTTCTAGAGTCAGCGATGAGCAGCTTTTCTACTTGCAATCAAGAGGTATGGCTGAAGATGAGGCAATGGCAATGATTGTTAGAGGCTTTATCGAACCTATTGCTAAAGAACTTCCGATGGAATATGCGCTTGAACTAAACAAGTTGATTGAGATGCAGATGGAAGGGGCAGTCGGTTAATGACTGATACCTCAACTAACGTGCAACACGGATTAACTGAACACAGTCACGGCGCAGGTGTACCGCTTCAAATTAGAAGTGATCGACCACGTTCCAAATCTGTTTCAGACTTCCCAGCGATTGATCAACGTCAAGACCTTTGGCGATATCTAGATGCTTCAGCTCTAAAAGGCTTAGATGCAGATGTCCTTGCTGAATACGGTGATGAAGTTCAGTTTGAAGAAACTGTTGGGGTTACATTTAGCTGGATTGACAGCACAGATTCCAGAGTTGGATCTATTGGACTTCCAGAAGACCGTGTGGCAGCTGCAGCTTATACCAACGCCAGTAAGACACTTTTGGTTGAAATAGCTAAGGAAGCCGTTCTTTCTGAACCACTGCGAATCAAGGTCGTTGGTTCATCAACTGTCGCAAGCGCTCTGCACATTCTGATTGTTGCTAAGCCATTTAGTCAGGCAACTATCGTGCTTGAGCACAGCGGTGTTGGTGTGCTCGGTGAGAACATCGAAATCGATGTCCAAGACGAAGCTAACTTGAATTTTGTTTCAGTGCAGAACTGGGAGAGCGGCTCTAGCCATGTTGCTGCGCACTATTCAAAGCTAGGTCGTAGCTCTTACTTGAAGCATTCTGTTGCAACTTTTGGTGGAGATCTAATCAGGATTACTCCGGTTAGCACTTTCACTGGTCCTGGTGCTGAGGTTGAAATGAACGGCGTTTACTTTGCCGATGCAGGTCAACACATTGAGAACAGGCCTTTCGTTGATCATGCTGCCCCGAACTGCAAATCTAGGGTGACCTATAAGGGCGCACTGCAGGGCAACAAGGCTCACACAGTTTGGATTGGTGATGTTCTGATTCGTGTTGTTGCTGAAGGTACCGACACCTACGAGTTGAACCGTAATCTTTTGTTGACTGACGGCGCTAGAGCAGATTCAGTTCCTAACCTTGAAATCGAGACAGGTGAAATCGAAGGTGCTGGACACGCAAGTGCTTCAGGACGATTCGATGACGAGCAACTGTTTTATTTACAGGCAAGAGGAATAACGGTTGATGAAGCTCGCCGTCTAGTGGTTCTTGGTTTCCTAGTGGATATCCTCCAGCGCACAGGCGTTGAGGATGTAATTGAACGCATGACAACAGTCCTAGAAGACAGATTGGGTAGAAACTAATGTCCATACGAATTTGCAACGTTAGCGATATCAAGCCTGGACGTGCGATCAGGGTAAAGATTGGTGATCACGCCATCGCGATTGTTCACACTCCTAACGGTGAAATAAAAGCCCTCGATGACAAGTGCTCACATGGTGAGATTTCTTTGAGCGAAGGTTTTGTTGATAACGAGACCATTGAATGCTGGGCTCACGGAGCTAAGTTCTCACTCGAAACAGGTGCTCCACTTAGTCTGCCTGCTTACGAACCAGTTGCCGTCTATGAAGTACTGGTAAACAACGGCGAAGTTTTTATTGAATACGATCAGGCTTAGGCCAAAAGGACAAAATCATGGCAATTCTAGAAATCAAAAATCTGCACGTAAGTGTTGACACCGACCAAGGCACTAAAGAGATCCTCAAGGGAGTTGACCTTACTATCCGAAGTGGAGAGATTCACGCCGTGATGGGCCCTAATGGTTCAGGTAAATCAACCTTGGCTTATTCCATTGCGGGTCATCCGAAGTATCAGGTCACCCAAGGAGAGATCCTGCTTGATGGTGAAAATGTACTTGAGATGAGCGTTGATGAGCGAGCTCGTGCGGGGTTGTTCCTTGCGATGCAGTATCCGGTCGAGATTCCAGGCGTATCGGTCTCAAACTTCCTCAGAACCGCTAAAACGGCAATCACCGGTGAAGCACCAGCACTTAGAACTTGGATTAAAGAAGTTCGCGAGTCGATGGACAACCTAAAGATGGATCCGACCTTCTCTGAGAGAAACGTCAATGAAGGTTTCTCTGGAGGAGAAAAGAAGCGTCACGAGATTCTGCAGATGGAATTGCTAAAGCCTCGCTTTGCGGTCCTAGATGAAACTGACTCAGGTTTGGATGTTGACGCTCTAAAGATTGTTTCTGAGGGTGTCAACCGAGCACACGCAGCGAATGACCTTGGTGTGCTACTAATCACTCATTACACCCGTATCTTGAAATACATAAAGCCTGACTTCGTTCACGTTTTTGTTGACGGGAAGGTCGCTGAACAAGGTGGAGCAGAGCTTGCGGACCGTCTTGAAGCTGAAGGTTACGACCGCTACGTGAAGGCTTAACCCTTGACTGAGATAGAACTAACCCCTGAAAGATATGACGAGGTCCTTGAAGCAATCAAGGAAGTAATTGACCCTGAAATTGGTGTCAACATCGTGGATCTTGGCTTGATCTATGACCTGAAGAAAGCAGAAGATGAATCTCTATTGATTCACATGACCCTTACTTCAGCAGGGTGCCCGCTAACTGATGTTATTGAAGAGCAAATGGGAATGGCCCTGGACGGTGTTGTTGAAGCATTCAGAATTAACTGGGTTTGGATGCCACCATGGGGGCCAGAACTAATTACCGATGACGGTAAAGAACAGATGCGCGCAATAGGTTTTGCTATTTAGCCTTTGATTTTCTTTACAATCAACCAAGCTGTTGGAATAAGAGCAGTTGCAAGCACTGCTTTCACAGCATCCCAAAGCAAGTAAGGCAACATGTAAGTTGTTGCTGCGAGGAGATCTGAACCGAACGCAGTCATAGCTAGTACTGGAATACCGAGTGAATAAATCACAACTGAACCAAGTGCAAAGCTTGCAAACATTTTTGCGTAGTGTGAAGACCAGTTAAGTTCAGCTAGTCGTCCAGTTAGAGCCGCGGCAAAGATGAAACCAATTATGAACCCACCGGTAGCACCGAAGATAACCTCAGGTCCTGCTGACCAATCAGCAAAAACTGGCAGGCCCAAAAGACCTAGTACCGCGTAAGAGCTCATCGTAATTGCTCCACGAGCAGCACCATAGGTTGCACCAATAACCAAAACAGCAAAGGTCTGGAAAGTGAAAGGAACTGGCGATGTTGGAATCTGAACCTGAGCTGACAGAGCTGTTAGAAGTACTCCGGCAAGGACCAGAATGATGTCTCCCACGAAGCTGCGAGGAATGATTCGGTCGACAAGTGTGATTCTGTTTGATTGGGCGATGCTCAAGATGTGCCTTTCGAGGTTCTGGTCTTTTGTTAATTGTAGGCTAGTAGGGCGAACCAGCAACTTTTTCCGTTTAAATCGCACCCCAATTGGAGCAACATGATTAGCGTGCGCGACCTGGAGATCACCATTGGTGCTCGGGTACTCATGGCTGGGGTCAATTTTCAGGTCTCAAAAGGGGACAAAGTCGGGCTTGTCGGCCGAAACGGTGCTGGAAAAACAACATTAACCAAAGTAATCGCGGGAGATTTCGTTCCTAGCGGTGGTTCTGTTGAACGTATCGGGGAAATTGGCTACTTACCGCAGGACCCAAGAACAGGTGATCTCGAAGAACTAGCCAGCGACAGAATTCTAAATGCCAGGGGATTAGGCACCGTAATCAAGAAAATGGAAGCCACCCGTGAAGAGATGGGTTCTGTTGATGAAAAGATTTACGAAGCGGCAATGGCTCGTTATGAAAAACTAGAAGCTCAGTTTGAAGCTAACGGTGGCTACGCTGCCGAAGCCGAGGCTGCTTCAATCGCTAGCAATCTAGGGCTAAAGCAAAATGTTCTAAGCCAACCGATTGGAACTTTATCTGGTGGTCAGCGAAGAAGAATCGAACTTGCTCGTATTCTCTTTTCTTCCGCGACAACAATGATTTTAGATGAGCCAACGAACCACTTGGATGCCGACAGCATTGTTTGGCTTAGAGAGTTTCTAAAAAACTACCCAGGTGGCTTAATTGTGATCAGTCACGATATCAACATCGTGGAAGAAACAGTGAACAGGGTTTTCTATCTTGACGCTAATCGGTCAGTAATCGATATTTACAACATGGGTTGGCGTTCATATCTCAAACAACGTGAATCAGATGAAGAAAGACGCAAGCGCGAGCGCGCAACCGCAGAAAAGAAAGCTGGCATCTTGCAGTTGCAAGCAGCCAAGTTCGGAGCCAAAGCATCTAAGGCATCGGCTGCTCACCAGATGGCTAGACGAGCCGAGAAGCTACTTAGTTCCCTGGATGATGTTCGTGAAAAAGACAGAGTTGCGAATATTCGATTCCCTGATCCGCAGTCCTGCGGCAAGACTCCGCTGTTTGCTCACAACCTAAGCAAGAGTTATGGTTCGCTAGAAATATTCACGGCAGTTGATCTTGCAGTTGATCGAGGTTCAAGGGTAGTAATCATTGGGCTTAACGGTGCCGGTAAAACTACCCTGCTGCGAATCCTCGGTGGCATTGAAAATCCTGACACCGGAAAGATTGATCCAGGTCATGGCTTGAAGATTGGTTATTACGCGCAGGAACATGAAACTCTAGATGTCAATAAAACTGTTCTGCAAAATATGCAAGCAGCAGCCCCGGAACTGAACGATACCGATTCCAGAAAAGTTCTCGGTTCGTTCCTTTTCTCTGGTGATGATGTTGATAAGCCTGCATCGGTTCTAAGTGGTGGCGAGAAAACTAGGCTAGCTTTAGCATCCCTAGTGGTCTCAAGAGCGAATGTTTTATTGCTCGATGAGCCAACCAACAACCTAGATCCAGCCAGCCGTGAGGAAATTCTGAAAGCTTTGGCTTCATTTAGTGGGGCAGTGGTTCTGGTTTCCCACGATGTTGGTGCTGTTGATGCCCTGAATCCAGAGCGAGTATTGGTGATGCCGGATGGCCAAGAGGACCTTTGGAACGAGGGTTATCGGGACCTAATCGTTTTGTCCTAAGACTGTTTTGCGCTCTCTACTAATAGTCTTGCTTTAGTTATCTTGAAAGGACTAACCAATGGAACTAGTTTCGATCACACAGGCACTTTTCATGTTGGGTTTCGTTGCAATGGCAGCTGGAACCTTTTATTTTGTTTTAGAGCGCAACGAATTAAAGCCTGAACACCGTGCAACCGCGACCTACGCAGCTTTGATTACTTTCATCGCTGCAATCATGTATTGGCAGATGAAGGACATCGTTGCATTCCCAGGTCTAACTGATGCAGCCCACATTGGCGCAACAATGCCGGTTAGATACCTTGACTGGGTACTCACAACACCACTGCTTTTGATTGAGTTTGGTGTTATCGCAGCTCTGGCCGGAGCAGCTAAGGGCACAACCTACCGCCTTGTCTTAGCTGACATAGTTATGGTTGTGACCGGTTACTTCGGTGAAATTGGTTCAGTTGGATCAATCGGTAACTACATGAACTTCATAATCTCTTCACTTGCTTGGGTATACATTGCATACACAATTTGGAAGCTGCCAGTTACCAAGGGTTCAGCTGAAGTCAAAAAAGCTGTGAAAAACATGAAGAAGTTTGTTATCTTCGGTTGGGCTATTTACCCGATTGGAACAGCTATCCAGGAGTTCCTAGAACTAAATGGATCAGATGCAAAGACCATAGAGCTTTCAATCTGCATCGCAGCAATTATTTATGTGATTGCCGATGTGGTTAATAAAGTTGGTTTTGGAATTGTGGCTATAAAAGCCGTCAAGTAACAATGCAAGAATCATTGGTCAAGCGTTGTGCTTGGCCAATTTTTCTTTATCCGAGTATTTGATCTTCGGCTTCAGCGTCTTTATCTCGATAGAGGAATTTAACTTTCCTTGGGGCTAACCCTGATCTTCTTCTGCGATCTTGATTGATGCTCCAAAACACAGCCCCAAAAGCCATCAGAGCAAATAGCAGCCACTGCAATGCGTAACTGAGATGGTTGCCATCGTTTAGTTCCGGTTTTGGCATCAGCAAACCTTTGGCGGACTGCGGAGACTCTGTCACTAATCTTCCGTAAGCCTGTTTATAAACTCTTGTTTCTGTTAGAGATTTACTAGCAGTTTCCAAATCAATACTCGGTAGCTGACCCTCAGGCGCAGTTCTATCTAGTTTTGGTTCAGCTGGTCTAAGTAAAAGAGCCACTTGGCGATGAATCATGTTGGTAATTGGAACGTGGTCAGGTGCATCTGCTTTTGATCCGGTAGATAACCAACCACGTTCAACCCAGATGACAGATCCACCATCAGTTGCAAATGCGGTCAGTTGTAAAAAGCCAGGGTTACCTTCGTTAGGTCTATTTCGAATTAGAAATTGGTTAGCTATGAGGTAATGGCCAGTAAGTTTTACCTGGCGGTATTCAAGCTCTTTATTCCAAATAGTTGTTGGCAGTAAAAGTTCTTCAAGAGCTACCGGTTTTGTGTTGTAGTTCTGGTCAATGATTCTGTTGGTATTACTTACCTCTTGCTGTCTAGCAAACTGCCACTGCGATAGGTACCAGCAAGCCACGCTGAAAACCAGTGCCAAACCTAACCAGGTAAGCCATCTAGAAACAAAGTAAGGCTTACTTTTCATCCGAAGAGTCAGCCTTTCGGAAAGCGTCCGCAGAAATACTTATCGTTGGCGCTTCAGCCGATTTAGTTTTACTTGTATTGCTCCCTGGGCCTTGAGCGTTGGCTATAACAACTGCGAAGTAAGGCAAGAACACCGCTCCAGCAACAAAGATGATGGTCAGCCAGCTAACCGGGACTGCAACTGCCAACAATATGCAGATCACACGAATGACCATGGCAATCGTGTATTTGATGAATCTCGATTTACGCTCAGCCTCAGGGGAGGCCTCAACTGATGTAACGGATTGGGTCTTAGCCAAGTTATGTCCTTCGGTTCCAAGGCCAATCTAACGCTAGATATAGACTTGTGTTGTTTATACGTCCATTATCGGCTCTTCGAACTGTAAGGCGAAATTAATAATGACAACTCAGAGAACAGTTTTAGTTACCGGTGGAAACCGCGGTATCGGCAAGGCAATTGCTGAAGCATTTGTAGCAGCCGGACATAAGGTAGCGGTCACCGTTCGCTCTGGCGAGGGGCCGGAGGAGACTCTCAGCGTAAAAGCCGATGTTACAGATCCAGCGTCCCTGGATGCGGCCTTCGCTGAAATAGAAGAGAAGCTTGGACCTGTCGAGATTCTGGTAGCTAACGCTGGTATCACCAGAGACACCTTGTTGATGCGTATGACCGATGAAGAGTTCGAAGAAGTACTAAATACCAACCTCACCGGTGCCTTTAGAGTCTTGCGAAGAGCTACCAAAGGAATGATTAAAGGTAAATACGGCCGAGTTATCTTTATTGGCTCTGTAGTTGCCCTGCTGGGTAGTGCTGGCCAAGTAAATTACTCCGCAGCCAAGAGTGGGCTAGTAGGTATGGCCAGATCACTAACTAGGGAACTCGGAGGCAGGGGAATAACTGCAAACGTTGTTGCTCCTGGCTTCATTGATACCGATATGACAGCTGAACTTAGCCCTGAAATGCAGGATGAATACAAGAAAAAGATTCCAGCAGGTCGCTTTGCGTCTCCTGAAGAGGTAGCTAAAGTGGTGCTTTTCCTTGCCAGCGATGACGCTTCATACATCTCTGGAGCAGTTATTCCGGTTGATGGTGGACTTGGAATGGGTCACTAACGCCAAAAACTGCTTGAAACTGGCAGAATACATAGGGGGAACCTAAATGAACAAAAAGAGAGACTAAAACAAATGGGAATCCTCGAAGGTAAAAAACTTCTTATCACCGGTGTTCTAACAGAGGCTTCAATCGCCTTCACAGTAGCCCGACTAGCTCAAGAACAGGGCGCGGACATTGTGCTTTCTTCATACGGAAGAATGATGGCAATCACAGAAAAGATCGCTCTTCGCTTGCCTAAGCCTTGTGCTGTTATTGAACTTGACGCCACCAACGATGAAGATCTTGCCGCACTGCCAGAGCGAGTGCTCGAGCACCTTCCTCACCTTGATGGCATCGTCCACGCCATT
>Ga0114964_10002496_pt1 | contig 12809 bp, 5 predicted proteins | sample C_131016_MF_Meta_FD_92638 | JGI IMG/M metagenome (GOLD analysis project Ga0114964, IMG submission 92638) | Freshwater microbial communities from Lake Croche, Canada to study carbon cycling - C_131016_MF_MetaG | ecosystem: Environmental > Aquatic > Freshwater > Lake | place: Lake Croche, Canada... | reverse complement strand
TTACAATTGGAATAGAATCGATGGTCAAATTGGTGGTAACAATGCTATCACAGCCCCTGAAGGACACTAGCGTATCGTAGAATGTACCTGTGGTGGAATGTCTCCCGCTTCCAACGCTGATGATAGTTCCCTGGCAGGCACGCAAGGTTTGTGTTCTGCGCGCGGCAGCCGTAACTGTAACATAAGTTACAACAGCTGAATCACAATGTGAGGCATATCTAGGTATGGTATCTCTGTAGGTTCCGGCTGTGGTGTAGGTATGTCGTCCAACCGTGATGCTTCGGCCACTGCAAATCGTCACCCGCTGGGTACCGGTAGGAACAGCCGAGGTGAAGGTAACGACGCTGGTGATAAAGCTATCGCAGCCAATAGAATTGGGTAAGGTATCGTGATAAGTTCCTACGGTGGTATATATATGACCATTAACTCGTACCGTATCTCCCGAACAGATTCCAAAGTTAGTAGTAGTTGCAGAGGCCGGGAGAACGGTAACGGTGGTAACTACCTGACTATCGCAAGCTCCGGACAGAGAGATGATATCTGTGTAAACGCCTGCGGTGTAATAAGTGCTGCTACCAACTCTAATTCCCGTACCACTGCCACAAATAGATACGCTTTGACGATAAATAGGAACGGTATCTAAAATTAAATTGGTGGTTAGCACACTGTCACAGCCAACATAGTTTCTAAAGGTATCCAAGTAAACGCCTGAGCTAGTGTAAACATGCGCTCCAACAACTACATAACCTCCCGGGCAGATACGTTGAGTTCTTATTCTTGAAGAACTAGGACGAATAGAAAGGTTAGTAATCACAACACTATCACATCTTCCTGCCCTAGTAAAGGTATCATTATACACTCCGGCAGCGCTATAGCGACTGGCGCCCACAGCAATAACCGACCCGGGACATACATGGAAGAATTGGGTTCGTATGAAATCTCTTCCAATTGAGACGCTTGTAACCACTTGACTATCGCAATGATAGCTATTTATCAGGTGGTCGCTATAAGTACCCGCAGAGGTGTAGACGTGAGCACCTACGCGCAAGGTATCGCCGGCGCAAAGAGTAATGCTTCTAGAAACGGTATCCGGTGAAATCGCAATAAAATGCGTAGTTCTTACACCGCCGCAAATAAGGTTTTTTACCACGGTAAGTAGGTATCCTCTTCCTGGAATCATTCCTCTCAGGGTATCTGAGGTTGCTGGTACATCATAATTACTTTGTACTACTACATTTGTCAAAGTGTCCTCCCATATATAAGAGTAGGTACCTATGGTATCAGGACTTAAAATGCTAACTGCTGCGCTGTGATTACAAAATTGATACAGTGTATCTCCCAAAGTATTTGTGGTACAAATGAAAGGTGGCTCAATGATAGCAACAAAACCGTCGCCTGTGGTATATAGAAAGTTGTTATTTTGATTGTACCTGATGTCTAAAACTGATTTACCGCTATAACCGGGAATAATGATATCAGAGCCGGCAGTAAATACAGAACCGGTAAATGTGAAGACTTTAATATTTCCATTATTTCCACCAACATACACGTGGTTACAATCATCTACGGTGATTCCACCTTGATTCTTCGCGGTATAACCGGAAATAGTAGTAGCTGTGCCGGCTGCTGCACCGGTTGTTTTATTAAAAGCCTTGAGATTAAAGCCATCGTAATAGTAAAGAAAGCTGTCATTTACTGCCAAAGCATTAAAGCCATTAGAACCACCACCGGAATAATAAGGTTTGTTATTCGCCTCATTAAACGTGGCGTATCCACTAGCCACATTCCAAAGGTAGGAGCCATAGCCGGAATTTAATCGATAAATATGCTGATCTACCGCCGGAACCGAGCCAGAGGCAAGAATGCAATAAATATTACCGGAACGATCGGAAACGGAATTCAAAATATCTTCAAATCCTCCCGGAATTCCGGTAAAGCTACTTAGCGTCATCGCCCCTGTTGAATCATTTAAAATAGCGATGATATTATTGGAAGAAGTTGAGCCGCCGGTTATCAATACGTTATTGGTACTACAATCATAAAATAGCTCCCAGCCTTCATTCAAATCACCTGATGGAATATTTCTCCATCCATCATATGCCCCTAGATCATTGATTCGAATAACTTCTGCTCCGGCAAAATTAAAGCCATGACTTAAATAGCATTTTCCATTGGATTTATCTACCACGAAATTTCCTACATAACCTGAAGAGAGATCATGCCAGCTAAAAGGCGTAGTTAGATAACCCAAAAAGGTCCACACTAAAGAACCAGCCGGTGTGTATTTGGCTACGCGAATATCATCAATCGTACCGCCGCCACCGCCGCCACCAAAAGCATAGAGATTACCATCAAAGTCAAAGTCAATATCATATCCTTTATTGTTGTTTCCCGGTGCTCCCAGTAGCGTGGTAAGCGGAATAATCCAAGGATCAATCACTACCGCTTTATGGTGGTCATAGCCTTCAGGAAATTGAAAAGACACTGTTCTCCCTTCCAAAACAAAAGAAGATTTGATCGCTGTTTTATCATCGTAAAAGCTGAGTGGAGCTAGTTCTTGCATGCCATCTTCCCCGAAACTCATATATAAATTTCCATCCTTAAGGCTCAACTTGGAATCCTCATCTACATATGAAAATTTCACCTTGGTCAAATCTGCGCCGGGCTTAGCGTAAATGCTATACTTGATGCCTTTCTCTCCGTCAATGGTATATTCCACATCTATACCCGGATATAAATCAACATAGCGAATGCTTTGATAACCGTATGACAAGGTCTTTACATCGCCATAAGAATAATAATTACTTGTTTTCTCGCTGCTAATCATCTTTGGGTGCTCATTCGCGCCAATCCACTGCATGCGGTAGAAGGAGCTTTTTCTATTGTCTTTGAGCTCCGCTATAATTTCTTCTTTGTATTCCTCATCCTTTCCATTCACCAGCAACTCCTTATAAACTTCTTCTGCATCCTTCACCTTTAATCTATCGTATTGGTAGGTTATTCCTGATGGGCTGAAGTAGATTTTAGGACCAAAATGCTCTACTGCAAATTTGATCTCTTCCCCATGCGGAACAATACTATTGTACTGGCCGTTATTTTCAATAAATACATCGGTATTGAAAATATTCTTCTGATCCTGCGTACGTACTTTTTGATTTCCTGCAAAAACATGTTGCAGCATTAACAGGGGAAGAATTAGTAAAAAGGTAAATTTTATTTTCAAAGCAATGGCTTATTAGGAGGATGAAATTAATAAATATTTTGCAATTAATGCAACCATTGTAAAAAAGACAAATACAAATAGGGAATTCTTACCTTATAAAGCCGTGGGTCAGCCCCGGTTTTCGTATTTAAATTACATAAAATAGGAAACAAATGAAATAAGAAATAATTTACAAATTATACAATATCAAATATTTAATAATTTGCGGATCCTTACGCTTTACCATGGAACAAAAAAAAGCATTCCGAAGGGAATGCTTTTTATATATGAAGTGTGATTTAATATATGGTCACTTTTTTCATCGTTTGTACTTTCTCATCTTTCAGCATTTCAATCAGATAAATGCCTTTAGCAATACCTGTTAAATTCATATCCAGATGATATTGTGTTTTATCACGAATGGTCATTTCATTGACTACGCTTCCAAGAACATCGCTAATACGAATCGTTCTAGGATTAGGATCAGGGGTAACAATTTCCAAAGAGAAACTACCTTGATTTGGAACAGGGAAAACACGCATAAATACAGGAAAACCCGGATCTAAAATTCCATTTTGAACCGATACGGTAATAGGCGTTGAAATTCCTTTACAACCAAAGGCATCTGTTACTTTTACGGTATAATCTCCACTTACCGGTGCAGTAAAACTAGATGCGGTAGCTCCCGGAATTAAGGTATCATTTCTAAACCATTGATAAGCTCCGGGCGTGGTACAGGTCATGATATAACCGCTTAAAGTAACCGTAGGCGTTGGTAAAGCGTGACTGGTAATATTTAAGCTGTATATATCTGATCCTCCCAAATTGGTAGCGGTGAGTGAAACGCTAAAAGTTCCACCGGCAGGGAAAACTGCTTTAGGATTTTGAAGATTGGATGTGGCAGGCGAGCCTCCACCGAAGTTCCAAGACCAGCTAGTAGGTGCGTTGGTGGAAGCATCTGTGAATTGAATGGTATCTCCTACGCAAACCGGATTAGGAGTAAACGTATAACTTGCTACAGGCGCCGGAACCGGGCTAACTACCACAATAGCTGAGGTATTTCTACAACCTGCTGCATTAGTCACTCTAACCGTGTAATTGCCCGGAGAGGTTGGGGTGTAGGAAGATGAGGTGGCACCTGAAAGCAGCACGCCATTTCTATACCATTGATATGTTCCTACAGCTGTAGTTGAAAGAACGCCGGCTGTTAGCGTGGCAACAGGTGCCGGATTCGCATTAACCGTGAGCAAGCTAAAGTATGCATTGCTTCCTCCGGCATTCGATGCGGTTAATCGCACGGTATCAGTACCTGAGGTTAAGAATCTACTCCAAGGATTTTGAATTGCAGCGGTAGCGGGCGTTCCGTTTTGGAAAGTCCAAGCCCAGGTAGTAGGTGTATTGGCAGATAAATCCGTGAAGCGTATGGTATCAAACTGACACACCGTGCTTGGCGTATAGGAATAGTTGGCAACCGGTGCAATAGTGACATGCGTTGCTGCCGAGCTACGGGCGCATCCACCCGCATGAGTAACGGTTACCGTGTAGTTTCCGGTGGCAGTGGCAGTATAACTTGAAGCCGTAGCGCCCGGAATCAAGGTACCATTAAAGTACCATTGATAAGTACCCACATCGGTCGTTGACAAAGTAGCCCCCACCAACGTAACCATTGGTATTGGGTTAGCATTTACGTTAATGCCGATTTTCTTGGTGTTTGAACCACCTGCATTGGTTGCTCTTAAGGTCACAAAATCCCATCCTGCCACGTTAAATACCGTATATGGATTTTGAATGGCCGAGGAAGCCGGTGTTCCATTTAAAAATGTCCAAGCCCAGCTTGATGGGGAGTTGGTGGTTAAATCAGTAAAGCGAACGGTATCCCCAATGCAAACAGAAGAAGGCAAATAGGAGAAGTTGGCTACCGGCGGAATATTCACAGTGGTTGAAGCCGAAGTTCTGCTACAACCACTTGCATTAGTTACCACTACGCTAAAGTTACCGCTAGAGGTAACAACATAGCTAGAGGATGTTGCTCCAGCTATCAATACTCCATTTCTATACCATTGATAAGTGCCCGTAGCTGTGGTGGAAAGTGTAGTGCCTACTAAAGTTACAATTGGCAGTGGATTTGCTCTAACAGTGATAACTTGGGTGCGAGTATTTGATCCGGCTGAATTCGTGGCCGTTAGGCGCACAGTATCACTTCCAACGGTATTAAATACAATCACAGGATTTTGTGTAGAAGAAGTAGCAGGCGTTCCACCCAAGAAGGTCCATGACCAAGCAGTAGGTACATTGGTTGACAAATCCGTAAAACGCACGGTATCTCCTTGGCAGATCGGGCTTGCCGGCGTAAAACTGAAGTTCGCAACAGGCGGTAATCCCGCACTGGTAGTATCCCAAGCCAATATAGATTCCCATAAACCTCTTCCATAGGTACCTGCACGCAATTTTTTCGTTGGATAATAAATTTCCAAATCATCAATCTTCACATTGGGAAGGTTGTTATTAAATGGCTGCCAAGAAGACATGGTCGTATCTCTATAATAAACGCCTGCATCCATTCCAACATATATTCCTTTCGGAGCCAGCTTATCATAGCATAATACGTTGGCCGGAATATTTGGTAAGCCGGTTGACCAATTGGTCCAGGTGGAACCACCATTAGTAGAACGAAACACTTTATTTCCGGAGGAATATCCTGAGAAACATACATAGATAATATTAGAATCTTTTGGACTTACCTCAATTCTTGAAATAGTGGCTGAACCAACAGGCAAGGTGCCTGTGATATTTGTCCATGTCGATCCACTATTGGTGGATTTATATACCACATCCGGACCATTTGCTTTAACAGCATATAAATACCTTGATGTCTGTGCCGAAACTTTAACATCAGTAATAAATCCGGATCCACTAAAGGTGCTTAGTCGTGACCAGGAGTTTCCTCTATTGGTAGATTTCCATACATCTTGATAGCCGCAGTACAAGGTAGAGGAGTTACTATAATCTTGCATCCATGAAGTAACCCAAGGGGCTGTACCGGATGATGGAGTGCCTATGGCCGGGAAGGTAGCACCGCCGTCTGAACTACGATAAAAATTACCATTATAGATGGAAGAATACTGGTAGGTATTGGTAGTGCGGTCAATAAAGCATTCCATTCCATCACCGCCATTTACGTAGTTAAACGCCGTAGTAGAAGCGCCGGTTTTTTCGTTGGTTCCATTATCCTGATGTCCGGAAATAATCATATTCACGGAACTGGCTGAATTGCCAATTCTATAAATCTGCGCAATAGCTAAGTTAGAACTAAAGTCAAACCAATTAGTACCTGTATTCATCGAGCGGAAACAGCCTCCATCACAACCTACATATACTTTCGCTGAATTGCTAGGGTTGAATACAATATCGTGAATATCCGCATGCACGTAAGGCGCAGAACCGCCGGTCCAATCGGCATTAAAAGTCCAGTTTACACCGCCATCCGTTGACTTCCACATGTTAACCCCTCCAACAAAAACCGTTGTTGCACTGGTTGGCGACACACCGATACTTAAAGTGTACCAGCCTTGACCGGTAGCATCTGAACCCGTACTATTAAAGCCTAATAGATTGGGAGAAGTTGACTGTGTTGCGAAGCTAGTGCCTGAGTTGGTGGAACGATATAATCCATAAAAAGCATCAGTACTTGCATCAGAAGCAAGCACATAAACATAAGCCGGATTAGCTGCAGTAACGCCAATCGCCAAACGATCTACTAAAGTTGAGCTTGGCAATCCGGAGGTGATGGTAGAAAAGCTTGTTCCACCATTCGTTGATTTATGAAAGCTGACGCCCACAGCATAGAGCACGGTGGTATCGCCGGGTTTGAATTCCATGTCTTTTATTCCATCTGGATATGCGGTGGTAAGCACGTGCGTCCAAGTGGTACCTCCGTTTAATGAACGCCACACGCCATCCGAAGTCCCGGCGAATAAGGTATTCGGGTTTTGCGGGTTGATGAGCAATCGGTTGATATTTGATCCGGAAGAAACGGTATAAGTAAAGCCGGTGGTATCCCAAGTAACGCCGGCATTCGCAGTATGTAAAACGCCGAAAGAATAAGTATCATGGCCATCACCATCGCCGGTGGCTAGGTACATTACATTTGGGTTACTAGGGTTGATGGCTAAGTCGCTACAGCCCAAATACGCCAATCCATCAGTAAGGCTGGTATAGCTGGAACCACCATTGGTCGTTTTCCATAAACCGCCATCAGGCGTTCCAACAAAAAAAGTGGCGGTATCTGTAGGGTGAAAACGTACAAAATTCACACGACCGGCACCTCCACCACCTCCTGTTGGAACAGCATTAGGACCTAAGAAGCTCCAGTTAGAAGCTACCAAGGTTCGGCTTCTGGATGCCAACCAATTATTTTGAATATCATGAAACTGCTCGGATGATAATTGCATTTGACTTAAATCCCCGCTTGGATAACATCTTGGTTCCACCCAATAAGCCCAGCGTTGAAACTTCATATATTGATCATCATCGCCTTCGTCGCCCGGAGGCAAGTTATTGTACCAAGCATTGAACGTATCTCTGATGGTATAAAAGTTAGCATGCGGATCCTGCATCATTTTTACCCAACTTTGGGCATGCATAGCATTGCTAAATCCTAAAAGCATTAACGCCAAAAAGGTTAAATAGTAAAACTTTTGTTTCATGAAAATTTCAAATTATTTGACAAAGTACGTGTTTTAATTCAAGCTTAGAATACGGTTTGAACGTCTCCTGATTAAGACATTAATTAATAGTTATTGGTTGCAACGGATATCTACATTTCAATTATTGTAAATCAATTTAAAACACATTAGAAATATATAAATAAAGCTTGATTCACCTCCTTTACATACAGGAATAAATCTTATGAATAGCTTTGTCACCATATTTTATACGTAACCTATGAAAAAACGCTTCCTACTTTTCTTGTTTTTTATCGCCATTTATTTTGGTGCCTCCGCGCAAAGCCACATTCATGTCTATTTTAACCATGCAGTGGATATCAGCTTATCCAGTGGAACCAATGCCGTTTATTGCAGCGGAACCTTAGATGATAGTATGGTGGCTTACATTAATAAAGCAACCTACAGCATAGATGTGGCTGTTTACGATTATTCTCCTTCCGGTAGTATGGCAAATATTGCTGCGGCAGTTAATAATGCCTACGCCAGAGGCGTTAAGGTGCGCTGGATATACGACGGGAGCAGCAGTAATTCCGGATTGGCTGCATTAAATAGCGCTATCCGCACCCTTGGAAGTCCAACTACTAGTGCCTATACCATTATGCACAATAAATTTATGGTGATAGATGCAAAGATCCCTGCAAGAGCTACCGTTTGGACAGGCTCTTTAAATTGGAATAATGGCCAAGTAAATAGCGATTGGAACAATGTGGTCGTGATTCAGGATGGACCATTAGCACTGAATTATGTGAAGGAGTTTAATGAAATGTGGGGAGATACGGGTTTGGTACCCAATAATACCTTAAGCAAATTCGGTCCATACAAAACCGATAATACTACCCACTCTTTTACCATTGACGGACATTTGGTAGAATGCTATTTCAGTCCTTCCGATCGCACCAATACCTTTATCAAGGCAAGCTTAGCCACAGCAAATCATGACTTGCTTTTCGGCATGTACACTTTTACTGATACCTCTGATGCCAATACCATCATCGATCGAATCAATGCAGGGGTTAAGACTTATGGTATTATTGATAATTTTAGCAGTAGCTACCAACCTTATACCTTACTAAATCCTATTATGGGAGCACATTTAAGTGTGTACAGTGGAAGTGGTGTATATCACAATAAGATGGCCATCGTAGATGCTGCTCGACCTTCCAGTGACCCTCAAGTAATTACCGGCTCGCACAACTGGAGCGCATCAGCGAACACAAAAAATGATGAAAACACCTTGATTATTCATGATCCTTCTATCGCGAATCAATATCTTCAATCCTTCAGTCAAAATTTCAAAGCCCTCGGTGGCAATTTCGATTTGCTTGCCGGTGTAGAATCGCCTGTTGTAACAGCTAATGAATGGCAGCACTATCCGAACCCGGTGGAGAATGAATTGCATATGCACATCGATGAGATATCAGGTTCAGATAATTTTATTCGAGTATATGATTTAAGCGGAAGACTAATCTTCGAAAATCAGAACGCTTTCAATGCTGACGGCGATGCTAGCATTGCATTGGATATGCTAACAGCCGGTTCTTACTTTATCTATGTGCATACTTCCTCTGCAGATTATAGCTCACTATTCATTAAGCGCTAGCATGAACACCAATCGTGGCATCTTCTTCCTATGTGCGCTGCTCTGCTGTATTTTCCAAGCAAAGGCACAATCCGGTATGCCGGTATATCGCACGGCTGATTCTATCTTCTTTGCAGTCATTGGCGATTATGGAGATGGAAGTGCACATGAAATGCAAGTAGCTGAAATGGTGGGTAAATGGAACCCCAACTTCATCATAACCACCGGTGATAACAATTACCCTATTGGCGACTGGTCTACCTTGATGCCACATATTGGTAAGCCTTATGAAAATTTTATTTACAACCCGGATGCGCCTGATAGTTTAAAATGTCACGGTGCCGCAGCACGGCAACAAATCAATCGCTTCTTTCCTGCCACCGGCAACCACGATCACTATAATGATGGCAGCTCGCTTGCACCTTATTTGGCATTTTTCTCTTTACCCGGCAATGAGCAGAACTACGATTTCTCTTGGGGTTCAGTACATTTCTTCAGCGTCAATACCGGTGCACGTGGCGAACCTACTGTTGGTATGGACAGCTGTAAACATTGGCTTCAACATGCGCTAGCTGCAGCAAAAGAACCTTTTAAGGTGGTGTATTTCCATCATCCACCCTACTCCACCGGCGAGCATGGCAGTTCAGAACAGCTACGATGGCCTTTCAAAGCTTGGGGAGCAGATATCGTTTTCAATGGGCATGATCACTTTTTCGAGAGCTTTATCCCAACTGCAAATGATGAGATTCCCTATGTTATTTGCGGCAATAGCGGAAATGATCGTTTATACAACAAACACTTTCATAAGGTGGATAAGAAAAAATTTCATATCACCGCCGATAATAGGGCTTGGGGCGCCTTGAAAGTATATGCTACAGCCCATCAGTTCAAGGTAGAATACTACCGCACTGATAAGCCGGATGCTCAGCCCGGCGGCGTTCTACTTCAAAAATAAACTTGCACGATAAAAATATCTGTGTGAGTATTTGGATTTTACTGAACACTGTTTAGTATATTTGCATCGTAAAGTATTATGGGAATAGCAGAAAGAAAAGAGCGAGATAAACAGGAAATGCGCGACCGCATCATTGAGGTGGCGACTAAAATGTTTATTGAAGATGGCTACGACAAAACATCTATCCGCAATATTGCGGAACAGATTGAGTACAGCCCGGCCACCATATACTTGTACTTTAAGGATAAGGACGAATTGTTTTTTGCCATTCATGAATTGGGCTTTATGAAGTTGCTGCAAGAAATGGAGGTGTTGAAAAAAATGAAAAGTCCATTTAAGCAATTACGCGAAATGGGCGTCATCTATATTGATTTTGCTATCAACAATCCGGAGTATTATGATTTGATGTTCATCATGCGTGCGCCGATGAATGTAATCAAAGAAAGCAAAGGCAGCGAAAACTGCTGGCAAATGGGCGAGAGCACCTTTGGTATGCTGCATCAAATATTGGAAGCCTGTATTGATCAAAAATTAATTAAAAACAAAAATGCACTGCTTACCACACTAGAAACTTGGTCTTTCGTTCACGGCATGGTATCTCTCTACATCCGAGATCGCTTGCAAATTATGAACCTTCCTGAAAATGAAGTTCGCGATATGCTGGTGCATGCCCTAGACGATATGCTACACAATATGAAAGCTTAACTATTTTTTTGCCAAATCACTAAACACTGTTCATATAATAAATACCCATCATTATGAAACCGTTGATTCCAATACTTTCTCTGTTCATACTTAGTGTGAGTATGCGAGCCCAATCGCCAATGCTTAACACGTATATTCAAGAAGGACTTAACAGCAATAAATCTATTCAGCAGCAGAATTTTCACTTAGAAAAATCGCTCACTGCCTTGAAAGAAGCTACCGGACTTTTCTTTCCATCATTAAATCTGCAAGGAAATTATGTAGACGGAAGAGGAGGAAGAAGCATTGACTTCCCTATTGGTGATATCATCAACCCTGTTTATGACAATCTCAATAAGATCAATTCGGCCTTTGCACCTGGTTCACCTAAGTATCCTATGCTTAATAATGTGTCGGAACAATTAAATCCGAAGAACTTCTACAACGCCTATTTCAGAGCGGCGCTGCCTATTGTGAATGCAGATATATGGTATAACAGGAAAATCAAACAAGATCAGGTAAGCATGCAAGCTGCTGATGTGGCTATTTATAAAAGAGAGTTGGTGAAAGATATTCAAGTAGCTTATTTCAACTACCTTAAAAGTACGGCCGCAGTGAGCATTTATGAAGAAGCATTAAATCTGGTCAATGAAAGTGTACGTGTGAATCAAAAATTAGTGGACAATGGAAAAGAAGTGCAATACGCCGTTTCTCGCGCCAAAAGCGAAGTAAGTAAAGTACAATCTTCCTTAGAAGAGGCGAAAAACAACCAGCAAAATGCAGCAGCTTATTTCAATTTTCTTATCAATAAATCGGCCGATACAAAAATCATTATTGATGAGAATTTGCTCAAAAATGTTAGTGCGTTACCTTCCATCACCAACAGCATGGGCAAGCGCGAAGAGATGATGAAACTTGGTGCAGCAAGAAATGCAGATATTCACCTGCTCAACATGAGCAAAAGCAGTTGGATACCTAAAATTGGCGCGCAAATGGATCTTGGATCCCAAGCAAGCAACTTCAAATTCGACAATAAATCGCGCTATTATTTGCTGGGCATTTCATTCGACTGGACCTTATTCAATGGCCTTCGCGATGTGTATAAGGTGAAGCAAGCCAATATTGAATTACAAAGCATAGATGCGCAAACAGCTTACGTAGAAAGCAGCTTGAAGTTGGCCTCTACCACAGCATCACTCACATATCAAAGTGCTATTGTGCAATATCGCAATGCGCAGGAGCAAGAAAAGTCGGCATCAGAATATTTCACCTTGATGTCAAAAAGATATATCGTACTTACTTCACTTACTGCCATTGGAGGTTTGTTGCCTTTGGCTATAGAATCAAATCCGCTATACTCGCCACTGGCTTGGGTACTGATTGGAGGTTTAATTTCATCTACCTTATTAAGTCGCTTAGTAACACCGGTATTGTATAAGCTTTTGCCACCCAGCATTGTGCTAGATGAAGAGGAAGCTGCGGAGCTAGCTGCTGTGTAAAGATTAAAGTTTAATTAAAACAGGGCGCTGTATTTTTGAGGAATGAATATCCTTGAAAATATCAGCGCCCTTGTCTTTGATTTGGGAGAGGTGATTGTGAATGTAGATACGAAAAAGACCACCGACGCCTTTGCTTTCCTAGCAGGAGACAAAGGCTTTGAAT
>Ga0114964_10002493_pt1 | contig 12813 bp, 10 predicted proteins | sample C_131016_MF_Meta_FD_92638 | JGI IMG/M metagenome (GOLD analysis project Ga0114964, IMG submission 92638) | Freshwater microbial communities from Lake Croche, Canada to study carbon cycling - C_131016_MF_MetaG | ecosystem: Environmental > Aquatic > Freshwater > Lake | place: Lake Croche, Canada... | reverse complement strand
TCCCGATATTGATCGCACGGCAAAACTCTATATCGGCGGCAAGCAGTCACGGCCCGATGGCGGCTATTCATGGACCGTTACCGCGCCTGACGGTGCAGCTTTGGGCGAAGCCGGTATTGGCAGCCGCAAAGATATCCGCAATGCGGTGGAAGCTGCCGCAAAGGCCAAAGGTTGGAGCGGACAGGCGGGACATAACCGCGCGCAAGTGCTCTATTTCATGGCGGAAAACCTCTCGGCCCGTGCGAGTGAATTTTCAGATCGTCTCCGCTCCGCAGGTCATTCAAAAGAAGCAGCGACAAACGAAGTCGAAACCTCCCTTCGTCGCATGTTTTATTATGCCGCTTGGGCGGATAAATTCGATGGCCGCGTGCATGCCACGCGCTCGCGTCATTTGACCGTAGCACTGGATGAACCCTTCGGCGTGATGGGTCTTGTATGCCCCGATGAAGCGCCTTTGCTCGGCATGGTTTCAATGGTGCTACCCGCTATCGCCATGGGTAACCGCGTGGTGGTGGTGCCGTCCTCGACACAGCCTTTATCTGCGACCGATTTCTATCAGATTCTCGATACATCGGATGTACCGGGCGGCGTCGTTAACATGGTCACGGGCGCTCGTACCGAGGTGTCAAAGACCTTGGCCGATCATGATGAAGTTGATGCGCTGTGGTATGCTGCGCCCCGCTCCGAATGGGCGGCCATTGAGGCGGCATCCGCCGGCAATCTCAAGCCTGTCTGGACGTTTGAGGGGGATCGCACCGATTGGTCGTCAAACGTGGCGGCACAAGGCGCGCGCTTCCTGCGTCGGGCTACGCAGATCAAGACCATATGGGTGCCTTATGGCGAGTGAGGCCTCCGTTATTTTTTGAGTAACCCATTGAACACTTCTGTTGATCGAAGATATTGAGATCACTCCGGACGATCGGAAATACAGGAATTATAGTGCCCTTGCCACTTGAGCATGATCATGTCGGCGTTTGGTGTCTGCAATGAAGGTGGCAACAAAGCCGATACCTAGATCGCGCAGCGGCAATGCGGCCTTGCTGCTCGCAAATTCGGGCGAAACGTTGGCGACCACTCAAAAGCACCAAGAGTGCGTTAAGTGCAGAAATAGACACGGTTTGTACTCTAAAACGGAATTTAGTTCGTTTTAGAGTGTTTTATTGATTTACAGTTTTAAGTGTTTTACTTTCAAAATTAGCAATATTTTCCTGAAATTTAGACTTTTAAGAGCGGAAATATCCTATCGAAGGGCAGGTTTGACGAATATTGAAAGCCATGGTGTGACATGTGTCGGGCTCATTGGGGATATACGGATTCCAACGACACGCCGAGTTCAACAAAAAAGAAGCTTAAAAAGGCGCTGAAGGCGTCATCCCGCTGTAACAATCTTAGGTCACACAAGCACCTGGCGTGGAATCGGATGTACGTTCCGCGCTCCCCTATTGTTTGTCATTTGGAGTGTGGTCATGACCTTGCGTGTTCGTCTTGGAGTTCCTGTTCTCGCAGCCTGCATCGGATTTTCGTTCAGTGCCCTTGCTGCCGACCTTACCATTTACGACGCGCTCGATTTCGCGCCAACGGCTGTAAAAGCCTTCACCGCTAAAACGGGGATCACGGTCGATGTGGTCGAGCCAGGCAGCACCGGTGAGACGCTCGGCAAGATCGCTGCCGAAGGTGATAATCCCCAGTTCGATATTGTTTGGGTTGACGGCTCGGCGGTAATGGAACGCATGATGCGCGACCACGTCTTGCAGCCGGTACCTGAAGATGCCGTCACTGGCGTTCAGTTCAATGAGATGGGCAAAGCGCTCTTGCCAAAGAGCCGTTCTTTCTTGCCAACGGGTGCCAGCACGACCGCGATTGAGGTCAACACCAAAAAAATTCCAGCCGACCAGATGCCGAAATCTTGGGCCGATCTCGAGAAGTTTTCGGGTAAGGTTGCGGCGAAAGATCCAAATCTATCCGGCCCTGCCTATCAGTGGCTCGCCGGTTATTTCCAGACCAATGGCGTTGATACAGGCAAGGCTCTGCTCGAGAAAATTCTCACCAATAAGGCTCTTGCAGGCTTGTCGAGCGGTGGCAAAGTTAACAAGGCCATCCTCACCGGCGACGCAGCTGTCGGCATCAATCAGGACAGTGGCATTATCGCCAAGGCAAAGGCTGGCGAACCCGTTATAGCCATCTATCCAGCGGACGGTTCCGTCGCCCTTCCCGTTGGCCTCGGCATCAGCGCCAAGACCAAACATATGGATGCCGTGAAAAAGTTTATCGCATTCGTGACCAGCGCTGAAGGTCAGGCTGCGATGCAAAATGGTGATGATACGGACTTCTTCTTTATGCCGGTGATCGAAGGCGTGAAGCCGAAAGTTGAGCGTCCGAAGGACATCAAGTTCATCGTGCTTGATGACACCAAGGCTGCTGCTGGTGAGATGGAATGGAAGCAGTGGTACAAGGATCATTTTGTTCCTTGATCCTATTCTGACCCCCTCGAAGGCTTAAGTATTTTGTCTACCTTTTTAACGTCGATACCAAAGGCCGCGGTAAATAACCGCGGTCTTTTTACGCGTTTTTTACCCTCTGCAGGCGTTTACGCCATGGCATCGACGGCGTTTGTTTATTTGGTCTTTTTTCTGCTGATCGGCCTTCCGCTTGTGTTGGTTTTAATGCAGGTGATTTTTGCGGATGTTTTTGATCCGACCCAGCCAAATTTGCATATCAGCTTTGGGCCGCTGAGCCGTATTTTCATCGTTCCCCGGGTCTATTCTGCCATTTTGCATTCGGTTGAATTGGCCAGTTTGGTTGGCGTATTAGCGACACTGCTGGGCGGCGCGTTTGCTCTGATTGTCCAGCGCTGCGACATCCCGCTTCGTAAAACCGTTGGCGTCATTCCGTGGATTGCGTTTCTAACGCCTGCCTATTTAAAGACGGTAGCCTGGGTGCTCTTAATGTCACCGGGCGGTTATCTATCCGAATTCGGATTATTGCCGCCTCTAACCGGCAGTCTATTTTTTGCTTTTCCGGGCTTGGCACTGATCCATACGCTGGGGCTTTTTCCATTCGCGACCTTTATCATCGGCACTGCGTTACGCGGATTGGGCAGCGAGATGGAAGATGCTGCCCGCCTTGGTGGCGTTCCCCTGTGGCGGGTCTGGTTGCGGATCAATCTGCCACTGCTGGCCCCGGCTTTGGCCTTAAGCTTTATCGCAATCTTCGCTCAGGTCTTGTCGGATTTCGGGCTTGCTTCAACCATTGCCCGCATGTCGAATTTTAATGTGTTGACCTATGAAATCTATGCCGCGACGAGTTCCTATCCAATTGATTTTCCATTGGCCGGAACACAATCGCTCGTGCTGCTCTTGCTCGTCACCCTTGCTGTTCTTGTTGATCGGTTGCTTCGCCGGAAGGATGATCTCAAACTGATCTCCGGTCGGTCGCGTCCCTCGCGGGATTACCGGTTGGGACATTGGCGTTGGCTGATCACGGGTCTCGCTTTGCTTGTCGCGCTCCTTGCTCTTTTCCTGCCTATTGGCGCGGTTATTATTCGGGCGTTAACGCGCACGCTGAGCGATGGAATGGCGCTGCATAACTTCACCCTCGCCAATATCATCGAGGCAAGTTCGCTCCATTCGCCTGCTTTCGCTGCTTTGCTAAACAGTTTGCGCTATGCTGGCCTTGGCGCCATCATTTCCTGTGCAGCTGCTGTTTTGCTGGCCCTTCAACTCGAAGGTCCCGGCAAGTTCATGCGCTCCTCGGTCATGAGCCTAGCCCTCGCATCGGTTGCCATTCCCGGCATTGTGTTTGGCTTCGGCTATATTTTGATGTGGAACCGGCTTCCAATCTTCCGCGACAGTCTTTTTCCCCATTATGGCGATTCCTCACTGCTGATCACGGGTTATGTCGGCGTAGCCGTGCCTTATGCGCTGATCGTTATTATGGCGGCGATTGGTCAATTAGCCCCTAGTCTTAATGAGTCAGCGAAACTCTTCGGCGCTGGTACCTTTCGCCGCGTGATGCGGATCACCCTTCCCCTTATTGCCTTGAGTATCCTCACCGCCTTCATGCTGAATTTTATTCATATCATGTTCGAATTACCCGTATCGCAGATGCTGATTCCAAGAACGGAGTCGCCTGCTCCCATCTATATTTTGCGGCTGTTGAACTATGACAAAGACGGGCTGGCCTGCGCGCTTTCGCTTATTTCGATGCTGATTGCGGGCGGCGCTTCGCTGGTGCTCTGGCTCGCCTTCCGCTGGTTTGCGGCGCGCAATGGCGCAGCCACCAATGGCAAATGGATTTCAACGCCATCGCTGGCCGGAGACGTACAATGACGGCCGAACTTTATTGCCGCGGCATCACCAAGCATTTAGGCGGTCGCCCAATCTTGCAGTCGCTTGATCTCGATGTGAAGGCTGGCGAAGTCGTGTCTCTGCTCGGGGCAAGTGGTTCCGGCAAAACCACTCTTTTGCGTTGTATTGCGGGACTAATCGAACCCGATTCCGGCTCGATTGTGATCGACGGGAAAACAGTCTTTGGCGGCGCTCAACCCGTTGCGGCAGAAAAACGTCGCATCGGTATGGTTTTTCAAGATTATGCCCTCTGGCCGCATATGACGGTGGCGGGCAATCTTGCTTTTGCGTTGCAGTCCCAAAACTTATCAGCATCCGAGATTCATACGCGTGTCGAACATGCGCTTGAGCTTGCGCGCCTTGTCCCGTTGCGCCATCGGCATCCATCTGAATTGTCAGGCGGACAGCAGCAACGCGTGGCCATAGCCCGGTGTATTGCCGCACGGCCAAGCCTGATGCTGTTTGATGAGCCACTGTCCAATCTCGACGCCGCGCTTCGCGAAGATATGCGCACTGAAATGATGGACCTCGTTCGTCACGAAGGGTTGACGGTCGTTTATGTTACCCACGACCAAAGCGAAGCCATGGCCGTGTCAGACCGCATCGCTGTGATGCGCGACGGCATTTTGGCTCAGTTTGCACCTCCTCAAACCTTATACGACCGACCAGCCAATGCCTTTGTCGCAGGCTTTATTGGCGGCTTCTCGGCGCTTCCCGGTTGCGTAACAGCTCATCATTTTACACCCGATGGAACGACGCATGCTTTGCCGGTCTCTGAGACATCTGATGGACAAGGCTTTCTCGTCCTTCGTCCGGAAGATGCAAGATCGCCCGAAAGTCACCCGGACCTTTGTTTGTCAGGACGCGTTGCGGCGCGCGCCTATCAAGGCAGATGCTGGCGTTTAACGTTAGAGATCGGTACAACCCGAATCAAAATCGACTGGCCGAGCGGTGTTGAGCTGGGACAAGAACTTTCCTTCTCGCTTCCGCCTGATCGCCGCCTTATTGTCAACCACTGAACGGGCGTATCTTTCGCCCATCGCACCGAAACAGAGTCATTCATGGACAATTTAACCACTATTTCTTCAACGATCCTGACATCGTTTCTCGCTTCTTTTGTCGAGATCGTCGAGGCTTTTACCATTGTGCTTGCCGTGGGCCTCACCAATACATGGCGTTCCGCCTTCACGGGCACCGCGTTGGCGCTGATCGTGCTGGCCGCATTGATCATGGTTCTGGGTCCGCTCCTGCAGCTCGTTCCCCTCACCGCGCTTCAATTTGTCGTCGGCGTGCTGCTGGGTCTGTTCGGCATGCGCTGGTTGCGAAAGGCCATCTTGCGCGCGTCTGGCTATATTCCGCTGCATGATGAGGAAAAAGCCTTTCGCGAAGAAACCGAAACGCTGGCGAAACAACGCGGCCTCGGACGCGCTGATTATCTCGCGATGATTGCGGCTTTTAAGGCAGTTTTGCTCGAAGGTGTCGAAGTGGTGTTTATCGTCGTCGCTGTCGGCTCAACCCATGGCTTAACGCTTTACGCGAGCCTTGGTGCCTTGCTCGCCTGTGTGCTCGTTATTGGTGCGGGCCTTCTGGTGCACCGCCCATTGGCACGCGTTCCCGAGAACAGTTTGAAACTCGTGGTCGGCTTGATGCTGACAAGCTTCAGCATCTTCTGGACCGGTGAAGGGCTTGGCGTTGTCTGGCCGGGTGAAGACTTCGCCATTGTAGGCTTTTTCATCCTCTTGTCGGCGTTTTCAGCCATTGCCATCAAGATGCTCAAGTCCAGCCACGTCACCGTTTTAAAGGAGCAGACGCTATGAAAATTCTTCAGATCATTTGGGAAGAATTCATCGGTATGTTCATTGATGATGGTGCGCTGGCGCTCTTCGCGCTCGCCCTTATTGCGGGTGTGTCCTTGGCCGTGAAACTAGCAGGTCTTGATCCCTTGATCGGCGGAGGATTATTGCTGTTGGGCTATCTCGCCATTTTAACTGAAGGCGTGCACCGCTTCGCCAAAAAGAAGCGTGGCTGAGACCTTATTTCAGCGCCTTCGACCACCCACTGCTTGAATAAAAAGGGGCCTGCTTTTTGAGCAGGCCCCTTTTTATGTTCTTGATTATAAAGCGTAAATACGATTATTCGGCGATACCAAGACCAATCAAATAATCAGCGCCGGCCCGAACGCGGGCTTTGTCACGAAGTTCGAGAATTAGGCGGGGATTTGAGTGCAGGCGCGATAGAGCGCGGAAGACTTCCATCCATTGAATATTGCCTTCACCCGGCGCCCAATGCCGGTCAGCATGTCCATCCGTATCCTGCAAATGAACATGCGAGAGCATCTCGCCTGCCGCATGAACATAATAGTCCACCGGATGTCCCTTGGTGGAACCATACGCATAATTGGCATGACCCGTATCGATCGAGACCCGTACCGCATCGCTATCAAACGAGCGCGCCAATTCAACACGCGCATGCGGATCAATATCCTCGATGTTTTCGATCACCATCACACAGCCCATTTCTTCGGCGCGTTTGACGGCATCCTTTAGCGTGTCATGCACCCGCTCAATAATCTTGGCGCGGCTACCTGGATTATAATCGAGATTATTATGATCCCAGGTTGTGTAGGGCGAATGGATCACCATCTGCGTCGCACCGAGATGGGCGCAGACATCGAGGCCCTGCATCATGCGCTTGGTAACAATGGCGCGAATTTCCGGATCCATATTGGCAATCGAAAGCCCCCAAAACGGGCCATGAATGCCTAAGCGACCGTGATAGCCCTCGAGTTCTTTTTTGATCTCGTCCGCTTGTGCTTTCCAATCGCCGTTCAAAAGTTCAGCCCAGACGAAATCTTGAATTTCAAGATCGCGCTGTTTGTCCAAAATCCAGTTGCGATGAAGACGAAGACCTTCGAGGGGAAGGGCAACACCAAGAACTGGCAATTCGTGGATAGGCGATGTCATGACATTTCTCCTGAAGGCTGAATGAGGGTGAAGGGCTAAAAAGAGAAAAAAAGAATCAGGCTTTGCGGGAAACCGTGACGCGCAACGCTTCATGGTCCGAAATAGCCTGGCGTTCTGAGTCAATGGCTGCGAGCGTCGCCGGATCAGAAGCCGTTAGACCGCGCGTAAAGAACCAGTCGATTTTCGTGAACGGTGCGACGGGCGTACCATCCGGCCGCGTCCGGCAGGAGGGCACGGGCAGATTGGCTTCATGCCATTCAAAGCCTGCCTCGCGAAAAACGGCAAACATCGGCTCTATCGGTGACGGGTCCTCAAAGATTCGACGCAACTCGTCCGGATCGTTCGGTAAGGTGCTGGTATTGAAATCACCCCCAATAATAACCGGCAGAGTACCCGTTCGTTCGTCGAGCGCTTCGACCAAACGCCTCGCCTGATCAGCGCGTGTGGCGGGTGTTGTACGGTTTTCGAAATGCGCTGATACGCACCAGAGCGCGGCATCGCCCTCGCCTATCCGCGCCGCCACAGCGTTGCGAAATCCAATCCGGCGCTGGTCAGCCGTTTCGAGCCCAACAAACCAATGCGCGCCATCATCCAACCTTACAACAAAGGGGTCGTGAAGCGCGTGGCGGGAAACAATAGCGTTGCCGTGATAGCCAAAGCGATTGGTCTCTCCTTTGTGCCAAACCATTTCGCGATCATCGCCAATGCCAAGTTCTGCAAATTCGAGCGCATAAACATAACCAGCACCCATCGGGCGGGCGAGATCATCCACCGTATGGCGATTGCCAGATCGCGCCATACCAATATCAACCTCGGTGAGCAGGGTTACATCGGGAGCTACTGAACCCACCAATGCGCGCGACGGCACATCATATTTCAAACGCTCTGCGTTCCACGAAAAAATAACAAATCGACCATTGGGCCGCATCGACTCAAAGGGTCTGTCTGCCGGAACTTGTTCAAGGGCAGCAAAGGCGGGAATGTCAGCAAGGCAAGAATCATGCAGTGCAAGCGTTGCCTCACCCGATTGTGCTTTCACAAGGAGATCAGCCGTTAATGGCTCGAAACGGCTGGTGGTGGCATCAACGATTGACGATGTCATGGTCTATATCCTACGCGACAAAAACAGGCCGCACAGATGGCGCGCTTTCACGACGCCGCGATGACAATTTTCGAAGCAAACCTTTTGGGGGGCCCTTTATAAATATGTCACACGATATTCGACAGACTGTCATGCTTGGGAGCTAGAGGTCACACCGCGAACGAACGGACCCTTCCTTTGACGGAGCATCTCTTATGAAACTGAAATTATTAGCGACAGTTGCAGCTTTGCTGCTCGCTGCAACGGCGTCGGCCTCCTCGGCTGAGCGCGTTAAATTTGAAATGTGGCATGGCCTGACCGGCGATCTCGGCGGCGTTGTGGACCAAGTCTGCAAGCGCTTTAATGACTCGCAGGCCGACTACGAAATCATCTGCACCTCGCAGGGCTCGTATGACAATGCCTTGCAAAATGCGATTGCAGCCTACCGCGCTAAAAAGAACCCAACCATCGTACAGATTTTCGATGCCGGCACGCTCGACCTCCTTTTGTCGGAAGCCTATGTTCCTGCCCGCAAGCTGATGGCGGACAATGGCTACAAGATCAATTGGGAAGATTATATCCCAGCGATTTCAAACTATTACGCCAATTCAAAGGGCGAGCTGAACTCCTTCCCGTTCAACTCCTCAACCGCGATGATGTATTGGAACAAAGACGCGTTTGCCAAAATCGGCAAAACCGAAGCGCCAAAGACCTGGGAAGAAACATTTGACTCGCTCAAAGCCCTTAAGGCTGCGGGCTATGAATGCCCTATGGCTTGGAACTACGACACTTGGCCAATCATGGAGCAGTTCTCCGCGATCAATAACATTCCGGTTGCGACCAAGGGCAATGGCTATCAAGGCCTCGATGCCGAATTGGCCGTCAACAAAGGCAAATTTGTCGACATGATCAAGACCCTGAAGAAGGGTTATGATGATGGCCTCGTGAAAATCAAAGTTCCGGAGACCGGCGCTACGATTGTACAGGCTTTCGCCAATGCTGATTGCCAAGTCATGTTGTCGTCGATTGCCGATCACGGCACGGTGACCAAGACGCAAAAGCCTGACATGAAATGGGATGTGGCCATGCTGCCAACACTGGCTGGCGTGGAGCGTCACAACTCGCTCGTCGGTGGTGCATCGCTTTGGGCATTGCAGGGTAAGACGGACGCTGAATATAAGGGCGCAGCAGCGTTCTTCAACTTCATCGCTCAGCCTGAATCAGCGCTCTTCTGGTCGACCAATACCGGCTATATTCCGGTCACGAAGTCGGGCTTTGAGTTCATGAAAGGCCAGGGCTTCTACGACAAGGCGCCATACAAAGGTCGCGAGCTGGCTATTGCTTCGCTCAACGCTTCAGCCGTCAATGAAAACACCCGCGGCATCCGCCTTGGTGGCTTCGTTCAGATCCGCAAAGAAATGCGCGATGCTCTGACCGATATTTTTGCTAATAAAGTCTCGGTTGATGACGGCATCAACTCAGCCGTCGAACGCTCAAATGTGGTGCTCCGCAAGTTTGAGAAGACGTATGCCGGCAAGATGCTGCCTTGATCTAATCCCTTAAGAAAGGGCGGGGCTTTGCGGCCTCGCCCTTTTTCTTTTCGACCATTTAACCCCGTCACCGATGATGGAATTCCAAGCATGGAAAAGCGCGCAACCTTCTCGATGGGCTGGCTAGGCTTGGCGTTCATCTTGCCGCAAATTCTGCTTGTCTTCACTTTTTTCTATTGGCCGACGGGTGCAGCGATGTACTGGGCGTTCACGCTTGAGCGGCCTTGGGGCGGCGGCAATGAATGGGTCGGTTTTGATAATTTTCGCCAAGTTTTTGCGGATCGGGCCTATTGGGGCTCCATCATCCGCAGCCTGATTTTTGCCGCATCCACCGCTACGCTTTCCATCGTTTTTGGCCTTCTTCTGGCGGTGGCATGTGATCGTGGGTTGAAGGGTTACCAAGCCTTCCGCACGATTTTTGTGTGGCCTTATGCGGTGGTAGCCCCCGCAGCCGCGCTTGCGTTTCGCTTCATCTTCGCGCCCGAGGCCGGTATTTTCGCGAGCCTGGTCAAAGCCTATCCTGAATTCTGGAATCCGGCCCAAAACGGGTATCATGCAATGGCGATGATTATCATCTGCTATTCATGGAAATACGCTGCCTATTGCTTCATCTTTTTCTTAGCCGCTTTGCAGGCCATTCCCCGCTCAGTGATCGAAGCGAGTGCGCTTGATGGAGCCGGTGTGTTGAGCCGCGTTTTCGATATTCAATTACCGCTGATCACACCAACCTTCTTTTTCATGCTGGTCATCAGCATCACCGATAGCTTTCAGGATTCCTTCGGCATCGTCGATGTGATGACCGATGGCGGTCCCGGTAAGGCAACCGAATTGCTGGTCTATAAAATCTATTTCGATGGCTTTCGCGGTCTCGATTATTCGGGCGCTGCCGCCCAATCGATTGTGCTGATGCTCATCATGATGGTGCTTACCTTTTTCCAGTTCCGCTATATCGAGCGGCGCGTGCATTATAGCTGAGGCGATAAGATGATCGAACGCACGCCCCTTCTTAATTTTGCTACCTATGCGGTGATGATCATCGGCGCATTCATTGTCTTCGTTCCGTTGTGGTTGGTGTTTGTTGGAGCAACCTTAACGGTACGAGAAATCAATACGCCCGAACTGCATTTCTTTGCCGGTTCGCATCTCTTCGAAAACCTGCAGGCTGCATGGGCGCGGGGCCATCTTGGCGGGCGTTTGTTAAACAGCTTGATCATGTCATTAGGCGTTGCAACGGGTAAGGTTGTGATGTCTTCGCTGACCGCCTTCGGCCTCGTCTATTTCCGCTTTCCGGGACGAATGCTGGCCTTTTGGCTGATTTTTATTACGCTGATGCTGCCGCTAGAAGTTCGAATCGTTCCCACCTACGCGGTCGCCGCCAATGCGCTTTGGCCGTTCCAATCCATTCTCGATGCCTCCGGTTTAACCTATTTGATCCAAATGCTGTCAGGCGTTCAGGTCGGGCTTGAATGGAATTTATTGAACTCTTACACCGGCCTCGTTTTACCCTTGATCGCGACAGCAACGGGTACGTTTTTATATCGTCAGTTTTTCTTGACGGTTCCGGACGAATTACTCGAAGCTGCGCGGATGGATGGTGCCGGACCCTTCCGCTTTCTAGCCGAATTTTTGATGCCGCTTTCGCGCACCAATATGGCCGCCCTTTTTACCATCATGTTTCTCTATGCATGGAACCAATATCTCTGGCCCTTATTGGCAACGCCCGACCGTGCAGGCTTTGGCACAACGGCCGTCGTCGAGCTTAAACTTTTGGCACCTACCGTATCAACCAATGGCGGCGGTACGCCCGATTGGAATGTCGCGATGGCGGGTTGCTTGATTGTGATGCTTCCACCCCTTCTCCTCGTCGCCTTCATGCAACGCTATTTTGTGCGCGGCCTGATTGCGACCGAAAAATAGGACCAATTTCATGGCCGCTGTCACCCTCAAACGCGTCAAGAAAAATTACGGAACCACCACCGTTGTTCACGACGTTGACCTTCACATCAAGGCCGGTGAATTTGTCGTTATCCTCGGCCCGTCCGGATGCGGGAAATCAACGCTTCTGCGCATGATTGCAGGACTTGAAGCCATCACCGATGGCGAGATTTCGATTGGTGACAAAATCGTCAACACATTGGAACCCCGCGAGCGCGGTTGCGCCATGGTGTTTCAAAATTACGCGCTCTATCCCCATATGACGGTCGCTGAAAATATCGGCTATGCTTTGAAAGTGGCGGGTCTTGCAAAGGCTGATCGCTTGGCCCGTATCGCGGCAGTTGCTGATATGCTCGGCTTGACGGATTTTCTTGATCGGAAGCCGATGCAACTTTCCGGCGGGCAACGTCAACGCGTCGCCATGGGTCGCGCGATGATCCGCGAACCCGATGTCTTCTTATATGATGAGCCCCTCTCCAACCTTGACGCCCGTTTGCGGGTTGCCATGCGGGTTGAAATTCGCAGGCTCCACCAAAGGCTAGGCACAACCTCTTTGTTTGTCACCCATGATCAGGTCGAGGCCATGACGCTGGCAGACCGTATTGTGGTGATGAACAAGGGCAAAATTGAACAGGTTGGAACCCCCGATGATGTCTATCATCGGCCTGCCTCGACCTATGTGGCGGGCTTTGTTGGGGCGCCCGGGCTCAATCTGTTGAATGTGACGCTCGATCGCGCCTCCAACCAGATTCACTTCAAAGATGGGCAATCGATAGCCCATGATCCAATGCAGTGGCCAAATCTGCCTGAGGGCCCGGTAACCCTTGGCTTCCGAGCTGAACAGGCGGAGATCGTTTCTGAGGGCGGTCTGGTGATATCGCCTAATTTTTCAGAAGCGCTAGGTCCAAGCCGTTTGCTCCACGGCACGGTGGCCGATG
>Ga0114964_10002491_pt1 | contig 12818 bp, 27 predicted proteins | sample C_131016_MF_Meta_FD_92638 | JGI IMG/M metagenome (GOLD analysis project Ga0114964, IMG submission 92638) | Freshwater microbial communities from Lake Croche, Canada to study carbon cycling - C_131016_MF_MetaG | ecosystem: Environmental > Aquatic > Freshwater > Lake | place: Lake Croche, Canada... | reverse complement strand
TTTGAAGTGATTAAAAAAGCACCTCTAATTCATAAAACAAAAGCCAGTTATAATTTCATTAGACAACTATCTCATAATCTGACTTGTAAATTGGTATTCAATAAGGTAAAATAAAAAATCCCCTTTCGGGGATTTACTTCCATAACAGTCTCGTAAGCATAATGCTCGTCATCCTCATCACATCCATTTCTTTCCGCAGCTTCAACGGTGGAACTTGCAAAATTATAAATTCTATTAAAAACCTCTATTTTTTCTGCATCAGAGAACTCGGTTATGTCCTTGATAGCATCACACCTGAGTTCAGCCGCCTCGGACTTTTCTAATTGTTCTAGTTCCAGCCTCTTTTGCTCAATTTCTTTTCGCAATTGCTCTCCTTTTGTTGCCATATTAATATATTAAACTTTGGTTAAATTTATTCTTACCTTTACGAGAGTAGGCTTTCACACTCTTATGAACACGATTATAGTTTACTCTACCCGCTTCCAGTTCAATATTTCTACTGACTGCTTTATTCATTTTGATGATATCGTTTTTACCTATTTTCATAATGATACAAATATACGGAGATTATTTGAAACCACCAAATTATTTACCAAATCAGCCCATGCTATTCGCCTTACTTCTTATTATACAATTCTATAAACTCACATGCTGCCTTATAATAAGACTCTATCTTACTCATACCACCATATGTCCCATAAACACGGATAAATGCCGAAGAAAATGCCTTCTTCTCAAGAATAGTTGTATCAGACTGATCGTTAGAAACTATAAACCCTAATGACTCAATCTTAATAATTACCGGCATTAGTAAACACCATGACTTATCATAGTCAAGTACCTCAGTGCCCATAAAATCTGCTATCAATTTATTCATACTCTTAATTTTAAAACTATATCTGTAAATCTACTATCAACATCAACAATCTCAATATTGTCGATGTCATAATGACAACAATCACAATCCCATAGTGATGCTCTTAACCCATCTCTAAACTCTTTCATACCAGCATCACTGACGTTACAATAAGGAACAGGTGCATTTAATGTATGTGGTAGGTATTTATTCTCCATTTCTTTATGGAAATTTCTTAGATTAATCCACTCTATATCAGCATTACCAAATGACTTCTTATTATACCAAGTATCATTTAATTCTCTTGCTCGAACCTCTTCCTCTTCTAATAAATCAATGCAGTTATTAGTTAAGATTGCATCAATACTGATAGTAGGTAATGAGTGTGTTACTATGTACTCACCTATATAAAAACCTAGTTGGTATTCAACCGAGATAGATTTTCTATGGTTATCACGTTCCACACGCATTTCCTCCAATTTCTCCGGAGTCAGCTTCTCAAGCATACGTTCTACTACTTTACTTTTCCTCATTATAAAACTTTATCAGCCTTCTCTATAATTTCATTAAACCTAGTATAATCTGGGTTCTCCATTTCAATATGTCTATATGTTTTAACAACATATAACTTAGTTGCTCTTTCTAAGGCATCCCTTAGCTCCTTAATAAGAGTAGCTTCTTTTTCCTTCTTAAGATAAGGTCTCATTACTCTATCAAAACAATCTTGACACACATATTGAGTATATCCATGAGCTGGGGGCATATCATCAAATATAACCTGTTCAATCTTATTAGTGGAATCTTTCCCACACGCACACTTTTCTCCTTCACAATACTTTGAAATCATTATATAATACTTGTTTTATCAGACACAATTCTATATGTCTTTATATTAGCTAAATCTGTTAATGTTATCTTTTCAATAGTGATACCACACTGTTTAACCATCTCGGAAACTTCATGGGTTATCCATAATAGTTATAAAACTGTTAGATACCCAAGAAACTACACCATATTTTATCAGCGAGTGGTATCTTAAAAACCAATCCCGCCTTTACCACTTTTTTAAATTTACCGAGTCTCATTACTACTCCTTCCTCCCACATATTAATTACCTGAAATGGTAATAATTCATGATAAAGATTTAGGATAAAATCTAATAGCTTATCAAACATAATTTTTATTTATCTGTAAATATACAATTAACATTTTAAATAAAAAAATTAACCTTTAATATCAAATCAAATATAAGTACTATGACAAATGAAGATTTAGAATTCTTTAAAGAAAAATTTGGAGGAGACCTTTCTAAGGGAATGGGTATTAGCTACAATTCTTTTGCTTGTGAAGAGGCAATGCTTATTGCAGGTTGTTTAGAAACTGAAGAAAGGATAATAGCATTTAGCAAAAAAGACTGGAATGAACAAAAAAAGGAGGTACGCCTTCTTTCGGAGGATCATAGCGGAGGGACTTTCAATATGTCTATCAGATTAGCTATTATGTACTTACCAATGTTAAAAGCTAATAAGCGAGATGATAAGATTGAAATAATAATAAAAGAGGACTAACTTTCATTAGTCCCCTTTTTAATTAAAGTAGATTTTTAATCTTCATAGCTCTTAATAATCTGGTCATACCACAACCAAATCCCCATCTATTGATGAAATCAAGTCCTAAATAATCCTCAAGCTCATCATTAACTCGAAACTCATCAAACTCACCAATTAAAACTCTTGCATACTCACCATCAGAAATAGTATAGAAACTGTCTCTCATTTTAGCAACATCAGTTTCTCTCTCAGCAGAACCAATTGTTTCTTGACCACAAATAATAAAGTCACACTTATTGTAAATAGCCTCACCGTGTTCATTAACACCATTCGCTTTCATATTCCAGAAAGGACTTGTTCTTTTAGGAAAATGTTTTATACCAACAACATCACCATATTCATCCCACATCATTAGCTCATGTTCAGACTCTAATATCTCAACGCCATATTTCTGACATAGTTCATCATAAGTAAAGAATGGAATCTTTTCAATCGATTCAACAAATCCTAAATGAACACATAGTTCAGAAACTGTTGTTAACAAGTCTTGGTAATCACCAACATGCTCCGCTTCAAACATTGGAAATATTTTATCGTGTCTTCCCTCAATCGGATTAGGTTCATTTCTATAAGAAGTAGTTAAGCAATAGATACCTTCTAATTCTGGTTCACTAAGTAAATCAAATTCTAACCACATTTGGTTTGTTTGACTCAATGGATATTTAATTCCAGAGAAATAGAATGGTGTAATTGTCTTTGGATCCTCACAGGCTGCCATGATAGATAGTCTCGGTTGAGGAAAGGTTTCCTTGAAATTTTTGGCAATAAAAAAACCTCTTAATTTCTTCACTAATGAATCGAAATCTTGAGGCTTAACCATTTTTTGGTCATAAGGCTTTGTAACTTGTCTTGTGTTCAACATAAAAATTTTTTTTTTGGACGAATAATTATCCGCCAAGTTAATAGTGAATTACACACTATTCATATATATCATTTTTCAACACTTTGTTTTTGCTATTTTTCTATCTTTTTGGAAAAATTTTTTAATATATATTCTATGATAAAAAAATGGAAAAGATTTAATGAGTCACAAGATGATGAGTTCTTCGAAATATCTGGGCATTCAGGTTGCAGGTTCGATTCCTGCCCCGGCTACAAAAAAACTTTTAAAAAAAGTTGCTAGTCTGAAATTAAAAGCCTATATTTAGGTATAATTAAAAAATTAATAGTTATGAAATCAGTAGTAAAAGACAGTAAAGTTGCTAGTCCGATATTTCCTAAGTTGATGATTAATAAAGAAATAAACATAATTGTCTTTATGGAGAAACCAGGTGTAGGAACTGTTGTAGCTCATTGCGGTAAAAAACCTCATTGGGAAGTGGGTCATAGAAGTGACTGCTGGGCTATGGATTGCTTCACAAAATTTGAAGGAGAAGTTATTTTATCAAATGATTAAAAAATAAAGTTGCTAGTCTGAAGCAAGGTTCATATATTTAGGTACATTAAAAGATAGAGATAACGGCAACGAAAAAAGATTAAACAAAAAGTTGCTAGTCTGAACCGAAGTCGATATGGTTAAATTCAAAGTCGTTAAATAAAGATATTATTCGGGAAATAATTACCTTTTTAGAAAACGAAAAAATTGAAAGATTAGAAGGTTGGAAGAATCTAACTGATGAACACAAACATTTTCTTAATCAAATTTCTATACCATATGAATCGACATATGCCGAAACTAAGAAAATAGTCGATTCAACATATGAAAAAGCTAAACATAGTAGCGAATTTAGTCAGATTATGTTAGAGTCTTATGAAATAATAAGAGAATACCTTAAAGAACTACCACTAGTATGTGAAATAGAAGATATATTCATTGATTTTATAGAGGATGGGTTTAGCTTTATTCTAGAAATACCATATGACGCAAATGAAAAGCCATACTATACTCTAAAAATAATAAAGTGGAGTGGTGTTAATGGATTTGATGAATCACTAAATTACTTGAAAAAGCTTCAATCTGATTGTAAGAAAGGACAAGCATCACATGGAAACCTCTTCTACCCATCAAAGGTTGAATGCTTCTCACATGATGCGGTTAAGTATGTTCCATGGTTAACTGTTACTATAAAGTGATAACCAATCATCATCCTCTTCTATGAAAGAGTCATATATACAAAGCTCTATATCTTCACCTTCCCACTTTTTCATAAAGTCGATATACTCTGACTTATTATAAGTTCTATCAGTACCCATCAACTTACCACTCTTTAGATTCTTAGATACCGCATATTTATTATCACGAGGAATAAAATGTGATTCCATATAGAGTGATATATCGATATCTTCTGGATAGTAAGGACTTTCTATCTTAACACGAATTATATTAGACTTCAATTTTGAAGCTAACGCACTCACATATTCAAAACATCTGGTAAATGACTCAAACCTTATTATGAATGAACTCATGTATTCTACTCGCAATGGTTCACCATTCGGGTATTGCAACTCTACAATAATATTCTTAATATTAAGCTTATCTAATTCACTATTGATTTCCTTATCTCCAGTTATATGTACTTCGTATGATTTCATTTGAATTTATTTTTTAATAATAAAAAAACCCTGTAAAATCTTACAGGGTCGGCTTCTTAGATATTAGACTTTAAAACTACATATCCGTTTTTCAGTGAGAAGAATCTACGAATCCTTACTCTTGTTCTATTAATTTTCCTTTTCATAATGCTACAAATATACAACTAGTTTTTTAACAAACCAAATTTATACCTTCTCTTTTGCAGGAGCCACTGCTTCAATAAGTTTTAAAAAGTCTGGATCAACTTTGTTTTTCTTAATTGCGGTAAATACTCCAGAACGATCTCCAGTTCTTAAATACATTGGGAAAAACTGATTTTGAAAAAACGCTTTCGGATCATTTTGATAGTATTTAAGATACGCACTTAATTGTTCCCAACTTCTTGTTTCTTTAGCGGTGACAGTCCGATAATTCACTTCACTAGTCTTTACTAGTGCCCAGTATTCCCCCTTTCCGTTTAGGAAAATGTGTTTAGATGTTTTATCTAAATAATTCTTCATGTCTTGTGTTTTTTGTTCTTGTGTTTTCATTTTGTTTATTTTATTTTTTAAATTATTCTGATTCCAACTTTTTCTAAGTTAGATTTCAATTGTGTGATTACTTATCTTCCTCTTGTATTTTGTTTAATTCCTTTTTAAGATACTCGATTCGCTTAGCCTTCTCAATCGCTTTATTAAGCTCCTCCTCTTTGCGCAGCTTTTCTAATTTTTCTTCAACTTGACTCGTCATTAACTCTAGCCAATTATCAGATTGGAATAATTCTATATCAATTTCGAATGAGTTGAAGTCATATTCTCCACAACCACGATACTCACTAACACTAACTACTATAACCTTATTCTCAATAGAGAAATTATCAACACTTCCATAGATTTTTTTTCTTTTTAAATCCGGATCATTTTTAAGCATATAGCTAGCCATTTTATCAACACGGGTCTCAATCTCATCCTTAAGATTACTCAATTCAGACTCCATTTTCTTGTACTTTTCAATTTTACTCTTCATTTTAATTTATTTTATTTTATTTATTAATGTCCACTCATAATATCCATGGACTAATTCACTTTCCTTTTTCTCGAATAACCCTGACTTCAAAACTGCTAAAAAGTTAGCAGGATATAAGTCTTGAAGCTTACCATTTTCATCATATATAAGCCATACATTTTGATTATCCATATCTTGATACCATAACCAACCTTTTGTAGCCTTTTCGACAGCCTCTGAATTATAATTATCTCTGAATGATTTATTCGTATAAGCTATATCATCATATGCCTCCTTTGCCTCCTTTAAGATACTTTCAGATCTTATATCTCTACTTGACTCATTACTATAACAATTTAATTCAAATCTAAATTTAGACTTTACATCTTCCCACGATACCTCATTATAGGTACCCATCATATCCATAACAAAGTCATAAATATCATACATATATAAATCAACTTTATATCCAGCTGCTGAATATACCCAGGTATTGTCCTCAAGATAACCGTAAGGCCCATCCCAATATCCAGCTTTTTGTATAGCATACTTTGGAATGCCACCAGACATTCTTATATGTCCTTCACCTTCTGGGTCGGCTTCTTGTAACCTTAATTAAGTCTTTTGTTTTCATAGTTTATTCTTTATTTTTATTATTTGATTGTCCATCCCTTATAGTTACCTTTCTTTATTTTATAAGCAATTAAATCTCTAATACAAGAAACTGATAAATCATGTTCTCTACAAAACTTCGTTAGGTTTCTTATATCCTGAAATATCAAACCATCAGGGGAACACAATTTTATATTATATTCCTTAGAATTTTTAACCATAGGATGTTCATTATGTCCATTGTATAATGACCAACCATTGCAGTATCTAGTTCTACCATATATTATGTTATGAAAAACAGAAGGATCTAATTTTTTGTCTCTCGCAAAATTACTAATGTTAAATATCGGTCCGTATATATTCCCATCAGGTCCTAGTAATCTTATATCATGTAATATAGCCCCTTTACCTTCAACTTTTCTATAAGACTCACAGTCATAGTCAATATTCTCTGGTAGTCTCCAACCCCTACAACTTTTGCATTTTTTATTAACAACTTTCGATAAAAAACTTATCGAGCAATTAGTTATAATTGCCGCTTCGCTATACCCAATGAATTCATACGATTCATTTGAGGGACTTACTAGTGAAAATCTCCTTTTCCTGTCACTATTCCATTGTATTAAAGATTTTGAAGGATGAGTTTCGATATTCATATTATAACACATATCACCATAATATAAACTAATGTAACTTCTTTCGATGTCATATATCATATCTACACTACATATTTCCATAACTTGAAATACAAATGATTCACCACCATACTTTATATAAGATCTCTGTAAATGTGCATTATCGTGTTTATTACTTTTTAACTTTGACTTATGTGTTCGGTATCTATCATATAGATTAAATGCACTACCTACATATATCTTGCTTGTAATTAGGTTTTTTATTTGATATATACCCGACATATTATAATTTTCTCTTGGTATTAAATTATTCATAGTATTACTTATTTTTCTATATATATTAAATTTCAGTTTTATCTTTAATCTTATTGATTATAGACTTACCCCTATTGGATATTTGCTTCTTTTTTATTAGAAAGGAAACTGACTCAATACCACCGAACATAGCAGCATTTGAATGTACCTCTGCCAGTCCCGTTATTAGTAGGGTTATGTGGATTTTTGGCAAAAGATTCCACCCCATCTGCCTTTAACAGATGAATATCCATATCGTGTCTGATTAAGTCAGCCGCAATATCATCACTAAAATGTTGTTTGAAAATCTGATACGAAACCTCGGCATGATTTGGAAAGTGTACTTTCCCATCACTATCGACTTCACGACAGAATGGCTTACCGATATCATGATAAGTGGTGTATAGAGATAGTGTATCTCTATTTGGTAGTTCAGATAAGATTAAATCCTTAGAAGTAACCCAGTCTGGTATTCTCCATTCGTATTTTAATTCAGTACCATATTGTAAATGGTCTAAAATATCGAATAGGTATTTCTTCACGGACTCACCGTGTTCTAATACAGACAATCCTTTTGTCTGTTCGCAATTTTTCATTGCTTCAATAACTTCTTCTCTTGTAACCTAGTGCTGTCTCATAATTATTAATTTAATATTTTACCAATTTGTTTGTCTCTTTTATAAGCTTCTATCTCAAGATAATTCATCTTACCGTTTCTATCTAGTGAATAAATCTCAGTAAGATATATTGGTGCTGATAATTTAGTATCTGACTTTAAACTCCATCTAGTTTCCTCTGTCTCTTTTTCTAAAATGGTTTGATATCCATATCTACCACCAACATATCGATTTTGAAAATATTCAAAATCCTTGTCACTAAAATCCATGTGTCTTAACGAATCCAACGCTACTAAAAATCTTTTTTGATCTTCTAAGGAATCATTGTGTATCTTGGCATGTTCTATGTTATCACTCTTACTCCAGAATGAATCTGTTTTATAAAGTTTTGTGCCTTCTTTCTTTAGAAAATCACATTCGTCCTGAGCAGTATAAATACAAGACTCCCATTGCTGTGTAGCCATTGGTTCGTTCTGCACTGTTAGTCCCCATACAGGCACTCCAGCAGCTTGTTTCTATAAAGTAAACTGCTCTCATATTGTTTGTTTGTTTTTTAATGTTAGTGGTAAGTGTGAAAGAGATCTACGAACCTCAGGTGTGCCATATAGGCATAACGATGTAAACTCATCAACGTCCGGCTCAAAAAAGATTGAGGACTCAGTTCGCTGTGAATACTTCTGATGTAAATTTAGTAAATGCTCTTGTGATTTTGCGGATAGGCAAATAATAGAATTGGATTCTTGTTTCCATTTCACAAACACCTCAGGATGAGTGTGTGCAAAGTCCGCGATAGAATGTGTTGATTGTACAACTTGGTAGCCAGGATCAATGTCCTGTCTTGTAATAACAATTAGTTTTGGTTCAACTAATTTAACTTCGGATGTCTAGTGATTCATTTTCATAACTTATATATTGTTTTTTGTTTTCTTTGTTTTAATTATTTTAATAATTTTTTTTCTATTGCATCATAATCACTTTTTTTATTTGTAGGATTGAATACTTTAGAAGCACTAAGATAAATATCAATAGCCTCTTCTCTATTTTCTGCTTCAACTATTTCAGCATAATATGTTGAATAGCTTTCACTTGAACTACCATCACCTACATAAAAGCAAATAAATAACTTCTTCATAATTTTCTTTTCTTGAGTGGGGGGTTGGATTCGAACCAACACTGCGTTGTCATTATTGTGTGCTCTTGGCTTGTGTCCTCACTGTCTTGCCTCTACAGCAACCCCACATTTTTGCGCGCCCAGCAGGATTCGAACCCGAAGTCGGTTGATTTAGAGGCAACCACTGAAACCAAACAGTATTAGACTCTCGGCGCATTTTATATCAGAATGCAAATATACAACTTATTTTGAAAACACAAAAAATTATTTTGTTGATTTAATAATTATCCAAAATATACCAAATACCGCAGCAGTGAAGCCAGTTGCAGTCACAACTTCTTTCTTAGTCCATGTAATAGACTTATCAGTATGTGGCACAGACTTCATCTGACACGACATCAACATTAGTATCGAGTAACAAGTAACTAGCTTTCCCATTAACTATAAATAAATTTTTTAACCAATACCTTACCATAAGCAAATTGTGGCTCTCTACTCTCATTAACTTCAAGCAATGCCCCAATTGGATCACGCCTGCTATAATGCTCAAATAGAGGAACACCTTGTATCAGATTAAACTCCTGACCAATTAGCTCGTAACACTCGTCTAAATATGAGTTTTCAGATACACCAAATGTTATAACATCATTGTATCTAACTGAGTAAACTAATTTACCCCAAAAACTTATGCAGTTATCTAAACTACTTAATTGTTCGCCTATCATCAGTAGATTACCGGCCGCCTTTACTATATTAACCTTCTTTGTTTGCATATTAAATTATTTTTTTTGTCACTTCATTAAAAATAGGTGCGCAATTTTTTAATCTTGCCCAAGAAACAAGCTCAAGTGTTTTTGGATTAATTAATTGACCTTGTGCATACCCATTGTATGAAATTGTATGATAGTAAACGTGACCCCAATGGTACACCATTATAACCCTACCAAAGTAAGGCTTACCTTCAATTGTGTGATATGGAACATCTCTACCTAAAACATAGTTAGAGGATAAGCTATATCCATCAGTCTCAAAATTATCTAACTTTCTAAAATAGGAATGATCATGCTTCCATTCATGCTTGATATCCTTGAAATAAATATTCATAAGCCTACAAAATTCCTGATGACCAATCTGATTTTTAGTTAGACTGTCAAAAACTTCCTTTGATATTCTCGTATCAATAAGCTGAATGTTGTTCCTTTTTTTATAAACATTAGTCTCTGGGTTGTATTGTATTAAATCTTCCCCTGCTTTATAATATCTCATAAAATATCAATTAATTTACAAATATATATAAATATAATATATATGCAAAATATTTTTTTTTACTGTAACTAAAATATGTTACATTTACACTATGAGATACAAATATTCAATTCAAATTGATAATAAGATATATGAATGTGTAGACTTTTACAGCCTTACACAATTTAGAAAAGGTATCACAATAACTTGTGGACACTCAAGCGAAGATATGTATGACATATCTTCGCCATCAGAATGTGAGTTAGAAGAACTTGAATTTGAAGAGCTTGTAACTGCTTGGATTAAACTAAATTTCTAAGCTTAGAAGAAATACCCTTCCTATACTCAATCAATGAGTATGACATTTCCCACTTTCTTTTTTTGACAAGTCTATTTAGGACGTAAGATGTTACGTCCAATAGCTTTGAATAATAAATCCTCTTCATTTAATAATTTTTACGTTTGACCAATAATTGAAATCTTCAATGGGATGAAATCTATCGAGATCACAGATAACTCCCTTCTTGATGGAATTATATATTCCTATAATATACTCATCCTTTTTTGACCACAGTAACTTACTGGAAGTATTATCTTCCTTAACTGGAGGCAAATTATCAGAAACTTTTATCCACATTTTATTTAGTGCTTCTCTTTCTCAATATTTAATATTTCATCAATTTCAGCATCCATTGAGTTCTGTTGCTGCTCCATGTGTTTAACTAACTTATCTATCTCTTTAGTCATTCTAAACATCTCTTTCATCATCTTATCAGCTTTGTCACCAGATTTCTTTGCAGTGTATCCTAATACAGGAAGTGCAATACCCTGAAAAACAACTGAGCAAAGATAACTTGCCCAAGCAACTAAAGTTGTAGGTGTACCATAAAACAATGGTATAATAACTAAGGCCAAAACTAAATAGAATGCAACCATAGTTGATAGTCCAAATGATAGTTTATCTGCAATGGCATCATTTAAACCAGATATGAATTTTTTTATTCCCCTTTTCATAATTAAATTCTTTTTTATATATATTAATTATGAAAAAAAGAATTTCCTCTACTTCTTTGATTTAAGATAGAAAAAGAATATAATGAAAATTATACTTATAAAAATTCCTGTCTTAACACCCATATAAAAGAAGTAAGAGTGCATAAGAATATTAAACATCTCTATACCAAAAATGATTGCAATAATAACAATCAGAACTAAAAATCTATTCATTACTTAAAATTAAATTAATTTGTCTCTCTCTATCTATAATTTCTTTTAATTCAAAATCATCATCAACCTTCACAAAGAAACCATCCACCATAAGCATTTTTTTACTTGAATTATCAGTAAGTGAATGAATCGTTGGTGACATGAAGGCATTCCTGAAACAAAATACCATTCTATCATCCATATATCTAGTGTCTAAATATTCAGCAAAATTATCAACTGTATTAACTTTATATGTTAGACATCTAGTTATATCAGCTATTTCTGCCGAATAAACAATTTTATTCAGCAGAACTATTCTTGATAGGATATCACTTTCATTTATCAGGAACCCATCCCCACCAAAGCTTAAGTCAATGAATGCTCTAGCCCTACTCTGTATTTCGATCGGTAACTTCACCATCTACTAAAATTTTATTATGAGGAGTTGGGTGTCCATCACTATCAACACACACAAAAACCATCTTCTCAATCTTAACAATCGTTTGTCCAGTCATTTTATTTCTAACATCACACTCAACCGTTATTGATGTTCTACCAACTGCGGTAGTAGTCATACCAATCTCAACAACATCACCTAAGTGAGCCGGTGAGATAAAATTTATCTCTGATATTAGCTTAGTCACAATGTTAGTAACACCTAACTGACAAATAACATATATTGCAGCTTCCTCATCCACCCACTTCATGCACTGTCCACCAAAAAGTGTTCCTCTGGCATTTAGATCCCCGCTTATTACCAATCTTCTATTTCTGTAAATCATATACTAATTTTATATAAAGATATACTAAATTCCTGATATAAAAAAACCCTCTCGGTTGAGAGGGTTTGTCTGATTACCAAAGGATTAAAGGAACGAGCCAGAATGGGCTAACATAGAAAGGGTCGTAGTAGGATTCATAGTAATACGGATTGCCGTAATAACCTTCCTCAATAACAGTTTCTTCAATAACCTCTGTCTGGGTGTCAGAAGTAGAAACGCTATTCTTTGCTTGCTCTTGATTTCTTTTTTCTTCTTCTTGAAGAAGAGCAACAACAATTTTAGAACCTTGCTCAATCATATCAGCCATTGCATCTTCGCCTAATTGCTCAGGTT
>Ga0114964_10002488_pt1 | contig 12828 bp, 12 predicted proteins | sample C_131016_MF_Meta_FD_92638 | JGI IMG/M metagenome (GOLD analysis project Ga0114964, IMG submission 92638) | Freshwater microbial communities from Lake Croche, Canada to study carbon cycling - C_131016_MF_MetaG | ecosystem: Environmental > Aquatic > Freshwater > Lake | place: Lake Croche, Canada... | reverse complement strand
GAACACTGTACGGGCTGTTGGAACTTCACCACTTTTGCACTGGCTTGAGCCGCGGCCAAGTCGGGGTTGGCGGCGTTGTTGAGCGCTTGAAAGACCGGAAAATAGGTGAGCACGGCCAACAGCATGCCAAGCATGATGATGGGCTTTCTGCCGATCTTGTCTGACAAAGAGCCAAACACCACAAAGAATGGCGTGCCAATGAGAAGGGAGGCCGCGATCAATAAATTGGCCGTGGTCGCGTCCACCTTCAAGGTCTGGGTCAAGAAAAAGAGTGCGTAAAACTGTCCCGAATACCACACAACGGCTTGACCGGCGGTGAGTCCGAAGAGGGCCAAAATCACGATTTTGAGGTTTTTCCACTCACCAAAGGACTCCGACAACGGGGCCTTGGAGGTCTTGCCCTCGGCCTTCATCTTTTGAAAGGCGGGAGACTCGTTCATGGACAAACGGATGTAGACGGAGGTCGCGAGCAACAAAATGGACACGATGAACGGAATGCGCCAACCCCAAGCACTGAAGTCCGCCTCGGGCATGGAGCTTCGGGTTCCCAAAATCACCAACAAGGACAAAAACAGACCCAAGGTGGCCGTGGTTTGTATCCATGAGGTGAACGCACCGCGGTGTCCATGGGGAGCGTGCTCTGCCACGTAGGTGGCCGCACCGCCGTACTCACCACCCAAGGCCAAGCCTTGGAGGAGTCGAAGCGCAATCAAGATCACTGGTGCTGCGACCCCGATGGTCGCGTAATTGGGCAATATCCCCACAATGAAAGTGGACGCGCCCATGATCATGATGGTCACCAAGAAGGTGTATTTGCGTCCGATCATGTCGCCCAAACGACCAAAGAAGATGGCGCCAAACGGGCGAACCAAAAAACCCGCAGCAAAAGCAAGCAAGGCGAAAATGAACGCCGCCGAAGGATCGAGTCCACTGAAGAACTGCTTGGCGATGATGGCAGCGAGTGAGCCGTACAAATAAAAGTCGTACCACTCAAAAACAGTGCCCAAAGAAGAGGCAAAAACGACCTTCTTCTCTTCTGATGTCATGGTATGGGGTACATGAGCAGCCATAGATGTTGTCTCCTGAAAGAAATTGCTGGGTTGATCAGCGCATCAAAACAGCCATGCACTCAACGCCATGAAACTCAAATTTTGCGCTAATGACAATATCATTGAATATACTGACACAGGACTTACAAATTAATCAATGCCGCGTCCATTTGTAGATTTTTGTCAATAAAAGGTTCGCTTTTTACTCGGTATTTTCCCTAGTTTGGGGGAATGAAGGAACAATCAGCGGTCAAGTTTGCGAACTCAAACACGCGTCAACACCGATCGGCGCTGGTGATGAACTCCAAGCACTGTTGCACATCAAGTGGGCAAACGATTCAATAATTGGTCCCACACCAAACGCTTGTCCTTGGGGGAAGAACGACTCCAACGGGCGATCTCATCCAAGGTTCGAAAGCAGCCCAGGCACAATCCAGTGTCCGCGTCCATCTCACACACAGCGATGCAAGGCGACACGACAAAATCCGACTCAGTGCCCGCCGCCTTGAACAAGGTGGACTTGTCCAAGAGTCTTTGAATTCGCACCGCATCGGGCTGGCTCACAAACACCATCCGGTCAGTTCAGCCATCGAGCCAAACACTTTTTGTGCGCCCGCTGCGATTAAATTGGCGTGCGTGCACACCCCGTGCTCTTGGCCATTGGCCAAATAGGCCCACACGGGAAGGCCGGCCAAGCTTGCGGATTTCACACCAGACGGTGTGTCCTCAATGGCCACGCATGCCTGCGCAGACTGCCCCAAGGCCGAGAGTGCCGCCAAGTAAACGTCTGGGGCTGGCTTGGTGTTGGCGACTTCGTGGCCAGAAAATATCCGCCCCTCAAAACACGCCCATAAACCGACGTGCTTGAGCTGCATCTCCACCTTGCCCCGGTCAGCCCCAGAGACACAGGCCATGTTGTGTTGATAGTGCGCGCTCAAGGCTTTCACAACCTGTGGTGCGTGCTCAATGGCCACCAGATCGCGGCCCAAGGCCTCATCGCGCGAACGGCGAAAGTCCACAAGCCAAGCCTCATCGATTTCACGGCCAGTCTGTTGTGCAATGAGCGCACGTTGGTCTTTGACCGCGCGACCCATGAAATGGTGCTCGCACTCGGCAAGGCTCAGCGCCCACCCCAAGTCATGCAAACTGCGCTGCAACACCCGGTGGGTGATGGGCTCGCTGTCAACGAGCACTCCATCACAATCGAACAACAGGGCAGCAAAACGGGTCATGTGCAGGGGGGTGATTCACTGACCGGGTCATTCGGCAGAGTTTTGCTGAGGATAGCGCTTGTAGGCTCGACTGAGCACCGAGCCCACCATGTCGGGGGCGGTGACGCTCACCTCCAAATCTTTGAGCAGACCATCCTTCAATCCATAAATCCAGCCGTGCACACTGATGCTTTGCCCTCGCATCCAGGCGTCTTGCATGACATTGGACTCGGCCACATGGCCCACTTGCTCGATCACATTCATCTCGCACATGGCGTCTTCCAAGGCGTGGTCATGCAGGTGATCGAGCCGCTTTCTGTGGCGAAAGCGCACATCTTGCACATGCCTGAGCCAATTGTCGGCCAGGCCAATGCGGGTGCCTCGGGTGGCTGCCAGCACGCCTGAGCAGCCGTAATGACCCACCACCATGATGTGTTCGACCTTCAATTGCTCGACGGCGAACTGAATCACCGACAGGGCATTCAAATCCGAATGCACCACCACATTGGCCACATTGCGATGCACAAACACCTCGCCCGGGTCCAATCCCGTGATTTCATTGGCAGGCACGCGCGAGTCCGAGCAACCTATCCACAAATATTTGGGGCTTTGTTGCTGGGCCAGGTGTTTGAAAAAACCAGGACGCAAGACCTCCATGTTCTGCGCCCATGTGCGGTTGTTGTCCAGGAGTTTTTGCAGTGAAGAAGCCATGAAAAAAGGAAGTGTGGGTTCGCTTGAAGTTTACAGGGATCGAGCATTCAAGTTTACTGGGTTTGTGGTGGCTTTGAGCCCCTGTCGCCGATCAACCTCGCTGGCGGTGCGTGCATTTTCCGTTCGCCCAATGAGAACTCCTGAGCAGCTCACGCCGTGCGCAACGCGTCCCATGCCTGCCAGTCGGGCATGGGCGTTTTTTGCAGCATCGCGCGACGCCAGTCGTAGTCGGGCATCACGGCTTCAACCACCCCCCAAAACGCGGGACTGTGGTTCATGTGCTTGAAGTGGCTCAATTCGTGGACCACCACATAGTCCAGCAAGGGCATGCCCACGTGGACCAGATGGCGGTTGAAAGCGAGCTCGCCGCGCGCGTTCGCACTCCCCCAGCGAGAAGCCGAGCGACTGAGTTTGATCTTCGTCCAACTCACCCCCAGCAGTGGCGCAAAATAAGCAACTCGCATCTTGAGAACATCGAGCGCCCAAGACGACATCCACATCGCCACGAGGTCGGCCAATCGCACCTTGTTCGCATCCGTGAGGTCTTCAATCAAGATCGGTCGATCCATCACTCCCGACTCCCACGGCAGCACCAAGCGCCAAAAGGGGGTGGCGCGTACATGGCTGTTGTCGTTGTGGTGGTTCATGATGTCGCCGCCACCAAGATTTTCACTTTGCAGTGCATCTCCAAGCGAGCCTTGCACCATCGCCATCAAGTCCGCTGGCGAGCACGCTTGCCATGCCGACGCACCGCGGTGCATGAGTTGGGCGCGGGCCAAACACTGCTCCAATGCAGTCGGGGTTGATCGCTTGCGCTGGCGTGGAAGAGAAGGCGTGAGTGTTGTGGTGCTGACGTTGGGGTCAGCTTCATTCGAGCTGAGCACCACCTCCAAGGGTAGCCCCATGAAGGGCAGGATCAAGGGCGAGGCCAGAGGCAAGCGATGCGCAGAGAGCTCCATCGTGCGCTGCCGCATGGCGCTCAGTTGGCGCAAAATCCAGGCTTGCTTTTCCGTCAAGGCCTCCAAGATTTGAGCCACACTCACCCACTTGGGAGCGGCCACCTCCAGCCCCTTGGGGGTGACCATCATGCCGATGGTTCTTCTGGCACTTCTCTTGAGGCAATAGTGAATGCGCGCTTGATGCCATTCCAACACTCGGTTCGCTTGGGGGTGGACGTATTCAAGCCTAGTGCAGGGGGGAAGCGCCGGCTGGCCGCCTTTGAAGAGGTTTGTAGGCTGCAGCGCTTTGGGCGTCAACTCAAGTGGGGGCGCGTCTTGGCCGTGCCTTGCACGCTCAGGCTCGCGCGGGCTCGGCGAGAAAAAATCAAACGCCAACTGCACACAAGCACCCAAGCCGATCTTCAACGCACCAACCCTTGAGCGTCCTCGACAACATAAGCCTCGGGGTCCAATTGCTGCATCTCACGCTCAATCCACTCCTGCACCTCGGCCATCAAGTCTTGCGCGTTGCGACCCACACTGGAGATGGGAGGACCCATGGACACCTCCACCAAGCCCGGGATTTTGACAAAAGCACGCCTGGGCCAGCACCGCCCTGAGCTCACCGCCACCGGCACCACATAGGCGCCCGTTTGCACGGCCAAACGAGCACCGCCTTGTTTGTACGACCCCACTTGACCGCGCGGCGTGCGCGTGCCTTCTGGAAACATGATCACCCACACACCGCGGGACAACAAGTCTCGACCTTGCTGCACCACCTTGGCAAAGGCACGCGCGCGGTCGGCGCGGTCAATGTGGATCATGTCCAAGCGACCAATCGACCAACCAAAAAAAGGAATGGACAAGAGCTCTTTTTTGAACACATAGGCGAGCGGCTTGGGCATGACCGCTGGCATCAAAAACGTTTCATAAGCCGATTGATGCTTCATGAGCAACACGATGGGCGCATTCCCCAAGGCCAAGACCCGCTCCAAGCCATGCACCTCGTAGTGCACGCCGCAAAACCAGCGGGCCGAGTCCACGACGCTTTTGAGCCAACTCCTGGCCCAAGGATAGAGTTTGGCCTTGGAGACGCCCGCCGCCCCCAACAGCACAATCGTGAGCGAATAAGGCACCACGGTGAGCCCCATCCAGAGCAAATGAACGACAGCGCGTGCAAAGTAAAAAATCCGTCTCATGGCCGGGCCAGGCTGGCCTGCTCCGCCAGAGCCTTCGCCATGAGGTGGTCGCGCTCGTTGAGCAACCATTCAGAAAACGCATACAAGTCCGCATGCACTCGGGTGTTTTTGGGGAACTGTGGCGACAGGGCCTGGCCCTTGAACGCTTCTCCTTTGCCAGTGAGCACCAAATGCGGCTCGCACCCGACATTGGCGCCAGCTTGCAAGTCACGCAAGGAGTCGCCCACCGTGGGCACGGTGTTCAAGTCCACGCCAGTGCGCTTGGCGATTTGTTCAAACAGTCCGGACAGGGGTTTTCTGCAGTCGCACCGATCGTCTTGGGTGTGGGGACAAAAAAACACTGCCTCCACCCGCGCGCCCTCTTGTGCCAAGAGATGGTTCATCTTGTCGTGCATGGCGTTCAAAGTGGCCACATCAAAAAGCCCTCGCCCAAGACCCGATTGATTGGAGGCGATCACCACCCGCCAGCCCGCATGGTTCATGCGAGCGATGGCTTCAAGCGAACGCGGCAAAGGCTGCCACTCTTGCGGCGACTTGACATAATCGTCGCGATCGGCGTTGATGGTGCCATCACGGTCCAAAATGATCAGTTTATTCATGCGTCTTCACTTCAAGCCAAGCGCGACAAATCGGCCACCCGGTTCATGGCCGTGAAGAGTTCGCGCAAAAGCGCCATGCGGTTCTCACGCAAGTCACTCTGCGGCGCATTGACCATCACGTGTTCAAAGAAGTGATCCACGGGCACCTTGAGCGCGGCCAGGCTGGCCAAACTAGGCGCATAGAGCGCGCGCTCAAACAAGGCCTTGGACTCGGGCAAACTCACCGCCATCGCATCAAAGAGTGCGCGCTCGGCATCTTCTTGAAACAAGGCCGCATTCACAGACACGTCCTGGGACAGGCTAGATTTTTTCAATATATTGCCAATGCGTTTGTTGGCAGCGGCCAGTGCACTGGCTTCTGGCATCAATGCAAACTGCTTGACCGCTTCGAGTCGCTTGTCCACATCGTCAAGTCGGTCAAAGCTCAATGACAACACCGCCTCAATTTGCGCACTGCTGAAGCCCGCGTCTTTGAACACCCCACTGAGCCGTTCACCGATAAACGCTTGCAACTGCGCCATGGATTCACCCCAGGTCAACTGGAGCGCAGACGCATCAAACACCGATTGGGCGTGTTGCAGCAAACGGCTCAATGACAACGTCAAGCCACCCGTGGTCAAGAGGCGAATCACCCCCAAGGCTTGGCGACGCAAGGCATAGGGATCTTTGTCGCCCGTGGGTTGTTGGCCAATGCCGAAAAGCCCCACCAACACCTCCAACTTGTCGGCCAAGGCCAAGATTTGGCCCACCACGTCGCGTGGCAAGGTGTCGCCGGCAAATCGGGGCTTGTAATGGTCTTCAATGGCTTGGGCCACGCTCTTGGCATAGCCATCGTGCAAGGCGTAGTAGTGGCCCATGATGCCTTGCAACTCAGGAAACTCGCCCACCATGTCGGTGAGCAAATCGACCTTGGCCACCCGTGCCGCTTCTTTCACCCAGGTGTGTTGCTCTGTGTTGATGGCGCCGTCAGTCAACAAGTCTTTCGCAATCAAGTCTGAGAGCGCCACCACTCGCACACTGCGCTCGGCCTGGGTGCCGAGTTTTTGGTGATACACCACTTGACCCAACGCGCCCAAGCGCGAGAGCAAAGTTTTCTTCTGATCCTGGGTGAAAAAGAATTGCGCATCGGCCAATCGGGGCCTCACCACGCGCTCATTGCCTTGGATCACGGCGCTCGCGTCTGCTGGCGAGATGTTGCTCACCACCAAGAAATGGTTGCTGAGTTTGCCACTGATGTCGAGCAAGGGGAAATATTTTTGATTGGCCTTCATGGTCAAAATCAAACACTCTTGGGGCACGCTCAAAAACTCAGCCTCAAACTGACAGGCCAACACATTGGGGTGTTCCACCAATGCGCAAACCTCATCGAGCAAAGCCTCGTCCTCCAGCACAGTGAGCGAAGCATCGATGGCCTTGGCCGCTGTGGCCAATTGCTGGCGTATCGATTCGCGCCGCGCCTCAAAGCTGGCCACCACCCGGCCCACGTCGAGCAGCACTGTTTCGTACTCTGCTGGAGTTTGAAGACTCAAGCGCGGACTCAGGGCCTCAAAACGGTGACCCTGTGTCTCGCGGGAGGCTTTCAAACCGAGTGCCGTGAGCGCCAGCACGTCAGGTCCATAAAGGGCCAACAAGCCATGCACCGGTCGCACAAAATGCACGCTGCTCCAACCTGGCAAGGCGCAGTCGCGGTGCAACTGGTAACTCATGAGCTTGGGGATGGGCAATGCACTCAAGCTGTCGCTCAAGGCCTTTTGCGCACCCTCCGCAAGGGAGACACCGGCGTGGGTGGTTTTGGCCCACAAATTGATTTGTTTGCCATCATCGATTTGGGCCAAATCGCTCACCTGCAAATGCGCGAGACCCAATGCGGCTAGTTTTTTGGTGAGGGCTGCCGTCGCATTGGCGTTTGCATCCAGGCCCACACTGAGGGGCATCAATTTTTGTTCCAGTGCCTTGGCACTGGCTTGGGGGAGGACGCCGTGGACTCGAACGGCCAAGCGTCTGGGCGTGGCAAAGCCCTCAAAACTGGCCGCCTTTTGCGTGAGACCCGCATTCACCAGTCCTTCAAAAACGCCCTTGGCAAATGCTTGCCCCAAGGTTTTCAAGGCCTTCGGGGGCAACTCCTCGGCCAACAATTCGATCAGCAAGTCTTGCCCTTTGAGCTCGTCTGGGGCGTGAGTCAAGGTGGTGCTCATGACTGCACCGCCTTTGGGGGCATCGCGCTCACCCACTCGGGGGGCGCCATGGGGTAGCCCAGCCTCTCGCGGCTGTCCAGGTAACTTTGCGCCACCGATTTGGCCAAATTGCGAATGCGCGTGATGTAGCCCGCGCGCTCGGTCACACTGATGCTACCTCTGGCGTCGAGCAAATTGAACGTGTGCGCGGCTTTGAGCACTTGCTCATAAGCGGGCAGCGCCAAGCGCTCGGTCATCAAATGCAAGGCTTGTTGTTCATGGGCATTGAAAGCCTGGAACAAAAACGTGGTGTCGCTGTGTTCAAAGTTATACGCCGACTGCTCTTTTTCGTTTTGCAAGTACACATCGCCATAACTCAAGCCCTCGGTCCAGACCAAGTCATAGACGTTGTCGACACCTTGCAAATACATGGCCAAACGCTCCAAACCGTAGGTGATCTCACCCGTGATGGGTTGGCAGTTGATCCCCCCCACTTGCTGGAAGTAAGTGAACTGCGTCACTTCCATACCGTTGAGCCACACCTCCCAGCCCAAGCCCCATGCCCCCAAGGTGGGGTTCTCCCAGTCGTCTTCGACAAATCGAATGTCGTTGTGTTTCAAATCAAACCCCAGCGCCGCCAATGAGCCCAAGTACAAGTCCAAAATATTGTCTGGCGCGGGCTTCAACACCACTTGGTACTGGTAGTAATGCTGCAGACGGTTGGGGTTCTCGCCATAGCGCCCATCCTTGGGTCTGCGACTGGGCTGAACATAGGCCGCACGCCAAGGCTCTGGCCCCAAGGCGCGCAAAAACGTGGCGGTGTGTGAGGTGCCTGCACCGACTTCCATATCGTAAGGCTGCAACAAGGCGCAACCATGCTCGGCCCAATACGACTGAAGCGTCAAAATAATTTGTTGAAAATGAAGCATCTCGTGTTTGGCATGTTAATTCTGGAGGGACTACTCTACAACGGGGTCTGACCAAGTTCGTGGGGGGTGGGCCCACACTGATCTGTGTCGTGCAATTTTAACCGCTCAGGCACATCGCCTCAGAGACCTCGGACTTTGTGGCTGCTCCAGGCCAGCAGCAACAACACCCCGAGCGCGGCCAACCACAAAGGCCAAAGACCAAAGCGGCCTGCCCACCACGCAAAAAATGTCACGCCTTCATGCACCCCTGAGATTTGTACGCGCAACACGCCGGGGCTGAAACTGGGCAGGCTGGCGATCACTTGGGCGTTTTCATCGATGGCGACCGTCGCACCCGCATTGGTCGAGCGCAGCATGGGGCGATGCAACTCCAAGGCGCGCATGCGAGAGATTTGCAAATGCTGATCCACCACCACGGTGTCACCAAACCAGGCGATGTTGCTCATGTTGACCATGATGGTGGGCGAACGCTCGGCATTGACAAAACGCCGGGCCAACTCCTCGCCGAACAAATCTTCATAACAAATGTTGGGGGCAATGCGCTCACCCAAGATGCTCCAAGACGCTTGGGGGTCCTCTCCTCGGCGAAAAAAGCCCAAAGGCATGTGCAAATGATCGTTGAACCATTGAAAGAAGGGAGGCACAAATTCACCAAAGGGCACCAAATGTGTTTTGTCATAACGGTAGACATCGCGCGCACTCTCCCCCACGCCCACGGCCGAATTGGTGTAGCCCCTCTCATCCACCAACGGCATGCCAATCAATGCAAAATGGCCACGCTCCAACAACAGAGTCACCAGGCTTGGGAAAAATTGTCCCGCATAGGACTGGGGCGGCTGGGCAAAGGCGGTCTCAGGGGTGATCACCAAGTCGCTTTGACTGTGCACGATTTGGTCTCGGTACCACAACGCCGCTTCATCGCGGGACTGGGTGAACTTGCTCTCTTGCGGCACGTTGCCTTGGAGCAAGGTGACGCTGAGGGCGCGCACGCCCGCTGGTGTTGAAGCCGGGCTTGTCTGCAGCGGTGTCAGCCCCAAAAAGGAGGCTGCTCCAGGCGTCAAGCTGAGCACCATGCCCAGGCCCAGCGTACTGGCCCATGCACCACTCATCCAGCGCTGGATGCGCGTGGTGTTGTGCACTGCGGCTTTGCGCCCTTTCACAATCCTGGCGTTTTGAGCCAAGAGCACACACAACATGGCCAAACTCGCGCTGAGCCAGCCGAGTGCGTAAACCCCCACCCAACTCGCCAGTTGTCCCATCCACGTGTTGGTGTGGGCATACCCTGAGGACCCCCAGGGGAACCCAGTGAACCACACGCCTCGGGCCAATTCGGCCAAGGTCCACGAAGCGCCAAAGCCCACGGCCTTGAGCACACTTCGACTCACGGTGAACTGGGCTCTTTTGAACCCGCCCCAGGCCACCAGCCAAGCATAGCCCCACGCAAAAGCAGCAAAGTACAGTGCCAAACCGGCACACAGCAACACGACACCCAACACCGACAAGGCGATGGACATCTCGCCATAAACGTGCAGTGCAATGAAAAGCCACCACACGGTGGCCAAAAGGGCGGTGCATTGAAACACAAACGCACAGAGGGCAACTCTCCAAGGCTGCTGCGTCGATTTGTTCACGGCAAGGGCCAAGAGCAGCATGGCACACCACTGGAGCACCCCACTGGGCCCCCAATGCCAAGGCAAGCCCATGGAGAGTGCCTGCATGATGCCGCCCAAGAGGACCCACAACAACCAAGCCCATTGGCGCAGCCAACGGCTCATATTTCGCTGTCTTTCACCGCGGATATGTTGTCGGCTGCACCCTTGTGGGCGCTCTCGGCTTGAACAGCCTTGACTTTGAACCATTTCACCGCGCCGGCTCTCGTGTGCATGACCTCAAAGCGCAAACCCACGAGCACATGGCTCTCGCCTTTGACGGGCACGTGTCCCATTTCGTGCGCCACCCAGCCACCGATGGTTTCAAACGCCTCGTGCTGCGCCGCCTCTAGACTCTCCAGCCCAAAAGCCTGCATCACTCTGGGGATGGCGGTGTCGCCTGCAATGCGATAGGTTTGGTCACCCAGTCCAAAAATATCCCCCGCCTCCTCATCGGTGTCAAACTCGTCTTCGATGTCGCCCACAATTTGCTCAAGGACGTCCTCAATGGTGACCAATCCGGCCACGCGCCCAAACTCATCGATGACCACGGCCAAGTGGTTGCGGTTGACGCGAAAGTCCTTGAGCAACTCCAGCAATCCCTTGCTTTGAGGCACCATCACCACGGGCCTGAGCAAGGCGCGGACATTCAAATTGGGCGAACGTTGGCGTTTGAGCAAATCTTTGGAGAGCAAAATTCCGATGATGTGGTCCCGCTCTGCCTCATAGACTGGATAGCGCGAGTGGGCGATGTCGATGACTTGATTGAGAATGTCTTCCAAGGGCAATTCAATGTTGATCATGTCCATGCGAGCGGCCGAAATCATCACATCATTGGCCGTCAAATCGGCAATTTTCAAGACCCCCTCGATCATTTGCCGGCTTTCGCTGCGGATGATCTTCGTCGATTGGGCCTCTTGGAGAAATTGCAGCACGTCCTTGAGCTCACGGGGAGTGCGCTTAAAAAAGCCAGACCATTGACGCCCCAGTCGTGTGTACCAATTCAAGGGAAGTGAAGTCAAAGACTGCTGGGTCGCCATGGTGATTGGGCTCCAAGCCCTGTGTGTGTGATGATGAAGTCGCTAAGCATAGCCGATTTGTGTGTCACTGCGCCAAATGTCATTGGCCTGGGTGTTGGCCATGCACTCCAAAACACCGAGTGCATTCAGTCCTTTGACACTGGCCGGTCTTTTGGTAACTCAACCTTGCTCTAACTCCACACCATGCGCACCGTGCCACAAGCGTTGCGCTTGAGCGCTGGACGCGTAAAAAGCCTTGCCATAACAAGACGAGACCCACTGCGCCCACTGGCTCATGAAGTCTTTGTGGGGCAGGACCACGGTGGCTTGGGTTTCCGTGCCCATGCGCTCCAGCGTGGCGCCATGGGATTTGACGATGTGGATCATCGATGCATTCTCGGTGAGTGCTTGGATCAACAGGCGGTGAACATTGGCGTTTCTGGCGATCACACAAGAGTGTCGGAACAGTCGCTTACCCAGCCCCCGGCCACGCCAAGATGCCAGCACCGACCCACCCCATTCCGCGCAGGCATCCAACGTCTGTGCGGCAGGTGGCGCCCATGTTTCATCGTCGAGCATCACGCGTGGAAGCGCCAAATGCGACAATGCGACGAGTTCGCGATCTTCATTGAAAACGCCCGACATCACGTCGCGCTTGAAATCAATGGTTTTGACATAGGCCACGATTTGTTCATCATGGGCCATGTAGCCAAAACGCAAATACCGATCCCCCTCATTGAGCTCAAGCAAATGCGCCATCACCTGCCCTCGGTGGCTTTCACCCAAATCCAAGATGGGCCACTGCATCTCGCCAAGCCCCAGGTCCAAGACCTCAAAGGTTTGCAGCCAAGACTGGGCAGACCAACGCCCCAGCCCGGACACTTCACCCGGTGCTGTTGTGGTGGTTGGGGAGATAGGCTTTGAAAGATCCATAGTTCAATTCTAAGGGTTTTCCCTTATTTTTGGTGGTGCCATGCAGGTCGCATGGTTTTCATGTTGCTTTCACCGCACGATTGTCATCTCCTGGGTCATGCTCGGGTGACTTTTCACGAACAATGATTCTTTACAATCCATGCATGCCACGCAATGCATGGTCGACGGCATGAGGGGCATTTTTTTGGGCAGCATGACATGCCCCCACACCACTGAAGACACTTAGCGGGAGTATTTTTTTGCATCAACCTTGGCTCAACCACTACCCCGCACACGTGCCCCATCACATCGACCCCTCGATCTACACCTCCATGGTGGGACTCATGGAGCAGTCTTTTGAAAAGAATGCCGACTTGGAGTTTTGTTACTGCTTGGGCCAACGCATGAGCTATGCCGAGCTCGATCAACGCTCGAAGG
>Ga0114964_10002486_pt1 | contig 12838 bp, 10 predicted proteins | sample C_131016_MF_Meta_FD_92638 | JGI IMG/M metagenome (GOLD analysis project Ga0114964, IMG submission 92638) | Freshwater microbial communities from Lake Croche, Canada to study carbon cycling - C_131016_MF_MetaG | ecosystem: Environmental > Aquatic > Freshwater > Lake | place: Lake Croche, Canada... | reverse complement strand
CTTTCTCGTGATGAGGTCTTGGCAACCGTTGGCAACGGCGTCTATGTCCAAGGCATCTCCGGCGTGCATTCTGGCGTGAGTCCCGTGAGTGGTGACTTCTCTGTTGGCGCCGAGGGCTTCATGATTCGTGACGGCAAGTTGGCCGAACCATTTCGTGAAGCGACGATTGCATCAACCTTGCAGAAGATGCTGACCGACATTGTTGCCATCGGAAATGACTTGGAGTTCTTGCCTGGCAACGCCGCAGGGCAAAGCCTCGCAATTGCTGCAATGTCGCTGTCGGGGATTTAGTCCGAAGAAGAAGAGGAAGAATCTCCGCCAGAGCGGTTGTCGGTCTTGTAGAAACCGCCGCCTTTCAAGACAATTCCAGGAAGGCCGAAGACCTTGCGCAAGGTTCCGCCGCACTCTGGGCAGATGGTCAGTGCGTCATCTTTGATGGATTGCACGGCTTCGAAACGGTGGCTGCAGGCCGTGCACAGGTAGTCGTACGTTGGCATATGACCTCCTTCATGGGCCGAAATCATGCGAGTTAGCACTCTCGCTTCGTGACTGCTAACTCTAGCGTCTCGTTGTCCCCGGCAATGTCGTGGGGCGCACCGTACACTTGAGTCATGGCAAGTCAGCATCACTTGGAGTTCGACCCCGTCCAAGGCGGATTGTCGGCGTCTTCACCACGAGAAACCACGACTCGCAGGGCGGTTGCGCGCTGTCGAGTGATGATGGCAGCTGAGACGACCGACAAAGTCGCTCAAAATGCCAACGCCAAGGGAGACGTCCTCGCCACGGCAAGAACTGCCGCTATTCAGGCGGCGAAGCGAACTGCTGACTTGTTGCCCATGTGTCAGATGGTGGCCGTTGGGACGACTTCAGTGCAGTTTCATTTTGCTGACACGTACATCGAAGTCGAAGTCGAAGTGCACACGGTTGACCGAACTGGTGTGGAGATGGAAGCCATGACGGCCTGTACCGTTGCAGCACTCACCATTTACGACATGTGCAAGAGCGGCGACCGCTCAATGTCCATCGAACGCGTGAAGTTGTGGGAGAAATCTGGTGGTCGATCCGGCGCTTGGCGTCGCGAGATTGACCTCGATCTCGACGAAGACCTCTAACGAAAGCCACCTTGGAGAACCTCTATGGCAAAGACTGACCAACTTGAGCGCTTGACCGACTTGGTCCTCGTGTTACTTGGCACCAATCGACCCTTGTCGCTGGCCGAAATTGTGGCTGAAGTTCCTGGCTACAGCCCGAACAAGACGGCCTATCGCGGAGCGTTCGAGCGAGACAAGAAGTTGTTGCGCGAAGAAGGCATCGAGATCGAAACGGTTGAGATTGGTGGCGAAGCGCAAACGGGCTACCGCATCACCGAAGACCAGTTCTACCTGCCTGACCTCAACCTCACTGAGCGTGAGCAGCGAGCACTGGCGATCGCCATTGCCGGTACGGGTGATGTCACCGGTTTTGGCCGTGGTGCGTTGGCAAAGTTCGGAGCACCGACGGTTTCGGTTTCTGCGCCACTTGCGCTCATTGAGCCACCACAATTCTTCGGCGAGCTCTACGACGCCTGTCGCACGCATGCTCTCGTGACATTCTCCTATGACGGCAAAGAACGCCAACTCTGCCCGGCATCGCTGCGTTCGGCCAATGGTCGTTGGTACTTGACTGGCTTCTCGATCGAGCGACAGGCTCCTCGCATCTTCCGGATCGACCGCTTTGATGGAGAACCAACGATTGGTGCTCCCGAGTCAGGCTTGTTGCCCGACGACTACGACCGAGGCGCGGAATTGGCTGACATGGCCGTAGAGCCAGCAGCAACCGATGAAGAGCCAACCATGGTGGTGGCGGTCGACAAGGTCGCAGCTGGTCGAGTGCGAGCTGAACTCGGTGATGAGGTGCAGTTGGCCGAACTCCCCGATGGCCGACTCCAGGTCTCACTCATGTGCGGCAACGAAGTCTTTGCTCGCAACTGGGTGTTGAGTTTGCGCGATCGTGCCGAACTGCTTGCACCGCAGTCGATGCGAGCTTCGCTCGTGTCGTGGCTGAAGGCCATTGTCGCGGCGGAAGAGCCATCACAGATCGCCGTCATGAACAACGTGGTGGCGCTCGAGTCAGTGGCAGAAGAATGGGCTCCAGGCGGAGAACACGCGGGTGGCAAGACCCGAGGAGAAGTGCGCTTTCGTCGATTGCTCGCCCTCATGACCTTCTTGGCTCAAGTTGGTGAAGCGACGCTTGAAGAATTGGCCGAGCGGTTCGGGCTGAGTGAAGAAGAAATCGTGGCAGAACTCGAACTCGCAGCGTGTTGCGGTCGTCCTCCCTACACGCCCGACATGTTGCTGGACATTTTGGTTGATGACGATCGAGTCGTGGCATCGCTTCCTGAAGCCATGGCGCTTCCTCGCCGACTCAACCGCAAGGAAGGTTTCGCCCTTTCTGCGGCTGGTCACTTGATTGCCGAGATTGAAAACGACCCATCGTCACCACTGTCGAGTGCGCTCTCCAAGCTCGACCAAGTCCTTGGGACTTCGCAGGTGCTCGTCGTTGACGTCGAGCATGGCGATGACCTGAAGGCGCTTCGTGAAGCAATTGCGAGTGACCGAGCCCTCGACATTGCCTATTACGTCGCGAGTCGCGACGAGATGACTGAGCGCAAGATCCACCCCATTCAGGTCTTCGTCGACGGTGGTCGTGGCTACGTTGAGGCATTTTGCGAAAAGGCCGATGCCCTTCGACTCTTCCGCGTCGATCGCATTGCCTACATGGAAGATGCTGGACCGCGTCGATCCGACCTGCCGACTCCAGTGAGCGGCCCCGGCCAAGTTGGCAACTTCTTAGATGACGCTCCAGCGGTGGTCCTGCGGGTTGGACTGGGTGCTCGTTGGATTGAAGACTCCGTACCTTCTCGGGTCACTCAAGAACACGGTGATGCATTGTTTATTGAAGTGGCAGCTGCATCGCCTGCTTGGCTTGAGATTCTGCTCCTCCAGGGAGGGCCAGCCGTTGCTGTTGTGGAACCGGCTTCCATGGTTGGCTGGTCAAAGACAGCAGCAGCAAAGATCTTGGCAAACTACGGGGAGTAGGTCGCAGCCAGTCGCTTGAGCACCATGAAGTGGTGCTCATGTTGCGTGCGGCAAGGTCAGTTGACCTTCACTACTACCTGAGTGACCATGGCAGCGAACTCGAGCATCTTGGGGTGACTCAGCGGGCACCGTGTGGTGCTGCAGCCTCGGCATACTTTTCAACTCCAGAACTCGATGAAGAAGGCTTTCGACGGTTCCTTCGTGGCCAACCACTTGCCGCAGTTCGGCCGTTGGCTTCTGCTCGTCGAGAAGTAGAAGCCTTTGAACTGTTGTTCGTGGCACCAAAGCCAGTCAGTGTGGCTGCACTGCTCGCACCAGATGAACTCGGAGCAAAACTCGTTTCGGCACACCACGAAGCACTTGCTGGAGCGCTCTCGTATTTGGAAGCCCACGGCGCGGCAACCAGTCACGCGGGAGACAATTTCGTTCATGCGCTGAGTGGGGTCCGTTTCACCCACGGTGTGTCTCGGAGTCTCGATCCTCACCTTCATTCGCACGTACTGATAGCCAACTTGGGCCAATCGGTGGCAGGAAGATTTGGAGCGCTTGATCAACGAGGACTTCGAGCACACCTTGATGCCGCAAGCGCTCTCTACGACGCAAGGGTCATGGCGAATTGTCGAGCGCTGGGCTTTGCCACTGAGTTGACGCCCCTCGCAAGGGCAGCGTTTTCAACTCGTCAAGCAGAAGCACGACAACTGCGCTTTGAGCAAGGTGGAATCTACCCTCGGGGCTTTCACAATGACGGGGCAAAGGTTGAGTTGTCGAGGGAGGAGCTCCTTGCCAAGTGGATCAAGCAGTTGAGCGACGTCGGACTGACGAAGGACGACCTCTTGCAACACTCACCAGAGAGAACACCCCCACAGCGACGCCTCGACGAACGTAGGTTCCAAGCAATGTTGCTCGGCGATGATCGTCCCATCACTCGGCGGAAAGTGGTTGAAGCGTGGGCATGGGCGAGCGGAGGAGCGAGCGCTCGACACGTTGACGGAGCGATCGACACGTTCGTCGAACGTCCAACTTCACTGTTTGAGCATGAGCTTCGAGAAGTCGACGTCATCTCATCGCTGCGGGCGCAACGTGTCCTTGGTGGCCGCCCTCTCGAGGAGCGTGACCTCAAGCGGTGGCTCGAGGCTTCGCAGATGCTCGAGCGCACGACGCCAATTGACTACCGAGACCGTGACGTTGAACGCACCCGATCGTCTCTTAGTGAAAGCCATGGTTGGTCTCGGTGACTCGGCGTCAAGGTCACCTCTCGAAGGTGATTCGTTGGCGTGAGAACGAGAGCCTGGTTGAGCGCCCCTTGGGCCACCCGGTCAATGGTCCACCGAGGTCGAAACGTCTCTGCCACACTGCGACTCGTGGTGTGTTTCCAAAGCGGCCCGGTTCTACTCGCCGTCTGAAGCAGTTCTCGATGATCTCCCGAGAGATCACGAACGAGTTTCAGAGTCTCTCCATCAGCAATTCCGGGCAAGAGCACGGTGACTGGAAAGAGGGACAAAAAGCCACTGGCTTGGTCGCCCCATCGTCTGCGCGCTTGGCTTAAGTCTTGAAGACAGGCAAGGGTCACGATGCCTTGCCCACCACCTTCGCTGATCAGATTTGGCAGATCCGGAAACGGAGCAATGTTCGCCACCTCGTCTAAGGCGAACAATGCAGTTGGAGCGTTGAGACCTTCAGCGTGATGGTCGTAGGCGGTGTCGCGAAGTTGCGTGAGGACGCCAACGAAAAGTGGAGCAAGGAGCGACTGTTGTCGACTGGCTCCACACAAGTACAACGTGTTGATCTCACTCATGAATGCATCAGGATCAAGCTGCAACCCTTCAGCAGAGCGAAGTGCAGCTTCGCTGCGATACGCACGGAGTGCTCCAGAGGTGCTCGACCAGATTGAAGATTGCTCGCGTTCTTCGGTCACGCAGATGCCCTCGAGGAGCGCGCTCGCGCGCTCAGAAGCGAGGGGTGCAGCATCGAGAATCTCTCGCGCGTCGCGAGGGTCGCGTCGATCAATCCAGTCGACCACTCGACGAAGTGGCACCTCATCGAGGCCCGCTGCATGGAGCAACGTGGCGAGCAGCGCACCAGAACGCTCAGTCCAGTGATCGAGTGCTCGACCGCCTGACGTGGCCTCAACCATGGCTGCTGCGGTCAACATGGCATGGTCCCACTCTTCGCAGTTCGTGACCGGGTTCCAGCCAATTCGCTGGACTTTTGGCGGGATTTCGGCCAGTCCTGTTGGGTCAAACACTTGGACATCACCAAGCTCAGATCGTGCACTCGCCGTCACTTCCACGAGTTCGGTTTTGGTTGAAGTCGACACGACTGGTCCTGGGTGGCCGAGCAAATTCGGAATGATGAGCGAGGTGGTCTTGCCTGATCTCGTTGGACCAAGGACGAGCGCGGATCGTCCGTGACCGGTGTAGGTCCACGTGTTGCCGATGCGACCTACGTAGATGCCTCCACCGCGACGACTCGAGTCGGGGACATCGAGATGTTCTCGCGACGCGGGCACGATGCAGGTTGCACTCGTGTACTTGCTTCGACCTTTGCAGCGCGCGCAAGAAGGGTCGTGGAGAAATGCACAAGAGGCAATTGGTAAATGCTTGACGTAGAGCGTTGACGCGACTCAACTAGTGATAGCCCAGTGCTGAGATGAGGAACGCATCGTGAACATCAACAACGGGAAAAGGATCAAGTTCATCTTCGAACTTCCTCGATCGTTGTCGGTGATGCTGTGTGACTCTCCATCGACATCGTGCTGGGTGGCAACAAAGTGAACGTCTCTGCTGCGGTGGCAACACCAAGGCGCGGTCACCACGTTGCGACCGACAACCTGCTGAGCATGATTCGACGAAGCGCAGTGCGCATGATGCGAACCCACTCAGCAGCACGATGCATCGACACCCCAAGGAGGTGCGCAAGTGGCAACAGCCGCAAAGAAGGCTGCCCCTAAGAAGGCAGCAGCAAAGAAGGCCCCTGCAAAGAAGGCCGTCGCAAAGAAGGCCCCTGCAAAGAAGGCCCCTGCAAAGAAGGCAGTTGCCAAGAAGGCTCCTGCAAAGAAGGCAGTTGCCAAGAAGGCTCCTGCAAAGAAGGCCGTTGCTAAGAAGGCTCCTGCCAAGAAGGCCGCAGCAAAGCGCTAAGCCCGCTGCAAGTAGTCCGAAGATTCGAGGCGGGGCTTGCCCCGCCTCGAATCGCGTCTGGGCTTAGTTGAGCAAGGTGTCGAGATCGAGACCTTGAAGGTCGTCTGGCTCGTCGACGTCATGTTGTAAGCCACTGTTCGTGATCACTTGAACGGACAGACCACGTCGCTTTGCTTCTTCGAGGTGTGCAGCGAAGGATCGTGCTCCATAGGCGAAGGTGAAGTCTGCGGTTGCCGAAATGACGAGGACATTGGTGCCGTCTTGGCGAGTGTCTGGAACAAGTACGAGATCGGCCTCTCGAGTGAGCTGCGAAAGACCTGCTGGCGATCCGAGATCTCCATGGGCAACGATGACTGTTTCGTAGCCGAGCGCCGCGAGTGCATCAAGACCATCGCGCACTGCACCATTCAGGCCACGAGTTGGAGTCCAGATCACACGTGCGCCGTGGTTGCGTGACCAAGTGGCCACCTCGTCGTCATCGCAGACGACGGCCACATCGAACGGATGTGCTGCAGCAATCACTCTGGCGGTCAGATTCTGCATCAAGGCAACCCGTTGTGCTTCGGTGAGGACCGCAGCAAGGCGTCCCTTTGCTGCAGCAAAGGACTTCACCGGCACGAGGACCACAGTGGAAGAGCTTTGTTGCTCAGGATTAGTTGGAATGAGTTCCGTCCCTGTTCGAAATTCGAAGCGTTGAGAAGCGATAGGGGCCAAGGTGCACCTCGCCGGCAAATGCAGCTTCGGGCGCGCCCCTCAAGTTGACCTGGAATCCTTCGGCTCCATCGAGATTGACCATGGCGGGGCTACCCGTCGGATTGAACACCCGAACTTCGAGTTCGCCAGCGACCCGCCGAATTGAAGAAACAATGGCACCACGCACCGCAAACGCTGTTCCTGAGACTGGGCGACGCCCTCCACCTTCAGCCTTGACGACGTCGAGTGGGGAAAAGACATATTCGCTGAGTTCCCAAGGGTCGAGGTCAATCCCGAGCACGTAGCGGGCCCTTACGGTGGACCCCACCATTTGCAGCCCTTCAACTTCGGTGAGCGGGCCAGCGGGGAATGGGCGATAGGTCATTCCAAGCCGAGAGAGCATGCCGGTTGATCTGACGAGCGTGAGGGCGAGTGTTCGCGCACTCGCCCCTGCATCATCAAGATCAATCAACTCGTATTCATTCAGTCCTTCATGGACGACCGTGAGGCCGCCGGCCATGACAAAGCGCCGTGACGGGAAGGTGGGTAGTCCAAGTTCTTCCGGGCGACCTTCAGCGGTCAGTCCACGCGTCACGGTGCCGAAAGCACATTCGGCAACTGACTCCGTTGCAGGTGTTGGAAGCGGCATGTGGATTCGGAGTCGGTGATCGCGAGAAGGATTGACCAGCGACACCTCAACGGACACACTCGGCGAGTCAGCAACCACGGTGATGGTGGTCGTCACCACGACCGACACAGAACCGGTTCGCCGCTGGCGCATGGGGTCAATATGAGTGGGGAGTTCGTAGGTGGCCGCAATGGTGATCGTTCCCCTGATGGGGCCACGCTCAGTTGCCGTCACCGACACAGCGGTTGGATGATCAACGAAGGAATCGGTTGCCGGGGGCGAGTAGTTGTACGAGTCGCCAAGATCTCCGCCGTCGACGAGCTTGTTGTAGCCAGGCAGACCATTGAGCGAGAACGTGCCGTCGCGTGGATCAATCTCTACGTGCGTGAGCCCATTGTTCATCGACCAGATCGTTGCGCCATCGACTTCGGTTGCCTCAACGACGACGGGGTTTGACGGAGCAACGGGAGTGAGTGGTGCCCAGCTGTAGCCGGGGACTTCGGCCACAGTGGTCGCTACCCGACGGATTCGAGGTTGGTCAATGGCGATCTTCGCCCGCAGCGCTGGATTCGTGGCAATGCGAGCGGCGAGGTCGCGACGCAATTCTTCGAGTTCCACGCCAAGTGCTTGGGTTGGGCCAATGGAGATTTGAAGGGCGATGGTGTTGTCGTCGAGGTCGGTGGCCGATGCACTTCTGATCCAGACATCATCAGCAATACGGGGACCATTGAGGAGGCCAACAATGGTCTTGAGGGTCTCGCCATCAACTTCCATGGTTGCGGGATAGCGCATCGACTCCGACAGCACTTGCATGGCTGACTCATCGAGTTCGTCTCCGGTGACGAGAAGTTCTGCAACCCCACCTCGACCAAATTGCGAGGTGTTGAGGACGTAGTCGCCAGGTTCACGCAGCGATGCGGTGAAGTTGTACAACGTCTGGTCAGCAATGGACCTTGCAATACTCGAGGCTTCGTGAAACCGATGGAGCACGGCATCGACGACTTCGTCCACACTGCACGCGCAGATCGAATCATGGGCGCTGTTGCGAATGACTTCGAGCCAGGCCAGATCGAGGAGTTCCTTCGGCCACGACGACTGAGGGGCAAACAGTGCAGCCAAGGGTTCAGCACGACGTTCAAGCAGGTACTCAGCTCGCGCTGCGGCAACTTTGACATCGACGCGGTTCGAGGTCACGCCCATCAACACATTGGAGCGAGCCCCGGAACGCATTTCTCCGGCCCACGTCTCAAGTCCCTCACGTGGGGCGTCGCGTAAATATTCGGCTAGCGAGGTGATGGTGAACTCGTAGTCATCTTGGAGCTCGTTGGCTTCGCGAAGCACTCGACCAAGGTGTTCTTGAGGCATCAAGTGGTCAGAGCCATTCATCCACAGCATTGTTCCTTGGACGAAACTGCCGATTTCTTCCAGGTGGTCCTGTGCTCGTTGCAGGAGGGCCTCAGCGGTCTTCGGCAGATTCGCTCCGTTGCCATAACCAACGGGCAGGTATTCGGCTCGAACGGAAGAGCCATCGGGTGCGACCCAAGTAAAGGCGTCTTTGGTGATCGCACTTGGCACACCTCGCCACAAGACGGTGTCTCGAAATCCGGCCTGCTGGAGAATTTGTGGCATCTGGGCAATGTGACCGAACATGTCAGGCAGGTAACCAACTTCGGCGACACCGCCAAAGCGAGCGCCCGTGTCGATTCCGAGTTGCAGATTGCGAATGATGGTCTCGGCTGAAACTAAGAACTCATCCATCAAGATGTACCAAGGACCCATGGTGAGTCGACCGGAGGTGGCAAGTGCTCGCAGGCGATCCTCATGTTCAGGTCGAACTTCTAAGTAGTCATCAACAACAGCCATCTGTCCATCAAGCAAGAAGCGTTTGTAGCTCGGGTCTTGCTCCATGAGTGGAAGCAAACGATCGAGGAGCTCAACCAACTTGAAACGAAACACTTGGTAGGGCTCGTACCACTCTCGGTCCCAGTGGGTGTGGGGTACGACTGCGATGTGTTGACGTTCTGCCATGAACAGACATTACGCAAGTTGCAAAGGACGAGAAGTACGATTTCGTCAGTGACCTCGACCCCGACCTTGGCAGCGGCACTTCGGCAGATTGCAGTAAATTCCCCTAATTCCGTGGCCTTTACCGGTCCCGCGGGAGAAATTGTCGCCACCTATGGCGATCTCCTTGCCAGTGTTGATGAGCACATGGAAGTGTTCCGCCGACACGGAGTGGAACTCGGAGATCGAGTGCTGGTGGAAATGGCCCCAGAGGTGCCCCTTATTGGGAAGTTATTGGCGCTGTGGACACTTGGCGCAACGGTGGTGCCCATTCGGGCGGGGGAGCCTCAACAGAACCAAGAGGTCTTGGCTGACTCCCTTGAGGCCCGATTTCTCTCTCACCAGCAAGCGCTTGAGAAGAGAAGCAGCGGTCTCGTCCACAAGGACCGTGGCGACGTGCTCTTGGTCATGACCTCTGGGTCAACCGGGGCCCCAAAGGCCGTGCGCCATTCGCACGCCTCCGTCCAGGCGGGTTGCGCCATGGTGGCGAACGCTTGGGGTTGGACCGCGAGCGATGAGCTGATCTTGGCATTGCCACTGACTCATGTGCATGGACTCATCATTGGATTGCTTGGAAGTTTGCTCATTGGCGCAAGGATTCGACTCTTCACGTCTTTTGATGCACAAGCGGTCGCGACAGCGGCGCAGACGGGAGCGACGATGTTCTTCGGCGTTCCAACGATGTATCACCGAATCGTTGAAGACGGACTTGAGCCAGCGTTGTCGAATTTGCGGCTCTGCGTCTCTGGTTCTGCGCCGCTTGACCCGACGCTCGCACACCGGTTGCAAGCGGCCTCGGTTTCATTGCTTGAGCGCTATGGCATGACCGAGACGCTCCTCACGCTCTCGCAACCCTTTGTTGGCGAGCGAAGAATTGGCTGGGTGGGCGAGCCATTTCCTGGAGTTGAGATTGCGGTCGATGACGGCGGTCAACTGTTAGTGAAAACCCCTGCGGCATCACCAGGATTCGTCCTTCCTGCTCCAAGTGATCTCGTCGTAGATGGTGATGGTTTCTTTGCCACAGGCGACCTCGTTGAACGTGACGGCAACGCCATTCGAATTGCCGGTCGGGCGAGTGACCTGATCATCACTGGGGGGGTGAACGTGTTCCCGGCTGAAGTGGAACATGCGCTGGCACCCTTTCCGGGAGTAGTTGAAATTGCTGTCGCTGGGCGGCCATCGGTCGAGTGGGGCGAAGAAGTAGTGGCGTTCGTCATTGCCAGCAACCTCGACCTCGAAAGCCTCGAGGCCTACGCTCGGGGGCATCTCCGACCGGCGGCGCGACCGAAGCGATATGTCCTTGTTGAACACTTCCCTCGAACTGAACTCGGAAAGGTTCGTCGACGTGATCTCCAAGGCTGACAACACCCCAACGCTGGACGTTGAACACGAACTCCTCTCAACCGGGGCAATCACTGTTGGTGGCCTCGATGAAGTGGGACGCGGTGCTTGGGCAGGGCCGGTCATGATGGGCGTCGTCGTCGTCACGCTGCAGACGCCTCAACCACCAAAGGGAGTACGAGACTCGAAACTCGTGGCACCAGCGAAGCGAATCTCACTGGTGCCAGCCATTGAACAGTGGGCAGCAGACTTTGCTCTCGGGTCAGCCACTCCAGCTGAATGCGATGAATTCGGGATGACGAAGGCCCTCGGACTTGCGGCAGTGCGAGCACTCCTCGGTCTCAAAGAACTTCCTGACGTCGTGTTGCTCGATGGTCCAGTCAATCTCGTGGCTGCGTCGGAACTTGGTCATCTCGTGGTGCGAAATGAGGTCAAAGCTGACCTTCGATGTGGGTCAGTGGCCGCCGCCTCGATTTTGGCAAAAGTTGCCCGCGATCACCTCATGGAGGAGATGGACGAGGTCTATCCGGGGTATGACTTCTCGGGGAATAAGGGCTATCACTCAGCGAGCCATGTTGAGGGTCTTGATCGCTTTGGACTGAGCGATATTCACCGGCTGAGTTGGTCATTTGCAGAGGGTCGAGAGCGTCGAAATGAGCCTCATTCCGGGTAGCATTGGTTATGGCCTTACTTCAAGTCAACAGCCTGCGGACTGAGTTTGCGATGCGCGAGACCGCCGTCGCTGCAGTCGATGGCGTGTCGTTCAATTTGAACGAAGGTGAATGTCTCGGCATTGTCGGAGAATCGGGCTGCGGCAAGACCACGACTGGTCTTTCCATCATGCGGCTGCTGCCAAGCAACGGCAAGGTTGCCGGCGGAGAAATCCTCTTTGATGGCGTTGACCTTGCTTCGCTGACCGAGAAGGAAATGGAGGGCGTCCGCGGAAACGGTATTGCGCTCATTCCTCAAGATCCCATGACTTCACTCAACCCAGTGATGCGCATTGGTGACCAAATCGCCGAGGGTTTCCGGATTCACCGTGGTGCCTCAAAAGCCGAGGGCTATGCCCGGGCTATTGAAGTGTTGACCATGGTGGAAATGCCGAATCCCGCAGAGCGCCTCAATCAGTACCCCCATGAGCTTTCTGGTGGACTTCGCCAGCGAGTGATGATCGCCATGGGTCTTGTGTGTGAGCCAAAGATTCTGATTGCTGACGAACCAACGACGGCACTCGACGTCACGATTCAAGCCCAAATTCTCGACATTTTGGACTCTCTCCGTGAACGCCTTGGCATGGCGACCATTCTGATCACCCACGACATGGGTGTGATTGCCGGCCGTGCCGACCGCGTGGCCGTGATGTATGCCGGTCAAATCGCTGAAGAAGCTGAGACGGCAACACTGTTCTCCAAGATGCGCCACCCCTACACCCAGGCGCTCCTTGCCTCGGTTCCAAACCTGGTTGCTCGTGGCGAGCAAGCAACTCGGCTGATGTCGATTCCTGGTCTGCCACCAGACCTCTCCAAGGAAATCGTGGGCTGTCGATTCGCACCTCGGTGCTCGGTTGCCAAGCCAGAGTGTTCGCTCAAGGCTCCAGAGCTCGAAAGAGGTGTTGAGGATGGACACCTGTTTGCCTGCTTCCACCCCGTTGACGGAAAGCCAACGGCAACGTCGGTGCAACTCGGTGAATCACGCAAGTCCAACATGGTTGAAGGACAAGCGCCCATCGTCACCGTGTCGAACCTGGTGAAGAACTTCCCCATTCGCGGCAACGGACTCTTCCGTCGAAGCGTTGGAAATGTGAGCGCCGTGGCCGACGTTTCCTTTGAAGTTGGCGTTGGTGAAACGCTCGGCATCGTTGGTGAATCCGGCTGTGGCAAGACCACCATCGGTCGCAT
>Ga0114964_10002485_pt1 | contig 12838 bp, 4 predicted proteins | sample C_131016_MF_Meta_FD_92638 | JGI IMG/M metagenome (GOLD analysis project Ga0114964, IMG submission 92638) | Freshwater microbial communities from Lake Croche, Canada to study carbon cycling - C_131016_MF_MetaG | ecosystem: Environmental > Aquatic > Freshwater > Lake | place: Lake Croche, Canada... | reverse complement strand
CAGGAAGAGGATGTGGGGAGAGGTTTACAACTTTGTAATGATTTCCTGGTACGTATTATTGAAAAACACGTTGATTTTGTCCAAATCATCATTGAGGACACGAACTACAAGGACCAACTGCTTCGTAAGTTTCAAGCACTGTATCATGTTCCGCCGCGATACAAGGAGATTACTGTGGTAGGCCCGCCGCATGACCGAATCTTTACGATGGGTGTAGTGGATCCGAATGATAGGATTCTGACCACGGCGACGGCAAGAAACAAGAAGGTGGCGGAACAGGAGGCGTCAAGAGCGGCATTGGAACTCTTAGGTGGGGACGTTCCGTCCCCACACCCCTCACATGATAAAAGTGGTGGAAACAAGCATACGTAGTAAATCAATCGCCAATAAACACATCATATTTTTTGGGAGTTTTTTCTAAAAAGCATCTTGTTTTTGAGCGCTTTTTTCTAAAAAGCATCTTGTTTTTGAGCGCTTTTTTCTAAAAAGCGCTTAGTAGAATGGACGCCAGTAAAATCACTGAACTGCTCCAAAAGCAGAATACAGTGTATCTCAATCGGAGTAACACAGTGGACTCCAGTACCATGACATGGAAAAATCAAATCCAGTCATCAAAGTACATTAAGGGAGTGGCTACGTGTACTGGTCTTCAACATACGGATGTTCCGACGCAGGCAGTATGCCCCAACGGGGATGGAACCTTTAATTTTGGTGGAAGGGGAAAGGGAATCGCATTGGCTACGGGTTCCTCTCAGCACGTTCTAAATGTATATTCTGGTGCTGCAGGAAGCGCAGCAGAAGTCTATTCATCGGATAAGATTCTGTTACAACGAGCGGGACGCGAATACTGTGCAGAACTCATTACGGATCAAGATGCTTATACTGTGTTTCCAACATGTACAACCATAAATACGAATGGCCCCACTGTGAGTAACCCCAATCCCACGGTGAATAATCAAGACACAAACCCTTATTTGCCACCATTTGATACCTATTACAAGTTCAAGAATCAACAACCTCCCACCATCGATCAGAATCAGAAGCATGTTGTTAAATCATGTAATGGTTGTGTAGTGGAGCCAGTCATGACTCAATATGGATGGCCTTTACTTCTGGTGGGCGTACCTGGTTCAGTTGTGATTTCCAATTCGGTTACCTATAATGGAGATAGTGTATTCATTGCGGGAACATTCAGTGGCACCATTAAGGTATATGACGGTACTCCTACACAACCTTCTACTACCGCACAACCTGCGATTACCATGACATCTGCCACCACAAATCTGGATGCTTTTTTGATCAAGTATGATCAATCAGGCAAGGTTCTATGGTTTACAACGATGCAAACCGTAAATGGAACACAAACCACAGCCTATCGTGTCGTAGTCGATACATCGGGTGTGTATGTATCGGGTTACATGGATGGTACAATCAATTGCTATGGCGGAATTTCTCGTGATGCGTATTTGACGTATGGTCCTGTGGTTTCTTATCTTCCGACAGGCGGCGCTGCATTATTTGTATTGAAATACAGTCTAGATGGTTATTTTCAATGGTCAACCCTGATGGACGGCATCCAGAGTCAAAGTGGACCGAATGGCCCTGAAATTCAGCCGACCAATATAAGTCAAATGTGCTCGGATGGAACCAATCTATATGTATGTAATTCAATTGACTCTACGGTCGCAAATGTAATGGTGGTAGCATCCGATGGTACTTCCATGGTAGTCTCCGATGGAGGGGCAGGCAACACTCAACAGGGATATCTTGTACAATACAATGCGAAAACAGGTCTAACCAATTGGGCAACTCGATTAACAGGAGATGTTGTTACTACAAATGGTTCAAGTAGCGCAGTAGGATTAGCATGTGATATGAATCAAGTCTATATGACAGGATATTTTAATACGACCGTTACCAGTTATGATGCGGTCACTCCTGCGAATCAGACATTTGGAGCACCTCGTTATGTTATTACAAATGGTTCAAATAATGGAATGTACATCATGGCCTATAATAAGGCAGGTGTCGTTCAATGGATGAATCAAGGAAATATTTCTAATCCATCATTTATTCCGATGGGAATCCAATTGACAGTAGATGGAACAGGCATATATGTTCTGGTACCATTTCCTGATGTTATTTCATTGAATACAACCCCTCAACCTCCAGGCAATGGCGGAGGTTCCTACAAGCAATTGATTAATACGGGTGGATCGAGTACTTATAACATTGGAATGGTAAAGTATTCCTTGGACGGATATCTCACATGGATCAATAAGATTCTGAATGTAGATAATGGATCAGGAAACATTTATAGCAATGGATTCGGTCTTTCTTCGGATGGTTCCGCATTGTATGTAACAGGTGGATTTGGAGTCAATACAATCGGATTATACAATTCATCTACAACGGGCGATCCTACACCCCAAGTCGCAACACTGGCTACGGCAGGTGGAACGAATACCAATGTATTTCTGATTAAATACACACTATTGGGTATCCCACAGTGGTCAACGATCATTGGTCGAAATGCCAGTTATGCGTATGGATACAGTGTAGCAGCAAATACCAATGTCTTATATGTTACCGGTACTGCCAACGGATCAGTGGATCTGTACAACGCAAATGGACTTTCACAGCCCACCAAGATTGCTCGTTCGTTAATTCCAGGAGCGGGTACCTATTTTTACACGTATGTTGCGAAATATGACTACAATGGAAAAGTTTTATTGGGATAAACATCTTGATTTCAACACGATGTGTTATGATGAAGATATCGTTTCTAAGGAGATAGTAGATGGCATCGGAAGCACCTGTGATAGCATCTGTAAAGCCAAAGGGTGTTGTTCCAGGAAGAGCCACGGTAATTAAAATGGCCGATCCGGCCTTAGTGGCCCAATGGAGAAAGCCGGCTCCAGCGGGACAAGTGGAAGTATCCGCACAGCAGCCGTTTCAAGGGTCTCAACCCGCCCCTCCGACTACTGTTTCAAAAGGCGTTCAATCAAAGGGAGTGCGGCCAAAAGCTGTAAAAGCGGAACAACCTGTACAACCGATCAAAAAAGATGTTCTTAAAACGGCGGATATGCGAGAGAGAGCTCAACCAGTTGATGCGGCAGCACAAGAGTTTCTTCCCAATGAGTTGAAAGCCTATCAGGTGGATCAACATACCATTGAATCCACGAACCCTTATTTGACAGATACCACGATCTATACTCCACAGACTCGTAAGAGTTTTTACAAGTTCATTACGGATAACTACTCGGAATCGTTCCGACTCGCTCATGCCGAAAAGGGAAAAGCAATTGATGAGTTTGCCTGTGCGAAGTTGGAGCAAGCGGAAGGAAAACAAGTAGAATCATTCTTGTATCAGAAGTTCATTCGTGAATACATTCGTAATGCGGGACCGTATCGTGGCATTCTTGTCTATCATGGTCTTGGTTCAGGTAAAACCTGCTCTGCCATTGCGGCCGCAGAGGCCCTGTATGGTACGTCTAATAAGAAAATCATTGTGATGACGCCGTTTTCGCTACGTGGTAACTTTATGTCCGAAATCTCGTTTTGTGGATTCCGTCATTTTAATGTCTTCAATCATTGGGTAAAGATTCCACTGACTCCGTTTGGAACTCCAGTTTTTGCCTATGCGACATCGGTCCTTTCGATGAAACAGGAGTATTTGTCAAAGAAGGTTCTATCGCGTGCGGATCCAGAGCGTCGAGCCATCTGGGTACCGGATTTCACGAAAGAACAGAATTATAATGAGCTAACACCTGAAGATCGCAATGATGTTCGCGAACAGCTGACGCATATGATCGATTCAAGAATCAAGTTCATCAGTTACAATGGTATTACCGCAGCGGAGCTGAAACGATATGCGTGCTTGCCAGATCCAGATACGGGAAAACCGATGTTTGATGATGCGGTGGTCGTGATCGACGAGGTCCATAACTTGTCACGTTTGATGCAAGGTCAGATCATGCCGTACATCACGGAGCGTGAAGGATCCAAACGTAAGATCGAAGCAGAACCGATCGTTCCAGGACGGTGGGAGCCAAAGTTATGCGGTAAATCGGAGAATTACAAGCGTGCGTATCTCTTCTATCGTTTACTAACGGATGCGCGTAATACAAAGATCATTGGTCTATCAGGAACACCGATCATTAACTTTCCAGAGGAGTTGGGCATTCTGGCGAATGTACTGGGTGGATACATTGAATGTGCGGAGTTTTCGTTACTCTCCACCAATAAGGCAATCATGGAAAAAGTCAAGGCGATGGCGGAGGAAGAGTTGCGTGTGGACATTGTGCGATTCCGTGAAGGGAATCAAAAGATGGGCGTGCTGATTTCGACGTTTCAGGAGGGATACGAACGTGCGAATGATGGAGATGCGAAGTTCATTGGTGTAAAATACAATGAAGAGGCGCAGGAGAGCATTCGGGAGATTTATCCTCGTATCAAGGCAAAGTTAATCGCAGCGGGTATCAAGATTGAGGAAGATGCGAAAAAAGGTCCGTTTGTATCCTATCCGCGTCTGCCGATTGATGACGAAACGTTTAAGCGTGAGTTCATTAATCCTGTAAATCTGAAGATCATCAATGAAGTAGTGTTGAAGAAGCGTCTGTCTGGATTGATTTCGTACTATAAGGGTTCAAAGGAGGAGTATATGCCTCGTGTGACCAAGGATGAAATTATACGATGTGACATGAGTGATTATGTCTTATCGGAGAAATATACGGAGGCCCGTACAACGGAGATTCGTGGAGAAACCAAGAAAGAGAAGGGGACGGACGATGTGTTTGCGGCGGTGGAGATGTTTGCGAAGATGAAGAATCCGTCGAGTTATCGGTTTCGAAGCCGTGCGCTTTGTAATTTTGCGTTTCCGAAGGGAATTGAGCGCCCGTTTCCAGGAACACGAGAGGAGGAGATTGAAGAAGAGGCGCAAGTGACGGAGATTGTGGAGGACGCAACAGAAGAAGTGGCAGATGTGGAGGCGGATAAGGAGGCAGCTGCGATTGTGGCGGCGGAAGAGGAGGTGGCGGAGGCGGTATTAAATGGGGCACTGGCAGAAGCGCCTGTGGAAGTGCCATTGGCAGCGCAAGAAGAGCAAGCAGAAGCGCAATTGGCAGAAGTACCTGTACAGGTCGAACAAATGGGTGGTGATGATTCGGATGAAGAGAGTGAATCTTCAAGCGATGAGGAGAATGAAGTAGAGAATAAAGAAGAATCATCGAGTGATGAGGAGAATGAAGAAAAATCATCCAGTTCATCTAGCGATGAAGAATCATCTAGTGACGACGAAAATGAGAATGAAGAATCATCTAGTGACGAGGAAGAATCACAACAAGGTGGTATGCCTCCTCGTATTTTCTCAAAATCGGCGAAGGGTCAAGCGGCAAAGGCGGTAGAACAGGCGCTAGTAGAAGCACCTGCCCTTGTATCCGCAGAAGCACCTGTAGCAGAAGCGCCTATAGCACCTGTAGCAGCAGAAGCAGCAGCACCTGTAGTAAAGAGACGCGGTCCGCGCATTGCTCCAAAGGCGCAGCCTGTACCCATTGCTGTACCGTTAGAGGAGAAGGCCGAAGAGGCAGTACTTCCCTATGTCAAATCATATAAAGAACGTATTGATGATGCCATGCGCACTCTCGATCAACGTCGTGCCGAATTCATGATGTTAGAAAGCGAGGATCCAAAGGGACGTCTTGCGAATTATTCCACCAAGCTCTCAAACATGCTGGAAAACATCGAGAAATCAAAAGGAAGCAATCTCGTCTATTCGCAATTCAAGACAGTGGAAGGTCTGGGTGTACTTGGAATTGCTCTGAAAGCAAATGGGTATGATGAAATCAAGATCGTGGGTACCGAACAGAATCCGCGATTCAGCGACGAGACTTTGGCATCCTTTGCGGTGGGACTAGGCGATGTGGATGTCCCCAAGCGAAAGCGTTTTATTACCTTTACAGGAGAAGGTTCCAAGGAGCAACGTACTCTGGTTCTCAATATCTTTAATGGACACTTTGATAAGTTGCCGCCTGCGCTACAGGCTCCGTTGGAACCATTTCGTGCGAAGCGTAATACAACAGGTGACATCTGTTGGGTCATTGGAATCACAGGTGCGGGTGCGGAAGGTATTTCGCTCAAGTGCTGCCGCTCGGTTCACATTATGGAACCCTATTGGAATAATGTTCGTCTGGATCAAGTCAAGGGTCGTGCCATTCGTATTTGCTCACATAAGGATCTGCCATTTAAGGATCGTGAAGTTGAAATCTATACATACTACACCGTGTTTTCAGAGGAACAAAAACGATCGGATCGAATTGATCAGACGATCCGCACCACGGATAATAATGAGACGTCGGATGAGAAGGTGTTTTATGTCAGTTTGAAGAAAGACAAGATCAATCAAGAGATTTTGAAGGTCATGAAGGAATCAGCGGTGGATTGCGATCTGAATGCGGGGGAGAATGATGGAATCCAGTGCTTTCGCATTGAGGGTCAACCAACCCAATATTTGTTTGATCCAAATCTGGAGGTAGACAAGATCATTACCAGCATTGAATTAAAAGAAGTGCGTGGAGATGTTCAGAGTCGTGTGACACGTGCCTTGGATGTGAGTGCTCCCTCTGCCCCAGCGATCGATCGGATCAAGGTGATTCGGATCAAAGGTGTAGAATACCTGCTTCGTGTTAAACCTGAATCGAGTGGAACGGTATTTCAACTATTCGGTCGCACGGATACTGATTTTCGAAAACCATTAGGCGAAGTCGAAACGGATCCTGTGTTAGGCAAGTACACTCGTCTCCATTTCTATATGTAAAATCTTCTATATTATGAATACCATTCATATCAGTAGATGATTTACCCAGAAAGAACCTTATAATTATTATACGAATCGGTAAATTGTGTATAGACCCAGCTACATTTACATTCTTTAAGGACATCCTCCTTGGTCAGCGTCTTATCAAAGAAGTGAACCCATGCCAAATCAAATTGAAAGGAAGAAGTTCCATATACACCACCCCATGAACCTTGAAAGAGCCCACCGCTAAAGAGGATATTACAGGGTTGACTGGCTTGTCCTGGAGCGGGATTCCATGTTGCGTTCACATTCCACAGGGGGGCACGACCCACCGCATACATGGACGTAATCGTGGCAGCGCCTCCACTGCCCGTGAATCCATCGAACGAATTACAATATAAATCAAAACTGGTCTTGTTGTTATTGATGTAGAACATGTACCATGTTCCAACGGTTAGATAATAATTCGTAGAAATCATTTCACTTCCTCCCGCCCAGCTGTGTTGAACCGAAATGATAGAGGTGCTTCCATTAACGGGTGTAGCCATAATGGCAAATGAATCAGATGTAGACGAGCCAGGAAAGATGTGACACAGGGTTTCTTTGACAGGCATAGTCTGGAATCGAACCGCAAACGACATGGATTTCCAGCTTTGAAATGCAATGTTGGGCATGTTCAAATAAGAACCCGAGCCGTTCATGCGCATGAATGATTTCTTTCCAGGAACCGCAGCTTGTTCATCCGTTCGCACATGATATTCTGGACCTCCAACCCCTAAGAACTGTGAAAAGAGTCCAGGGTTGCGAAGCTCTTCCCATTTACCAGATTTCGACCCGACTTCGTAGCATAGAAAGGGGGCACGCGCATCGCACGTTAACGAATAATACTGGGGTTGAAATACATTGGGACCGTTACATGTTTGTGGGGTCACTTGGAGGGCGTTCCAGCCGCCACCCGCATCTTCATAGTACAATTTTACAATATTAGGAGAAGAACCATTGAGTGCGCTACAGTTCTGAGTTTGATACTGTGTGGGACCCTGTAGGCCGAGATTTTGAAACAGACCAGGCTGATCCGCACCATACTGTGCCATGGCCGTTTTGTCAATATCTGCTGGCTGATTGACCGCAATCCAAAATCCATCATCAACGGTAACCGTAAACTTGACAGAGGAATTAGAAGGAGCACGAACGTCCATCATTTGGACACAACATCCAAAGCCTCCGCCACCAATTTGTGGAACACGAGAGGGACCTGCCTGAAGCTGGACAAGATCACGTTCAATGGTTCGTTTCAAAAATCCGATAACGCGGCGCGGATCACCAGGCACAGGGACAAACCAAAAGACTTCCACGCCTTGTGTATAGGGAGCACGAACAATGGCAGACTCTGGTGTAATGCCTAGGAATTGTGTCATGGCAGCACGTTGGGTCGCATAATCCACAAATGAATCTGCGGATTTCATATTTGTCATGAGTTGATACCAATATTGTTTGATCGCGCCAAGTGTACTCATCGCATTATAGGTCGCCATGGTGGCAATAGTCGGGTAAGCCGTACCTTTTGGCTGGCCACCCATCTTAAGAAAGAGTTGTTGAAGACAGGCCATGTCAAAGGGAGACTGGGTTCCATCAGGAAGATTGGAGCAACTATCATATCCTGAAATGGCACCGCGCTGAAGACAAAGATCACGAGCAGATGCGCCAAGGGCCGTACTGGAGGGCTGTCGCGCATTGGTTGCGATCTGACGAACCTCTTGTAGAGCAGCACTCACGGTGGTTTTCCCCTGTGAAAATACGTCGAGATTCATAGGCGGATTCGCAGAACGTTGATACAAGAGCATGGCGTCGCTGTTTTGAATGGATGCCATATAGTTGGATGGATTGGGTGAACCATTGAGTGCCATGGCCAAGGTGCCATTATCAGAACATCCCGCAGATAGCGTCGCGTTATACAAACATGCGGCACTCAAACGTCCATTGACAGGGTCGCATGTTTTATCACGAATGGGTTGAGGTCCAGAAGGTGGAGGAGGACAAGACGCGCCTTTTCGAACAATCGCTCCAGGACTACATGAACCGTTTAGCTCATTCGGATAAAGCGGCTGTCCTACCGAATCAATCGGAATACCTTGACCAATGTCTGTACAATATCCACAGACACCTTGAAAGACATTTTCATCGACATCGGTACACGCTTTGAGTGCTTTACATTTATCCATGAGCATTTGTTTTTTTGCCATCTGGAGGTCGAAGAACCACTTTTTATAAGCAGGGAGGTCGAATCCAGGGAGAGGGCCCTGTTGATTTCCCACCATACCTTGTGAAACCGTAGGATAGGGGCTGTTCTTGTTAGGAGCGGTATACATCCAGCCACATCCAACAGGAGCTCTTGGATTTTTAGAAGCAATCAGATCGTCGAGCGAACCAGCCGCACACTGGGTGGCCATTTGAGTCAGATTGGGACTCACGCCTGTCATGAAGATATCATTTGGATTTTTGACCGCGTGGTTCTGGATTCCACTGCCGGCCGTATTGGTGGTTTGAATGGCTTGATCGAAACCAGGAAGGCCGGAAGTCCCTGAAAGAATCATATTAGGCGCGGATTCATAATAGGTCGATTGTTGGTTGATATAATCTTGATGCGGTTTGGAGGACATTGTCCCTGTATCAAATGCTTCTGCCAAACGACGAAACATCTCTATTGATGGATTCGTTAGTATTTTTACTAAAATACTCTCTAATCATTTATGGATCTTGTGCGTTAGGAACACATGCGCAACTACATCCATAATCGGTCAAATACATGCCTCCTGGACAACCCGCACCACATGCCCACCAGGCATGATTTCCTTTTGTACGATCATAATATCCACCATTACAATCGCCCTGTGAATATCCAGGAGGAGGCTGTGACTTATCACGGCTTGGTGGTTCAGGGGGAGGCATATCATCGGGTTGATCCACAAGAATGGCGGGACTGGGTGGATACCATGTATAGGTCGTATTGGTACTGCCAACCGCATCTGAGATATAAACGGGTTCTCCTTCATCGTTAATGATTTGAAGGGTAGTACCAAGGACACGTGACTGACAGCAGTCGTATCGATTGACAACAACAATCTTATAAATCGTAGTCATGTTACCCAAATCCACCTGAATCCATGGGACATCGCCGCAAGATGTATGAACAAAATTGTAAGGTCGGCCGCTCTGATTTCCATTGACGAAGTTCTGAACGGGGAACATGTCACCTTGATATCCACTCGATTTGGTCACTTGTGGCCACATGCCTGGCGTAATGATATTGGGACCGCCTTTCGTCGAGTAGACGCGGATCTGTGCCAAGTTCAAGCATTCAACGTGATTATACACGAGTTTGATGATCTTACCGGTAATCACGGAGTTTGCCGCCGAAACAGGGGTCTTGACATATCCCATGTAGGCGGGGTTTCCGTTGATGCCCGCATTGTGATTGCCTTTGTAGCATCCATTGCCCGCACCGTCTTTGGAATAACTGAATCCGACGCATTGAGAGCCGAGTGCGTTACATCCTTTCTGCGCGGCTTCTAATGATAATCCGCCAAAGCATCGTGGCTGCGGGCCCGTTGTCTCGAGATAACCAGACGGAATGGTCAAATAGGTGGGCTCCGTTGGCTGATCCCACATTTGTTGATTGAAAGGCTTAATGGTTCCATTCTTCGCAGCGGGATCATCGATACCAGGTTTGGGGCCGTAACATGTCACACCTGCTTGATTGTTACCAGGTGTCCATTCAATGATTCCCGTTCGGCCACCGCAACCACCGATAACGGATGTCGTAATGGGCCATTTGCCACCGCCATCGGCGGTCCATGCGCTAAAGCACCAGTCGGCTCCGTGGGCGTAGGCGTCTTGTAACTGGGCGGTACTGGCAACGACCCCTCCGTATTTCGCACAGATACCAGCGGCCTGATCTTTGGTATAATCGTATCCAGGCCCGACAGCATAAACTTGTGTGGGGCCCGTCGTCTTACTCGAAGAGGGTTGACTGAGCGTAATGTCATAGGCTTGTTTCAATGCGGTGGAGCGTTGCGCATTGGGTTTACTATTATCGTTGGCAAGACGATTGATCGCATCGTATTGTTGTTGTACCGCGGCAACGCCGCCTTGACTTTTCACAAACTGCATGCCTGAATCCGTGATAGGATCAATGACAGTTCCAGGATAGTTAAAGGTGTTAGGCGTTGCATCGCTACTGCCTTGAAACGGTTCTTGAACCTCTGTATCGCAGGCAGAATGCTCGCTCTTAAACCCTTCGATCTCCTTAAATGATCCAACGAATCCTTCTTTTGAACTTGCTGCTTGAGAGGGCAGTTGAGTATAGGTCGGTCCAATCGTAGAAGAAACACCCTTGTTGGCGTACAAATAGGATGCGCATGCTTTTGAAACGGGCCCTACTTTATTATTTTGGCCGTCGCATGGATTGGTAATGGGGATACCTAACGCATACATTGAAACGGTATTCCAATCAGGGATCGAGAGAGGATTGCCGTTCGCATCATTGCCCGACTGTGCGGACGCCATTTTAACGGCAAGATTGTCGACAATGGTATCAATATTGAGAGCGGATCCTTTCGCATCCCGTTGAATCACATTGGCCTTCGTCGCATCGGTAGGATAGCCTGTTCCTTCTAATGCTCCACCAAGTTCCGTCCAACGTGTTTGGAGACATTCAAGCTTATAATTGCCAGGCTGATTGGCTTTTCCGTAACACGGATCGGATTCCAAAAAGGTAGCGGATGCGGCTTGGGTAATGATGGGTCCATTCTCGCAGGCAATCGCATCTCCGTCGAAATTATTGATAAAGGTAAGGGGCATCATACAGTTGAAACTCATGGACGTTTTGCCATTTCCTGGCATGAGAGTAAAACAACGGAATCCATTCAAGGTTTTGGTACCGGTGATGCGTGGCTTCGCGCCTGACGTAGTATCCGTTTTAATCAAACTAAATACGTCTAATTTAAAGGTACCCGTTGAGGTTTGTCCCTCTAGATACCCACATAAATAGGCGGGCGGGCCATTCGCTGCCACGCCAATCGTAAAGGTACTGCCTTCTGCGGGAAGAACAATATCAATCGCAGAATCTGTTTTAAGATTGGTCTGATTAAGGGCGGAGGAGCCATCCGATCTCAGCATATTCACGGCTCCGACTCCATACAAATGTAGGGTGGAAGGGAGGCGCCCCGTACTGGGGCCGACGCGAGAGAAGGATCCAGACGTGTAGCACTGGGTACAGTTGGGAGTTCCGAACGTTTGTTTGGAAGCACAGTCCACTTTTTCTTTAACCACAACGCATTGATCTTTGGTGAGTCCAAAGGTTCCTTGTTTGGCTTTACCGATCGTGGGCTGATAGACTTTGTAGGGGTCATATGGGGCGGTACCGTTGGTTTCTACTTCCTGTGCGATAGCCGTCTGTTCCGTTCGATCATAGGGACTGACATACAATCCGCCAATTCCTACCGTTTGACCGGCCGAGTTAATGGAAGTGGGATCAAAACTCATACCACAGTTTGCGGCAAAGGTGGGATCATTGAACGCATCACATGATTTGGGGGCGGCTTCACATTTTTGTGCGATCTCGAGCGTGCCAGGAAGTTGATTGGGCGTCGCATGGGAAATAGTCGATTTCAACTGATATCCCGCGGAGGAGGGATTCGCATCAAGTGTCACAAGAGCTTGTTTAACATTGTTGGCATCAATCGGATTAATACCGACGGAAGGACTTGTTAGATTGACCGTATTGGTGAGTGCGTCGAATTTCACCTTGGAGTTCGCAAGGTATTGTTGATGCTTAGCCATGGTATCATTGGCCGGAGCATCAAAGAACCCTTCGGTCCACGGTAAAAACCGTACGACAAAAAAGACTAGTATCAGCACTAGCCCAAAGATAATGTACCTAGACATTATTTATCTAATAGAGCTTTTTAGGAAAAAGCTCGCAAAAATCGTGAGGTGGTAGGAAAAAACTCGTAAAAAATCGTGAGGTGGTAGGAAGAACAT
>Ga0114964_10002483_pt1 | contig 12842 bp, 11 predicted proteins | sample C_131016_MF_Meta_FD_92638 | JGI IMG/M metagenome (GOLD analysis project Ga0114964, IMG submission 92638) | Freshwater microbial communities from Lake Croche, Canada to study carbon cycling - C_131016_MF_MetaG | ecosystem: Environmental > Aquatic > Freshwater > Lake | place: Lake Croche, Canada... | reverse complement strand
AATTTCTTCTGCTTGTGAAATATTATTAGCATGACCTTGTTTTTGTAATTCTGTTGGGTTTAATGTTTGATGTATATCTTGAGCTTTTTGCATAAATGCATCTCTAAATTCTTCTGGTATATCATTAGCTATATGGGCTAAACCATCTGTAGAATTTGCAATTACATCTGTTACATGCTTAATGTCTGCCGCCTGTGTTAAGTTTGATGCTGTTTTTAATAGTTGGCTTTTTTCTGCGCCATCTTCCATCCCTTCAGCTCTTTTAACAGCATCCATTGCTGCTAAATTTAGATTTTGAGCTGTTTGTTCACTTTTAACTAAGTTATCAATAACATCAGGCGATGCTTTCATAAAATTTCCAATTGCCGCACCTGCTCTTATATCATTAATCTTTTTTAAATTATCTATATAATTATTTTCTCTATTTTTAATAATTGCGTCTGTTGCCACTTTACCTGCGCCACGAAGTGTTCCATGAAATGCTTCCATTACACTTGCAATACCTAAATTTTTATATACCTCATCTTGACTTGCTAATTCTCCTTTTTCAATTAAACTTTGAGCATTTGGTACACCAATAGCAAAAGTTGCTAATCTTGCTGCTATATCTACCGCTCCCTTAGCAGTAGTATTTTTAAGTGGTTTACTTAATACATTCCCAATTTTTCCTCCTCCAAGTCCAGCTGCTTCATAAAGCATAGCTTGTCCTACATCTTTTCCTGACTCTTTTATTACATTACTTAAAGTTTCACCAGTACTTTTACCATCTGATTCATTGTATCCTCTAGCTCCTCCAGCTATTGCTTGTTCTCTAACGAAAGCCCCTGTAAGTGCATTACCTGCCGCGGCTAATTTGCTAGTTCCTCCAAATAAATTTTTACCCCCAGTCATAAGTGCAAGGGCCATATCTGGAGCTATACTTGTTACTCCGCTTGCTATTTCACCTGCTACTGTTTCGGGTAGTTTTCCTTCTGTTTGCTGTAATTCTCTTTCTTTATTTTGAGTTTCTGTAAAGCTTTTTATTGCTTGTCCTAGGAAATCTGATGATTCTATATTTTTACCATATTTGGTAAGGTTACCATTTTCATCATAAATCTCTTCTGGCTTATTTGCAAATGGCAATTTACCTGATAAATTTCTTAAAAACTTTAATGAAGCAATATCAATATCTGCTGCTTTTTCAACAGATTTTTCTCTTAAATTTTGACCAAAATTTGCAATATCTCCTTGTTCTGATTGCTTTTCAGTGCCACCCGCGCTAGGCATCATAAAACCTTTTTGAGCTATATCTAAACCTTTTTGAAAATCTGGTCCACTACCTTTTTGTGATGGTAATGCTAATCCTATAGGGGCAGATATTTGCCCAGAAGCTTGTGCAATAGGTACGCCAGTTTGGTCTTTTTTTTTTAAATCTACGCCACCAATTTTAGCTGAAAAATCATCAAATGTGCCTAAATTATACTCATTGCCTACTCCTTCATAAAAGGCTTTTCTTTTAATAGGATTTTGAAGTTTTTTTGAAAAATCATCGTAAGTCCCAATATTATAATCTTTAGATACCGCATCATATAATAACTTAGTTTTATCTTGAATTGGTTCTTGTAAATCTATATTTAAATCTTCTGGCATATTTTTTTAATTTAAAAGCCTTTAATATCTTTCTTTTTTGAAGAATTACTACCTTTACCTTGTGTAATAGCAATTTTACCTTTGCTTGGAAAAACATGATTGGTTACTAAGCCTCTTAATTGAATATCCGGTATTTCAGTTGTTTTTGACCAATCAATTACATCTGTAGCTCCATTTACTGATTTTGGGTCTTGGAATTTTAAATTATAATATTTATTAGAATTAAGTCCTTGACCAATAATAGGATTGTCGCGTTTATTAATTTTTAAATCATTTAAAATTTTAGATGGTAAATTAACTTTTTCTATATCCTTACCCGTATCTCCACTAAATGTTATACCAGACCTTGATTGTTGTAAATAGCTATCTATTGGGTCTATTCCATCTCCTTCTAATCCCAAATCTTTTCTATAGCTAGCTAGATTTTTAGACGATTTTAAATGTTGGTTTATCCAATATTGTTCATCTCTAACTTGGTCATTAATTGTTTTACCATGTGGAGTTATACTTAGTCCGACTGATGCTGCTATTTGTTGTGGCTTTGCTGTTTCTATGTTTTGTCCCGGGTATAATTCATTGAATTGTTTTTGATAATTTAAATATTCACCACTTTTTATTATTTTATTAGTCATATTAGTAACACCCGATACATGTCCATAAGATAATTCTGCTCTATTTTTTATTTGTTCTTTATCTAATGGATTAAATTCATAAGTTGTTGTTCTATTTATAAATCCTTTATTATCAGGTTTTTCTATTGATAATTGTTTATTAATACTAGGAGTTAATCCATTTGTTAATGTTTTTACAAAAGCACCCTCATCAAATGGTTTTGTAAAATTATATTGATATGGATCTAATGCTTGATATTGCGGATGATTTAATGGCAAATGGCTCATTTCAACTGCTTTTAAATATCCATCTGGGACATCTAATCCTTCTTTTTGTGCTTGGTAATAGTGTTCTCTATCTACTTTTTCACCAGCGGCAGCTTGCTTAGATTGACCTATTAGATTTTGAGCATCTCTTAAACTTGCATTATATGTTGATTGAAATTCGGCACCATATTTAGCAGGGTTTAAAATCTTATCTCTATTTTGTAAGTAATATTGCTTTGCTTGACCTAGTTTATTTAAAAATATATCTTGGTCTTGACTACGCATTCCTGCTGAATTTAATGATTTCTCATAATCCATGAAATACTTATCTAAGGCTTCTCTTTTAGCTTGTTCATGTTGTTCAAGTTGAATAGCTAATTGAGTTGGTCTAGATGTTATATCTAAATTTATTCCTTTTTGATACGGGTTTATTCCTAATAGTCCTGTTGCTGCCATTTAATTAATTTTAAACTATTTCTTTTTTGTGGTTTACCTACCGATTCCAATAAGATTACCCATATTTCTATCACTACTCATAAAAGAATTGAATCCTGCATTATCTACAGGAGCTAATGCTCCACCTAATGATCCGTCTAATGCTCCACCTAATCCCTTAAATGCTCCTGACACACCACCCAATGCTAAATTACCAAGCGCGCCTCCAATCATACCTAATCCTGCATTTTTTCTTTCATTAGCCGCTTGAGCTTTCATTTGCATTAATTGCAATTGACGATTATAAGGAGTCATTTCATTAATATCAAAAAGATATCTGTCTTGCGCTGTTTTAGCTTGAGTAGCTTGACCTAATTGACCAAATCTTGCATTTTTTTGAGCTTCAGCTCGCACACCTAAGTTTTGCATAGCCATTTGTTGACCAGTAGCTAATCTACCAATGCCACCAATTGCTGATCGTCTATCTTGTAGTGCATTAATACCTTGAGCCGTTGCTTGTCTTGCATTCATAGCTCCCACTTGATATTGTTGAGATTGATATGGATTTTCATTATATCTATTCAATGCTTGCTGATAATAATCATTTAATGATTTACTTTCTTTAGCCAAAGGGCTTTGTTTAGCAAATTTTTCAAAATTTTTTTCCGCTGCTGAAGCTCCACTTGTTTCGGATTGCAAAAATCCCACAGCTCCTTGAATTAGTGATGGTGCTAATGCTAATAATGGTAACATATAATTATTTTTTTATCTATTATTTAATGGCGAATCAATATATTTAATGCCAACATTATTCAAATATACGAAAGAATTAGCACTTGTTTTCTCAAACTTTGCTACAATATAACCTCCTTTAAGAGAACTTCCTTCAATCAGTCCTCCTTGGCTATTTTTGTCTTTCAAAAATGAGGCATTATAGGTAGATTCTAGAACTTCAAAATCACTTGCTTTTAGCTCGCTTTCTTGTTTTATATTATCATAGCTATTCATTTGGGTATATATTTCTGGGCATTCCCAAGCAGTATTAGCCGTTTGAGCCATAGAAATCCAAGTCTTTTTATTAATATTAGCTTGGTTAAATACTGTGGTTATAGATGCATTATATTGATTACCATAAAAATTACAAAAATTTGTGCTTGTATGTGCCCAAATTTGCCCCAATTTAAAACTAAATAATGTATTAGTAAGATTACCCATCATTTCAGGGAAATATGAATAAAAAGACTCAAAAGCATTACCTACCTCATCAAATGAGATAGTATATGGGTCTTGATGGAATTGTAAAGTATTTGCCATTTTATTAAATTTAAGGTGCTGTTGTTGTTGTTGTTGTTAAAGGTGTAACATTTATATCTAAATAATTAACACAATAAACAGTAGACTTTACTCTAACAATTGTAGTCATCGTTGGATAGTTGGGAAGATTATAAGTTAGATAACCAGCTAGTATCTGAGCCCTTGTTACACCTGTAGCAAATGGTACACTAAATCCATTTAAATCTGAATATAAGTCAAATGGTCCAGTTGCTAGACCTGCTGTTGTTAATGTTATTGTTGCTATTGACATTTTTTATTATTTTAAATTTAACCTAAACAAGATCCAAAATAAGAACCTACAGCTCCTGTTGTACTATTATAATTATATACAGTATTAGCACCACCAGTAGGAAATACTTTATCTAATACATAATTATTTGGGAAAGGAATTGTTCCATATGGATCTTGGTATAAATTAGGAGGAGGATCAAAAAAGTAAAATGGCAACCCATAAGCAGGGACTGTTAGCAAAATACATATACTAGTTGGTCCTGTATTACTAAAAACAAATCTATTAGAATATAATATATATGGAGATACTATTACAGTTCCACCAGATAATAAACAATCTGCATTTGTAGTAGTAGTACTAGTAGTAGTACTAGTAGTAGTAGTGGTGGTGGCAGGTGAAATATTAAGAGTTAATGTATTAGTACATATTCCTTGAGAAGTAACAAATACTTGAGTAGCCATATCATCAGCTAAAACTGTTACTCCAATCAATAATTCAGCTAAAGTAGCTATTGAGGGTGTCAATATCCCAATATTTGCAGTTAATACAAAATTAGGTCCTAAATCTGCACCTTCATTTGGGTTTAATTTAACTAATATATACATAATTATTTATTATTTTTAACAAGTTATAGTTAGTGTTATGATTGCTGATTTAGCCATTTTTTTATGAGTTAATTTAATTATTTTAAGGACACGCGCTACTTGATGATGCCACTCCCAATGTATATATAGCAGTATATGTAGTTCCAACTCCATTAAGTTTTAATGGAAGATAAGTTCCTGTTGTTTCAACTTGGATAGACAAGCCTATATCTTCAAACATTGTTGTAACTCCATTTACTATACTATTGTAGCTGCTATAATAAGCTCTAATACTAGAATATCCTGCACAAGCAGATACACTAGATTCAAAAGTGCTTGAAGTTCCCATCCAAGTATAAACAGATGCTGTTGTAGTAGTTGTAGTAGTTGTAGTAGTTGTAGTAGTTGTAGTAGTTGTAGGCAATGCTAAACAAGCATCAACACAAGTATTATAAGGTGTACTACCAACTACATATCCAGTACCCGGTACAAAAGGTATTTCAGAATATGCGCTAAATATTTTACCGTCTATTACATCTACATAAAACTTACCTATTGTTGGTACATATCCTATTGGGAAATTAATAAGCCATAAATCTCCACTTGTGCAAGTTTCTCCACCACAAAACCATTCAATACCATTATAACTAATCGGAGCAGCTGTTGTAGTTGTAGTGGTGGTAGTAGTTGTTATTGGGTAATAAATTACTGCTAAACCTCCATTATAAGTACAATCAGAATATCTATTAATTTCTTCCATTGCTATTATATACTTATTTGTATAAGAATCAAATACACCATATATACAAGGATTCCCTGTATATATTTGACCATCTGCCGCAGCTCCATTGTTTAATTGCTGTCTATAAGCTTTTAATTTTGCTACAAAAAATGCATTTGTATGATAAATAATACTTAATGGTTCAATACCATTTTGACTTAATCTACATACAACACCCCTATAATCATCTACAAAATAATCAGAAAAATTATTCCATGCCAAACTAGTAGATGCATCGCCAATACCATAATTACCTTCATAATACTGAATTTTATTAATTAATTTGTCAGTATTAGCTTGTAATGGGTTATTGGCACTATCTTTAATAATTTGAGTTAAAATAGGTACATTACCTACTTTAAATTTTTGATAAACTTTTAAATATCTATCTCTAACATGCAATCTCATTACATCTCCAAAACTTCTATCGTACTCATCAAGATTTTCAAAATAAAAGCTATTTGTGCCATTTATATTAGTATCAGCTTGATAAGATTGACTAAATCTAATTAATGTAGGAAAATATACATTTCTTGCATTTACTTCAATAACAGATTCCCTACCATTACTATTCATTGTTAAATTATAAGCATCATTAAAACTACTTTCAATAATTGAAATAAGTTGTGTTTGCAATATATTAACATTCATCTTAAATAGAGAATAATAAACACCATCCCCACTTACTGCAATCCAAGCTTTTGTATTAGGTGGTATAGTTATTTTTGTATCACATACTAATTCATCCGAATTTACACTTTCTGTTCTTACTGTTGAAATTTTACTAAATGTTTTTGTTGTTGAATTTACATAAACAATAAAAAAATTAGGTATATCACTAGAAGTTAATCTATCATATGTAGCCCTAACACTAAAAATAAGATTTAATAAAATAGTTCCAGATGTTTTATTCCAAAAAAATCCATCATCTGAAAAATTAGGATAAAGTGTAGGATCTAAAGGATATATTAAATTATCTCCTTGTCCAGTTATTCTATAATTATCATTACCATATGCATAATAGCCATTATTATTATCAACATCCATTAATAATGCTCTAAAAATAAGAAGAATAGATACTATATTTACAGTTTGATTGCCTGCATTATAAATCCATAATGTTTGATAAATTACATTTCTTTGCCTCCAAAATAAATCACCATTTGTCCCATTAATAATTGCAGGAACTCCTATTGGGTCTGTTGCTGATTGAGTTTGTTCAAGACCTATGTGATATGCATTTTCAGTTCCAGAATTACCAATACCAAAACATTTATTAAATTCATAAAAAAACTTTTGTGTAGAATCAGAATTTACAGAATAATTATATAAAAATATTTCATAATGCAAAAAACCTACATCACCACTAAAATTAAAATTAGTTGGATCTGCATCTACAGCATCTTTAGGATATTTAATTTTAATAAAATTACCTTCTTTTCTACCAAAAGGAAAAGTTTCTATTGATGCTTCAGTTCCTAAAATTTCAAAATCAACTACATTAATAGATATTGGATTTCCCAAGTCATCGTATCTTTTTAAAAATGTAATTCTATCTCCGGGAGTAAACGAATAAGATACAACATTTGTAGAAGAGCTAAATTGTTTATTATATTCAGCAATATTTAATATGTCTATATATGCAAATGATTCTAAATTATATGTAGAAGCAACTTCGTTTAATGATAAAGGGCTTCTATAAGCACCATTAGATATCCAAAATAATCTTTTATTATAAGTAGTATTATTTGATCTTACTACTTGGAAATACTTAGCTTCTAATGGAGGTCTATTTTTAATTTGTAAAAATGTTTGAGTAAACCTAGTTCCATTATTTTTATTAGTAGTAAATGTAGCTAATTTATTTGTTTGCGTTCCGATTGTTCTTCCTTGTCCATCAAAATATTGTAATCCATATTGATAACCAGAATCCCAAGAATTAGCATAAACGGTATTATTTGCAGCATTTGTAGCATAACTAATATACTTTACGCCACTTGAATATAATGTAAAATCATCAGTATTTGACATTGTCAAAACATTTCCTATTAATGACACTTGACTCCAATTATGACCATTTGCCACTAAACCAGCAGATATATCTGTCAATATAGATAAAACAGTTTTAGGGCTTGTTAAGTTCTGATATGTAAATCCTATATTAGTATAACTAGAATTTACTGCATTTATAACATATTGTCCTACAGGATTATTTAATGTAGTAACTTCACCATTTGTATTTGCACCTGTACCATATAAATATATTTTTAAAGTTTTACCATTTGAGCCACTATCTAAACCATTGCAAGCAGCAAAAAATAAAAGCCCACAATAATCTTGAAAAAATGTTATTGGCACTGGTATATTTAATGATGGATTTGGAGTATAAGACAATAAATTCATATTTGTCTTATTATATCCTTCAGTTATGCCAGAATATAATAAAGTATTACCATTGGCTAACTCAGAAGCATTTGCTTTTTGAGGAACCCAATCTTGTAATTGCGATGTTTCAATAACTTCAATTTGCCCATAAATACTATCGTTATAAAATTTATATGTGTATATATCATTATGTGGTATAGTATTTTCAGATTTAATTAATTCTTTAATTAAATAAAAATTAGATATTATGCTATTATTATCTTCCCTAAAAGCTAATTCTATAGCTTTAACATCTTTATCTCCAGTTGAAAATGAAATAGAAATTCTAGCATTTAAACTTAAATTTGGATTTGTCAAACTTAATGTGTCTTGCTGAGGTAATGGAACTATACTCCTTGAACTCCATACAGATTTTTCATTGTTTTGATAAACAAACCTATAACAAAATTGATATAACGAATTTCTTAAATTATTTACAGTTACAACATGATCATTTTCAAATGTAACTTTAGGTGGCATTACTGGAGGAGCTTTAGCAATTAACAAATACTCTAATTTCCAAGATGTACCATAATCATTAAGTATATTTATACTTTTAGGTGGATTAATACCATCATTAAAATATAAAATATCACCTTCATCATCTCTATAAAATATATTAACAGATAACACTTTATAAGATGGATTAAATGTTAAAATATCGACACCATTACTATCTGTTTTACTTTGTAAAACATTAATAATTTTATTATTATTTAAATCTAGATATAATATAGTACTATAACCATTACTATTCCATATAAAATAATAGGCTCTATTTCTTATTTTATCAGGATAAAAACCAATAACTTTATTCGTACCAGATGGCAAAGTATTTGCAATATTGGTATTACCCAATATATTAGATACTACTCTATCTTGACCTATTCCTTGAGCATCTTTTGTTATATTAAGTGCATCTATATAGTCGCCATTATCTATACGATATTCAGCAACATCAAGATTCATTTTACCGTTAAATGGGTTATTTATTACTGGCATTATTTATTATCCTTTTACAGTCATTCTTTGTGCTATTAAATTCCATTCGTAAGCTTGGTCTAAATACATAGGTTTAAATTGTGCATTAGCCAATCTTCTTTGGTTAAAAAACTCTTGTTTTCTATCCCTTTTATCACCTAAGTTACCTTTTCTTGTACTTGGCATAGATGCAATATCTCTCCAAGCTATCCAAGCTAATAAAGCCTCTCTAAAATGCAATGGAATCATAAACTTTTCTTCTGGATTTGGACTAGCCAAATATTCAATCATAAGATAATCGTAGAAAAATTGCTGATTAAGTAATATTACTCCATTAGAATCATCTATATTAAATGAGCCTACAAATGGAGAACCACTAGGGTATCCGTATATATTTGTAAAACCATAACCATCCCAATAATTATAAAATATAGGGGCATTATATACTTGATTCCAGTTTACTAATGTATTATCAGTAGTCATTGCTTGCCTATTGGGTAATTGGTCAGCAAAAAAAGTTAATTTCCTATCAAATTGCAAAGGAATAATTTGCCCTAATGCATTCAATACTCCTATCTTAGTATAACTAATATAATCATTAGGTAATTGAACAGTATAGTTTGTTGTATCGACAGGCAATTTTACAGACCTTATCTTATAGAAAAAGTCCAATCCTAGTCTTTCCATACCTCTATATGCTATATTATATAGCTTGGCATATTTGTGTACACTTTGTTCTGATTCATCAATATAATCATTGATAATTGAATCTACTGTTATAAATTGTCTTTCTTGTGATGCCATTTTTAATTATTTGAAACATAAGATAAAATATCCATGTGACGGATTAAATAATGAGATTCCCCATTAACTATAAACTCTTCTCCAGCTCCCTTTATATGAAAAATCATATCACCTTTTTTAGCTTCCATTTGTATTTTTGAAGTACCATTACCAACTTCTACAACAACAGCTTTACTACTTCTTTCCATAGCATTTATGGGTATAAATAACCCACCTTCAGTCATTGCATCTGGCTCACATGGTTTTACTAAAACATAATCTCTTATAGGTTTCATATTTATTAATTTAATTATCTACTCCATCGTTTGATTGGTCTATAGGTCTTGATTTTTCAAAAGCTAATTGACCTTTAATATATTCTACTATTAAATGCATATAATCATCTGGTATAATTAATGTTGAATTTAAATCTGCTGAATCACCACCACTAATCATTCTTAATGTTGCTTTGTAAGATGTCAAAGGTATAGAGCTTTTAGCATATATATTCTTTCCTTCAATCCAATAAAGAATTTTATTTTGTATTGGTCTTAAATTGTCTATATAGGCAACTTGATTCATACTTAATGGTATTGCTGTCTGAGATGTTTTTTTGTCACCAACGAACTGTAAAGTGGCAACACCTTCATTTTTACCTAATGCAAATGGAATCTGTGGTAATGCTATTGAATATGTAACATTATCTACTGTTTCAGCAGATATGTTTAAGTTGGTATAAGTTGTATAAAATGAATTATTTACATAAGCTACACCATCCATTTGTATACTATCAGCATAATTCTTTTTAACAGCTAATCCAATTGCATCATTTAACCACTGATTAACCAAGTTATATGTAATACTTGAGTCATCAGATGGCTGTCCATTATATATTTGTCTTAATATTCTTTCTATTAATGCGTATCTAGTCATTATTGTCCTGTTTGTGTTACTTGATTAGCATATTGCTCTACCTGCCCCATTTGTAAATTTAATCCAATTAATTTTAATGCACGAGTAATAATTTCTAAAATATCAACATCATACCAAACTGGCTGTTGACTCCCAGTTGGTGGTGGTCCCGGACTATATGAAGATGGATTATATACTGGTCTTCCAGCTACTGTGGTATAACCCCATATAATATCAGGTGCTGACCTAACATAAGATATGATAGGATTACCTGATATGGTAGCTATATTTTTAGGATAAAATTGGAATTGGTCTTTTTGTAATAAATATATTGGGTTGCTAGCAATAGGGTCTATTTCACTATTATAATATGAGTATAAGCTATCTTGTGGAACAAATCTAATTCTATGTAAACCATCTGTTTCCCACATTGCATCTACTTGTAAAAAATTTGCAGGATAAGCAGCTATTCCTGTAGTTGTATTTGGAGCCAATGTTGTTTGTAAAATCAAAGGGGTTAATCTTTGTCTAATATCTTCATTTTGGCTATAAGAAACACGAGCTTGCGGTCTACCATATTGATATTGCTGAAATTCGCCCAATAAATAATCTTGATATGAAACCTGTGCTTGATTTATAATCAAATTAAAATCCGATGGCGTTAAATAACCGTTTTGTGCCTTGTTAATTGCAAACTGGCAAATACGGTACATATCATTAACATTCATGTATATAAGTTATACAACAAATATACGAAAAAGATACAAAAAAGCCCCGTAATTTTTAGGCTACAGGGCTTCTTGTATTTAGAGGGAGAAAGACTAGTTAATTTGTAGCTTTTTCAATTGACTCAAAAATTGCTTACTTTCATCATTAGGCATCATTGCATATTCTACCAAATAATCTTTTGGATGTGCAGTTCCGGGTATTTTACAAATAAAACCACCGTCCCCTGCCCAATATGCAGAACCTTGTCTACTTAATAAATCAATTTTATTATCTAAAATTGCCTTTTTAACTATAAATGCTACTTCAACCTCTTTACTTCCTGCACTTAACATGAACTTATTAGGTTGAGCTTCAGCATATAATTCATAGTCATTTCTTAAAGCTTCATCTGATTTAGGGAAACCTAATTCATCAGTAAAATTAATACCAAGATAATTTGAGTGTTTTCTCATTTCTTCCGTACTTGCCATGCTTGCAAACTTGATTGCTTCAACTTTTGCAATACGCTTCTTACGCTCAATTTCAGCTTGGCGAAGTGGATTCCATTGAAAAAATGTCAACTTTCTGGTACCTTTCTTATTAGCATTATCAACATTAGCATTAGATTTTTCTAAAAACTCTATTGCTGCTGTGTCCCAATCTGGTATTCTTAATACCCTTGCATCAAAAATTAAAGTTCTTCTATTCTTTTCAATAAAAGATTTCTCTAAATGCTTCTGATCATCAATAGAAAGACTAGGAAAGCCATTTAAGAGCCTTATCCTTTCCATTCTTTTGCTATCTGGATTCCATACATCATCCACACATTCCATGTGGTATTTGCCCTTCTTTGTTGTATCGGTTAACTTATAGACTTTATAAGTTACTCCATTTTGAACCGAACCAGCTTGCGCTGATTGAGATTCTTCAAATTGTCTATTTTCTTTAACTGAGTCATTATCATATGAAAATACATCAGATAGACCTGCCGCCTTTAACTTTGCCATAAATGGTTTTTAATTTGTTAAAAATAGGTAGCGACAATCAATTAAGTTGCCGCTACCCGTTTATTTTATGTATGAGCTAATTAGTTAGCTTGTACAATGATGAATTGGTTTGCTGCACAAACACGAGTTGATCTGTAAGTGATCATCGCGATT
>Ga0114964_10002479_pt1 | contig 12850 bp, 12 predicted proteins | sample C_131016_MF_Meta_FD_92638 | JGI IMG/M metagenome (GOLD analysis project Ga0114964, IMG submission 92638) | Freshwater microbial communities from Lake Croche, Canada to study carbon cycling - C_131016_MF_MetaG | ecosystem: Environmental > Aquatic > Freshwater > Lake | place: Lake Croche, Canada... | reverse complement strand
CGGATAATAGCAGTCATAAATCGTCGTCATATTGTCGTTGTCTGGTGTTGAACGCGGTATCCTATTTCAATCTGAAAAAACATTTCAATTTTTTTTCCAAATAGTGAGAATCCCATATCCCCGCATTTTTCACATCTGGAGAAAAATTGAAAATCAAATACTTAAAGAAATCAGGTGAAGTAGGTGAAGTAGGTGAAGTGAAGTGAAGCTAAAACGCATCTTTTCTATAGAAGCAAAACTATCGTTTCCCAACTCTTGAATAGTTGTCAAATCACTTCACTTCACTTCACCTACTTCACTTCACTTCACTTCACCTACTTTAAGTTATTATATACTCATAAAAAGCCTGCGGAAGCCTCCGCAGAACCTTCACCGCAAATCATTTCAATTTTCCGTTTTTATAGTGAGAATCAAAAATCCCCGCAAAAAAAAGAGGCTGACTACTGCCTCTTTGTGGCTGGTGCTGGTGCTGGTGCTACTTACATCTTGCGTCGGCAGGTCGGGCAGTTGGGTCTTGTGTTGACTGGTGCGTTGTCTTCCATATGAGCGAAACAACCCTTACAAAGGATATGTCCGCAATTTGTCAGGTGAAATGTGTCCTTTGTCGTCAAGTCCAAGCAAACAGGGCAGGTGTAGGTCTCGTTCAGTCGGTTCGCCATCTCCCAGAGTGCTTCTGTGAGATGTGGTGGGAAATCCGCTGGGCGTTGAAGGCGACCATTCACACGAGCAAACATTCCACCAAACGCTCCTGCTTCTTCTGCTCCTCTGCCGTGAAGTTCAAAGACCTTCGCCCACGCAAACGCTTTCTGCTTGCGAAGAGCCTCCATTTGTGCGTGAGTGTATGTTCTGTTCTCCATTTCAATTTTCCTAATGTCCTAATCTTGAGATTAACTGCCTTCAATTTTCTATTCTGGAAAATCAATTCAATTTTTTTTGGAAATAGTGAAAAATTGAAATCACATCTGGAGAAAAATCAAGATGTCAAGATGTCAACTTGGTTTCTCACTATTTCCAAAAAAAATTGATTTGGATTTCTAATTATGATTTATATGACAGCGAATTATCTTGGATAGAAAATTGAAATGAATTGCGGACAACAATCCAGACAGCAGACAGACAACACAGACAAAGCGAAAATGGAAGAAATACTGAAGAATGTTGGAATTTGCCTTGATATGGGCGAAGATGGAAAGATGACCGCCTTCGGCGAGTGGGACGAAGAACGCAAGAAGGACTTTATCGGCGACATTCTGGGCGGAGGTAAGAAGGACAGAGCTACAATAATGACGAATATTGGAAAGGTCGCCAAAGTGAAAGAGGTTGGGGAAAGTGGGTTTGTGGTGAAAAGACCCGAAGACTGGAGCACTTGGAGCGAACAAAAGCAAAGAGACTTTGCTGATTTCATTATTGGCGAGGCGGGCGAAGGTGCCTCTTTTGAGGCAGTCCGCACCTGCTGTTTGTGCGAAAAGGACTACACAGGCTACGGAAACAACCCAGCCCCTGTGGCTGAAGAAGGTAGGTGCTGTGATGAATGTAATACCACACAGGTCGTTCCAGCGAGGTTGGCGTCTGTGAAGAAGGACTTCAAGACGAAGAAGTGGCTCCAGAAGCGTCTTGCTGTGATGTTGGGTGAGTGTTATGAAAGAGATGGAGCCCATATGGACCGCTGTGCTACGAAAATCGGCTGGGGTGCTGGCTTGAGACTGGGTTCAACCGCAGAACCAGAGTGGTTCAAAGACATCAAAGGCGAACACGAGATGTCGCTCAAACCCCAAGAGGGAGGCAACGACGGCTGGACCATCTCTCGTCGTGTCAATTCAGTCTCACTTGCGATTGCGACTTACTTGGTTAAGGGACACGCACAAAAGACATTCAACTTCAAAGGCGGAAAAGGAGATTGGGGAGTGAACCCAGACAGCACCTGGTATTGCGAGCCGACATTTGCGTTCCCTCTTGAAGATGGAACTGTTCGCTCCGCAACATTCCACATTACTCCTGTGGAAGAGGACAATCACCCAAAAATCCAGCACGGCAGGTATATTGACTTTATCGTCTGGAAAATCACAGACCACAAGGAGTGTAAGGCAGTCAAACTTGACTTTGCTTGGGACGATATTCTTAACGCACAAACCGAGCGTGATGAAGAGGCGAAAGCAAAAGCCGAAAGGAAGAGACTTGAAAAAGAGAAACGCAAGCGTGCCGAAGAACAGAAGGAAGAAAAGAAGGAAAAAGAACTTGAAAAGCAACAAAAGGCATACGAAGAAAGTCGCAAGCGTTATGAAGCAGAGAAGGAGCGTCTTGACAGCTTGGAAGCAGAACGCAAGGCAAGAGACGAAGAGGAGACCAGGAAGCGTCAGGCGGATTTTGAGGCACGCCTGAAGGCACTTGAGCTCAAGGAAGCCGAACGCAAAGAAGATGAGAAGCGTGAGAAGGAAGAGAAAGCCAGAAAAGCAGAGCAGAAGAGGGCAGAGACGCTGAAGAAGCAGGAGGCGAAACAGGCAAAGTGGAATAAGTAAGTAAGCGGTAAGTGTAAACAATAGGGCAGGGTAAGTCCCTTTTTTTTCTCTGCTATATATAAATCTAATATGGATATTGCCGAAACAAAGGAAGGAATAGATGAAGAAATCCGTAAGTTTGTTGATGTTCTCAAACTTGTCGGTAGTCCCGTAGTCCAACTCGGCACTTCATCATTCAAAACCCAACAATATTTTAGTGATTACGACCTCCTGTCCCCAATCACCAAGCGTGATATTCCGCCTGCGAAAATCTGTGATGAGCTGACCCGTATCCTATCTTCCCTTGATAAAATGGACGACATCTGGTTCGTGGAATTAAAAATCCAAAACAAGGACGGCAGTAAGGAAAAGTTCTTCCCGAAAGATATTCACCCGTTGGATTGTAAGCGGGTCTCCAAAGCCATCAAGTCAATTGACTATATCAAGATTGACGCTGTAATCTATATACGGGGGACAAACAAACTAACTGAACTCTCTATCATCTACGCATTCCAAGATGTGCCTCCCGAAGAAGTCCTCATCAAGACAATTAGCGAAGATTACAAGCATTACAAATCTGTAGGCAATACTTACAAATCGCTCAAGAGGTTATTTAGTGTGTATCGCTTGGAAGGGGATAAAGAGAATATGGTGAAACTGTCTTCACTTTTCAATAGCGAAACAGGTAAACTTTATTCACTATCCAGCAACCTCAAAGCGGTCAAGCTTATTTTAGAGAACGGAGTATCGGGTAAAAATCTTGCCGATAAGGTGCGAGTTAATCTCCAGGACCTTTCTCACACAATCGGCAAACCTCTACGCACCGAGCGAGAGATTGACAAGGCAATAAAGTTTCTGGACGCTAAAATCAACAAAGAAGCCGAAAGCTGGCTTAAATCCAATAAAGATGTGTTGCCGTAATTGTGTGGATTTTTTTTATGTTGTTTATATTATAGGACAACGCTATAATATGAATGAGTTCAATCTGGCGAATATTGGAAGACCACTTGCGAAGATTATGGGTGGAAAATTAGACAAACGGCTTATATCCGTCGCACCACAAGGTGAGGTCAATCCTGAAACGGATAAAACATTTCACAATATCAATCTGCCTGAAGATGCGAAATTCCAGGTTGTTCCTGACACCAAGAAGGAGCGAGATATTCTTTATATTACGGGTCCGTCAGGTTCAGGCAAAACAACCTTCACCGCAGGCTACTTGGAGCAATACAAGAAGAAATACCCGAAGAACCCAATCTATATTTTTTCGGCACTTAAAGAGGACGAGACCCTTGATAAAATAAAAGGCGTTCAGCGTATTAAAATCGGGGCGAACCTGGTAAGCGACCCCCTTGAGATTGACGACCTGAAGAATAGTTGTTGCGTATTTGACGATATTGATGTAATCAGCGATAAAAAGCACAGGGAAGCAGTCTATAAAATCTTAAACTCTATCCTTGAAACAGGAAGGCATACGAAGACTTCCTGTATCAACACGAATCATCTCCCCACAAACAAGGGCGAAACCCGACGAATATTGAACGAAAGTCATATCGTCGTCTATTTTCCCCACAGCGGAAGCGTTAGGGGTGTGAACTACCTGCTTACCGAATATGTCGGTTTATCAAAACAGGAAATAATTGCGATTAAAAAGACCCCGTCTCGTTGGTGTGCGATTTTCAAGAACTTTCCGCAAATCATTATGACCGAGCGACAAATGTGGTTCGTAGGCGGTGATGAAGATGATGATTGAGCGTCAGCGACTTACATATTTCCAATATCATCAAGGGGTATATCGTCTATTCTAATCTCTGTGAAATGCTCCTCACCGATTGGTTTCACCTTCATTATAACATTCGGGTCGGTGTCTTTGTCCCCACCAAGTGCGTCAATATCTGGGTCGTATGCTATACCCAGTTCTTGTGCTATTTTGATTTTATCCCTGACCTTTTTCGTTTCATACGGGTTGCCGTCTTCGTCATCACTATTCGTAATAACAATATGCGTCAACCCGTTTGTGATTGGCGGTTTTGATACACCTGTCTCTGCCTTGTAGAGAGCGTTGTATTTCTCAATAATATCAGCATCAATCAACGGGGCAATATCAAATAGGTTCTTCAGGTCGGTCTTTATCAACGCCAGCATATCTTTCGGGTTCTGCCGTTGCGACCGCACCAAAGACAACTCAATCTGTATCTTATTGAATATCTGTGAGAACTGTAGAGAGCATATTCGGTGTCCTTCTGCCCGCTTCTGGAGCTGGAAGTAGCTGTCAATACTCTTAATCACGCTGACAAATATAGACCCTGTGCTTAAAATAATAAACATTTGGTCGTTCTGGATATTCATACCCGTAAGCAATCCAATCACGCTGGAAAGCACAATTACGGGTATATTGATGATGTTGCTTCTAAACTGGTATTTCTCATACGATAGGTTGTGTAATATGCTATAACTCTCTGCTTGCTCTGCTTGGTTCTTCAAGAGGTTTTCAAGTTCTTTTGAATATGTTAAATCTTGGGTAGGCATTATATATAGATATAGATAAATTTTTAGGTGAAGATACTCAAAGAAATTAGGTGAAGTGAAGTGAAGTGAAGTGAAGTAGGTGAAGTGAAGTGAAGTGAATTGACAACTATTCAAGAGTTCGGGAATGAAGGTTTGGCTTCTATAGAAAAGATGCGTTTTAGCTTCACTTCACTTCACCTACTTCACCTACTTCACCTGGCTTCACCCAACTATTATTAGTCATAAACTACTTAAACAAATCTTCAATATATATATAACATACAATACCGTAAACCTTTTTTTCTACTTAAAGAATATAGCCCCCAGATGCCCGAGATTGACACCCAGACCGCCGAACCCGAGCGGACCAAATACCCGTCTCAAAGCCCCGCCAAGCAGAGGGAATATTACCTACGCTTCTACGAGAAGAAGTCGCAAATCGGTCAAACCGTATGCCCGATATGTTTAGGACATTACACCTACTTCAACAAGTCGCACCATAATAAGGGGCTACACCACCAGAGGGCACTCGCACTCGCCGAGCGGATTAAGCATATGAAGGCGGACGCAGAAGGCAAGGCAAAGTATAAAACTTTAGACACTTTGCTTACATTTCAGGATATTCAAAACCTCCCAGAATGCCTCTCCACCTGTTCCTCCATTTGTTAGGATTCTAAAAAAAATTGAATTGAAAAGTTTAGGAAGAATAATCAATCAGTCCTCCGCCGATTATTGATTATTTAGGAAGATTTTAGATTATTCCCGAATTAATCCAAATATAAAATTGAAGCGATTAATACTTAAAGAAATTATCTCATATAAGTATATAACCACTTATAGAAGATGTGTGCCGAACCAACTGGGAATAATCAAACGCCAACCTCCGCTGTCAAAGTCATTCGTGGACTTTATAGTGATGTCTCTAAAACCAACCTCCACAAGGATATATCTTTAGGAGAATTATTGAAGCCGAGTGAATATTACGAAGTCCTGATGGAAGGCACACCTTGTAAGGTGTTTATTGATGTTGATGGCGAGATGTCAATCACCACACCGCCTCAAATATTTAAGGACAAGGTCGCCAGAATCCAGGAACTCTTCGTGGGTTGTGAGAGCATTATTGGTGTGCGAAATTCGTCGCACTTTGAAGCGTTGAAGGTGGATAAGAAAACAGGAGTTAAGGAGAAAGTGGCGAAAATCTCTTTCACGCTATTATATAACCGACAAGTCCCAACCTGTAAGATGTTGAAGGATTATGCTGTGGATACTATCCTGCCTGAACTACAGGCACTCCTTGATGGCGTGATTGAAATCACTTCGCACTCAAAGGAGGGTGCCCTGAATGTTGACACGAGCGTTTATCGCACAAACGGCAAGGTTAGAGCCCCGAACGCCTACAAAATACCCGAACAAAAAGAACGCATTTCCGCAATCGTGAAAGGGACGCTTGAAGACAACCTCATTCAAGTAATTCCTGCGGATTGCCCTGCGATTGAGGTCAGCACGCCAGTTCCAGCGACGCCGAGAACGCCAGCGACACCAAAACCCAAGACCGAAGCAAGCGAAGCACCCGCTCCCGCTCCCGCTCCCGCTCCCGCCCCAGCACCCGAGCCAGCACCCGAGCCAACCACCGACGACACAGCCCAAGAACTATTGAATGGTCTGGATACGAAACGGTTTGAGAACTACGACGACTGGTTGAAGATTGCCTGCGTTGTGAAGAATGAGAATTGGGACTACAAGATGTTTGACGATATTTGTAAGAAGATGCCGAGATACAACAAAACGCACAATCTGGAAATATTCAAAGGTCTTCACAAGGATAGTAAGATGAAACAAGCGACGCTCTGGTTCTGGTTGAAACAAGACAACAAGCCCCTATTTGAAAGCCTCCAAAAGCGTCGCAAGGACTTCTACAGGCAAATTGATAAAGGCTTCGCTGATATTGATTACGCCGAAATGTTCTATAATGCGTGCCCCGACCGCTACTTCTTCAGCGACGCTTCCAAATGGTGGGAAATCCGCCCCAAGAACAACCTCTACTATAACACAGGCAAAGAGCGACCGATTGGAATTACAAATGTGGTGTCAAAGGTTCTGCGTGAAATCCTGGAAGACCAACGCAAGAATCTCAACCCTCTTGACGAAAAAACCAAAGACAGAAGTGCTTCACTCCTGAAAGAATATTTGCGGTTAGGAGGCACAACCAATCTCAAGAATATCGTTGAGGCACTCCCAGATTTCATCAGGGTTGATTGCGAGGATTTTGATAAGAAGATGAATGCGAATACGAACCTGATTGCGTTCAAGGATTGCGTTTACGACCTCACTACAAACACCTACCGCCAAATCAAGCCAACCGACTTTATCAGCAAGACGACAGGCTGGAAAATGGGAGACCACGCCAGCAACCCAAAGCAAAGGAAAGACATCACCAAAATCCTCAACGACATCTTTCCCGATAAAGAACAATTGGATTACTGGTGGAAGAGTGCCTCGCTGGCGTTCTTCACGAACCGCTTTGAGGTTCTACATATGCTTACAGGTTCAGGTGGAAACGGCAAAGGCATCTTGACTTCTTACCTGAAAGCGTGTGGAGGACAATATGTATTCACCGCAGAGACCACCTTCCTCACAACCATCTACAAGGGTGGTGTCGCAAACTCAACTCTTGCCTCCTGTGATGGTGTGCGAATTGTGCTTGTCAGCGAACCGAACAACGGCGAGAAATCCTGCTACTTCAACGAGGAGTTTGTCAAGGCAATCACAGGCAGGGACGAAATCTGTGCGAGGTTCTTGAATGAAAATGTCCGCACATTTGACCCAAGATTTACAATCCTACTGTCCTGTAATAACAAACCTGAAATCCGCAAACTGGATAAGGGTCTACTTCGCAGGTTGTCAATCCACCCTTTCCTGTGTTCCTTCAAGAGCGAGCCCAATCCCGACAACACTTATGAAAAGAAGGGCAATCCCAAATTGAAAGACCTGAAAGATGACCCCGCATTCATCAAAGAGCTTATGATTATGCTCTTGGAACACGCTCACATCAACAAAGACCTTGATGAACTCAAGATGCCTCAATTGTCAAAAGAGGCGGTGAATGAATATGTAGAGGAGAACAACCAGTTCAAGAAATGGTTTGAGATACATTACCAGAAGGAAAGCGAACCCACAGGTCTTTCAAAAGAGGAAAGCAAAGAGTGGAGGATAGAGCATTCACACAAACCAAGCGAAATCTTGAAGCGATTCAATACCAAAGAGAATGCTCGCTGGTCTGCCTCGCAGTTGAGAACGGCAATCAAATACAACGAATACCCAATCCACAAACTGAATGGAAACGATTACTTGCGATATTATCGTGAAGTCCCAGATGAAGAACTTCAAATGTGCGAAGTGGAGGAGGAAGAAGAATAGAATAATCTAAAATGTTTAGGAATAATCAAATTCGTTAAACCAACGAAATTAATTTGTAGTGGTAGTATATACAACTACAAATGTGCGAAGTGGCGAACCAGCAAAAACAGGCATTCAACAAAGACTACGAGTTTGGACGAAAGGCGGAGCAGGACATCTTGGAAACCCTGCGAACATATTTCAACGACACGACAATCTCGCCCTCAACAGATAAGTATGACCGCTACGATTACACGACCGAAGGCGGAGTGAAATATGAACTGAAAACACGCAGACTTACACGCAACAGGTTCACAACGACTATGCTTCCGCTGGGGAAACTACTCAAGGAAAATCCAGAAGGTAATATTTTTTTATTCAAATATACCGACGGCTTGTTCTACATTAAATACGACGCTGAAATCTTTAGCAATTTCACGATTGCCCCCTATTGTCGGCAAGACAGGGCGGGCTTTGATGCCGAGCAGGATTACATTTTTATCCCTGTTAATCTACTCACCCAAATAATCTAAATCGTAGAAAACATATAAATATTATATCAGTATATAATATAGACCGATATAATATGAACGCCTTTGAGAATAATCTTGCCGAAAAGTTTAGCAATAATGCGATTTCGCAATCCTCGCAAAAGCTCTACTTCAGCAACCTCCACCGCCTCAACGACGGTCAACCCATCACCTCATTCAAGTTCCTTGACAAGCCTGAAGTGATTGCCGAAAAGCTTAAGGACTACAAGCCCACCACGCAACGCAACTTCTATATTGCGATTGTCTCCGCCTTGAATATCGGTGGCGACACCCCTAAACATAAGAAGCTTTATTCCAAATATTACGACATTATGCTTTCAAAGAACAAGGAAGTCAAGGAAATCAAGCACGACCCCGACACCCTGCCGAAGTGGGACGAAATCACCGAGAAAAGAAACACACTCGGTAATCAGGTGGTGGATTTCGCCGACGCAAAGCAATTGACACCACTCCAATATGACACCTTATTAAAGTGGGTAGTTGTGTCGCTTTATACGCTTCAAGCACCCCGTAGGAATGGCGATTACCTGAATGCCTATATTGTGGATAAGAACCACGCCGACCTGCCGAACGACCGCAATTATGTCTCGCTGAAAGACCACGAGTTCATCTTTCACAAATACAAGACCGACAAGACTTATGGCTGTTTCGTGGAGCCGATTACGGAGGAGTTGCGAAGAGTGTTGGCGGTGTATTACAAGCATCACCCGCTCCTCAAAAATAGTAAACTGCCGAAGGGGACACCCAGCGTGAAGTTTCTGGTGTATGCCGACGGAGAACCCCTGACGCAACTCAACGCTATAACCCGTATTCTAAATTCCGCACTCGGGAAGGGCACAGGCAGTTCCAAATTGCGACACGCTTACCTGACTGACAAATATGGGAAGGTGGTTGAAGAACAGCAGGAGGACGCAGAGAAAATGGGACACAGCACAGCACAACAAAAGGAATATATTTACACGAAGTAAATTCTATAGATTTTTATCTTGATTTAATATAAATGCCGTATGAAATCAGGAAAGTTGATAAAGGCTGGAAAGTCTTTACGAAAGAGACGAATAATCCACACAGCGATAGACCTATGCCTTTAGCAAGAGCCAAAGAGCAGTTGAAAGCACTTTACGCCAACGCAAAAGATTACACGGGTGGTGCGAAGGTGATTAGTATGACACCGCAGGCGTTTCACACCGAGCATAAACATTTAATCGGGTTATTGAAGAATACGGGTAAGGCACTTATTAGTGAGGCGAACGACCAAGCGAAGGAGGTGAAAGGGTGGAACAAGAAACTACACGGCGGAGGCTTTGACGACGACGATTTTGCGAAACTGTTTGGCGGGTGTAGTATGTGCGGTGGTGCCGAAGAGGGAGACGAAGAAGACCAAGCCAAACAAGCCGACGACAGCGAAGCAATCTTGAAACTGGATACACAGGCAGGGTTTGATGTGGAGGAGGCGACAGGTGAACCCGAATATCTAAAACAAGCGAAGAAGTTTGCGAAGAAGGCAGGCTATAAAGATTGGAACTCGCTTCTGCTCGCACACGACGGAAAGCATAAACTAATTCTACGGGGTGTCAAGTTTGGAAGCATCAAGAACAACGATTACATTATTTACAAGCAACATTTCGCAAGCGTCGCCGAGAAGAAAAGGAAGCAATATCTCGCTCGGGCAACCCGTATCAAAGGCGACTGGGCGAAAGACCGCTACTCCCCCAACTCGCTCGCAATCAATATTCTCTGGGACGGCTCAACGAAGAAGGGTGGTGATATTGATTGGTGGGGTTTGGCGGGTGATTTTGCGAAAGATGTGATAAAAGATACTCCAAATATGCTTATTGACGCTTTCGGGACACCAGAGGCTAAAGAGCAGAAACGCCTGAAAGAAGAAGCGTGTAAATTATGTAATGGGTCAGGATTGGCTGGCGGGGCAGATAAGAAGATGAATTATCGCAAGGACGACGACTATCAAGGCAACTGGGGGTATGATGAGGACGCTTATTTGGACGATAAAGGTAAACCGATTAGCAAGGAGGAATATGAAAAGCAGTTCAGCGAACCAGTCAAGTCGCCTGTAGAACCAGACCTACCAGAGCAACCGCTCTTCGGCGACCCTACACAATTCAAACCGCAGGCATACGACCCTAACAACCCGCTAATGTATATGGCGGGTGGTATATGTAAAAAAACAGGTAAAGCACCCTGTATGTGTGGCGGGCGTTTAGACCCTGACAAGGCAAAGGCACAGGAGATATTAGAGAAAGTCGCAGGAGACGGTAATCCTAAAGTGCGAGAAATCCAAGCGACACCTATGGGCGACAATAATATCCGCAAATATTTCCCAAATGCGAAAATCCTGAAATATAGTGAGCTTGCGGATATTCACGACATAACTCAACTGCTCCCTCAACCTAAATCATTCTTCTTTCTTCTTTACGAACACGCCCCTAACGAAGGGCACTGGACCGTAGTAAATCGGTATATTGACAACGGCAAGGATACAATCTGCTTCTTCTGCTCTTACGGAAGTAAGATTGATGCCCCGCTTTATTGGAACTCGCAAGCGACCAATCGCCAGTTAGGGCAGGATAAGCCGTATCTCTCGCATCTCTTACAAAAATCAGGTAAACGCCTCGTCTATAACAAGGTTCAATATCAGTCAAAGCAATCGCCTATCGCAACCTGTGGAGCCTTCGCTGTCCTCTGGATTAAAGCGAATATTCGTGATGGGTTCAATCTACAAGAGTTCCACGAGTGGATTGCGGATATAAAAAAAGAGACTGGCTTGTCGTATGATGAGATTGTCGCCAACGCAATCAGCAATCGGGCAAGTTAAATATCCACTCTTGCGTGTTTGATTTTCAAAGTGAGATGCTTGACCTTCTCATAAAGGTAAGGGTTTGGGAAGTAGGGTTCACTCTCATCAAACAATTCTTTATCCACTTTTAACAACCACAGACAAGTAATCCAACCTTCAGTAATCCAATATTGATGTCTGTTTAATTTTATAGTCAAGGGGTCATATGGTGGTCTTGTTCTCAATAATTCTTTGAAAAGTTGTTCGCTCATTTTGATTTGTTGCTGTGTTCTATTTACTGGGATTAACTGACTTCAATTTTGTATCCAGGTGAAGTAGGTGAAGTGAAGTAGGTGAAGTGAAGTGAAGTGATTTGACAAACTTTCAAGCGTTCAGGAACCAAAGAATGGCTTCTATAGAAAGGTTGTCAAAACACTTCACCTCACTTCACCTACTTCACCTACTTCACCTAACCTAAAAAAGTTCCAGATGTCATTTCAAAATATAGTGAAAATGAAAAAAATTGAATTGGATTTTCAATTACTTAATAGGTGTCAGCGTTTCAAACAAGACACAGACAAAGATGAACTACAGCGAACAGGAAATAGAAGAACTTATTATTACTCTCTCTGCTAAACAACGAGGCAACAGAGGCGAAATAGCAGAAAAACTATTCAAAGAGAGATTACATTTTCGCACTCTTGATAAGAAACGGAAAATCTACCAAGAGTTGATTGGAGGCGAAAAACTTGTATGGTGTGATGATTGTGAAACCATCATTTGTTCGCAAGATGTGGAAAACTACACGAACTGTCAAACGAAAGATGGTGAAATATGGTTCTGCGATTATTGTGCTCCAGAAGAAGAAGACGAAGAGTAATCAGGTAAGTAAATAAAAAAAAGGCAGGGTAAGACCTTTTTTTTATTGTAATAAATACCGTCGGTTGGGTTTGAACCAACGACCTCTGGGTTATGAGCCCAGCGAGCTTCCTCTGCTCCACAACGGTTTATGTTGTTTTTACATATATAGAGAAAAAGTGAGAGGAGGGGAACAATTTCTAAAACCCCAAAGGAATAAATCCGCTTTACATACTCATCATATGTTT
>Ga0114964_10002478_pt1 | contig 12851 bp, 11 predicted proteins | sample C_131016_MF_Meta_FD_92638 | JGI IMG/M metagenome (GOLD analysis project Ga0114964, IMG submission 92638) | Freshwater microbial communities from Lake Croche, Canada to study carbon cycling - C_131016_MF_MetaG | ecosystem: Environmental > Aquatic > Freshwater > Lake | place: Lake Croche, Canada... | reverse complement strand
TTTCCGCCGGGCAGGGCGGCCAGGGCTACGCCCGACAAATCTGGGTCGCGTCGCGCATGGCACAAGATGACGGCCAGGCGCAGCGCCAGCAGTTGCGCACGCAGGTCGTCGTTGGACAGATCGGCTTCGAGCTTGCGCAATTTACCCCGGTGGCCCAACACCAACAGGCTCAGGCGGTGCAGTTCGGGCAGCGAAAAGCCCATGGCGTCCGCGTTGTCCAAAATGTAGGCGCCGTGCTTGTGGTAGTCGCTGTGCGAGATGTGGCTGCCAATCTCGTGCAACTCGGCAGCCCATTTGATCTTGCGGATGCTGCGTCCCGATTCAATTTCGGGCAGGGCTTTTTGTGCGCTTGCCAGCTGCCCAAAGAGCGACGCTGCGACCTGCCCAACCCGCGCGCCATGGTTGCGGTCCACTCCAAATTTGGTGGCCAGCCGCAGCACCGTCTTGAGCCGCAAGTCGCTGGTGGCGCCGGTATTGCCGCGCAGTTCACACAGCAAACCGTGGCGCAAACCGCCGTCGGTGGGGTGAAGCGCCTTGATTCCGAGCAAGCTAAACAAGGCACGTGTGATGCTCAGGCCGCCGCCAATCACGGCCTTGCGGTCCTCCCGCATTCCCGGCATTTTTACGCGGTCGGCGCTCTGTGCACTGATGAGTTTTTCCAGCAGCCAGTCCAGGCTTTCCTGTGTGATCAGGCCTTGGGGCCAGCCCGCGCCGAGCAGCACATCGCTGATCGCCCCCACGGTGCCGGCCGAGCCGTAGGCCACGTCCCAGTGGCTGGGGTGGTAGGCGTCCAGCGCTTCGTCAAGCACCGCCTTGGCCGCAATTTCCGCAATCTCAAAAGCGCGGCGGCTGAACTGGCCGTCGGCAAAGTAGCGGGTTGACCAGGCAATGCTGCCCACCCGGAACGATTCCATTACGCGGGGCTTGAAGCCCTGGCCCAAGATCAGCTCGGTGGAGCGCCCGCCAATGTCGATAACCATGCGCCGCTCGTCGGACGGCGTCAGCGTATGCGCCACGCCCTGGTAAATCAGCCGGGCCTCTTCGCGCCCCGAAATTACGTCGATCGGAAACCCCAGCACCGCGTTGGCGCGCTCCAAAAAGGCATCGCGGTTGCGTGCTTCGCGCAGTGTTTGGGTTGCGACCGCGCGCACCTGCTCGGGCGCAAATCCGGCTATGCGCTCGCCAAAGCGGGCCAGGCAGTCCCAGCCGTTTTGCATGGCAGCCGCGGTCAGGTTGCGGTCGGCGTCCAGCCCGGCGCCTTGGCGCACGGTTTCCTTGATGTATTCGGTGCGCTGGAATTCGCCGTGGTCGAGCACGCCGATTTCAAGGCGAAAGCTGTTGGATCCGAGGTCGATGGCGGCGAGGCGGTTTTCAGAGGTCATTGAGGAAAACGATTTATACAATTTGGCGGGCGAAGGATAGCACCAAGCCCGTACACCCGCGCACAATTGCTGCAGCACAACAAAAAGCCCAGCCAAAGCTGGGCTCGTTGTGCCCAATAAAGGGCTCAGGCAGCTGGCACAGCGCCCGTGCAGCTTACTTTTTGACTGGGGTCATCACCGTATCAACGATGTGAATCACGCCGTTGGACGCCAAAACGTCCGCTTGCACCACGGCCGCGTTTTCTACCGTAACAAAGTCACCGGCCTTGGACAGCGCCAGTGGGTCGCCGTTGAGCGCCTTAACGGTGCTATTTTTCACGTCTTTGGCCAGCGTCAGCGAGGGGACAACGTGGTAGGTCAGTAGGTCTTTGAGTTTGGCGGGGTGTTTGGCCAAGTCTTCCATGGTGGCGGGCTTGACTGCCTTGAAGGCCTCGTTATTGGGCGCAAAGACGGTAAATGGTCCTGCAGACTGCAAATCGGCGGTCAGTCCGGCAGATGTGATCAATCCGCTGAGCGTGCTCAGCGAAGGTGTTTTTGCAATGGTGTCAGCCACGCTGACGGGTTTCTGGGGCCCGGCGCAGGCAGAAACCAGGACGGTCAGCGCAGCGCACAGGGCGGCGCGGCGCACCAAGGCAAAGGATTTGGAAGTCAGCATGGTCAAAATCTCCGGTTATAAAGCGTTGACGATAAGACCATAAAATGACAAAAATGTGACAAATAGAGCAGCTGAATCAATTTTTGGGTACTAACCGCAGGACGCACAAAAATCACTTTATAAGTCACATTTTTGTCACAAATAGTTCTTACATTGCAAGGGTTCTTCCAACCCAGCCAAAAAGGTTTCCCATGAAATTTGCAGTCCATTACCCGGTCCTGGTGGCCACGGTCGCTTCGGTTTTGTCCTTTGGCGCAGTCCAAGCGCAAGAAATCACGGGCGCTGGCGCCAGCTTTCCCGCCCCCATCTATGCCAAGTGGGCGTCGGACTACAACAAGGCCACTGGCGTCAAGGTGAATTACCAGTCCATCGGTTCGGGTGGCGGCATCAAGCAGATCGATTCGAAGACCGTGGACTTCGGTGCCTCAGACATGCCCCAAACGGACGAAGTTCTCAAATCCAAAGGTCAAGTCCAGTTTCCCGCTGTGATTGGTGGAACCGTGCCAGTGATCAACGTCAAGGGCATCGCTCCCGGACAAATGAAGCTCGACGGCCAGACCCTTGGCGATATTTTTCTAGGCAAGATCACCCGTTGGAACGACCCAGCGCTCAAAGCCCTCAACCCCGGCTTGGCTCTGCCTGACGCCGCGATCGCGCCGGTTCGCCGTGCGGACGGTTCTGGAACCACCTTCAACTTCACCAACTACCTCAGCCGCGTTCATCCTGAGTGGAAGGCCAAAGTGGGCGAGGGCACCGCAGTGAATTGGCCTGTGGGCGCTGGTGGCAAGGGCAACGAAGGCGTTTCTGCTTTCGTTAACCGTCTGCCCAACTCGATTGGCTACGTGGAGTATTCGTACGTCAAACAAAACAAGATGACTTACACCTTGCTGAAAAATCGTGATGGCGTGTATGTGGCTCCGGATGACGACGCCTTCAAGGCAGCAGCGGCAGGCGCGGATTGGAACAAGTCCTTCTATCAGTTGATTACTGACCAGCCAGGCAAAAACACCTGGCCCATCTCGACAGCCACATTTATTCTGATGCACGCCAAGCAGGACAAACCGGCCAATGCCACGGAAGTGCTGAAGTTTTTCAACTGGGCTTTTTCCCACGGCGGCAAGGCAGCTTCCGAGCTGGATTACGTTCCGATGCCCACAGACGTGATTGCCACGATCCAAAAATCCTGGGGTGAAATCAAGGATCCGGCTGGCAAAGCGGTCTCCTTCAAGTAATAGTCCCATTGCTGCGTAGCCCGGCCATGCGCATGCTGCGTGTGGGCGGGTTTTGTGCAACCAACCAAGAGCGTTCCATGACCTTAGCGCCCCCAAGCAAACGTGCCCGCAGCGGACCTGCGGCAGACAAGATTTTCGGTTGGGTTGCCAAAAGCTGCGCGCTTTTGACGCTCTTATTGTTAATCGCGATCCTGACCTCATTGACCCTCAACGCCTGGCCGGCCATTGAAAAGTACGGATTTTCTTTCCTGACCAGCACGGTCTGGGATCCGGTGCAAGAAGAGTTTGGCGGCTTTGTCATGATTTATGGCACGCTGGCAACTTCTTTGATTGCCTTGGTGATCGCCGTTCCGGTGAGCTTTGGCATCGCGCTGTTTCTCACCGAGCTCTCGCCCGCCTGGCTCAAGCGCCCGCTGGGTACTGCTATTGAGCTGCTGGCCGCAGTGCCGTCCATCGTTTACGGCATGTGGGGTTTGTTGGTGTTTGGCCCTGTGTTGGCCGAATATGTGCAAACGCCCTTGCAAGCCGCATTTGCCGGCGTGCCCTACCTGGGTGCACTGGTGTCGGGCCCGCCGGTGGGCATTGGCCTTTTGTCGGCCGGCATTATTTTGGCCATCATGATCATTCCCTTCATCGCAGCGGTGATGCGCGATGTGTTTGAGGTAACGCCGCCCCTGCTTAAAGAATCGGCCTACGGCCTGGGTGCCACCACTTGGGAGGTGGTATCCAAAGTGGTGCTGCCGTATACCAAAACCGGTGTCATTGGCGGCATCATGCTGGGGCTGGGACGCGCCATTGGCGAGACCATGGCGGTCACTTTTGTGATCGGTAATTTCAACCAGCTCGATTCTCTAAGCCTGTTCCAGGCTGCCAATAGCATTACGTCTGCCTTGGCCAACGAGTTCGCCGAGGCGGGCGAGGGTCTGCACCAGGCCGCGCTTATGTACTTGGGCCTGGTCCTGTTCTTTATTACTTTTGTCATCCTGACCCTTTCCAAACTCCTGCTGTCCCAGTTGCGCAAAGCCGAAGGAGCGAAAACATGATGTCCGTGGAAATGAAACAATCGCGCGCAGCCCAATTTGCGCGACGCAACCGGGTCAACTACCTCGCCACCGCGTTGGCGCTGTCGGCCATGGCCTTTGGCCTGTTTTGGCTTTTCTGGATCTTGATCGAGACTGTGCGCCTAGGCATTGGTGGCCTGAGTTTTGCCACGCTGACAGAGATGACGCCACCGCCCAACGAAGAGGGCGGACTGGCCAACGCCATTTACGGTTCTGCGCTGATGGTGGGATTGGCCACCTTGGTGGGCACACCTATCGGCGTAATGGCAGGCATTTACCTGGCTGAATTCGACAAGTCTGGTTGGCTTGCCAACGTGACGCGCTTTGTCAACGATATTTTGTTGTCGGCCCCGTCGATTGTTATCGGCTTGTTTGTATATGCCATTGCGGTAAACCCTTTCAAGACCTTCTCTGCTGCGGCTGGTGTGCTGGCCTTGGCGCTGATCGTGATTCCGGTGGTGATCCGCACCACCGAAAATATGCTGCAACTCGTGCCCGCCGGTCTGCGCGAGGCGGCCTATGCCTTGGGCGCGCCCAAGTGGAAAGTCATCATCAGCATCACGCTCAAAGCTGCGCGTGCGGGCGTCATTACCGGCGTCTTGCTGGCCGTGGCCCGCATTGCCGGAGAGACGGCGCCTCTGCTGTTTACTGCGCTAAGCAACCAGTTCTGGACGTCTAGCCTGGGCCAGCCCATGGCCAGCCTGCCAGTGACGATTTTCAAATTTGCCATGAGCCCTTACGAAAACTGGCAAAAGCTGGCCTGGGCCGGTGTGTTTTTGATCACCTTGGCGGTGCTCACACTCAATATTGCCGCGCGTGTGCTGACCCGCAGCAAAGCCTAAATTTCGCCTGCCACGCCCCACATCACCTTACCAAGTACTCCCATGCTCAAAACTGATACCGGCCCCGTGAACACCAAGATTGCCGTCAAGGACCTGAACTTTTACTACGGCAAGTTCCACGCCCTCAAGGGCATCAACCTCAATATTCCTGAGGGCAAAGTTACCGCCTTCATCGGCCCGTCGGGCTGCGGAAAATCGACCTTGTTGCGCGTTTTTAACCGCATGTTTGAGCTCTACCCCGAGCAGCGCGCCGAAGGCCAGATCATTCTGGACGGTGAAAACCTGCTCACCAGCAAGGAAGACGTCGCCTTGCTGCGCGCCAAGGTCGGCATGGTCTTCCAAAAGCCCACGCCATTTCCCATGTCGATTTACGACAACATTGCGTTTGGCGTCAAGCTGTTCGAGAACCTGAGCGCCACCGACATGGAAGAGCGCGTTGAATGGGCGCTGCGCAAGTCGGCGCTGTGGGGCGAAGTCAAGGACAAGCTTAACCAAAGCGGTTCTAGCCTGTCGGGCGGCCAGCAGCAGCGCCTGTGCATTGCGCGCGGCATTGCCATCAAGCCTGAAGTCTTGTTGCTCGATGAGCCCTGTTCGGCCCTCGATCCGATTTCAACCGCCAAGGTCGAAGAACTGATCGTCGAACTCAAGACCGACTACACGGTGGTGATCGTCACCCACAATATGCAGCAAGCCGCGCGTTGCAGTGACTACACTGCTTATATGTATTTGGGTGACTTGATTGAGTTCGGCGCCACCGAGCAAATGTTCTTCAAGCCCACGCGCAAGGAAACTGAAGACTACATCACTGGCCGCTTTGGCTGATCGACGTTTTTAGCCTGTTATTTTCGTTTTTTGACCGCCCCGTCACGCACCTATCTCCAGGAGTTCGCCATGCCCGATAAACATCTTTCCACCCAATTCGACAGCGAGTTGACCTCGGTGTCTTCCCAGGTTATGGAACTCGGTGGTTTGGTTGAGTCCCAGATTCGCCAGGCCATTTATGCGTTACACCACTTCAGCCTGGAAGCTGCCCACGACGTCACCGCCAATGAGTCACGGGTCAACGGCATGGAAATCGAAATCGACCGCGATCTCTCATCCATCATCGCCCGGCGCCAACCCACCGCGCGCGATTTGCGTTTGTTGATTGCCATCTCCAAGACCACCGCTAACCTGGAACGCGTGGGCGATGAAGCCGAAAAAATCGCGCGCATGGTGGTCTCCATCATCGAAAGCGGCGCACCGCGCTCCTTGCCTTCGCTGGAGCTGCGTTACGCTGCCGACTTGGCCTCTGGCCTGCTGAACAAGGCGCTCGACGCCTTTGCCCGCCTGGACGTCAACGCGGCCCTGAGCATCCTGAAAGAAGACGACCTGATTGACAAAGAATTTGACGGCTTTGTTCGCAAGCTCATCACTTACATGATGGAAGACCCGCGCACCATTTCCCCCAGCCTGGACTTGCTGTTTTTGGCCAAGGCCATCGAGCGCATTGGCGACCATGCCAAAAACATCGCCGAATTCATCATTTACGTCGTCAAAGGTGAAGACGTGCGCCACAGCTCTATCGACCGGATCGAGTCCGTCATCAAATGAGAAACATGCCTGCCGTGCTGGTGGTCGAGGACGAGCCCGCCATCGCCGAGTTGATTGCCGTAAACCTGCGCCACAACGGCTTTCGCCCGACCTGGGCCATGGACAGCGTCAGCGCCCAGCGCGAAATCGACGCAGCCTTGCCTGACCTGATTTTGCTGGACTGGATGCTTCCCGGTGAAAGCGGCCTCTCGCTGGCCAAGCGCTGGCGCGCCAATGAGCGAACCAAGGCAGTGCCGCTGATCATGCTCACTGCCCGGGGTGACGAGGCTGACCGCGTGGCGGGTCTGGACGCTGGCGCGGACGACTATATTTCCAAGCCTTTTTCCACCAAAGAGCTGCTCGCCCGCGTACGTGCGGTGTTGCGTCGCCACAGCCCCGAGCCCAGTGGCGAGGCCATTGTTATTGCCGGTTTGAGCCTGGATTCGGCCACGCACCGCGTGTCCTTTGCCGACCAGGCGCTCAAGCTGGGCCCTACCGAGTTCAAGCTGCTGCACTACCTGATGGGCCATGCGGAGCGGGTCCACAGCCGTGGCCAGTTGCTCGACAAGGTCTGGGGTGACCACGTTTACATCGAAGAGCGCACCGTGGATGTGCACGTCAAACGCCTGCGCGAGGCCTTGGGCGCTGCTGGCGCCATGGTGGAAACGGTGCGGGGTGCAGGCTATCGCCTTACAGCCAAGCCAGTGGTACCGGTTGCCGTAGTTGCTAAAGCTTTGGCGGGGTAAGTCTTGACCTCGCGGATGCTGGGGCGGCTGTTCTCATTTGCCCTTTTTCAGTTCGTGGGGGCTGCCTTTGGCTGGTGGTTTTGCCGCAGCTTCATGCCGGTGTTGGCCCCAACGCTCGCACCCATGCTGCTGTCCGCTCTGGTGTCAAGCTACTTTTGGCTGGTGCTTGATGTGGCGCTGGGCATGCGCGTCTTGCGCTGGCTCAGCAGCGGCGACACGCTGCAAACGCAGGTGGGTTTTGGCTTGTGGGGGGAAATATCGGACCGCGTGCGTCGCCTGGCCCGCTCGCGCGAGCGCGCTGTTCAGCAGCGTGACGGCCGCTTCCAAGATTTCCTGGCCGCCATGCAGGCCTCGCCCAACGGCGTGGTGTTGCTAGACGACGATTTGCGCATCGAATGGTTCAACCAGTCTGCCCAATCGCATTTCGGCCTGGAAGGAACGCGGGATCTGTTCCAGCACTTTGGCAATCTGGTGCGCGACCCTGGATTTGCCGCGTACCTGGCCACCGGAGACTTTAAAAGTGATGTGCTCATGCCTGGGCGCGCCAGCACCGCAGCCAAACCAGTACGCCTCTCGGTGCATATGCACCCCTATGGCGACGGCCGCCGCCTGCTGCTCTCGCGCGATGTCACTGCCGTGGAGCAGGCCGAGGCGATGCGCCGCGACTTTGTGGCCAACGTGTCGCATGAAATCCGCACGCCCTTGACGGTGCTCTCGGGCTTTGTGGAAACGCTGCAAAGCCTTAACCTGACCGAACAAGAGCGTGTGCGCTACCTTGACTTGATGGCGCAGCAGGCCGAGCGCATGCAGTCGCTGGTGAGTGATTTGCTCACCTTGTCGCGCCTGGAGGGAAGCCCGCTGCCTTCCGCACAGGAGTGGGTGCCCATGGCGCCGCTTTTTGAGCATTGCCGTCAGGAGGTGACCGAGCTTTCGCGTGTGCTTTGGGGTCAGCCCCAGCAACTGTATTTTGAGATAGCCCCCGACATTGCCGTGGCCGGTTCAGCCACTGAGCTGCACAGCGCCATGCTCAACCTCATTGGCAACGCGGTGCGCTACACGCCCGAGGGCAAAAACATCTATGTGCGCTGGCAGGCGCAAGCCGACGGTGGCGCCGTATTTGCGGTGCGCGACGAAGGCGTGGGCATTGCGGCAGAACACATTCCCCGCTTGACCGAGCGTTTTTACCGCGTAGACCGCAGCCGCTCGCGCGAGACAGGTGGAACCGGCCTGGGGCTGGCGATTGTCAAACACGTGTCGCAGCGCCACGGTGCGGAGCTGTCGATTGCCAGCACGCCGGGGCAGGGCTCGACGTTTACCGTGCGCTTTCCCGCCTCCCGGGTTCGGCTTCCCGCAGTGCCGGACAGCGCGCCCACTTCAGTCCCCACTTCCGCCCCAGTTAGCGCCGCTGCATAAGCCAGACGGCGTCGCCGCCATTGGCTGGGTGTTGCACCAGAGATTTGGCATTCCACAAGGTGCGGTCCACGGTAGGTGGCACTTCACCACTGGCGGTGGGGCTTGCCAGCAGCCAGGTGCAGCGCACCAGGGAGCCGGCGCCCACCAGGGGCAACTGCCCATACCACTGCAGGGCCGCAATCTGGCTGGTGCCCAGGCCTTGCACTTCCACGCAGCCGGGCTTGTCAATGTGCTCTTTGATGCCCCGCACAAAGCTGGTGTAGCCCTGGGTGTAGTCCAGCAAGGGCAGCCACAGCGTCATCAGCAGCATCCAGCACCAGACGGCACCACCCGCAGGCAAGGCCAGGCTTTTCCACAGCGCCGCGCGCTGGCGGCTGGTGCGCCAGCGCACCAGCGCCGCCCAAAAGCCCGTGGCCGCCAGTGCCAGCAGCAGCGCCAACCCTGAAAACTCCGGCACAAAGCCCGGGGCTAATCGCGCCACATTGGCCGCAGGTTGGCTGGGAAAGCCGGTTTGCATCGCTAGCCACACCACCCAAATGGTGAATCCGCAGCCCGAAAAGAAGAGCAAGGTAAACCAGTCCACCAGAGATGCCATTTGCCGCTGCAACGTGGGCAGGGCAAATGCAGCCAGGCTGGCCATCGCGGGCAAGGCCAGCAGCAAGGTGCGGTCTGACGAACCGGTAAACAGCGTGGCGAGCAGGGTGACGCACAGCAGCCACAGTGGCAGCGCAATGTGGCGGCTGCCGATGTGCTTGCGCCAACGTATCAGCGCCCAGCCTGCCAGCGGCCACGCGGGCCAGGTAAACCACACCAGCAATTGCGCGTAGCCATTCCAGTCAATCCACAGCGCCTGGGGCGAAATGATTTTCCATTGCCACAGCCGCAGCACCGTGGCCAGTGCCGCGCCATACAGGCAGGCCAGCAAAAGCGTCAGGCCGTCTCGGCGGTCGCGCAGCACGGCCGCAGCGTCGCGCTTGGCACCCGCGCCCATTGCGGTAACCACGGCGCAGCCCAGTCCAAAGAAAAAGGCCAGCATGGGTGCGCCACTGAGCGTCAAACCCGCCAATCCCAGCACCGACGCGGGGCCGGCGAGGCGCGGGCGATAGGGTAGGGCGCTCACGCCATAAAAATACAGGCCCATAAAGCCGAGTTGGACCAGTGCGGGCGTGGTCTCGTGGCCGAGTTGCGCTAGTCCCAAACAGGCGACAAAGGCCAGCAAACCGCCATCCGCCACGGTGCGCGCATAGTCATTAGGCTGGGCCTGGCCGCCAAAGGCAAAGGCCACGGGCTGGGCCTGCGGGCTTTTGGCCAGGTAATAGGTGCCGTACCAGGTGGCCGCCATGGCGAGCGCCAGCAGCAGGGCAAACGGCAGGCGGACCAGCCACAGCGCCACATCGGCGTTGGGGGCGAGCTGCAGCATCCAGGCGCCCAGCCAGTAAGGCAGCAGCGCGTCATATTCAGAGGCAAGTCCCAGCAGCGTGGGGTGCCACCAGTTGGAGCGGCCCGCGGCCAGCTCCGCCATAAATCCCAGGGCCGCCATGTCGGCGCTCTTCCAGCCGCCGCGCCCGATAAAACCGGCCAGCACATAGACGATGCACAGGCCCAGCAGCGCCGCGCGGGGCAAACGTTTGACTGCGGCTTGGGCTACAACGGCGGGTGTGGTGGTTTGCACAGTTTCGAAGTCTCAATAAAAAAAGCAGCCAGGAAAACCGGGCTGCTTTTTTGGGGAATCAACCGGACGCGAGCCCGGTGTGATCTCACTTGGCGGCGGTGAGGCTGGTCTTGCCGAAACGGTTGCGGAATTTTTCCACGCGTCCGCCCATGTTGTCCACCGACTTTTGGGTGCCGGTGTAGAAGGGGTGCGATTCGCTGGAAGTATCAAGCTTGTACAGCGGCAGTTCGCGGCCGTCTTCCATCTTGATCATTTCCTTGGTGTTGGCGCATGAACGGGTGACAAACTTGAAGTTGTTTGACAGGTCCATGAAGCAAACTTCGCGGTAGTTGGGGTGAATTCCAGCTTTCATATTTTTATCCATCAGTTGCGGCAGCCGCATCAGGCCCTCGGGCAAACCATTGCCCAATCCAAAACCCGGTGTACTTATCGCGTAAAGCCCTAGAGTATAAACCAGCTGCAGGCGCTTAGCCGCCGCGGCGCATCAGGTCAAAAAATTCGCTATTGGTTTTGGTGGCGCGCATTTGCTTGAGCACCATTTCCATGGCTTCGATTTCGTCCATGTTGTACAAAAACTGGCGCAGGATGCGGGTTTTTTGCAGAATATCTGGCGCGAGCAACAGCTCTTCGCGACGCGTGCCGCTGCGGTTGAGCTGGATGGACGGAAACACGCGCTTTTCATACAGGCGGCGGTCCAGGTGGATTTCGGAGTTGCCGGTGCCTTTGAATTCCTCAAAAATCACCTCGTCCATGCGGCTGCCGGTGTCGATCAGGGCGGTGGCGATGATGGTCAGCGAGCCGCCTTCTTCGACATTGCGCGCCGCGCCCAAGAAGCGCTTGGGCCGCTGCAAGGCGTTGGAGTCCACGCCGCCGGTCAGCACTTTGCCGCTGGACGGCACCACGTTGTTGTAAGCGCGCGCCAGGCGGGTGATCGAGTCCAGCAAAATCACCACGTCTTTTTTCAGTTCGACCAAGCGCTTGGCGCGCTCAATCACCATTTCTGCCACGTGGACGTGGCGAGATGCGGGTTCGTCAAAAGTGGAGGCAATTACCTCGCCCTTGACGGTGCGCTGCATCTCGGTCACCTCTTCGGGGCGCTCGTCCACCAGCAATACCATCATGTGGCTGTCGGGGTAATTGGCCGAAATCGCGTGGGCGATGTGCTGCATCATCACCGTCTTGCCGCTCTTGGGTGGCGCTACCAGCAAGGCACGCTGGCCTTTGCCGATGGGGGCGATGATGTCGATGATGCGGCCGGTGATGTTTTCGTCGCTCTTGTTGTCCTGCTCCAGGCGCATTTGCACCTTGGGGAACAGGGGCGTCAAGTTCTCGAACATCACCTTGTGTTTGTTGCTCTCGGGCGAGTCGCCGTTGACTTTGTCGAGCTTGTTCAGGGCAAAGTAGCGCTCACCGTCTTTGGGCGTGCGCACTTCGCCTTCAATCATGTCGCCAGTGTGCAGGTTGAAGCGGCGCACCTGGCTGGGGCTGATGTAGATGTCGTCGGTGCTGGCCGTGTAACTGGTGTCGGGGCTGCGCAAAAAGCCAAACCCGTCAGGCAAAATTTCCAGCACGCCATCGGCAATGATTTGCTCGCCGGTGCGGGCGCGCTTTTTGATGATGGCGAACATCAACTCCTGCTTGCGCATGCGGCCCGTGTTTTCAATTTCAAGCTCTTCGGCTTGTTTCAGGACTTCTGACACATGCAGTGCCTTGAGTTCGTTTAAGTGCATGGAATGGTTCCCGTGGGGGAGGTTGACCGAAATTTCGGGGGTGGCAAAAAATCAGGGGAAAGTCGGGGGATTGCGGCAATGCAAGAGGTGACTCTTATTTGTCCGCGTTCGTCACCTGTTTTGGGGTGACCATCTGTAGAAGATGTGGGAACAGGATAATTATGACAGGAAATCTGGGGGCAAAAGAAAACCGGGCGCACCCGGTTGGTTTGTCTGACCTGAATCAGCAAAACACCCCGCGCGCCGCAAGACGCCGGGGCGCCAATTACATCTGTTCGTCGATGAAGGCCACGAGCTGCGATTTGCTCAGGGCGCCGACCTTGGTGGCGGCCAGTTTGCCGTCCTTGAACAGCATCAGTGTGGGAATGCCGCGAATGCCGAACTTGGCGGGAATCTCGCGGTTCTCGTCCACATTCATCTTTGCGATTTGCAGCTTGCCTTCATAAGCCACCGACACTTCGTCCAGAATGGGGGCAATCATCTTGCAAGGGCCGCACCATTCGGCCCAGTAGTCCACCAAAATGGGCTGCACCGACTGAAGCACAT
>Ga0114964_10002477_pt1 | contig 12852 bp, 11 predicted proteins | sample C_131016_MF_Meta_FD_92638 | JGI IMG/M metagenome (GOLD analysis project Ga0114964, IMG submission 92638) | Freshwater microbial communities from Lake Croche, Canada to study carbon cycling - C_131016_MF_MetaG | ecosystem: Environmental > Aquatic > Freshwater > Lake | place: Lake Croche, Canada... | reverse complement strand
CAGCCTGGAAAGAGGTGTGGCACCCGAAGGCTCGAATTGGAGCAGGGTCATCGCCGAGACATGGTAGTAATCAAAGGTATCCAGCGCCCCCATTTCCTCGGCGAACCGTATGTGGGCCTGCCCCTTGGCCCGCGCCGCGGTGTCGAGCCTCCAGTATAGCCATCCAAAGGCGACCGTGATGACGGGAATGAAGAGAAGGAGCTGGAGGAGGAGTAGCCCCCCGGCCTTGAGATGGCTGAGCAGGAGTAGGTTCAGGATCACAAACTGCAATGCGCAACGCAGGATGAGCAGTCCGCCCAGAAGATCAATGATCCATCGGGTGCGTTTGCCCATAACGATCCGAACCTGCGCGACAAAAACCAGCAGCGCCAGAGGTGGCAATAACCAATGAATGAATAACTGATGTATGTTTTTTATCGCCATTGCGATATTCCGCACCGACACCTCGTCGATCCCCCCGAACCCCTCTCCGAGATTCCTGAGAAAAAGACCGGAAAAGACGTGGCCAGAAATTAGGATCCAAAGGGGCATGCTGCGCCGAAGGACACCGGAAAGTGAATTTGCTTTTTCCATGGATCAAATGGCTATCAGCCTTTGACAGAAGACCAATCCTGAAGTCACATAGGGAGATGTTCCAAGACACCGTCCACAGCCTGATCGTCCAACCGGACGATGGTATCGCCCCTATCCTGAATACCATCGAGGGAGCGAAAAAATCGCTCGATATCAAAATGTTCCAGTTCACGGATCCGATCCTGATCAATGCCGTGATCGAGGCCCACAAGCGCGGCGTCAAGGTGCGCGTGATGCTCAACCCTTCCCGCTTCACGGGAGAGCATGACAATGACGAGGCGTTCACGAGATTCCGCGATGCCAAGGTGCCGGTCGAGGAGACCAATCCGAAGTACCCGATCACCCACGAGAAATCGATGGTGATCGATGGCAAGCAGGCCTTCATCATGTCGCTCAACTGGGCGCCGAAGTACTTCGGACTGACCCGCGACTACGGCCTGGTCACCAACGACCCCGAGGAAGTCGCCGAGGTCGCCGGATGCTTTGAGGCGGACTGGAACCGTGCCGACTTCACTCCCCCCGCTACCTCCAACCTGATCTGGAGCGTCGGAAAGTCCCGACAAGCCGTGATCGACTTCATCGGCAGCGCCAAGGAATCGCTCTACATCCAGCACGAGAAGTATGTCGACACCCCGGTGATCGAGGCCCTCGTCCACGCGAAGATGAAGAGGAACGTGAAGGTGCACGCTACTGCGCTCCCAGTCCACTCGCTCAGGGATTTCTACATCCTCGAGGGGGTCGCCGGCCTGCGCCTGCTGGAGGATCTCGGGATCAATGTCCACAAGCTCAAGGGTGTTCACCTCCACGCGAAGCTGATCCTCGCCGACGAGGAACGCGCTCTGCTGAGCTCCTTCAACATCTATCCCAAGTGCTTCAACGAGCGCCGAGAGCTCGGTATCCGCTTCAGCGATCCAGACTTGATCAAGCGCCTGGTGAAGATCTTCCACAAGGACTGGGAAAGCTCGAAGCGCATCGATCTCTCCGACGAAGGGATCAAGGCAGACCGCGAGAAGCACGCCGCCAAGGAGCTCGCCGAACAGAAGGCCCACGAGGAGAAGCACGCCGAGATCGCCAGTGGAAAAAAGAAACACGGCGCCTGATTCGGGTGCAGCGGAAGGGTTAGCCCCCCGCCCCACCATGCTGCAGCTTGCGGGTCTCTTCGCCTTCATCGGCCTGACGAGCTTCGGCGGCGGCATCACCGCCTACATCCGCCGGCTCGTGGTCACCCAGAAGAGGTGGCTGACCGACGAGGAGTTCCTGCCGGGACTCGGTCTGGTCCAACTCCTGCCGGGAGCCAATGTCGTGGGGCTCTCCGTCTACATCGGCAATCACCTCAAGGGCCCCCTTGGCTCGGTGGTGGCGCTCGGGTCGCTGCTGATCTGCCCGTTCATCTCCACGTGCGCTCTCGGCTTTCTCTATTTCCACGCGGGAAAAACCGCCGACACGAGGGCGCTCCTTGCCGGCATCACGGCGGTGGCCTGCGGACTCATGGCAAGCATGGTCTTTGAAGCCGGCGAGAAGGCGATCAAAGGGGCGATGGATATCTTCCTGATCATTCTCACCTTTGCCTTGGTGAGGGGAACTCCGTCATTCGAGCTCTTCGATCACCGGATTCCAACCTTACCCCATCTGAGTGTCCCGATTGTGATTTTGATCGTGGCTCCGCTCGCCATCTGGTGGCACAGGCCGAGGCCCTCCAAGGGTCTCTCCTCCACCGACTCCGGCGCTTCATGAACACGACCCTCCTCCAGGTTGCCATCCTGTTCGCCACACTCTCTCTCTCGGCATTCGGCGGAGGGAAGGTGGTCCTACCCACGATGCATCATGACGCGGTTCAGGTGCGGCCCGACTATCCCGCAAATAACCACCAATGGATGGATGACGAGGACTTTGTTAATCTCTTCTCGATCAGCATGGCGGCGCCGGGGCCCTCGATGATGGTGGTCACTCTGGTGGGACTGAAGGCCTGCTTCCCCTACGGCACCGCCATCGCGCTCCTCGGCGCGCTGGTGGCGACGCTGGCGATGTTCGTGCCGAGTTCGTTCCTGGTCTACTTCGCCGGCAACTGGTGGGACCATTGGAAGGATTCCCCCTGGAGACACTCGGTCATGGATGCGATCATGCCAATCTCGACGGGTCTTATCCTAGCAGCGACCTGGATCATTTCCAAGACTTCGATCCACACGATCCCCACGGCGATCATGGGCGTCATCGCTCTCTGCCTGATGCTCTTCACCAAGATCAACCCGGTCCTGATGATGGCCGTGGCCGGGGTGATCAGTTGGGCGTTTTTGCGCTGAAGCGCAACGAAGCTGGTAGGACGCCCGCGAGAGCTCCGGAGAAAAAGTTTATTTTCCGGAGAAGGAGAGATCGGGATCCCTCTTCGACGCAGCCGGAAGGTCGGTGATCACGACCGTCGTGCCGGGAGCGGTGATCCCCCGGAGAATGCTGCGGAAGTCGGGATTGAAATCGACCCGTCTCCGGAGCGAGTCGAAACGCGCCGTGTCGCGACTGCCAGCCCTCTCCACGGTCATCCAGCGGTTCCGTGATGTGGTATCACCGGCGGGGGCAATGCGGGTAAAGACATGGTTGCCGAACTTCCCGAAACCACCGATACGGACCGCGGCGCGTCCGATCCGGACGCCGTTGCGGTAGACATAGATGGTGCGATCGGCGGCGCTGAAGACGATCGTGACAGGACCGCAGGTGCTCCTCTCCGGGTGCCAGGTGTACGAACCGGAGGCCAGGGGCTTGCCGGCCCCGGGTTGGAGCACAGGAAGGACCAAGCCGGGATCGGCTGCGTAGGAGGTCCGGAGCGAGCGCTCATCGCCGACAACAACGGTGCCCCCCTGGCGGGTCAAATCAAAGAGCTTCCTAGAAAACCGGTAGGGAAGCCGTATGCAGCCGTGGCTGGCGGGATAACCCGGCAGGAATCCCGAGTGGAACGCCACCCCGTCCCAGGTAAGCCTCTGCATGTAGGGCATTGGGGCGTTGTCATAGGTCTTGGAATAGTGATCTGCGTTCTTCTGCAGGATAGTGAAGACCCCCGTCGGCGTCGCATGACTCCGGGTGCCGGTGCTGATGGAGGACCGGGCGACTAGGACACCATTGCGGTAGACATTCATGACCTGCTGGGGAAGGCTGATCAAAATCGTGACGGGACCGTCCGGGGAGATGCGGGGGGCCCACCAGTATTCGCCAGGCTTGAGTGATCCGGTCGGCTTTCCGTTCGGCGTCCCCTCGGTATGGAAGGAAGGCTTCTCCACCGCGCGAAGCGGGATAACCAACATCAGAAGGACCAGCAGGGTGTGTGTCGTCTTCATCGAATGGAAGTGAAGATTTCCCGGCGCGGTCTAAAAAGATCCAGAATTTTCCCTTCCTCAGAACGAGGCTGCCATTCCGTAGAGGAAGCCCTTGAGGTATTCGCTCTCGGAGAATCCCACGAGGATCGGGTGGTCGGGGCTCTGGGAAAAAGTCTGCAGCTGGCGCGCCGTCCTGCGCGCATCGCCGAAGGCCTCGGCAACGCTCCCGCCGAACTCCTCGGCCGAGACATGGTGGGAGCAGGAGAAGGTGGCGAGCAGTCCGTCCTTGGAGAGCAACTGGGCCGCCTTGAGATGAAGCTCTCGGTAGCCCCGCAGGGCATCGACGATTCCCTTGCGCGTGCGCGTGAAGGGCGGGGGATCGAGGATGATGAGGTCGTATTCCTCCTCTCGGCGGGCGGCCTGGGAGAGCACCTCGAAGACATCACCGCCAACGACCTTCACCGAAACATTGTTGAGACGGGCATTGGCCTCGATGCGAGGAAGGTTCTCTTTCCCCGACTCGACGGCAGTGACCTCGGTCGCCCCTTCCTGCGCGCAGGCGATGGCAAATGCTCCCTGATTGGAGAAGCAGTCGAGCACGCGCTTTCCCTTGGCCCACGCCGCCACCTGGCGGTAGCTGGCGGTCTGGTCGAGGTAGAATCCGGTCTTCTGCCCATGGATCGGATCGAGGTGGAACTTCATCCCGGCCACCGTGATCTCAAAGGCTCCCGGCTCGGGCCCGAGAAGGACGCCTGTACGAACCTCCAATCCCTCGGCCTTGCGCGAGGAGGAGTCGTTCCGCTCGATGACACTCTCCACGCCGAGGACCTCCTTCACGGCGGCGGCGATCAGATCTCGACGGAGATCCATCGCCATCGTGAGGGTCTGGAGGGTCGCCACAGGTCCAAAGCGGTCAACGATGACCCCCGGCAGTCCGTCGCTCTCGCTCCAGAGGACGCGGCGGACCAAGGGATCGATCCCGAGCGCATCACGGAACTCCTGAGCACGCTGGAGCCGTCGGGTGAAGAACTCGGCGTCGAGATCCTGACGGCGGCGTGAAAAGCGGCGGGCGACGATCTGTGACTTGGAGTTGTAGACGGCGCTCCCGAGCATCCTGTCGCGGCCATCCTTGACCGAGACGACATCGCCGTCCTGGGGGTTGCCGAAGGCCTTGAGCACCTCGGTCCCGTAAACCCAGTCATGCCCGTGAAGAATGCGCGCCCGGGGGCGTACGACGATTCCACCCATAACTCAGAACGCGAACGCCTCCTCATGAAGCGGAGCAGGGGCGCTCGGGTCTGATGAACCATTCCCTGCACCCGGCACCTCGGGATACTCGAAGACCTTCCCCTCGAAGTTGCGGATCACCACCTTCTCGCTGTCCTTGAAAATGACATAGCCGGGATTGATCGGCACCTTGCCGCCGCCGCCGGGGGCGTCGATTACAAACTGCGGCACGGCATACCCGGTGGTATGCCCGCGCAGTCCCTCGATGATCTCGATCCCCTTGCTGACGGGGGCGCGGAGATGAGCCGACCCCTGGATGAGGTCGCACTGGTAGAGGTAGTAGGGCCTGACGCGGCATCGAAGCAGCTTCTGCACCAGCGATTTCATGACGGGAAGCGAGTCATTCACCCCGGAGAGCAGGACGCTCTGGTTGCCGAGCGGGACGCCGTGATCGGCCAGACGGGCGAGGGCCTCGCGCACCTCGGTGGTCAGTTCGCGCGGGTGGTTCGTGTGGATGCTCATCCAGAGGGGATGGTGCTTCTTCAGAATCGCGCAGAGCTCCGGCGTGATCCGCTGCGGTAGGAAGATTGGAACACGCGTCCCGATCCGGATAAACTCAATGTGCGGGATCGCCCGGAGACGGCCGAGTAGGGTGTCGAGCTTCTCATCGGAGAAGAGCAGGGGGTCGCCCCCGGAGAGAAGGACGTCGCGCACCTCCGTGTGCTTCTGCAGATAGGCAATCGCCTCGTCGAAGTCGGTGTGGAGTTCCTGCTCCCCCGCCCCGCTCACCACGCGGGAGCGCGTGCAGTAACGGCAGTAGGAGGCGCAGCGGTCGGTCACCAGAAAGAGAACGCGGTCGGGGTAGCGGTGAACCAGCCCCGGAACCGGCATGTGACTGTCCTCGCCGCAAGGGTCGGCCATCTCGGCGGGAGAGACCTTCCCCTCGCCCACATGCGGAATGATCTGCCGGCGGATCGGGCAGGCGGGATTCTCCCTCTCGATCAGGTTGAAGTAGTGGGGCGTGACGGCTAGGGCGAGCTTATTGCCGGAGAGGATGACCCCGGCGCGCTCCTCGGGTGTCAGCACGAGGTGCTTCTCGAGCCCCTCCAGGGTGGTGATCCGGTTGCGAAGCTGCCATTTCCAGTCATTCCACTCCCCGGGCGTGGCCTCGGGCCAGAACCCCGGGGCAAAGGAGGAAAACCCGGCTTCGACGCGCCCGTGATCCTCCAGTCCTTGGGTATGCTGTTCGGAGATCTGGAAATCCATCGGATGGCTCTTGAGCGTGGGGTGAGGGTGCCTAATTGTCAACGGCGCGGCATTGCCTAGAGTAACGTCATGCCCTTGAGAACGATGATCGCGATCGTGGCGACCCTGATTGTCATGGCGGAGCCCCCTTCGCTTCATGCGATTTCCGAGGAGGATTACCCGGCGGCTTTTCGCGCCAAGGTTCTCCCCTTCCTCGGGAAGGGAGAGAGATTCACCTTCGAGAGCGCCGATGGCAGGCATGAGCTAAGCGGGGTGCTCTTCCCTCATCCGGAGGAGAAAGGATTGATCGTCGTGGTGAACGGCCGCTCCGAGTCGTGGCTGAAGTACGGGGAAATTTTCCATGATCTCTACCGGAAGGGATTCAGCGTCGCCTCCTACGATCACCGGGGGCAGGGACTCTCGCCGCGACTCATCCCCGGCAATCCGCAGATCGGTCAGGTCGATGACTTCGCCCTCTACGGGCGCGACCTCGGGGCTTTTCTGGAGGCTCTCAAGAGGGTGCACAAGGAGCATGATGAAAAGATCTACCTCCTCGCCCACTCGATGGGAGCGGCGGTGGCCGTCGATTATCTTTCCCAACATCCCTCACCCTTCCGTGCCATGGCGCTGACCTCGCCGATGTTCCGGATCAACACTGCCCCCTACCCCGAACCAGTCGCGACCATGGTGGTAGGGATGCTTGATGCCATCGGTCTCGGACGGGCCTACGCTCCCGGTGAACACGACCGCGATCCCGCGGAGACCTTCCCCGTGAACCGGATCACCACGAGTCGCTCCCGCTGGGAGGCCATCAAGGAACTCTGGAACAGCCACCCCTCGGTGGTTGTCGGGGGAGCCTCAAGCGACTGGGTCCTTAAGGCCGTTCGGGCGACCCGGCGGATCCACGACTCCCTCCCCTCCCTCCGCACGAAAACACTCATCCTGCAGTCGGGTCAGGACAGCTTCGTCATCAATGAGCCTCCGCCACCGGGGGAGAATTTCCGCTCACTCCTCTTCCCCGGGGCCCGCCACGAACTCCTGATGGAGAGCGACCCGATCCGGCAAAAGGCCCTCGACGAGATCGTCCGGTTTTTCGAGAACTCCCGCTGAAATCCGTCACGTGACAACCGATCACCCTTGACCCTTCCTTGGGTCATGCTCTCATCTCGGAAGAGACCCATCACAACTCACCTCCAAGCACACCCACTCCCATGAAAGTCCTCTCCATCGATATCGGCGGCACCCACGTGAAGATCCTCATCAAGGGCGAGAAGGAGCCGCGCAAGATGGCCTCGGGCAACGACTTCACCCCCGAGCAGATGGTGAGCGACGTGAAGGAACTCGCCAAGGGATGGGACTTCGACGTCGTCTCGATCGGATTTCCCGCCCCCGTGCACAACAACCAGCCGGTCGCCGAACCCTTCAACCTCGGGCCTGGTTGGGTAGGCTTCGACTACGAGAAGGCCTTCGGCAAACCGGTGAAGATGATCAATGACGCCGCCATGCAGGCGCTCGGCAGCTACAAGGGGGGCAAGATGCTGTTCCTCGGGCTCGGGACGGGACTCGGAACCACGGTGATCAACGATCATGCTATCCTGCCGATGGAGCTAGGACACCTCCCCTTCCGCAAAAAGACTTTCGAGGATTATGTGGGAATCCGGGGCATGGAGAAGGATGGCAAGGGTAAGTGGAAGAAGCATGTCTTTGCGACCGTGGAACTCCTCACCGCGGCGATCCTCCCCGACTACATCGTCCTCGGCGGAGGCAATGTGAAAAAACTCAAGACGCTCCCGCCCGCCTGCATCGCCGGCGACAATGCGAATGCCTTCGAGGGTGGATTCCGCATGTGGGAGGGACCGGCCGATCGCGTGGTCACCCCCGATCCCGCCGTACACAAGGCGGCACGGGCCAGTCGTAGGAAAAAGGGCCCGTCCAAGAAGCGGAATTCCTGAGGCGCCGACGAGGCGGGCGTTTGGGGCAAGAGTTCGGGGCGGCGCTCTGCCCCGCGTGAACATCATCACACCACGGAAAATCAACCGGGCGGCCGCGATGGCGTTTGTTAATATTTTGTAAAACGATTGTTCTTTTTGAAATAGACATGTTCTGCTTTTATCTTACACGGGGTGAAGGCTTGCCTTTTGCCCTGACGCGGTTCGGTTGGCCGGGGGGCCTTCCGGGCCGTGTTCTTTTTAAAAGACCGACGCGGAAAAAAAGGCGGAGGGGATAGGCGCCCCACTCCTTCCTCCTGATGATCAAGGGGTGTGCGACGGGCGGTGACTGCGGCCCCTTCCGTGACGATTTCGTCACACACTTTTTTCTTGTACCCGCGGCGGGAAGATGATTCCATCTCCTGCGTGACGCTAGTCGTCGCCACTACGCGACACGGAACGATCGGGGGGTCTTTCCGTGTCGCGTTTTTTATTTTTCGGGATTCTCCCCCTCCCTTTTTCATGAAGGCGCGCGAACTCACCTCTCGCCCGAACGCCTCTCAAGATAATCAATGATCGTCATCGCCCGGTCCGGGGCAGCTCGCAGCAGATCCTCTTCCTCGGTGATGAGCGGCAGATTCAGCGAATCGGCCAGGCAAAGGTACTGGGCCTCGTGCCCGGGGATTCCCAGCTTCACTGCCAGACGCATCGAGCGGACGGGGTCGGGAATCTGTTGGCGCGGCCCCGTGAGATTCCTGACATCGCGCCAGATACGCTCCACCTGATCCGCCCCCCCCTCCGCTCCCCCCAAGGCGGCCAGGATGGTGAGCATTTCGTGGTTCAGGATAGGCGGGGTGACCCATTCCGGAACAAGGGCATGGAGCGCCCGGGCCGCGTCGGTAAGTTCCCCCTCGATCAGGAGGAAGGAGACAACGGAGGCATCGACGACGATCATCTCCCCTCCCTTCTGATCCGGGCCAGCAGCGGCCTGCTGAGCCTAACCGGTGATTCGTAGACGGGTGGCAACGGAAGGGGGCGCGCCTGTTGCTGACGGGTCTTGATCCCTGCACGAAGAAGATCCCCGATTAGCTCCTTCAGTGTGGTTCTCTCCTGAGCGGCAAGCACCTTGATCTCTGTTGCAAGGTCATCCTGCAGATCCAATGTGGTTCTCATATTTATGTTAAAACATAAAACCATACTTTTGTCATTGGAAATTTTGTCATTGGAAAAATCCTGAAGATCGGAACCCTTGACGGCTCCGCCTCCTTCTTTTTATGCGTTGGCCGGGAGTGGTCGCGGGCGGACCATCGCACCGGATCCGTCACGGCGCGTGTCTCGATCCATCCATCTCATGGCGTGCCCTCCGGAGCGCCCCCTTCGAAGGTACCGAACCCCCTTCCGCGTGATGGAAAACTAGCCAACCTTTTCTCTGTTCACACAATCCCGTTCCCCTTGACCAAGGAGGGGTGAACTGATTTTGTTAATGCCATTAAGTAATTGGCTCACCGCCTTTTTCCTTCACGCCATGAACGACCATCCCTCTTCCCCTGATCAATCGCTCACCCCGAGCCCTGCCGGAACATCGGGCGTGCCCGCAACCCCGGAGCTCCTCGCGCTCCGCGAGGAGCCGACGCCACCCAAGCGCCCCAAGCTTGTTCTTACCCTGGGAATCGTCGCGATGATCGCCTTGATCGCGGCCCTCGGCGGCTGGAAGGCCCTGCAGATCAAGGGGGCGATTGCGAAGGGCAAGGCCTTCCGGATGCCTCCTGATGCCGTCACCTCCATCGTGGTCTCGGAGGAAACCATCTCACCGGTGCTGGAGGCGGTGGGCTCCCTCTCCTCTCCCCAAGGGGTCATGCTGAGCGCCGATCTCCCCGGCATCGTCACGGCCATCCGCTTCGAGTCCGGCTCCCACGCCACCAACGGGCAACTCCTGATCCAACTCGACACCCGTCAGGAGGAGGCCCAACTTCGAACCGCCAGGGCCAAACTCGACCTTGCACGCCAGAACCTCGACCGCGCCAAGGATCTCGGGGAAAAACATGTGATCGCCCAATCGGCTTACGACGAAGCGAAGAGCCTGTACGACTCCGCGGTTGCCGCGGTGGACGAGACGCAGGCGATGATCGACAGGAAGACGATCCGGGCCCCCTTCGACGGCTCCCTGGGCATCCGTCAGGTCAACGCGGGCCAGTATCTCAAGAGCGGCGACCCGATCGTGCAGCTCGAATCGCTCGATCCGATCTATGTGAACTTCGCCCTGCCTCAGCAGAACCTGGGAAAGCTCGCCGTCGGCCAACCCGTGCAGGTGCAGGCGGACGGCCTTCCGGAGAAGGTCTTCGCCGGGACGATCAACGCCATCAACTCGGCCGTCGACACCACCACGCGCAACATCCAGATCCAGGCCACCGTGCCCAACCCAGAACACATTCTCCGCTCCGGCATGTTCGCCGGGGTGAGGGTGCTCCTTCCGAGCAGCGAACGCGTGATCATGGTTCCCTCGACGGCCATCCAGTACGCCCCCTACGGCGATTCCCTCTTCGTGATCGAATCCATGAAGGATCCCGAGGGACGCGAATACCTCGGCGTCCGCGAGCAACAGGTGACCTTGGGCAAGACCCGCGGCGACCAGGTCGGCGTCCTCAAGGGGCTCAAACCGGGCGACCAAATCGCCACCTCGGGGATCTTCAGGCTGAGGCAGGGCGGCGCGGTGAAGGTCAACAACAGCGTCCAACCCGACAATAATCCCGCGCCGAAGCCGACGGACAGCTGAGGCGGCCCGAACCCGCCCGAGGCGTTCCATGAAACTCACCGATCTCTTCATCAGGCGCCCCGTGCTGGCGCTCGTGGTCAATCTGGTCATCCTGCTGGCGGGGTTCCAGTCGATCCATGTCCTGAACGTCCGCCAGTACCCGCGGAGCGACATCGCGGTCATCAAGGTCACCACCGCCTACGTCGGCGCCAACGCCGACCTCGTCCGCGGCTACATCACCACGCCGCTGGAACGCGTCATCGCGGCGGCCGAGGGGATCGATTACATCGAGAGCGCAAGCGGGCAGAGCCTCAGCACGATCACCGTCCACCTGAAGCTCAACTACGATCCGAACGCCGCCCTGACGCAGATCCAGGCGAAGCTCGCGCAGGTCCGCAACCAACTCCCCCCCGAGTCGGAAAACCCCGTTATCGAGCTCCAGAACGCCGACGAACTCCGGGCCGCCATGTATCTCGGCTTCTCCGCGACGGAGATGCAGCCCAATCAGGTGACCGACTTCCTCACCCGGGTGATCCAGCCGAAGCTGACCGCGATCGAGGGGGTCCAGCGCGCCGAAATCCTCGGCTCCCGCGTCTTCGCCATGAGGATCTGGCTGAGGCCGGACCGCCTTGCCGCCTTGGGCGTGACGGCCTCCGACGTCCGTCGCGCGCTCCAGGCGAACAACTACCTGGCCGCTCTGGGCAAGACCAAGGGAACGATGACCGCGGTCAACCTGATCGCCAACACCAACCTCACCACCCCCGACGAGTTCCGCCAACTGGTGGTCAAGCAGAAGGGGGGCGTTCTCGTCCGCCTCAGCGACATCGCCGATGTGGAACTCGGCGCGGAGGATTACGATTCCAGCGTCCGCTTCGACGGCAAGAACGCGAAGTTCGTCGGGATCTGGTGCCTCCCCACCGCCAACACCCTGGAGGTCTGCCAGCGCGTCCGGGAGTCCGTCCCTGATCTCAAGAAGCTCCTCCCCCCGGGGATGACGATGGAGGTCCCCTACGACTCCACCGACTACATCCGCGACGCGATCGAGCAGGTCTTCAAGACCCTCTCCGAGACCCTCGCCATCGTCGTCCTCGTGATCTTCCTGTTCCTCGGATCGCTCCGCTCGGTGATCATTCCGGTGGTCGCCATCCCGATCTCCCTGATCGGGACGGCCTTCATCATGGCCCTCTTCGGGTTCTCCATCAATCTCCTCACCCTCCTCGCCGTCGTGCTGGCGGTCGGCCTCGTGGTCGATGACGCGATCGTCGTCGTGGAGAACGTGGAGCGTCATCTCCACGCCGGCCTCTCCCCTCTCCATGCGGCGATGCGGAGCGGTCGCGAACTTCTGGGGCCCATCATCGCCATGACGATCACCCTGGCGGCCGTCTACACGCCGATCGGGATCCAGGGGGGGCTGACCGGAGCGCTCTTCCGCGAGTTCGCCTTCACCCTTGCCGGCGCGGTGCTGATCTCCGGCATCGTCGCCCTGACGCTCTCCCCGATGATGTCCTCCCGCCTGCTCAGGCGCGGCGACGACGCGCGCGGCTACGCCGGGTGGGTCAACAGGAACTTCACCAAGCTCCAACTCGGCTATGTCCACCTGCTGGCCTCGATGCTCCGCCATCGCGGCACGGTCCTCACGATCGCGGGATTCTGGATCCTGATGCTTCCGGTCCTCTACCTGCTCTCACCGCAGGAACTCGCCCCCAAGGAGGATCAGGGGATCGTCTACACCATCGTGCAGGCCTCCCCCTTCTCGACGATCGACCAGACGCTGCTCTACGAGGATCTCCTGAACGACGCCATGGATTCCATTCCGGAAAGAGGT